>Ga0209992_10000008_pt1 | contig 334734 bp, 285 predicted proteins | sample 2SBtaG_2_FD_182564 | JGI IMG/M metagenome (GOLD analysis project Ga0209992, IMG submission 182564) | Deep subsurface microbial communities from Kolumbo volcano to uncover new lineages of life (NeLLi) - 2SBTROV12_ACTIVE470 metaG (SPAdes)... | ecosystem: Environmental > Aquatic > Marine >... | reverse complement strand
CAAAGAAAGGCAAAACAAGTTCTTAGTTGTAAAAGCAAAAATCGTAAAAACAAAAGACAAAATCTTAAATTCTTGAACCGCAAAGGACGCAGAGAACGCAAAGAAAGGCAAACTAGGTCTTAGTTGTAAAAGCAAAAATCGTAAAAACAAAAGACAAAATCTTAAATTCTTGAACCGCAAAGGACGCAGAGAACGCAAAGAAAGGCAAAACAAGTTCTTAGTTGTAAAAGCAAAAATCGTAAAAACAAAAGACAAAATCTTAAATTCTTGAACCGCAAAGGACGCAGAGAACGCAAAGAAAGGCAAACTAGGTCTTAGTTGTTAAAGCAAAAATCGTAAAGACAAAAGCGGAAATCTTAAATTCTTGAACCGCAGAGGGCGCAGAGAACGCAAAGAAAGATAAAGGCAGAGAATGACAAAACAGATTCTTGATTGTAAAAACGAAATCATAAAATCGTAAAGGGAATAAGCTGAAAAATCATCAGGCTGAACGTTAATTGCCTTAGAAAAACCCATTAAGCTATACTCGCTATCTCTTGAGAAAAAATTGAGGCTTTATCGCATAGGACGCCAAGATGGATGAAAACGAGTTGTCTCATAAAATTATAGGGGCTTGTATTGAGGTTCACCGAACTCTTGGCCCAGGGCTATTAGAGAATGTCTATCAGCAATGTTTGGCGCGCGAATTTGAATTGCAGGGCATTCCTTTCGAAAAAGAAATAGCTAAACAAATTTCTTATAAAGACGTGTTAATCGAATGCGGTCTTCGCTTGGATTTTTTTGTAGATAACCGGGTCATTGTTGAGCTCAAAGCTGTTGAAAAACTGTTGCCCATTCATACAGCTCAGGTCTTAACCTACCTAAAACTTACTGGTTGCAAGTTGGGTCTTTTGATAAATTTTAATGTTTCGATACTCAAAAATGGGATTGAACGCCTTGCTCTCGACCTTTAATTCTTAAATTCTTGAACCGCAAAGGACGCAGAGAACGCAAAGAAAACCAAACAAATTCTTAATTGTAAAAACAAAAACCGTAAAGGCAACACCGTGAAAACTAAACTATTAAACTACAAGACACCCCAATAGAATTTTAAATTGAACTTCTTGCTTTTAATCTTTTCTTTGCGCTCTCTGCGGTGAATAACTTTTGCCTTCCGTTTTCCCCCAAAAAATAATAACTGAACCACTGTCCAATACTAGAATTTTAATTTCTTGTTTTCGACTTTTAACTTTCATCCCTCTTAGCTTTCTTGGCTTTTAATCTTTTCTTTGCGTTCTCTGCGTCCTTTGCGGTTCAAGCTTCTTAGCTTTTTTGTTTTTGTTTGCGACGGAGATTTCTGGGTGTTGCTGTAAAAGTTAATTTTTTAGCCCTCGCCAAAAAAAACACTCCTCCCCTAATCCCAGGACCGAAAAATAGTCTCACAAAGCATTGAATTTCCGGACTTTAAGTATTTTTTACTCCAAAAAATCGGAATTCTCTGATAGAATTACATACACAAAAGTGAATCACTAATGTATAGCGTTTATTTTCGAACTAATGGTTTTTTTGTGGAAGGGGGGGCAGAAGAACTATTGAGACGCCGTTAGGTTTCAATAATCATTTTGGCACGCAAAATGACATTAAGATAAAGCTCGGACACCACTAGTTCATTTTTTCGTCTTATGTCTAAATTTCATAAAAGATACAGCCTGGTAGCGCATCTGCTGATTTTCTTGCAGATCGTTTGCCCGACCTACCTGTTCGCCCTGCCCTCCGACGGCCAAGTTGTCGGCGGCGACGCCGTTATCCAACAGCCCTCCCCTAACGAACTGGTCATCCAGCAATCGTCCGATAAGACGATTCTCCATTGGGAAGACTTTTCGATTCAATCCCACGAAGGGGTCGAATTCAAACAACCCTCTTCCAGCTCCACCGCTCTTAACCGCGTTCAAGGTTCTAAAGTCAGCGAAATTCTCGGAAGACTGTCCGCTAACGGCAATATATTTTTAATAAATCCCAACGGCATCATCTTTGGTCAATCTTCCCGCGTCGATGTCAACGGTCTGGTCGCCTCCACCAGCGATATCCACGACGACGACTTCATGGCGGGTCGCTATAACTTTAATATCCCATCGCCTAAGAACGCGTTTGTCGTTAATAAAGGTCAAATCACCGCCGCCGAAGCGGGACTGGTCGCGCTGGTCGCGCCGGGTGTCGATAACTCAGGCGTCATCCAAGCCAAACTCGGAAAAGTAACTCTCGCTTCGGGGGAAGTGTTTACCGTCGACCTCTATGGCGACGAATTGATTCAATTGGAAGTCGATAGCGAAGTCGCGCAACAAGTTATCGGTCCGGATGGAACTCCGCTGAAAGCTTTAGTCAATAACAGCGGCGAAATTTACGCCGAAGCCGGAACAGTCATCTTAGAAGCGCAAGCGGCTAAAGGCATCGTCGATCAAGTGATCAACAACGACGGCATCATCGACGTACAAAGTATCCAGGAGGAAGAAGGCGTTATCGTTCTCCGAGGCGGCGATAACGGCGAGGTCCGAGTCGCGGGAACGTTAGACGCTTCGGGACTCGACGACGGAGAAGAAGGCGGCACGATTCACATTCTTGGTAACGAAGTCAATCTAGATGGCGCGCAAGTCAACGCGTCCGGCGACTCCGGCGGCGGCACGGTTCTGGTCGGCGGCGACCGGCAAGGCCAAAACCCAAATATTCAAAACGCCAATAACACGATCGTATCGGAATCGTCTTCGATCAAAGCCGACGCCATAAACAAAGGCGACGGCGGAAAAATCATCATCTGGTCTGAGAATTCCACCAAGGTCTATGCTTCTCTATCTGCCAAAGGCGGCAGTTCCGGAGGGGATGGCGGGTTCGTCGAAACTTCCGGTAAGAAATTTTTAGACGTCACCAAAGCTCCTATCGTTTCGGCGACCAACGGCAAGGCCGGTACCTGGTTACTCGATCCGACCAATATCGAGATCGTCAGCGGTCCGGGTAACGGCGACGGATCGCAGGTTTCGGTAACAACTATCGAAACGGCGTTGAACGCCGGTACCAGCGTTCACATCATAACCAGCGGCCAGGGATTAGAAAAAGGCACGATCACTGTTTCGACGGCGATTTTAAAATCGTCGGGCGGCGACACCTCGCTGACGCTAACGGCGCACGGCGATATCGTGATCAACGACACCATTACATCGACAAACGGAACCTTAGACGTCAACCTGATCGCCGGCGCGGATATTTTTATCAACGCGGCAATCGCCACCAACGGCGGATTGGTGATGGCCGACGCGGGTTCGATCGATCTACCGGCGAATATTTCGGGATCTTACACACCGGCGGCGCGGATCTGTGGATCGAACGGAGCGCTACCCAAAATCGAAATCAACGCCGACATAACCACCAGCGGCGGGGCGGTTTCGTTAGGACAATTTAAAACTAAACAACATTCTTTGATCGGCGGCGGAACTTACACCAAAGACAAACACGCGGTCACGGACGTGACCGTACAAACCGCGTCGATCGACACCGGCGGCGGCGATTTTACGATCAACGGTTCTGCGATTTCGGTCGCTTCTACCGCCACCGTCACTTCGACGGGCGGTAATATTTTTATCGAAGGCGAAGGCGATACCATCGTCAATATCTCGGGACTCTTAAACGCCGCTAACTTAATGGCAGGTCAAACTGGCGGGGTCGTTCATGTCCTCGGCCATTATGTCGGCATCACCGACAACGCCCTCATCACGGTTGAAGGCGACGCTGGCGGCGGGACGATCCTGATCGGCGGCGATTTCCAAGGCAAGAATCAAAACATCCAAAACGCCTATCGCACCTACATTGGCACAGACGTTACGTTGAAAGCCGACGCCATCACTACCGGCGACGGCGGCACGGTCATTGTCTGGGCGGACGACGTGGCCCGCTTCTATGGAACTATCACCGCTACCGGCGGCTCGGTCTCGGGCGACGGCGGCTTAGTCGAAACGTCGGGGAAAGGATTTTTGGATGCGCAAGGTTTTGTGAATACCCTGGCGGTGAACGGCAACATCGGTACCTGGTTGCTTGATCCGACGGACGTTGTTGTGGTGAACGGCGGGGGCGCCGCGTTGACCGGCGTCGATCAATTCGCCGACGCCGGCGCGACCGTAAATATTGACGCCTCGACCATCAACGCTGCCGCTTCGAATGTCACCATTCAGGCCAATAACAACATCACCATCAACGAAGCCATCAGCATCTCCACCGCAGGGATCACTCTAACCTTGCAGGCCGGGGACGACATCATCGTCAACCAAAACGTCACCACCAATAACGCCGCTATTTCTTTTACCGCAAACGATGCCGGAGGCAGCGAGTCCGGCGGCGGCACCGACGGCGTCATCACCATGGCCGACGGAGCGGTAATCGACGCAGGGAACGGTACTATTACTTTAATTTCAACCGGAGTCGGAGGGGGCGATATCACCCTTGGCGGGTTGACGACGACCAATGCCACGGCCTCGGCCATCACGATTACCACAAGCGCAGGCGTTATCGACGGCGGCGACACCGACCGAGATATTGTAGCGGCGAGCGGCGGACTGGTGATCGACGCGGCGACGGGTATAGGCTCGGCCGACGCTTTGGAAACTCAGATCTCCAGCATCGATCTCGACAACATCGGCTCGGGAAATGTGGATATCAGTGAATTAGACGCCATTTCCGTTACTAAATTGAACCAAACCGCCTCCTCTGGAAATCTCCAATTAATCGGCGGCAATATCATGACCATCGCGGGCGCGGTGACCTGGAATGATGGCGACATAACCCTGAGAGTTAACGGCCTAAACTCGGATATCCAGGTAAACGCCGCGCTCAGTAACTCCGGCTCGGGAGGCACCCTCAGTCTCTTCGCATCCGACAGCGTCATCTTCGCGGCGGCGGGAGATATTACGGTCGACACCACATCGGTTACCATCACAGCCAACACCAACCTGACGGCTGCCGACAGCGGCAACGTCATCACTATGGCGGACGGCACGTTGATCAACGCCACCGCCGGGACAATCACGCTACAAAATGCCTCAGCTAATGGAGGCGACATCACGCTCGGAGGACTCCTAACCACCAACGCTACGGCCTCGGCCATCAGGGTGGACAGCCTCGCTGGCATTATTGATGGCGGCGACACCCATGTGGATGCGGTTGCGGCATCAGGAACGGTCGTCCTTATCGGTCCAACGGGTATCGGCTCGGCGGGTTCCATTGACATCACAACAGCGGCGCTGGATGTCGATTCGAACCAAAGTATTCTGGTCAATAGCTCCACCACATTGACCGATTTGACGATTACGCTCGATCCAGGATCAACGGCGGATACCTACACCATCACCGACGGCGGGAATTTAACGCTTAGTTTGACGGACAGCGGAACCGCCACCGACATCGGCGGGATTTCTTTGTCGGCGGGAAATTTAAACTTCACATTAACCACAGACACAGGCGCCTTGACCACTTCAGGCGCTATCGATATCAACTCCGGTAACTTTTCAGTCACCACCACGGATGGCAGTCAAACTTATAGCAACACCATCGACGCTAACGACGTCACGTTAAACGCCGACGGAACAAACTCGGACGTTAACCTGCAATCAACCATCACCACCGCTTCTGGCGGCGCGGTAACGATCACGGCGGACGACAGCGTTATCGCCACGGTTGCAGGAGACATCACCGCCAGCGGCGCGGGGGCGATATCCGTCACGGCCAACACCAACACGTCGAACGGCGACAGCACAGATTTCATCGACATGGCGGACGGCACGCTGTGGGATGCAGGTAGCGGCACCATCTCCGTAACCACCACCGGAACCAACTCCGGAGCCATCTTCATCGGCGGCTTGTTGACCACCAACGCCACCGCCAGCGCCGTAACGGTCGCCACCGATCCGGGCACGCCCGATTCTATTATCAACGACGCCGGCGATGTCCATGTCGATATCGTCGCGGCAAACGGGGGCCTGGTGATCGACGGCCGGGGAATCGGTAATGGCGGCGGCGATAATAATCTCGAAACCACCATCGACAGCATCGATCTCGATAATCTGAACTCGGGCAATGTGAGAATTACTGAAACCGACGCCATCACAATCACTAAAGTGAACATGACCTCCGCTGGGGGAACTTTCTTTTTAACTGCCGGAGGAACGATCACCGTCTCTGGCGCCGTGACGTTCGATGCAGGCGGCACCACCCTGTTAGCCAACGGGCAAAACTCGGACGTCCTGATCAATGCGGCGATCAGCAATTCCGGTTCAGGCGGCGGCCTCAATCTCACAGCCGCCGACAGTATCATTTTCGCGGCGGCGGGAGATATTACGATAGACATTGCCGCAAACAGCCTAAACATCACCGCCAACCAAGACAATTTGACCGGCGACAGCGGCAACGTTATCACCATGAACGACGACACGTTGATCAGCGCCACCGCCGGGACGATTTTTATGGTCTCCACCGGCGCCAACGCGGGAAGTATCACGCTTGGCGGCGTGACCAACGCCACCGGGGATGTGGCCGTAAACTCCGCAGCCGCTATCATCGACGGCGGCGCGACCCATGTCGATGCGGTTGCAACTTCCGGGACGATCACCTTAACCGGAGGCTCCGGTATCGGGTCGGCGGGTTCGATTGACGTCAACACGGCAACGTTGGTCCTGGATTCCAATCAAAGTATTTTGGTCAACAGTTCGACGACACTGACAGACTTAACAATCACGCTCAATCCGATCACGACGGCAGACACCTACACCATCACCGACGGCGGTAACCTGACGTTGAGTTTGACCGATAGCGGAACGGACCTCGATATCGGCGGTATTTCCCTGTCGGCGGGTAATATGAATTTCACGTTGACACAGGACACGGGCGACTTAACGACCTCGGGCAATATCGATATCAACTCCGGAAATTTTTCGGTCACCACCACGGACGGCAGTCAAACCTATTCCAACACCATCGACGCGAATAATGTCACCTTAAACGCCGACGGAACCAATTCGGACGTTAACCTGCAATCGACCATCACCACTGCATCGGGCGGCGCGGTAACGATCACGGCGGACGACTCCGTTATCGCTACGGCAACGGGCGACATCACCGCCAGCGGCGCGGGGGCGATTTCTGTCACGGCCAATACCAACAATACCGTCGGCGATACCACCGACCTCATCACCATGACGGACGGCGCGTTGTGGGACGCGGGTAGCGGCACGATCTCGATCACCTATAGCGGAAGCAGCGCGAATAACTTTACCGTCGGCGGATTGACCACGACCAACGCCACCGCTACCGCCATTACGATCACCGGCGACGCGGCTATCGGCGACGGCGGCAATACCCATGTCGATATTGTCGCCGCTTCGGGAGGATTAGTCGCCGATGTGAGAGCGGTGGGTTCTGTAGGCGCTAACTCAATTGAAACAACCCTAGCCAGCGTCGATATAGATACTTTCACTGCGGGAGCGATTCGCTTGAACGATACAGACGCCCTCAATATTACTAAATTGAATAACGCCGCCACTACCGGGTCCATCGTTGTATCCGCAGGGGGAACCATGACCCTCACGTCCGGGCAGTCGGGAGTCACTTCCGTGAACGGGGACATCATACTCACCGCGACGGGAACGAACTCGGATATCCTGATCAACGCGGCGATTATGACGACTGCGGGCGCGGTGACGTTGACCGCCGACGACAGCGTCGAGGCTGACGCTAACGGCGATATCACGATGTCCGGATCGGCGGCGTTTAGCGTGACTGCCAACAACAACACCTCGGATGGAGATACGGGCGACCGCATCACCATGGTCGACGGAACGGTATGGGATGCGGGTAGCGGCACGATTGCGCTGACGTCCACAGGAACCAACGCGGGATTCCTTCGACTCGGCGGGCTCACCACAACCAACAACACCGCCGCTGCCGTGACGATTAATACCCGTACCGCCATTGTCGACAATGGCGATGGAGCGGTGGACATTGTGGCGGCTTCGGGAACGGTTAATCTGATCAGCAGTAACGCATCGGGGATCGGATCGGGTAATGCCATCGAGGTGACCACCGCACAACTGATTGTCGATGGGAATGGATCTATCGAGATCGCCAGCACAACAACGCTGACCGATTTAACGATGACGGTCGACCCAGGCGGCGGAGCTAATACCTACACCATCACCGACGGCGGTAACTTGACGTTGACTTTGACCGACAGCGGGGCCGATCTTGACATCGGCGCATTGTCGCTCTCGGCGGGAAATTTAAACTTTACACTGACTACGGATACCGGAGATTTAACCACTGGCGGTAACATCGATATCAACTCTGGCAACTTTTCCGTCACCACCACGGACGGCAGTCAAACCTATAGCAACACCATTGACGCTAACGACGTCACGTTGAACGCCGACGGACAAAACTCGGACGTCAACCTGCAATCGACCATCACCACGGCATCCGGCGGCGCGGTGACGATCACGGCCGACGACTCGGTCATCGCTACGGCAACGGGCGACATCACGGCCAGCGGCGCGGGGGTGATTTCAGTTACGGCGAACACCAACACCTCGGACGGCGACGGCGTTGACGCCATCACCATGACAGACGGCGCGTTGTGGAATGCGGGTAGCGGAACGATAACGTTGACCGCCACAGGAACCAACTCGGAAAACATCATACTCGGCGGCTTGTTGACCACCAACTCATCCAACACCGCCGTAACGCTCACCACCGATTCCTTAACAACGGGCATAATCGACGACGGCGGCGATACTCATGTCGATATTGACGCCGCGAATGGCAGATTAGTGGTCGTTTCGGCTGGGTTCGGAGCTACATCAGATAACGACATAGAAACGACTATCGACAGCCTTGATCTCAATAACAGCGACGCTAGGGTGCGTATCAGTGAAACAGACGCCATCACACTCGTCCGGTTGGATCAAGGGTCTGCCACCACAAGAGTCCTGGTAACCGCGAATGGAACGATCACCGTCGCGAACGCTTTGACGTATCAACAAGGCCGATTCCAATTGATTGCTACTGGACAAAACTCGGATATTCTGGTCAACGCGGCGATCAGCAATACCGGTACTTCGACCGGAGTTTTCACCCTCCTAGCGGCCGACAGCGTCATCTTTGGAGCGGCGGGAGATATCACCGTAGACACGACGAATACGTTTTCCATCACCGCCAACAGCGACAACTTAACCGGCGACAGCGGCAACGTCATCACCATGAATGACGACACGTTGCTCAATATTACCAATGCCGCGGTTTCTTTAACCTCGACCGGCGCCAACGCGGGTAGTATCACGCTCGGAGGCGTTACAACGACGAACGCCACCGCTTCGGCCATTACGGTGACGACAGACGCGGCCATCATCGACGGCGGCGTTACCCATGTCGATGCGGTGGCGTCCTCGGGAACGGTCAACTTAATCGGACTCACCGGTATCGGCTCAGCAGGTTCCATTGACGTGACTACTGCGGCGCTAGTGGTTGATTCCAACCAAAGCATTTTGGTCAACAGCACGACGACGTTGACCGATTTAACGATAACGCTCGATCCGGGATCGACGGCGGACACCTACACCATCACCGACGGCGGGAATTTAACACTGACCTTAACCGATAGCGGAACCGCTACCGACATCGGCGGGATTTCGCTTGCGGCGGGAAATTTAAATTTCACGTTAACCACAGACACAGGCGCCTTGACAACTTCGGGCGCTATCGATATCAACTCCGGAAACTTTTCGGTCACCACAACGGACGGCAGCCAAACTTATAGCAACACCATCGACGCTAACGACGTGACCTTAAATGCCGACGGAACCAATTCAGACGTCAACCTGCAATCGACCATCACCACGGCTTCCGGCGGCGCGGTGACGATCACGGCGGACGACTCGGTCATAGCGACGGCAACGGGCGACATCACGTCCAGCGGCGCCGGAGCGCTTTCGGTAACGGCGAATACCAACACGTCTAACGGAGATACCGACGATGAAATCACCATGGCGGACGGCACGTTGTGGGATGCGGGTAGCGGCACGATCACGCTTGTTACCACAGGAGCCAACTCAACCTCCATCACACTCGGCGGTTTGTTGACCACAAACGCCACCGCAACCGCCGTTACCCTCACGACCGGCATTGGTCAGATTGTCGATGCCGGCGAAATCGATGTAGATATCGTCGCGGCGAGCGGCGGCCTGGTGATAGACTCCGCCGCTGGGGTTGGTATCACCGGGAACATTTTCATAGAAACCACTGTTGCCAGTATCGATCTCGACAACAATGGCGGCAATGCAAGAATCGATGAAACCGACGCAATTAGCGTCACCAAATTGAATAATACTGGCTCAACGCTCGTCTTAAGAGCTTCAGGAACCATCACCATCACCGCCGGCCAATCCGGCGTCACCTGGGGTGTAGGCGCTACCCAAATTACGGCGCTCGGGCAAAACTCGGATATCCTGGTCAATGCGGCGTTGAGTAATTCGGGTTCGGGAACCAGCCTCAATATCAATGCGGCCGACAGCATCATCTTCGGCGCCGCAGGGGATATTACCGTCGACAACAATTCGATTTCCATCACTTCCAACACCGACAACTTGAGCGGCGACAGCGGCAACGTCGTCACCATGAACGACGACACATTGATCAACGCCACCGGCAGCACGATCGCGTTGACCTCGACCGGCGCGAACGCGGGCGACATCACGCTCGGCGGGTTGACAACGACCAACGCCACCGCTTCGGCCATTACAGTAAACACAGACGCGGCCATAGTCGACGGCGGAGTTACCCATGTCGATGCAGTGGCAAGCTCGGGAACAATTAATTTAATCGGACTCACCGGTATCGGTTCGGCGGGTTCCATTGACGTCAACACGGCGGTATTGGTCGTCGACTCCAATCAAAGTATTTTGGTCAATAGCACGACGACGTTGACCGATTTAACGATCACGCTCGATCCGGGATCGACGGCGGATACCTATACCATCACCGACGGCGGTAACTTAACGCTGGCTTTAACCGATACGGGAATCAACGCCAGTATCGGAGGTCTGTCGCTTGCGGCGGGCAATCTAAATTTCACCATGACCACCGACACGGGCGCTTTAGCTACCACCGGCAATATCGATATCAACTCCGGGAATCTTTCCGTGACGACTTCGGCAGGTAGTCAAACCTGGTCCAACACGACCGACGCCAACAACGTGACCTTGAACGCCGACGGACAAAATTCTGACGTCAACGTGAACGGCAATATCACGACGGTCTCTGGCGGCGTGGTGACCATCACCGCCGACGACAGCGTTTCATTCGCCGCCGATGTCACCGCCAACGGAACCGGCGGTATTGTGGTCACTTCAAACACCGCCACCACAGCCGGCGATACTGGCGACATCATAACCATGGGGGCTGGGAACAAACTTGACTCGGGCGGAACCATCGCCGTGACGTCCACCGGAGCCAACGCCGGGAACATCTCGCTGGGTCGATTGATCACCACCGATTCCTCGAACACGGCGATTACGATTACTGCGGGCAACGGGAATGCCATCCTGGACAACAATGGATCGACTCAAAATGCCGTCACCACTGGCGGGCGGTTGGTCATCGATTCCATCAACGGCGTCGGGACTTCCGGCGACTCTCTTGAAATCACCGTTGCCTCGGTGGATATCGATAATACGGGGTCGGGCGGGATCTTTTTGACCGAAGCGAACGGGATCGACATCGTTAATCTGAACTCCAGTTCCGCCAATGGCGATATCACGTTATCGGCGGCGGGAACCATTAATTTAACCGTCGACGGCGCCATCGCCGCCGGAAGCGGCAACGTTGCTTTAACGGCATCGGCAGGGTCCATTGAAGACACCGCCGGAACGGGTAACGCAAAAATCACCACGACGGGAACGATCAGTTTGACCGCTTCGGCGGGAGTCGGGCAGTCCGCCGTTTTGGAAATCGCCAGTTCCGCAAACCTAACAGTGGACGCCAATCAAAGTATCCAGGTGGCCAGTACAACAACGCTGACCGATTTAACAATCACGCTAGATCCAGGATCGACGGCGGACACCTACACCATCACCGACGGCGGTAACTTGACGCTTAGCTTGACGGATAGCGGAACCGCTACCGACATCGGCGGGATTTCGCTTGCGGCGGGAAATTTGAATTTCACGTTGACCACAGACACCGGCGCCTTAACCACTTCCGGTAATATCGATATCAACTCCGGTAATTTTTCGGTCACCACCACAGGCGGTAGTCAAACTTATAGTAATACCATCGACGCTAACAACGTCACCTTAAACGCCGACGGAACCAATTCCGACGTCAACCTGCAATCGACTATCACCACCGCTTCCGGCGGCGCGGTCACCATCACGGCGGACGACTCGGTCATCGCAACGGCAACCGGCGACATCACCGCCAGCGGCGCGGGGGCGATTTCTGTCACGGCGAACACCGCCACCACAGACGGCGACAGTAACGACCTGATCACGATGGCCGATGGAACCTTATGGAACGCGGGTAGCGGAACCATCACGCTTGTTACGACAGGAACCAACTCGACCGACATCACGCTTGGCGGTTTGTTGACCACGAACGCGACCGCAACCGCAGTTACCGTCACCACCGATTCAACAACGAGCGGTCAAATTATCGACGCCGGCGACACTCATGTGGAAATCGTCGCGGCAAGCGGCGGCCTGGTGATCGACGGCAGCAACATCGGACCTTCATCCAATTTTATTGAAACAACCGTCGACAGCATCGATCTTGATAACACGTCAACGGGTAATGTTTTTATCTCTGAAACCGACGCGATCACCATCACCAAATATAATCAAACGGCCTCCACCGGAACGCTCAGGCTGGACGCCGGCGGGACAATCACTATCAACGGCGCGGTGACCTGGAATGCCGGCGGCGTTCAAATAAATGCCAACGGTCAAAACTCAGATATTTTAGTCAATGCGGCAATGAGCAATTCCGGTTCAGGCGGCAATGTCTCTATCAGGGCAGACGATAGCGTTATCTTTGCGGCGGCGGGGGATATTACCGCCGACAGCTTAACAGTTGCCATCATCGCCAACAACGACAACCTGACCGGCGACAGCGGCAACGTCATCACCATGAACGACGACACGTTGATCAACGCCACCGCCGGAACGATTTCATTAACTTCTACCGGAGCAAACGCGGGTAGCATCACGCTTGGCGGATTGACGACAACCAACGCCACGGCCTCCGCGATTTCGGTAAACAGCGCGGTCGCTATCATCGACGGCGGCGACACCCATGTCGATGCGGTGGCGACTTCCGGGACAATCACTTTAAGGGGCGTCACAGGTATCGGTTCGGCGGGTTCGATTGACGTGAACACGGCGGCATTGGATGTCGAATCCAATCAAAGTATTTTGGTCAACAGCACGACGACGTTGACCGATTTAACGATCACGCTCGATCCGGGATCGACGGCGGATACCTACACCATCACCGACGGCGGTAACTTGACATTGAGCTTAACGGATAGCGGAACGGACCTCGATATCGGCGGGATTTCTCTGTCGGCGGGAAATTTAAATTTTACGTTGACCACGGATACAGGGGCCGTGACCACTTCCGGCAATATCGATATCAATTCCGGAAACCTTTCCGTCACAACAACTTCCGGAAGTCAAACTTACTCCAATACCATCGACGCCAACAACGTAACTTTGAACGCCGACGGTCAAAATTCGGACGTCAATGTTAACAACACCATCACAACGGTCTCCGGAGGCGCGGTGACGATCACGGCAGACGACAGCGTCACATTCTCTGTGAACGGCGATATCAACAACAGCGGCGCGGGAAATACTTCGATCACTTCCAACACCGCCACTACGAACGGTGATAGCAATGACGTCATTTTCATGGCGAGTGGCGCTGAATTCGCTTCGGGCACAGGAACCATCACCCTGACGTCAACCGGAGCGAACGCTGGCGATATAACGGTCGGCCGGATAGTCACCAACAACTCCACAAATTCCGCGATCACAATTACCGCAGGAGTGGGCGCTGTCCTGGACGGAAACACAACGGCCCAAAATGCCGTCGCGGCTAGCGGTCGCGTGGTGATTGACGCGATTACCGGTGTCGGGACTTCCGGAGAATCTCTGGAACTCACGGTAGCTTCAGCGGACATCGATAATACGGGGTCGGGCGGTATCTTTTTGACTGAACTGGACAGCATCGACATCGTTAATCTAAACTCCAGTTCCGCCAATGGAGATATCACATTATCGGCTGCGGGAACAATCAATTTGACCGTCGACGGCGCCATCGCCGGCGGAAGCGGTAACGTTGCGTTAACGGCCTCGGCAGGATCGATCGAAGATACGGCCGGAACGGGTAACGCCAAAATCACCACGACCGGAACGATCAGTTTGACCGCTTCGGCGGGTGTCGGACAGTCCGCCGTATTGGAAATAGCCAGTTCTTCCAACCTAACGGTGGACGCCAATCAAAGTATTCAGGTGGCCAGTACGACCACGTTGACCGATTTAACAATCACGCTTGATCCGGGATCGACAGCGGATACTTACACCATCACCGACGGCGGTAACTTGACGTTGAGTTTGACGGATAGCGGAACCGCTACCGACATCGGCGGGATTTCGCTTGCGGCGGGCAATTTAAATTTCACGTTGACCACAGACACCGGCGCTTTAACCACTTCCGGAAATATCGATGTCAACTCCGGTAATTTTTCCGTTACCACAACGGCTGGCAGTCAAACCTATTCCAACACCATCGACGCCAGCGCCGTAACTTTGACAGCCGATAGCGGACTGGCGATCAACAACACCATCACCGCATTGGGCAACCTGGTTTTGGAAGGCGACTCGGACAACGCGGCGGATACGGGCGACGCGATCACCGTCGCCGCAGGATTGACGCTGACCTCTAGCGGAACCATCACAATGGACGCCACGACGGGCGGCATTACCTTAAATTCCACCACCCTCGTCACTTCCGGAGGGGTGATCACGCTCAACGATAACGTGACGCTGGCGACGGGAGCGGTGTCCATCGACACGACCAACAGCGGCGGCGCGGCGGCAGGGGCCAATATCAATCTCGTCGGCACGGTGCAAGGAGCGCAGGCTTTAACGCTGAACGCGGGAACCGGCGGAACGAATAATATCGACGGCAATATGGGAAACGTCACGGCATTGAACGGGTTGACGGTGACCGGAGCGGCAACTCTCAGCGGGGTCACCATTAGAACCTCCGGCGACGTCATCACATTCAACAACGCCATCACATTGGATGTCGGCGCCACTTCGATCAACACCACATTCGGCGTGGCGGCCGGAGCCAACCTAAACTTCAACGGAACCATCAATGGAGCGCAGGCCCTGACCTTGAGTTCGGGAACCGGCGGCACGCTCAACATAAACAGCACGATCGGGAATAGTACCGCGTTGACTGGGTTGACTTTGATTAGCGGACAGAACATCACTCAAAGCGCCGCCTGGATCTCCAGCGGAACGGTCGACATTACCGCCAACATCTCCGCCAGTATTACTTTAAGCAATACCGGAAATAACTTCTCGGGAACGGTCGGCCTTACGACCAACAACGGCGCGGCCACGATTAATAACGGCGCCAACGATATTACGCTGGGCGCGTCCACAGTGGTCGGAAATACCGATATCACCGCAGGCAGCATCACTGTATCCGGCGCGCTTGCCGGGTCTGCCGCGATCACACTCGACGCTAATGGAACCAACGCCGACGTGAATCTCAACGCCGCGTTGACCGCCGGGTCGGGAAGCGCGGTGACTATCACCGCCGACGACAGCGTCACCGCAAACGCTAACGGCGATATCACCGCCAGCGGGGCTGGGGCAATTTCTGTGACGGCCAATACAAACACTTCAAACGGCGATACCGGCGATATCATCACCATGACCGACGGCGCGTTGTGGGATGCGGGTAGCGGAACGATCGCGTTAACAACTACCGGAGCAAACGCGGGCAACATCACGCTCGGCGGACTGCTAACGACCAACGCCACCGCTTCCGCCGTAACCGTGACCGCCGACGCGGCCATTGTCGACGGCGGCAATACGCACGTGGATGTGGTCGCCGCATCGGGGACGATTAACTTGATCGGGTTGGACGGAATGGGAACGGGAGGAAACGGCGCGATTGAAACGAATACCGCAATCCTCGTCGCCGATACCAACCAGAGTCTCCAAATCGCCAACTCGACCACGTCGTTGACGGATTTGACACTAACGCTCGATCCCGGAACCACGGCGGACACGTATACCATCACCGATCCCAACGCGACCTTGACTTTAACGGACTCCGGAACAGATCTCAATATCGGTGGGATTTCTCTGTCGGCGGGCAATATGAATTTCACGTTGACCACAGACACTGGCGCCGTGACTACGTCGGGCGCTATCGATATCAACTCCGGCAATTTTTCGGTCGCCACGACAGACGGCAGTCAGACTTATAGCAACACTATCGACGCGAATAACGTCACCTTAAACGCCGACGGAACGAATTCGGACGTGACGATCACTGCGGGAATCACCACTGTTTCGGGAGGCGCGGTGACGATTACCGCCGACGACAGCATTTTGCTTAACAATTTCGCTGCGGATATAACCGCTTCCGGGGCGGGAAATATTTCCCTGACCGCCAACACCAACACCTCGAACGGAGACACGAACGACGTAATCACGATGGTGGACGGCGCTGTTATCGACGCTGGGAGCGGGACCATTACAATGACCGCGACGGGAGCCAATGGAGGAGATATTACCCTCGGAGGATTGACTACCACGAGCGCATCCCTGACTGCCGTGGCGATTGCCACCAATGCCGCAGTCGTCGACGGGGGAGCAAGTAATGTCGATGTAAGGGCAACGGGTGGACGGTTGGTCATAGACGCAGTCACGGGTGTGGGATCGGGAGCGGCCCTGGAAATTGATACAAGTTCCATCGATATCGATAATACGGGTTCTAATAATATCGCTCTCACGGATAGTTTCACTTTTTCCGTTGTCAAAGTATCGAACCTGGCCAGCGGCGGGACGGTTGACTTAACGGCGGGTGGCGGGTCGCTCACGATCGCGACGGGCGGTTCGGGCGTGACCTCGACAAATGGAGCTATCTCACTCACCGCGACAGGGACGAATTCGGATATCAACATCAACGCGGCGATTTCTTCGGGAACTGGGGCCGTGACTTTAGTTGCCGACGACAGCATCGTTGCGGATGCCAACGGCGACATCACCAAGACCGGAACGGCGGCGTTGAGCGTGACGGCCAATAACAACACCTCGAACGGAAACGGCGGCGATGTTATCACCATGGCGGACGGCGCATTGTGGGACGCTGGCGGCGGAACAATCGCGTTGACCTCGGCTGGGGCGAACTCAGGTACCATCACGCTCGGCGGATTGACGACGACCAACGCCACCGCTTCGGCGATTACGGTGACCGTCGACACGGCGGGCATCGTCGACGGCGGCGATACCCATGTCGATGCAGTAGCAGCTTCGGGAACAATTAACTTAACCGGGATCACCGGTATCGGATTTGCCGGTTCAATTGAGGTGAACACGGCGGCGCTGGTCCTGGTATCGAACCAAACCACTCAGGTCAACAGTTCAACAACGCTAACCGATTTGACGATGACGCTCAATCCGGCATCGGCAGCGGACACTTACGCCATCACCGACGGCGGTAATCTGACTCTGACCTTGACAGATAGCGGAACGGATCTTGACATCGGCGGAATCTCGCTTGCGGCGGGAAATTTGAATTTCACGCTGACACAGAGCAACGGGAACTTAACGACCTCCGGAGCCATCGATATCAACTCCGGCAACTTCTCGGTCACCACAAATGCGGGCAGTCAAACGTTTACCAATTCCATAGACGCTAACGACGTTACCTTGAACGCGGACGGAACAAATTCGGATGTTTCCCTGCAAGCCGTGATCACAACAGCCTCTGGAGGGGCGGTGACCATTACCGCCGACGACAGCGTTTTATTGGCCACGGCGGCGGGCGATATCACGGCGAGCGGCGCGGGTAACGTTTCGATCACCGCCAACACCAATACTTCTAACGGCGACAGCGGCGACGTTATCACCATGGCGAACGCCTCGGTTATCAACGCCGGTAGCGGCACGATTACGTTGACCTCTACCGGAACCAACGCCGGAGACATCACGCTCGGCGGGTTAACGACGACGAACGCAACGACCAGCGCTATCACGCTGACCACGGCGGCAGGAATTGTCGACGGCGGCAACACGGATGTGGATATCGTCGCGGCGAGCGGACGGGTGGTGATTGACGCCGTCAGCGGTATCGGATCTGGCGACGCGCTTGAAATCACCGTATCTTCGATGGACATCGATAATACCGGATCGAACGGCATCGAATTTGTCGAAACGAACGATATACAAGTTCAAAAATTATCGAATCTGGCCAGCGGAGGAATTGTCAGCCTCACCGCCAATTTCGGTAGTATCGGGGTTACGTCTGGCGGTTCGGGCGTTACCTCCACGAATGGAAACATTACCTTAACCGCCGGAGATCAAAATTCGGATATTGTCATTCAGGCGGGGATTTCCTCTGGAACGGGTTCGGTAACCATCACCGCCGACGACAGCGTGACCGCCAGCGCCAACGGCGATATCACCATGACCGGTTCGGCGGCTTTGATTGTGACGGCCAACAACGCCAACACCAACGGCGACACTGGCGACGCGATCACCATGGTCGACGGGGCGTTGTGGGATGCGGGCGGCGGCACGATTACGTTAACGACAACCGGAGCCAACGCTGGCAACATCACGCTCGGCGGACTGTTAACCACAAACGCTACGGCTTCCGCCATAAATGTGACCACCGACGCGGCCATTGCAGACGCTGGGGACACATTCGTGGACGCCGCCGCGGCATCGGGAACGGTTAATTTAACCGGCCTTACCGGTATCGGTTCGGCGGGTTCCATTGAGGTCAACACGGCAGCTTTGGTTGTCGATTCGAACCAAAGTATCCAGGTTAACAGTTCAACGACGCTGACGGATTTAACAGTGACACTCGATCCGGGATCGACAGCGGACACCTACGCCATCACCGACGGCGGTAACATGAACCTGAGTCTGGTAGACGCCGGAACGTCTATATCCTGGCGCGTGACTCTGACGGCGGGTAATTTAAACTATACGATGACCCTGGACACGGGGAACGCCACCACCAGCGGCAACATCGATATCAATTCCGGAGACCTATCGATTACGACGCCGGGAGGAATAGGAATAAATGCCGGCAACACCATCGACGCTAACAATGTGACCTTGACGGCTACCGGAACAAACTCCGACGTGAACATACTGGGTAACGCGTCCATCACCACCGCATCAGGCGGGGCGGTTACCATCGCCGCCGACGATACGGTCAATTTTGCCGCCACCGGTAGCATCACCGCCGCCGGAGCGGGAAATATTTCCATTACCGCCAACGCTAACACCGCTAACGGCAATGGCGGCGACCTTATCTTTATGGGAGACGGCTCCCAGATCGATGCGGGTAGCGGAACCATCACTTTGACAACAACCGGAACCAATGCGGGAGACATCACTGTTGGTAGATTGATCACCACCAACGCGACCAACTCCGCCGTTACTTTAACTACCGCCGCCGGAGTCGTCGATGGCGGCGATACGGGCGGCGCGGATATTAACGTATCCAGCGGACGCCTAGTTATTGACGCGGTCACGGGTGTGGGATCGGGAGCCGCCCTTGAAATTGATACAAGTTCCATCGATATCGATAATACGGGTTCTAATAATATCGCTCTCTCGGATAGTTTCACTTTTTCCGTTGTCAAAGTATCGAATACGGCTGCTGGCGGGACGGTTGACTTAACGGCTGCTGGCGGGTCGCTCACGATCGCAACGGGCGGTTCGGGCGTGACCTCGACGAATGGCGCGATCACACTCACGGCGTCCGGACAGCAATCGGATATCAATCTAAACGCGGCGATTTCTTCCGGGACGGGCTCCGTGACGTTGGTTGCCGACGACAGTATCATCACCGATGCGAATGGCGACATCACCATGACCGGAACGGCGGCGCTCAGCGTCACCGCAAACAACGACAATCTGAACGGCCTCACCAACGACGTCATCTCAATGGCGGACGGCGCGTTGTGGGATGCTGGCGGCGGAACCATTGCGTTAACGTCTACCGGAGCTAACGCGGGCGATGTCACACTCGGCGGATTGACGACGACGAACGCAACCGCTTCGGCTATTACAGTAACCACAGACACGGCTATCGTCGACGGAGGCGCAGCTCACGTGGACGCCGTCGCGGGATCGGGAACGATTACCTTAACGGGTTTGACGGGTATCGGTTCGGGAGGTTCGATTGACGTCACCACGGCGACGATGATCGTCGACTCCAACCAAAGCATCCGGTTCAACAGCTCAACGACGTTGACGGATTTGACGATGACGCTCGATCCAGGATCGACGGCGGATACCTACACCATCTCCGACGGCGGTAACTTGTCGCTTAACCTTACCGATAGCGGAACCGATCTAAACATCGGCGGACTTTCGCTGGCGGCGGGTAACTTGAATTTTACGCTGACACAGGATACCGGCAATTTAACAACCTCCGGCGCTATCGATATCAATTCTGGCAATTTTTCCGTCACCACGACAGCGGGTAGTCAAACCTACTCCAACACCATCGACGCCAACAACGTAACTTTGAACGCCGACGGAACAAATTCGGATGTGAATATTAGTAACGTCGTCACCACTGTTGTTGGCGCATCGGTAACCATTACCGCCGACGATAGCGTTCAATTTTTAACCGCGACGGCCGATATCATCTCAAACGGCGCTGGAAATACTTCGATCACGGCAAACACCGCGACCACCAACGGCGATACCGGCGACATCATTTCCATGGTGGGCGGTTCCTTGATCAACTCGGGTTCGGGAACCATTACCCTGACATCGACGGGAGCCAACTCTGGCGACATCACGCTTGGCCGCCTACTCACCGGTAACGGCACGGGTTCGGCGATCACGGTCACCGCAGGTTTGGGCGCTGTCTTAGACGGGAACACGACGACGCAAAATTTCGTCGCGGCCAGCGGCGGCGTGGTGATTGACGCCGCCGCCGGCGTCGGAACATCAGGCGAAGCTTTGGAGCTAACGGCAGCTTCAGTGGACATCGATAATACAACTTCCGGCGGCATTTTTATAACCGAAGTGGACAACATCAACATCGTTAATTTGAACTCCAGTTCCGGGAACGGCGATATCAATTTATCGGCGGCGGGAACGATCAATTTGACCGTCGATGGAGCCATCGCTGCCGGAAGCGGTAACGTTTCTTTAACGGCGACGGCGGGATCGATTGAAGACACCGCTGGAACGGGTAACGCTAAGATCACCACGACCGGATCGATTTCTTTAATCGCTTCGCAAGGGGTTGGGCAATCCGCCGTTTTGGAAATCGCCAGTTCTTCCAATCTAACGGCGGAAGCGAATCAAAGTATCCAGGTAGCCAGTTCGACGACAATAACCGATCTGACTTTGACGGTCGATCCGAGTTCGACGGCGGACACCTACACAGTCACCGACGGCGGTAACTTGACGCTGACTTTAACCGATAGCGGAACCGATGTAGACATTGGAGGAATTTCTCTAGCGGCTGGAAATCTGAATTTTACGTTGACCCAAGACACCGGAAATTTAACGACTTCCGGAAATATCGATATCAATTCGGGTAATTTTTCCGCGACCACCACGGCGGGAAGTCAAACCTACTCCAATACCATCGACGCTAACGACGTGACGTTGGACGCGAACGGAACCAATTCAGATTTGAACATCAATAACACGATCACCACCGCTGCGGGCGGAGCGGTGACGCTGACCGCAGACGACAGCGTTATTTTTGCGGCGGGCGGCGACATCACGGCGAGCAGCGCGGGTAACGTTTCCATCACGGCGAATTCCAACAACGCCGCAGGCGACAGTTTCAATACCGTCGATATGGCGGACGGCACGGTTATCAACGCGGGAAGCGGAACGATCACGCTGACCTCAACCGGAATCAACGCGGGGACTTTGGACGTGAGCGGATTGACCACCACTAATGCAACAAACAGCGCAGTGACTCTCAATACCAATTCTTCGATCACCGACGCTGGCGACACCAACGTCGACGTGGTTGCGGCGAACGGGCGAGTAACGATGACCGCGAATATTGGTATCGGATCTGGGAATGCGCTTGAGACCACCGTTGATTCCTTGAACGTTTCTAATACCGTGTCCAATAATATCGCTATTACGGAAACGAACGACGTAACGGTTATTCAATTATCGAATACGGTCGCCGCCGGGACGATTGATCTGACCTCAACCGCAGGCACGATCACGGTCGCCGCTGGCGGTTCGGGAGTTGCTACCACTACCGGCGCGTTGACCTTGACCGCTGGAACCGATATCAACGTCAACCGAAGCGTTACTACTGGATCGGGCAACATCACGCTTGCCGCCGTGAACGACGTCGTTTTCACTGCGCTGGGGGACGTGACCAGCGTATCTGGAGACATTACGGTTACGGCGGACAGCGACGACGGTGGCGTGGCGAGCGGAGCGTTGACCATGGTCGCCGGAACGACTATCAACGCCGGGTCGGGAACCATCGCGCTTGCCGCGGACGAAGATATCACTTTAGGAAAATTAGCAACGACGAACAACACGTTGACGGCGTTGACGTTGACTTCCACCGAGGGCGGGATCGTGGAAGGCGGAGTGGTTGGAACCTGCGGCGGCGCCATCAGCGCCGGCTGTAACATCGTCGCCTCGGACGGACGGTTGGTGGTCGACACGGTAACGGGAATCGGCAGTATCGGAGCGCTTAATGGCAACGGGGTTATTGTGACGCCAGGGGCAATCAAAATAGACACACAGTCTGTAGACATCGATAACACGACATCCGGGAATATCAATTTATTCGAAAGAGCCACCACGAATATTGTGAAAGTTAATCAGGCCGGTCCTGGTAACTTGACGATTTCTTTTGACGGGGCGCCCGGGGCGACCTTGCCTGGTCAAGGTAACGCAACCGTTGCTGGCGGAATAAGAAGGCTCATCAACCGCATACCGCCGCCTGTTGCGGGTACAACGCCTGGTCCAGGTTTTGGCCCGGGTCCGGGCGGTCCTGCTGGACCCGTCGTTCCTCCCGGGCTTAAAAACCGTTTTGATATCAACGGAAGCACGACACGCGCCGAGATTTTTGACCTTATCCGCGGCGGCGAACGCGTGACGACTAACGATGTTTCCAAAACCCAGTTGTTAGGCCGAGACATGCAAGACCTCGTGGAATTTAGCGGAGTCCCTACGGGCAAAACCATGACGCAAGTGGTGGTGGAAGAGGCAGTACTTTCTAACAACCGCTTTAAAAACTCCAGCGCTACCGGCTCGACTAACGCTTCCGGCCAATCGGCTAACACGGTGCAAGACGCTGCCTTGGACAGCGCCGCTTCGGGCGCGGTGGTGGTCGATCCTTTTGAAGTGCAATTCGATATCGTGGAGATCAATGAGCCTGAAGAGTCACAGCCTTAAAAGCTGAACCGTAAAGCCACAACCTTAAACCCTTTTACCGCAGAGGACGCAGAGAAAGAAAGGGCAAAAAAGATTAAGTCAAAAACGTAATTCGGGATTCTTCCTCCCGCTGGTCGTCTGAATGACGCGCTTTAGTTTTTTCTTTGGTTAATCAGTTACGTCGGTTTCTAACAAACCCCACGACCCGTCATCCCGAGCTTGTCGAGGGATCTTGGTTTTACTCTTTCTTTGCGCCCTCTGCGGTTCAAGAATCTTTTTGCTTTTACGCCTTTGCGGTAAAAGCCGTTCAGTTCCTGCCGGCCATCACTCCCCCATCGACATCCCAAATAGCTCCGGTGACCCAACCGGTTGCGTCTGACAAAAGCATTTCGATAACGTTGGCGACATCCTCAATTGTGCCAAACCGTCCGATGGGATGAAATCCGTTGAATCCATCCAGAGTTTCATCAATTTTGTCTTTATCGATAAATCCGCCATAAATAGGCGTTTTCACAACGGCGGGAGAAACCGCGTTTACGCGGATATTGTCGTCGCCAAGTTCCATCGCTAAGTGTTGCGTAAGGGAATGCAGACCCGCTTTGGCCATGGAGTACGCCGAGGAAGGCGTGGCCTTGACCGCCTGCTTGGCCCACATGGAACCAATATTGACGATGGAACCGCCGCCATGCTGTTGCATATTCTTTACGACCGCTTGCGTGATGAAAAAGGTACTTTTGTTGATATCCATGTAGCTGTCGTAATCGGCCGGCGTGTGATCCAGAAACGGAGCTGGCTTGAATATCCCCGCCGCATTAACAAGGTACCGAATATGTCTGTTTTCGTTTTTGATGCGGTCGATGAAGTAACTCACTTGTTTTTCATCATAAAGATCGGCGACAAACGTCTGCACAGTTCCTAAAGTTTCCAATTCAGCCCAAGCCCGATCCAGTTTATCCTTATTGCTAGACAACAGGATGACTTCCACGCCTTTTTGAAGTAACCGTTTGGCAGCTTCTTTTCCTATTCCCGTGGAACCTCCGACGATAAGCGCTAATTCAGACGATGTATTTTTCATGATCGATCTCCTTTTTCTACCTATTAATTGGTAGTTTTTATGAGTAAAAAAGTTATTTCGTTTCCCGTGTTTTTCAATGCGTTAAAAAACATCCTACTAGTTGGTAGATAAATTGTCAACACTTATTTGAGATTTAAATATTAAAAAACGAAATTCTTTAAAAAAGATTGAACCGCAAAGGACGCAGAGGGCGCAGAGAAAGACAAAACAAATTCTTGAGAAAATGCAAAAACAGAATCCTTAATTTGTTGAATTGCAAAACCAAAGGCGACATCGTTCTAATAAAAATAACAAACCAGTTTCTAATTTTATTCTCGTATTAAAAATGAGAATTGAAAGTTTTGCTTTTGACTTTTAACCTTCATCCCTCTTTGCCTTCAATCTTTTCTTTGCGTTCTCTGCGTTCTTTGCAGTTCAAGATCTTTTTTGCTTTTACGTCATTCGGGTAAAAATAGTTAAAGCGGTCTTTGGTAACCGTCTTCCCATAAAAGTTTCTTGATGATACTGTCCCAAGTGACCTTGGACACGCGCTCTTTGCCAACTTCGCCAAATTTACGCGCGACGGTTTCGTCTGCATAAAATTCAAGAGCTGCCGCTACCGATTTGGGATCGGGTTCGACAATGTTACCGCAGACGCCTTCTTCCACCCACTCTTTAGCCCCGCCGCTATCAACGCAGGTAATAACCGGTTTGCCGCTGGCGTAGGCTTCGACGGGAACCATTCCATAATCTTCGTCGACGGGACCGTAAAATACCGCACGACAATTGGCGTATAATTCGCATAATTCGTCGTCGTCCGCTTCGTGTTTCCAATCGATTCTATCCGCGACTCCTAAACTATGGGATAACTCTTTAAGCTCTGCCGCTTCTTGCCCTCGACCCGCAATGACCAATTTCCAACTTTTATCCATGAGCCCAAAACTTCTTATGAGTAATTCGGGTCGTTTCAGGGGATGCAAGCGTCCGACGCTCAATATCGTCTTGGAATACTGTCCAACGCGGTAATTTCTTTCCGGCGGCGGCGGATATAACAATTCCGAATCGTGTCCGCCAAAGCGGGATAGCCTGCCTTGAATATTCTTGGATTGGGCGAACAAGCGGATGCGTTTAGGACCTAAAAGAAATTGGTCGGCGGTAAAAATAAGCTTGCGGCGGATCGATTCTTTAATAAATTGTCTTTTATATAATTTTTTTGAATACTTCTCCCATAAATCATAGTATTCGCGCATCCGGTGGTTGAGCCAACAACTATGTCGATTATGACGAACGGCGTAACTGGGGAAACGCAACGAAATAACATGATCCACCGGTAAACCGTCGCCGCTTTCGGAAATATCGGTCAACCAGGTCGCTAAATACGCTTTCAATTGATGACCAAACCGATTGGAAGGAGTGGTCCAAACTTCGCTCTGGTGTCCCGCTTTTTGCAAAGCTTTGCACAAGGCGCGAGCGATCACGCGATGACCGCCTTCGACAAATGGAACGTCGCTGGTTATTACAAGAACTCTTTTAGGCGAAAGTTCCTTGGAGGACGTTTCCTCACAATTCTGATTGGTCATCTAAACAACTTTCCTATAGAAGCTGGGATAAGCTTGAATTTTCTATTATGAGTCATGATCCAATTCATTTTTAATGAACTCGGCAATTTCTAAAACTTTTTTACGCAAATGTAAATCTTTAGGATTAAACCTGGAAGCTTCCGGGCCGCCTGAGCTGGCAATAATTTCAGTGGAGATGATGATATCGTCAATTTGATTGTCTCTAGGTGAATTTTTAAACTTTTCTAAGCTTGCTTTTCCTTGTGCCGTCGCAGGTTTATTAAAAAACCTCGCTAAATTTCCATAGCTATAAGGATTGGAAGCCGCTTCAACGTTTATAGAAACGCATTTTTGGAAATCGCTTTCTAAATTGTCAAACCCTTGTCGACTTTTAAGCGTCAACCCAAAAACCAAGCTATATTTACCTATTTGATCGGGCGCTCTATCCCCAATCCTAAAAAAAGCGCTGTCGCCCGGAGCGATCATAGATTCAATGGGTAACCTAATTTCTTTTAACGGCGCTCCAGCACGACTGCAAAGATCTTTACCTTCATTTTTGAACCAACGTGTTGTCAGAAATACGCTTCCGTTTACAGTATCATAAAGTTTGGCATTTGATTGAAGATCCAACCAATTACTTTCTCCCATATTCTTTACAGAAATATCAAAGTTTAGCTTTTGGCCTTGTTTGAACTTATCGTTATTTTTAACGCCAGCAAGGGAACTTATTTTAGATTTTAATTTTATCTGGTCGACGCTAGATTGGGTTAATGGATTGAATGAAATAAAATCTTCGCGCGCATACTTTTTTGAAATAATTTGTGGCCCTTCTATCAATATAGATTTTACATCCTTCAGCTCCACTCCAAAGCGCGTAAAAACTCCAGTAATTTTACCTTTGGGATCGTTGGGAATAATATAATGTGGGTTTTTTAGATTTTTTTCGACGCCAACTTTTTTTCCGTTTTTGGTTTCGATCGTAAATTGAAATTTCAATGTTTGCAAAAAACTTCGCCAACCAATCATTTCATCGGGCTCAATATTTAATATGAGCACGATTCCATAGTTATCCGACTCCATAAAAATAGGCGACGTTTTTAATTTTGGCGGTTCTTGCCTCAAATCTTTATCTTCCTTTTCCCAAACCAGATCCGAGTCAAAAACCTTAGGTCCTTTGAAACCATAAGGTTTTAAGTCCGCCTTTTTCCAAACCCCCTTCCCATAAAAGTCCAATCTATCCAAATGCACCACAAGCGTTTGGAAAGGAATTAGTTTTAATAACTTATAGCAGGATTTGTCGTAACATTTTTTTACGCGCCGATTCATCTCCATAAAAGACGAAGGCTCCCACCCGCTAAATCCTCCCACTGCTGGGCGCCAATTTCCCGTTTGATAATGAAGATACATGAATTTGGATATTCTATTTATGGGTAATTCTAATACGGGCCCTTGCTCTGGAGATTCTTTTATATACTGGTAAACTTTAGGAAATTCATTCTCCGCTTTTAAATGACCGCTGCCAAAATCGACAACCTGATACTCAAAAAGAAAAATGGTTACCATAAGACCAAAAACGCCTACCTGTAGCTGTTTTGATCGATCGCGTAAAATTTTAATTATTAGCGCCATACTAAATCCGCATAAAACCGACAACGTCAGTAAAAACGGAAACGCGAATCGCGCCGGTACCCGCATAGCGGAACCGCCTGGAATGAGTTTATAAACCAAAAGGAAAGGCATTGGCATATCAATGCTCGAAATAGACGCAAATGGTCCGAGCATAATCAAAGCCATCATGGCGGAAACGACGGCATATCTTTTAACGGTTTTTTTTTGGTCCGGGGGGAAGTGAGCGTATTTTTTTTTCAAAAAATATAAAGCTAATATCGCTAAAAAATATGGTAAGAACCCTAAAAAAACGGCCGTCTCGCCTTTATCTGCGGTTATATGACCTAGTACCGCGTTTTTTAACCAGCTATAGTTAGCAAACCCATGAGGCGGAAAAATGAACCCTAAAAGCTCAGCTGAATAAAGGGCGTTTTCATCTAAGGTGCGAAAAAAATTCCATTTCAACGCAACCTGTAAATAGGGAATTCCAATGGGAAGCAAAATAAGAGCGCTTACAAAAGCTCCCATGGAAAAATGACCCCAGGTCTTTTTATTCCGGAAATAATCTAAGCGCTCGTTCATTCCTAATTCGAAAACAAGATGCGTCAGAAAAAGGGAAATCAAAAGAGTTAACAACATGGTTCCTAGGTAAACGGAAGCATAATATTGAATCCACGTAAATAATAAGGCTTTCCAAAAATCGCGAAAGTTTTTAGTATTTACGAAACGATTGGCAAAAAGCAGCGCTAAAGGAGCCCAGAAAAAAGGCATTAACTGTAAATGGGCTAGATGTCCCCATCGATAGGGATTGAACGAAAAAATAAGCCCCGCCGCCAATCCTCCCCAAGAACTACCGGTTAATTCTTTAACCAACAAGAAAGTAAAATAAGAACCTAAAACAAAAGAAACCAAAGCCAAACCATTGGCCGCTAGAACGTGATTACCGGTGAGTAGTTGAATAGGAAGCGTGATCCACAAGTTTCCAAATAAATTTTCCGAAAAAGCTAACGTCCCTTTCACTGGATAAAAAATAGGGGCATCCCAAATGGAAACGGAGGGATTAAACAAAGCATGAGCATCCCATGCCAATATCCAGGCATTTAAGACCGAATCGCCAACATCGGCCAATTGCGTATTGAGTCTAAGACCAAAATCTCCCGCTTGTATAAAGAAAAAAGCGAGGGAAATAAGAATTACAAGAACGTGGAAAAATCTAAATTGGATTTTCATTTAAGAAGGAAAACTAGGGAATTCAACTTTTGCTGAGGATTGGCATTTACTTAAATTTATGTAAAAAAATTAAAACCCTATTAAAGTAAAACAAAACTTCCTGAAATGGAAATTTATACGGTTAATTTTTTTTAAAAAACCAAATTTTTTTCGCTGGGTAAGGCAGAAATTCTATTATTCTCTCGTAAGAGTCTTTAACTTTCTTACAGGCTCGTTTATCAATTTATGGAACCTGGCGGCTATATTAAACCCAAATCTTTCAGTTTGAAACGCGCCTACATTTTAACCTCTAGAAAACACTTTGGCGCTGTCCGAAGATATCATATAATCTCCGTAAATTTTGTCACGTCTAACTTCTTCCTTGAACTTGCGTTCAACCTTATTTTATAGGGTTTAAAAGAGCTTACCGTCGCTATCTTAAGAAAAATATGAATTTTATTTTAAAAATTGACACTCTAAATAAAAAGTTAGCCGTCTTTTTTTTAATTACCTCTGGGCTAGCGTTTTGCTCGGGAATCTACGGGTATAAAGGTCATTCTGAATGGCCTCCTGTGCGATCCGACGGCGAGGGTTATTACTCGTATTTGCCTACGATGATAATTTATAAGTCATTTGATTTTTCTTTGATTGAAAAGAGCCGGTTTCAGAACGGCTTTCCCGATTGGACAGGTATTCGACTCAATAAGAATACTGGGAGGCTTCACAATCAATACCCAATGGGCGTTGCTATATTAATCAGCCCATTTTTTTTAGTCGCTCATATTTTCACTTCATTTTTTAAAAGTTTAAACTCTGACGGTTATTCACTTCTATACCAGATTTCTGTTTTAACGGCTGCATGGTTTTACTATTTGCTGGGAACTTATTTTTTAGCGAAATATCTTGCCAACGTTTTTAACGAACGCATCGCTTTTCTAACCGTAATATTTATCACTTTTGGAACCAGCCTATTTCATTACGCAACATACGACGCGATTTTTTCTCATATTTATAGTTATTGCTTTGTCGTTTTATTAATATACCTAACTGAAAAATTCTGGCAGAACCCAACGTTCAAAGACGCCATCATACTGGGCGGAGTTATTGGAGTTTTATTTTTAATAAGAAACTACAATTTGGCGCTAGCGTCGTTTTTTTTCTTATATCCTTTTGGAAAAGAATTTAAAAAAATTTATTTGCTGAATGCAAAACCCCTAGCGCTGGTCATAGGAACGTCTTTTGCGACCATCCTTCCACAATTAATAATTTGGAAAGTAAACGCTGGAAGTTTTATCGTGTATTCCTACCTCGATCAGAAAACAGAAGGGGCCAGGTTTAATTGGTTAACTCCCAAGCTTGTCGAAACTATTTCCTCGGTCCAAGCGGGGGTATTTATTTGGGCTCCAATCCTATTGATCGGATTCATAGGATTATTGTTGCTCTTGAGGAGTTCTCTAAAAAAAATTGCGGCTCTTAGTTTAATAAATATTTGTTTTCTTACCTATTTGGTCGCTTCATTTTGGACTTGGCATTTTGGCGGAGGTTATGGGCACAGAGGATTTGTCGACATATATCCATTTTTTGCAATTGGAATTGCCGGTTTTTTAAGCGCATTTAAAAAACCATATTTTTTGAATCCAATAACGGGACTTTGTTGGGTATTCACTCTACTGGTTTCCATACAAATGTTTAATTATTGGAAAGGGAAAATAGATTATTTTAAACCAACCTGGGAACAATATTTTTACGCTTTAAAAAACTTTCCCCGTCTCGCTTTTGTAGAACTGCTTCCTAATAGCAGAAAATCATTGACGGTCAACGAAGGTCTTTTTGCTAAAGGCGCGATCATTATACCTCCCGAACCAAAAATTAAAGTTAAGCCCAATGCATCGTTTATCATTAAAGTAATGATCAAAAATGCGGGCTATTCCTATTGGCTTCCGCCGTCTAAAAGTGGAAATGTCTATGGAGCCGTTTCCTTGGGTGGACAATGGTATTTTAAAAGCGCTCTTAAAACCTGTAAAAGACCAAACTCCCCATCAATTATGGAATCGCGCATAACATTATGGGACATCGTTTCTCCTAATGAATGGATTCATTTTGAAGAATTTATTAAGGCTCCTTCGGCGTCGGGAAGCTATTATTATATGCTGAGCATGGTCAGCGAACGGGTCGTTTGGTTTGATCAAATTTCCAACTCTTTCGTCAAATGTATTGAGGTAAAAGTTGAGTAACCAACACCACAATTTAAATTCTTCCCTTTTAGGATATGTTAGGTATTGCCTATAAATAACTTTGAAGGTTTAAGGGTTTTCTTAAAACAATGAAAAATTATAGCTGTTTGTTTCTATTTCATGAAACTTCTTCATAGCGCTTTCCACCTATTAGTAATTTCCATTAATGAATCTTTCTTATAAAAAACATGTATTGGTTCTTCTGGCTTCGCTCCTTTTCTGCCTAGCTCAGGGGTGGGAATCTATTTTCCGCTCCTGGGATAAACTCAACGACCTGGGAGACGCGTTTATCAATATGTGGATTCTGGATTGGAACAACCACGCTTTATTTGACTCAAGCCTTTCGGTTTGGGATGCGCCTCAATTTTTCCCGATGGAAAATACTTTGGCGCTTTCAGAAGCTATGTTTGCTAATTTATGGATTTACACTCCATTTTATCTAGTTACGGAAAATCCGGTTTTTTCGTCAAACATGGTCGGTATCATTTCATTCATTCTTTGCTCCTACTGCGGATATCTTCTTATAGAAGAAATTACGGGAAATTTTTGGGCCGGATTGGTGGGAGGAATTATATTTTCTTTTTCTCCTTACCGCTGGGCTCATTTTTCACATCTCCAATTACTGCCATTTTTTTGGGCCCCTCTGGCAATCTTGTTTGCTCATAGATTCTTCAAAAGTCCACAAAATAAACATTTTTGTGGAATCGCTGCCGCCACAGTTTTTCAGTATTATCATTCAATTTATTTGGGCGCCATGTTGACGTCGGGTTTGTTCATTCTTTTCTTAATCCACATTTTTTTAGAGAGGACAAGAGAGGATCGATGGCATTATTTTCGAAACCGAGAACTACGACGGCATATATTAATAACAACTTTAATCGCCGGTTTGTGTCTTGCCCCACTAGGCTTGCCTTATATATTAATTGCGGCCAAATGGAATATCGTTCGTTCTTTCGCAGAAAACTTTCTTTTTTCCGCAGAGCCTTTGAGTTTTCTTTACCCTAATTCCTTCCTAAATTATCAGTGGCTTGGAAATCTACTTAAAAACTCAATTCCAGGCGGAGAAACCCAAGTCTTTGTCGGTTTTATTCCCTGGTTTTTGGCGGTGGTTGGAGTTTTGACTTTAAAATCTAAAACATACGCTACCGGAGAAAATTCAGAGAAAATATTGCGTCGTTATTTAATAGCCGCGTTGGCAATGGGCGTTTTAATGTTGGGTCCTTATCTCAAATGGTTTGGACAAAACACTGGAATCCCTCTTCCCTATCAATTACTGCACAATATCATTCCAGGCGCGGCGGCCATGAGAGCGCCCGCTCGGTTCGTTCAATTAGCGCTCCTTTTTATGGCAATCTTGGCGGGATTTGGCGTTAAATATTTTTTTGATTGGTCGCAATTAAAGGGTAAAGCAATACAATCCATATTATTTTTTGGCTTTGGGATTTTATTTTTTCTTGATTATCAGGTCCAATTTTACCCAGGAATTAAAGCGGAAGAGAAAAAGGATTTTCCTGCCGTCTATCAATACCTTGCTAAAACCAACCCTCTAGTTCCTTATTTAGAGCTTCCTGTCGAAGGTAAATTGGAATATAAATACCCGCTTTACCAAACCGCTTCCTGGCGACCGACATTAAATGGCAAAAGCGGATGGGCTCCTCCTGCATACCGAGAAATGGCTTCGTTTACTAGAGACTGTCCGTTCGAAATTTGCGTTAAATTTTTGGAAGCCGTTTCGGTAAAAACCATCCTCATTCATCTTGAACAATATTCAAATATTCAAAAGAAACTCTGGCAAAAAATTGATTGGCTGCAACACGGGTTCTCTTCATCAAAGAAGATTGGAAATACTCTAGTATTAGAACGAGATTCTTTACCCGAGCTGACAGAAAAAATAAAAATAGTGCGCGCTTATTTTTCCAAGGACGATCAAGGGTTATTGTCTTTATTATTTTTCCAGCCATTAGAAAAAAACAAACATTGGAACAATTTAAAACCGGAAAAAAACGCGGTCAAAATTACCATCGATTCGATTGAAGAGGAAAAAATTAAAAAAACTGTTACCGAAAAAAAGTTGTTTTCCCCGGCTTTCGCGCTTTCTGGAGCCCCCATTTCAGTACCATTTACCCGTTTGGGAAAAAACCTAGAAAAGATCCAACAAATAAATTTTAGCGGGGACAAGATCCTACCTTTTAAAATCGACGCCAACTCTATTATTTTTTTGGATAAAACGAATACCTCTCAGAACAAAAATAGTGAGTTGCAGGCGAAAATTCTGAAAATAACTGGTTTGCCAGAAAAAGGCATTATTCCTCCTAAGACATCATTTTTGCTCAATGCGAAAATACTTAACGCTGGAAAAGCCTATTGGTTGAATGAGGAATACAATAAATTGATGAAAGATACCAACGATGGCTCAGTTTTATTGGCGGCAGAATGGTTTCCAAAAAAAGACATCCATTCTTGCCAACGCCCGAAATCGAAACCGGTTTTGGGGATTTATAAATCGATTAGAGATATCGTCGCTCCCGAAGAGATTGCAAAATTCGAAACGTCGATAACCGCCCCAGAAAAAGAGGGGGATTATATATTTTGGATAGGAATGGGAATCGTTAACCTCGCCTGGTTTCACGATGTGGGTCCAACTCAGGTGCAATGTTTCGAATTTTCTGTTAAAAATAATCCATGATGACTAATCTTTCAAGCCACTGCCCGCGATGCGAATTGGAATAGACGTAAGACCGGTCTTAAATAAACGCACCGGCGTTGGAAATTATGTATTCAACCTGATCCAATCTCTCGCTAAGCTAAAAGCCAACGAAGAATTTCTTTTATTCTCAAATTCTTTTAAAGAGCCATTCGATATCGAGGAACTTAAGGGATTACAAAATTGCGCCATAAACCATCATCGGTTTCCTAACGCGATCATGAATCCATTATGGAACCGATTTGGCGGCAGTCTAATGAAAACACTGACCCATGGAGCAAACATCTTGCACTTTACGGGGCAAATTCCAAAAAACCCAGGAAAATTGCCATCAGTCGCAACCGTGCACGATTTATTCAACGTTAAATTTCCTGAATCTGTCGCCCCTGAGTTTAGAGTAAATCCTAAATCATTAGCTCGCTCTTTAAAAAAAATAAAAAAAATTATAGCCGTTTCTGATTTTACAAAAAACGATTTGATTAATTTTCTTGGTACGCCTGGGGAAAAAATTGAGGTGGCGCCTCATGGAATAGAAACAAATCTTTTTTTGTCCCATGAAGGAAAAAATAAACTGAACGCGCAGGATAATAAACACTTTAACATCCCAGGAGATTATATTTTTTGCGTTGGCACTTTAGAACCAAGAAAAAACTACCTTAAAACGCTTGAGGCTTTTAAAATTGTTCTAAAAAGCCATCCAAATCAAAAATTAGTTATTGCTGGAGGCAATGGCTGGGAAAGCGATAAAATTCACCAAAAAGCTAAAACACTCCAGATAGAAAATTCTGTGAATTTTCTCGGTTATATTGAATCTTCCGATTTACCTGCTTTATATAAAGGGGCATCAGCGTTTATTTTTCCTTCAATCTACGAAGGATTTGGCCTTCCAATCTTAGAAGCTTTATCCTTTAATGTCCCTATTGCGATTTCTAATATCGCTTCTCTCCCAGAAATAGCCGGGGAAGCGGCCCTGACATTCGATCCAGAAGAGCCGGAAGAAATAGCTAAACAAACGATTCGCCTGTTAGAAGATTCCGCCTTGAGAGAAAATTTAATTCGCCTTGGCATAGATAGAATTAGCAAATTTACTTGGGAAAAAACGGCAACAAAAACCTTGGAAGTTTACCGTTCGCTGGGTCATTCGTCATGAGTTTACTTATTGGAATCGATGGAAGCGAATTGGAATCCAGTCCGCGCGGACCGGGACGCGTTTTGAAAAACCTTTTGCGGATTTGGTCGGAAACAGAAACCGATTGCCAATTCATGCTTTATTTTAAAAACTCCGACGAATATGCCAAAGATCTTCCTATATCCAGATTTCAATCAAAAGTTGTAAAAATCCCGAAATTGTTGGATCGCTTTCATATATGGGGACAATTTGCGCTTTCCCACCGGATTTTTTACGATAATATCGACGTTTTTCTTTCGCCAGCTTATATAGCGCCCTTAATCGCCGCCTGTCCTGTTGTCCCTCTCATACACGACATCTCTTTTCAATCGCATCCGGAATGGTTCATTCCTCGGCATGGGGCCGCAATGAGGCTATTAACGAGGCTCACAGCCTGCCGCGCGCCAAAAATCATTACCTGTTCAACGCAAGGACAAAAAGAAATTTCCAAATACTATGGCGTTAAAACCGGGGAAAAAGTTGAGGTCGTTTACTGGGCTCCCGAAGAAAAATTCCAACCCGACCGAAAAGGGACCGCAAAAGCCATAGTGAATAAAAAATATGGCATCAATGATCCCTATTTTTTATTTGTCGGAAGTCTATTCAAGCGAAGAAATATTCCGACCATGTTGAAAGCGTTTCAAAAATTTCAAAATAAATCAAAAAACTACAAACTGGTCTTGATTGGGAATGATGCAGACGCTCCGCCATCGGTTTCGTCTTTGATTAAATCGCTAGATCTGGAAAATAAAGTTTTATACTTCGATTACGTAAACGAAGACGATTTGCTTTTATTTTTACAAGCGGCCTATTGCTTTATTTATCCATCTACTTATGAAGGGTACGGTCTCCCCTTAATGGAATCATTAGCTTGCGGAACCCCCGGAATTCGGACAGATGCGGAGACTCTACAAGAAATTGCCGGAGATGGAGCCATGGAGGTTTCCCCACTCAATGAGGACAATCTATCCAACGCTATGGTCCAATTAGCGGAACAACCTGAATTGAGAAAAGAATGGTCTGAGAAAGGATTGGAGCGCTCGAAAATGTTTTCCTGGAAAACCGCCGCCGACTCCGTTTTGAATCTATTAAAAAAAACTAAACTTTAGAAACGTTATCTTTTCTTAGCTCTTCCGAAAATAGATAGTGGCGGGTATCGTACTTTAGAGTTGTCAGAATAATTTGCCTGGCGGTTTGGGTCTCGCGATTCATAGCTATGGGACCGACAAGATTAGCCGTCATCTCTGTATAGGCTTCTGGGATATTCACAATAACGCGAATGACAAAAGGATCGTCCGGTTCCAATCCGATTTCTTTTTTTTCGCTATCGAGTAAGATTGGCTCGTAATCCGGCACAAAAATAAAAGGATCGGTCACGACAAATGCCAAAGCGGGATTGATTAAAGATTGCATCCATTCTAATGGGCAATCCACCTCGTCAAAAGGCATTAAAACAAATTTTGTTTCCTTTTCGAAACCATATAAACCGGTAGGGAATTGGATAATGTCTTGGTCCTCAAGCTCGATCTCGCCAAAGCGAGTTGTGTTGTATTTAGCCATATGCCTGTTTTGCCTTTGCGTTCGGCTTAATTGGGTTTTTTAAGGTTAGAACTGAATAATTTGGAAACTTTTGATAAATCGATCTTGGGCGCTGCCGCAGCTAATTCATTTTCGCTTTTAATTTTGAAGTAAAGTTCTTCGCGATAAACTTTGGTTTCTTTTGGCGCTTCAATTCCGATTCTGATATTTTTCCCCTTTATTTCAATGACCGTGACTTTTATATCTTCGTTAATTTTTATACTTTCGCCTATTTTTCTGGTCAATACGAGCATACATTTTCCCAAAGAGTTTGGGTTGAACGGGAAATATTTCCCTTGCTTGGCGGATTATAGCATGACGCAAAAAAACAGGCAATTACACGGTCTACCCGTTTTTTAAATAGCCGATAACAATTGACAGTATGTTGGGATTGTGTTAATTTCGCAAGCTTTCTAAGGTAAAATTCCTTTAAGCCGAGGTAGCTCAGTCGGTAGAGCAGAGGACTGAAAATCCTCGTGTCGGCGGTTCGATTCCGTCCCTCGGCACCTCTTATAGCTGGTATTAACACAACAGCTTTTCCTCCGAAGATCTAAAAAAACCCCGAGGAAGTTCATCCGAAACGCCTTTTAAAAGATGAACTCTAAAAGTCAGAAGTTACAATCCACCGTAAACCTTTTGCTTTCCAAAGTTTTCAAAATTATTTCCTTTTGAAACTTTATCAAAATTCGCCGTTAAGGGCAGCGACCATGAATGGTTAAAAATTAATCGGGTCGGGTGGATTTTTTCACGATGTCGCTATCAAAATAATTTATCGACATCCCAGCGTCGAGAACAATTCCTTGGGCGTTAATCCCAGAAGACCTTTCGCTCAACAAATAAACCGCCGTATTTGCAACCTCCTGAGTGGCGACAGCTTTTTTCCTCAACGTTAAATTTTCAGCGTGTAAATAGGAATCCAAATAGCCTGGAATTCCGGCGGAAGCGGAAGTTTTTAATAAACCCGGATTGACCGAATTGAATCGCACTCCAGAAAACGACGAAAATGATTTTGCTAAAAAACAGATTGCCGAATCAAGAGCCGCTTTTGCGGGAGCCATGTACCCATAGTTTTCTGCCGCCATTCGTGTTGTAGAAATCGAAACGGTAACTACAGAGGCTTTTGGCGAAAAAATATCTTTAAAAGCATTTGATAAATTAATAAGCGAAAAACAACTTACATCGACGGCTTGTAAAAAATCCGCTTTAGAAGTTTCGTAAAAGGGTTTTGGTCCCGCCGAATAATTAGCAAAAGCGATGGAATGAACCATTCCATGAATGATTTTGAAGTCGCTTGCTATAGTTTTGCTCAACTGTTCAATTTCATTTTGCCGCTCTACATCGCAAACATAGATATCGGAAGAGGATAGCTTTTTGGAAAGAGCTTCTTTTCTTGCTTTGGAACGAACTACATAAATAACGTTCGCGCCCTCTTCTTCTAGAGTTTTTCCAATATGAAAAGCAACGCTTTTTTTATTGGCAACGCCAAATACTAAAATATTTTTATTTTCTAAATCAAGAAAACTCATAGAATTTTTTAGGTTATTTATTACGAGTCTGATTAAATACCCAACTTACTGACGCTAAGATTCCGCCATTAAAAAAGCTTTGGCGGAATTGCGTGTCTTGCTTTTAGCTATCGGACAAATAACCGAAGTGGTTTCTTTATACCTTATGGATTCGCTTGCGAATTGTCCAATAGCATAGCGGCAAAGTCTACAGTCAAAATTTTCTTTGAATCCGACGTTATCTTACCGGCCATATAAGCCGCTCCACCGGTTTGTTCCTTCAATTTAACTTCCGCTTTTAATAGATAACCTGGAAACGCAGGGTTTTTGAGTTTAACATTTTGGATTCGCGTAATAACAGGCGTATGATCGTCTCCCGAATTGTTCTCCCGCGCAGCCATTAAAATTGCGCCCGACTGAAAAACAAATTCACACATGATAACGCCTGGCGTTATAGGACGATTTGGGAAATGCCCCTTAAAAAATGGCTCGTCTTCTTTCAACAACCATTCGGTAACGATAAAGTCTTCCGTTTTTTCGACAACCCGATCGACAAACAAGAAGGGTGGACGATGAGGAATATAATCTAAAAAGTTTTCCATATGTTTCGTAATGCTATTTGCACCACAACCGCTTTAATATTCCAAAAGAATAGCAAGGCGCCAAGTTTAACATATTCAATTAGGGCCTAAAACATGATATTTTGCTTCTTCTTTATCATTGCTCCGAGGGACAATCGATTCTAGAAAAGTTAAAAAATAAAATTATGACTTGGTTTCTCTCCGCCATTTTCTTTTTGCTTTTTTGCCTACTAGGTTTTACCCATGTTCGCGTTTATTTAATAGAAAACGAATTCCCTCCAGCCGGTCGGTTCGTTCAAATTGACGATTTAAAAATTCACTACGTTGAAAAAGGGAAAGGCGTTCCTATCGTTTTACTGCATGGCGTGAGCAGCACTTTACAAGATTTCACTTACAGTCCTATATTCGAGGATTTATCAAAAAAAGCCCGCGTTATAGTTCCCGACCGACCAGGTTATGGATATAGCGAACGTCCTCAAAGGGTTATCTCTCCCTCCGATCAAGCGGCACTCTTAGAAAAACTATTAAATCAAATCGGAGCTAAAAACCCCATTGTTGTGGGATTTTCATGGAGTGGATCTATCGCCGCCGCTTATGGATTAGAATTTCCAGATTCGATATCCGGTCTGGTATTTATCAATGGAGCCACTTATCCATGGCCCACTCCAATCGATTGGATTTATCAAGCTGGGGTAAAACCATTACTGGGGCCAGCTATCGCAAATTTCCTATTCGCTCCCATTGGCTCTTTAGTATTAGATAAAAATATAGAGGAAGTATTTTGGCCGGGATCTCCACCCAAAAATTATAAAAAAATTCCAATAGAATTAATTTTCAGGCCAACGCAATTTTATGCCAATGCGGAAGATATGGTCGTATTAAAACCTTTTTTAGCCAAGCAAAGCAAAAGCTACTCAAAAATTAAAGCGCCGGTTTCGATTATTGCTTCAGAAAACGACTTAATCGTTTCGCCGACAATTCATTCTAAAGCTCTCAACGAGGCAGTCGCGAATTCGAAATTAATTTCCATTCCAAATGCGGGACACCCTCTTCATCACAGTCATCCAGATGAAGTGGCAAAAATTATTTTAGATATGTTGGGTTCGGTAACTAAGCGTAGCTAATCTAATAAACCTTGAAATCAGTCTAAATACGTTACCACGCTATCTTGGGGGTAGACTAAATGGCTCTCGCTCCATTGGTTTGAATTATTAACATCCCAATTTGAGTCGTCTTTTATCGGTTTCATTCGGATACCGCCATTTCCTCCAAAAATTAGCAAAGCCACGCCATCTCCAGACTCTTCAATTCGACGCGCAAATGCAGGGCATGGAGTCTCTGTTTCTCCATCCCAACCCGTAACCGCAACATCAATTTCTTTCCCGTCCTTTTCGTATTGAAGAGAACAAATTTGTCTAGGTTCGGAAATAACGTTATACATCCGGCCAACGCTTTCTTGGCAATTAGAACATGGTTCAACTTCTAAAAACATAGCAGCCTCTTATAAGCGGTTGATGTCCTATTATAAGTCAATTAAGGCAATGATGAAACCAGAGATAATTTTAAAAAGGGAGGAGACGGATGAGGAAAAATCCAATCTAAAGTTACTACTAACTTACCATTACCCAGCCCTTAATAGGGCTAGGCTTAGCAAAATATATTTTTTGGATTTTCTTAAGATCTAGCGGTGATCGCTTTAATAAAGGCTTCCAAGAATTGAGGATCGAAATGACCGTTCATTTCTTTCTTCATCATTGAAAGGGCCTGTAATGGAGTGAAAGAATCGCGATGATCTCTATCGCAAGTTAACGAGCTAAAAACATCCATGATCGAACAAATTTTTGCGAAAGGCGTAGTTTTGTCTCCAGACATGCCGGCAGGATATCCCGTACCGTCAAACTTTTCATGATGCTCCACTGCCATTGCAAGAATGTTTTTGCTGTAGCATTTCATGTCATTAAGGATTTTTTTACCAGCGGCGGGATGTTTTCGCACCGATTTAAATTCTTCTGTAGATAACTCCGACGTTTTAGTAATAATATCGTAGGGGACATCTTTTTTCCCAACATCAAAAATCATACCCCCTAAACTCAATTCTCGAACCGATTCGGAATTCATATTTGCTTTAATTCCCAAAAAAGCGCAGAGAAAACCCACATTTGCCGAATGCGTATAAACGGGTGGATCTTTGTCTAACAATCCAAATAAAGCGGTGAAATTGAGATTAGCCTCGCGCAATTGAGTCTCTAAAATTGGAACCAGTTCATCCAAATTACGCAAAATTCTGGTAGAAGCAATATTTACAAAATATTCTTTAAGGACATTCCTACAAACAATATAAATGTTTTTAATATTTTCTAGAGGGGTTTGTTTTCCATCCAGCTTATCTTTAAGAGACTTTAAAACAAACTCTTTGTAATACCTTATTAAGTCATTTTCATGAATATAAAACTCCTGACAATCGTCTGAATTCATCAATTGAAGAATTCTTTCGTGATTAGTCGGAGAATAGTCGGTGAACTTAAGAAAACGGTCGTCTTCGCCACCATCTACTTTGTAGTAAATTTCAAATCCTTGCTCCCATCTTGCATCAAGGAAAGCAGGTTGGATTTCTCTGTAAAAGTGGGCGATCGAATTCATGGAAGAGTTTGAAAGTCTGCGTGTTATTCCGAGAACGTGGGCATTCATTGGGAAACCATTATAAAAATTTTAGACTAGAAGCTAATTTAAGTCAAAGAGATACTAGTAGGCTATTTAAAATAAAAACGAAGTTAATTTCTCTTAAAAATGACTTAATTTATTAAATATCCTAGTCGGGAAAAATTAGCCTACGAATTAGCCTTACGGCTTAATTTGAAAAAATAATTAGCCTTTTATGGATATATCCCATTTTTTTAACTTGCGTCCGCATGACAGTCGTTTTATCTTTTCTGGAAATTTGCCAGACTCAAAAATTAAAGAGTGAAAGCGATTGTGTTACTGTTATATTTTCACAAAGAGGATGCGCAAATAAATTTTCTTCCGTTAGCGGCTTTGAAGATTGCCATTAAACGGGTTAATTGAAGAGATTGTTCGAAAATCTCAGTTTTTCGAAATTATTCATCACACCCTTGAAGTTAAAAGGAGAGACTATGAAATTGGTGTTAATCCGACATGGCCAAAGCCAATGGAACCTGGAAAACCGATTCACTGGATGGAAAGACGTTGATTTAACGGAACAAGGCCTGGAAGAAGCTAGAAAAGCAGGTCAACTGCTTCGCGAAGAAGGTTTTACTTTTGACTTGGCATTCACATCTTATTTGAAAAGAGCTATTCGAACGCTTTGGACCGTTCTAGACGGATTAGATTTAATGTGGATTCCCGTGCATTCATCTTGGCGATTGAACGAGAGACATTATGGAGCTCTTCAGGGTTTGAATAAGACTGAAACCGCCGAAAAACATGGAGCCGAACAAGTCCATATTTGGCGACGAAGTTACGATATTCCTCCTCCAGCTTTGGAAGATGGCGATGAACGATTTTCTTTAGACGACCCAAGATACCAATTGCTTGAAGACTCCGTTTTACCAAGAACAGAATCTCTAAAAACCACTGTAGACCGATTCCTGCCCTATTGGCAAGACGCGATAGTTCCAGAATTAAAGTTAAAAAAGAAAATTCTGATCTGCGCTCACGGAAATAGTTTGCGGGCTCTAATTAAGAATATCGATGGAATTAGCGAAAAAGAAATTGCAGACCTCAATATTCCTACAGGTATTCCGCTGGTTTATGAGTTGAATGATAAATTAAAACCGCAAAAACACTATTATTTAGGAGACCCAGAAGAAGCCAAACGAGCCGCTGAATCGGTAGCAAATCAATCAAAACAATAACCTCAGGAAAACAATTGCGGTTTTTAAAAAATAGCATTTTGCGATTGGATAAACTCTTTCTCCTTTTCGCAATAGTTAGCTTATTTTTTTACTTATGTATTTCCCAAATCTCTTGGCAGTTTAATTGGGGAGAAGGTTATGCAGAAAGGCCTATACCCACCTACCTAATAATCTATTTCAACCTTTTTTTACTTTATGCATTAGCCATTCGAAGTATTTGGAGAAGGCCAAGTCGCTCAGGTATTTTTCCAATCATGTTAGTCGGCGGCCTTTTGTTTCGCGCCGTTTTAATTCCATCCCAACAAATTCAAGAAGACGATATTTACCGATACTTATGGGACGGTAAAGTATTCGCTCACGGAATTAATCCTTTTGAATACGCCCCAGAGGAAGTTTCTGAATTTAAAAAACTACGAATACAAAACCCTGAACAGTTTCAAATCAGGTATTCTGAGCGTAATGAAAAAGAACTCTTAATTCTCTATGATCTCAAATGGCATGATGAAACTTCTCTGATATTTCATGAGAGGATTAATCATCCAGACGTACCCACAATATACCCTCCTTTAGCCCAATACGTTTTTCGCTTCGCCCATTTTCTCCAACCGGATAGCATTGCCGTCCTCAGGTTAGTTTTTTTAATTTTTGATCTCATAACTCTACTCTTTATCGTTAAAATTTTAGACTCCCTCAAAAAGAGTCGAAATTGGGCGTTAATTTATTTTTGGTCGCCTTTAATTCTAAAAGAAACTTTTAATTCGACTCACTTAGATATCATTGGCATTTCTGTTCTCACCGGTTCGCTTTACTTTTTCCTTCGATACCGCTTTACGCTTGCCTCTTTATTTTTAGCGTTGGGAGTTGTAGGTAAACTTTATCCCATCATATTACTGCCGATCTATTTGAAGGAAAACATCAAGTATTTAATTAAACAAGACAAGGTTAAAGTTGTTTGGAAGGTTGTTTCGTGGAACATTTTAGTATTTGCCTTTACTGTAGCTATTTTTTATTTCCCATTCGTTCAGATAGGCAAAGGAGCTTTTGAAGGGTTAAAAGTTTTTACAACGTATTGGCAAAATAACGATAGCATCTTCGCTTTAATTCTATATTTTTACGAAAATATATTGGGTTTGAACACGGAATTTAGTTATCAAGAGGCCAACGTCTACATTTCCTACGATCTGGCTTCTTTACTGAGTAAGGCAACGGTTGCCTTAATTCTAGGAGGAACTGTATTATTTTTTCTTTTACGAAAAGAAAAGAATTCGGAAGAAAGCTCCCGTCTTTGGCCGCTTTTTGTAATTATGGGGTTGGTATTTTTATTAAGCCCAGTACAAAACCCCTGGTATCTAAACTGGACCGTTCCATTCCTTTGTATTTTTCCGTTTCGATCCTGGATTTTACTAACGGGTCTGATTGGACTTTATTACATGGGATTTTATTTCGACTACCAAGACAAACCTCACTTGGAATACTATTTGCCCTGGTTTGAATATTTACCGTTTTATCTATTACTAACCTACGATTATTTGGTTAAAAAGAAGACTGAAATAAACTCACCGCAAGAAAACTAAAATTTTTTGAACGTTTTTTCTTTTGTTCCGTTTTAAATAACGTTGCGTTAAAATTGTCTCCATCAAAAAATACTTTTTAGAACTAGGCTTTTGGCAAATTTTAATTTTAAAAGTTGCCAAAAATTTAACTCGATTAAATTTTTTCACTGTTATAAAGGACAAAACCATGAAAAAGAAAATTGGAGTAGTTCTTTCCGGTTGCGGCGTTTTTGACGGCGCAGAAATTCACGAATCAGTTTTAACTTTACTAGCTATTGATCGCGCCGGCGCAGAAGCGATTTGCATGGCTCCCGATGTAGATCAGATGCATGTGATCAATCATCTCAAAGGAGAACCTACCGACGAAAAACGAAACGTTTTAGTGGAATCGGCCCGAATTGCACGCGGAGATATTAAAGATATCGCTGAAGTGAAAACTGACGACCTTGACGGATTAATTTTTCCTGGAGGATTTGGCGCCGCTAAAAACTTGAGCGACTTCGCCGTAAATGGAGAAAATTGTAAAGTTCATCCCGACGTGGTCCGACTCGTTCGCGAATTTGCCTCTAAGAAAAAACCTCAAGCAACGTGTTGTATCGCCCCCGCCATGTATGCCAAAGTATTTGATGGCGAATCGATTTCCCCAACTCTGACAATCGGTAACGACAAAGATGTAGCTAGTAAAATTGAACAAATGGGAAGCAAGCATCAAGAATGCGCAGCGACCGACATGGTCTTCGACGAAGAAAACAAAATTGTATCGACTCCAGCTTATATGTCAGGTCAAAGCATATCGGAGGTTGCGGAAGGGATTGAGAAAGCCGTCAATAAACTTGTAAGCATGACGTAATTTTTCTATGCGGGCTAAGAAACTAGTCCAAAAAGTTCATTCGGACTAAAGAGCCCGATAAAAACTATACGGAATCCCTCAATCTTCCGAGAAGACTGAGTTTCTTAGCTATCCCCGCATATAGTTATCCGCCAAGTACTAAACGCGCCGACAATGGACTCAGCGAATAACCTAATTTTAGTTAAAAATTTCGGCGTGCCATACCAAAACCATCGCTATCGACTAAAACTTTCCAATATTTTGAGTCGATAACTTCTTCACGCCAAACTTTAGTACAACCTGGGTGTTCGGGGCGATTTACGTCGTGCATGATCAATATTCCACCAACGCAAACTTTATTAGCCCAAGCGTCATAATCTAACTTAACTCCTCGCGGAAAAATAGGGGCGTAATCTTCCAGCGGAATTTTCCGACGACCTATTTTCCAACTTGTCATTCCGTAAGCTCTTTTCCATAACTCTGGAAACCTCAACGGGCTGGTTTCTAAATAACCATGAAAACCGTCAATAAATAAAAACTCAATCGGTTTACGCTCCAAATCCCAACCACTGGCAATTTCATGAGATAAACCTCGAAGTGGAACTACGTATTTTTCAAGTTCCCATTCTTCCACCATTGAATTCCAGCGGTCCCAAATATCGAGATCAGATTCAATAACCCCTCCCGCTATTTTGTTCCAATGGTCTATAGAATATAGCCGACCTCCAGAATTTTGAAGGCCGCTTCCAATTAAAGCGGTACTTCTCCCTAGCCAGGAACCAATTTCAACTGAAATTCCGAAAGTATTTTGCGCTACTTCAAACAAAATCCTAGCGTGTTCCTTTGGCAAATGGGGAGAGCCTATTTCTTGAGCTCGCTCCCAGACAGATTCGAATGTAGCGAACTCGGTAGTTTCCCCGAGCATCTTTTTCCCTCAATTATATTTAATAATCTCCATCAAAGTGATAGCGCTTATGCAAAAAATCTCGCCAGATTTTTCACTACGCAACTATGGTTAACTTCTCTATCGGTAAATTTCTAAAGATCTTTAATATTTTTTTTAAAAAAATTTATTTTTTTGCGGAAGTAAAACAGTTTTTCCTCTAAACTACCGAAAAGAATAGATAAGCTACCAATAATAAAGGACATAGAACTTTTTATAGGCATTTATGGAAATCGTTTTAGTTTATCCCAACCTTACCCGCCTGGAACGAGTGACACTTGGTCTTGGTTATGTCGCTTCTTACGCACAACAAAACGGCCATAGTTGTAGTTTTGTAGACTATACATGGGGCGGCGGCGTAGAAAAAACCGTAGATAAAGTTCGGGAAACGGGAGCAAAAGTTGTCGGACTTTCCGTCAAAAGCGGCGAAGTGGACTTTTGCATCGAAGTTTCCAGAAGAGTTAAAGCCGAATTTGGGGCTACTGTTGTTTGGGGTGGGGTGCATCCATCCATAGACTCCGAAAAAACTATCGCGCTTGATTGTGTCGACATCATTTGCGTTGGCGAAGGCGAAGAAGCCACTACTGAACTACTCACTTCTATGGAAAAAGGGGAACTCGATACCAGTATTCCCAATTTATGGATAAAAAAAGACGGTAAAATACATAGAAACCCAATACGCGATCTCCAACAGGATTTGGACGATATTCCTTTTCCCGATAGAGATTTACACGACACTCAACTTTACATCGAAGAATCAGGAACTGTCGACTTTATCGCCGGAAGGGGTTGCCCGTACCAATGCAGTTACTGTGTGGAACCCACATACCAGGATGTTTTTAAAGGTAAAGGACAATTTGTTCGTTACCGAAGTCCGGAAAGCCTGATGGACGAAATTTCCGACCTGCAAAAGCGGTTCAAATTTTCAAACATCAATTTCGTGGACGACGTTTTCACTATAGACATTCGGTGGTTGCGGAAATTTGCGCCGCTTTATAAGAAATATTTCAAAATCCCGTATACCTGTAACGCCCGTATTGAAGCAATGCGAGAAGAGTCTTATCAGCTTTTGAGAGACTCGGGATGTTCTTCATTGGAAATGGGAATTGAATCGGGAAGCGAACCGTTACGCCGCAAAGTTCTCGAACGTAAAATGACCAACGAGCGCATTATTGAAGCATTTGACCTAGCCCATAAATATGGTTTAAAAACGATGTCTTTTAATATGGTGGGAATCCCTTATGAAACTAAAAAGGACATTGACCAAACCATTAAATTAAACCGTCGATTAAAACCCAGCTCTATCCAGGTTTCTATGTTTCAGCCGTATCCCGGTACTGGTCTTTACGATATCTGCGAGAAAAATAACTGGCTCAATGGCAAGCCCATCCCTTTTTCTTACTTCATGGATACGGCAGTCACCTATCCTCACCTAAGCACCGACGAGATCATTAAAATCAGACGATGGTTCCGGTTTAACGTTCTCCGAAAAATTGACCCGATCAAATCGCTCGTAGTCTTGTTCTACGATTTAAATTACGAAAGGTTTTTTAAATTGTGGTCCTTCATTCCAAGCCAAATCAAAAAAATGGCTTTGTCTTTCTTTAAGTCATAGTCGGAAAAACCGTAGAAAGGCCTAAGGTAGGATTTCCAGTAATGCGAGCCGGCAGTCTTTAGGAACTGGCGGTGATACTTATTTTTTCGATTTCGGAATCGTCGATCGTACGAGTCGATTGAATACGGTAGCGTCTTACTAACATCCTCATCAAAAACTTCAACACCCCCAACTTGCTCTTAAACAAAACAGAACCTTGCCCTCTTGAGCAAAAGTATTGAATATCCTTGAATTGATGTTTCAATATGGTAGGTAAATATCTAAAAAATAAACCAAGTGAATAATTCTTGATCAAAACTAACATGTCATTGCGTTTACACAAGTACACGTAACGATCGCTGTACAATCCAACGGTTGCCGTGCCAATGTGGTAAACCTTGGCTTTTGGCAAATAAACAGTTTTTAATCCGCGTAATTGTCCGCGCATATTGAGGTCGACATCTTCGGCAAAAATAAAAAAGTCTTCGTCGAATAAACCTATCGATTCAAAAAAACTTCTTCGATAAATTCCAGCCCCAGCGCAAGCGCCAAAAACATATTCTTCTTTATCGTATTGACCGACGTCTTTTTCTCCTTGCCCTCTACCGCCTCCAGCAGACCAAATATGGAATAAATCGCCTGTATTATAAAAAGCTTCCCTATCGTGCAAGAACATCATTTTAGTTGTTCCCATACCACATTCTGGGTGTCTTTCCATCCCAGCGTATAATTCGCTCAACCAATCTTCGGCAACTTCAATATCATTATTTAAGAGACATATGTATTCGCCCTTAGAGGCTTTGTAACCCTCATTACAAGCGATAGCAAATCCTAAATTTTTCGGCAGCTCCACGAGTCGAACCCAAGGATATTTCTCTTTGATCATTTCTTTTGAGCCATCGGTCGAACCGTTGTCTACGACAATAGTCTCAAAATCCTCAAAATCGGACTTTTCCATAGAATCCAAACACATACCCACTAAATGAATTCCATTCCAATTTGGTATTACAACGCTAACTTTCATAATTAATAGCCGGTAGAAGTTTTCAAATCCTTCAAGTTGTTTGCGGGTTCAGTCAATAGTTTGGTTTTAGGTTTTATTTCTTCAGCGGCAGTTTGTAAAGCCAAATGGTTAACATACTCGAAGAAAGGAGCATACAAATAGGCGGAAAACGAGGAACTCAAACCATGATCGACCAAAAACCTACGGAATGCCGCCGATTTTTTTACAAATGATTTATGAGACTCTTCAACTTTTCTGGCAACGCAATCATTTTTGAGCGTTTTAAAAAGCTCTCGGTAAAACTTTAACGATCTGTGAAATTGGCCTTGAAACGAAAGATTATGCGAATGAAAAACCGCAGATCGCGGTTGATAGGCTATTTTAAAACCCTGATTTTGCATGTCGCCAGCCCATATACGATCTTCCGCCCAATCGACTGTTTCGTCAAAAGGATAATTAATAAGATCCGATCTCCTCATAGCGGAATTGGCATTGGAGAAAAAATTATCTTCGGTTCTTTCCAAATAATGTTCTCCAAAAGTATCGGCTAATATTTTTCGCTCAAATAAGCTAGACCAACCTTCTATTGGTTTTTCGGAACCATGGACCCCAGCAATTTTAGGATCGTTTAAAGGCTCGATCAAAGACTTTAACCATCTTTCGTTTGCAGGCGATGCGTGAGCGCTGAGATTAACCACGACTTCTCCACGCGCCAGTTGAGCTCCTAGATTAAGAGTTTTCGCGTAGTGGAATGATTCCTTTGGTATACGGACAATCGTTATTGGAAACCGTTTTGCTATCTCAATAGTCTTATCTGACGATCCCGAATCAACCAAGATAACTTCCCAATCGGTCTCTTCTTGCTTTGCGATAGACTCTAAAGTCCGCTCTAAAAACTTTTCTTCGTTCAATGTACGAATTATTATTGAAATTTTTGGAACCGACTTCTCCTTGGACGTCTGTACCATCTCGTATTTTAAAGGAACGCTAGAAGAAACTTCACCTTCTTTAGTTTTTAGCTTTAGCCCCATCTGGAATAACGGAGAAGCAACACTAAATAATGCAAACATCGAAGAATAAACTCGCTCTTCTATTCCAAGCGATCCCATTTCATCTTGCCTTAGTTTCCAATAATGTTCCCATGCTGAGGAATGATTAGGATTGAGATGCACGCAATTTTTAAAATGTTGCAGGGCTTCTTCGCTTTTTCCCTCTTCTAAAGAAATCGTTCCCAAATGATAATGGCCGCCTGCTGCATACAATAAAGCGTCCTCGTAGTCGTAAGCCGTTTGCACAATAGTTTCGAATTGTTGGCGAGCCTTTATTAAATCTCCACGTTGCTTATGTACCGAGCCCATTATATGAAGGCAAGTCAACGCTTGCGGAAATTCTTCAAAAATCTCTCCAGCGCCTTCCAAAACCCGATCATACTCTCCCGCCTGAAAGAGTGGGGTTAATTGATCCAATTTGTTGTCGGAGAGTTCACGGTCTTTTTTCAGCATACGGGTTTTTTCTTGCGCTACTGATTTGGGACGCGTTGTCGTTTCAAAAGGTTGCGCTTCCTCAAAAGCTTGCCGCATTGTATCGGCCGTTTCCAATATCTGTTCGCGCGAATAGTTGGGATAGTTCACCACTGTATCGCTTATTCCGTTGAACCTATCGAGGTCGTCGGTAACCAACCATCCATTTTTGACCGCTTTTTTGTAAAAATCAGTCGCTGGATGAGGAACGGCAATTGACGCTTGCCAACTGGAAAGCAACCCTTTCGATATGACTCTTTGTCCAAATTCTATGGTTTTACGATCGCCTTCAGGAGTAGAACCAGACGCTCCAAAAAGAAAAGTGCCGTACATCTCAATACCCAATTTTTTGGCGATTCCCAGAATCTTTTCTAGTTCGTCAGATCGAGTCTTGACTAAGCCGATACTTTGTCCAGTTTCTTCGTCGACACTCTCAATTCCAACACGCAACTTGTAGTAGCCAGCTTTTTTAATCGCCTCTAGGATCTCTTCATCCAAACGCTGATGATTGGCCATCGCTTCGTAGCGGAGATCGTTGTTTCCGGAAGAAATTAAAGCGTCGCAAAATTCCAAAATATCCTTTTTCCTAATTATGTGGGTTTCTTCATTGAAAAAGCACCCTTCCATTTCAGGATATTTTCGGCGAAGCGTCTCGATTTCGTTGACGATTCGAGAGGTCTTGCGAAACCGCCAATTGATATTCTCATAGTAAACCGTTCCAGCTACGCAGAAATCGCAGGTGTATGGACATCCTCTTGAAGGATGTACTTCGATTTCGCGATATCTGGTCCAACGATGTCCGCCGGAATAACTGTAATCAATTCTCCGTATATCTTCGTCTTCTGGGTCGGGAAGCCAATCCAGATCTAATACTTTGCGATACGATTTGGGATACAAACCCTCGATTGATTTCGGGTCGTTACCTTTTAAAATATCTAAGACCGTTTCTTCAAATTCGCCAACGCAGGCGTATTGAAAACCGTCTTCAACAACCTTTTCTGGCCAGGCAGTGGGGTATTGCCCTGTCATTATGACTTCCGCCCCTAAATTATTACGGGCATGACGCGCAACTTTTAACGTTTCCGCGTAAGAAACTGTATCTACTTCAAAAATAACCCAATCTGGTTTTTCAAGGTCAAGGTATTGCTTATAATCTTCGGCGGTAAATCGCATCCAAGCGCCATCTACCATCTTTACATGATCGTTTGGTAACTCGCGTTTTAATAGAGTTGAAAGGTAGGCCAATTCATATGGGTAATAAATAAAAACTGGGTACCCGCTAAACATACTTGTCCACCTGCTGGGAAATGGGCAAATATAGCGATTTTCCGGTAACCTACCGGGAGGATTGCAAACAAGTATCTTCATTATTTTTTAATAAATAAGCGATTTAAGTATAAAAGTCATAGCGCACAAGACCCATTATACTCTTTTCGGAAAATAACGTAGGAATCTTAAAAAATCATGCGATTAAACTTCCCAACTCATTACTTTTTAAGATCTTTCAGCATTTTTTTTGCGCCACCGTGATCGGGCATTAGCCTCAAACAGGCTTTTAGGAATAAACGTTGGTTCTTTTTCGAAGATAACCGCGCCAACCTAAATAAAGCGGCAGCTCGTAATTTTTCGTCGCAAAAGGATTCGGAAAACTCAGTAAATAATTTCCTAGCTTCCTCCTTATTTCCCGCACTTTCATAATTTGAAGCTAAAGCGTAACCAAGGCCTTCGTTTTCAGGATCTCTAGAACGGTAACCTTCTAATGTTTGATAAATAGGTATTTTTTCTTTATCTAATTCGGCCATAGCTAAAGCAACTCGAGTTCGAACCCATTCATCTTTCCAATTTGCGGCTTTATTCCAAGCGGTTTGATACAATTTTCTAGCTAGGTTTTGCTTTCCAGTTTTTTCTAAAGAATCCGCCAAAGGCAACCAACATTCGTAACGTTCTGGCAAAGCTTTTTGAATTTTTTTAAATACCTGGATTGCTAAAGCATGACTTCCCTTTTGCTGGAGGAGCAACCCTTTACAAAACTGGGCTTCGGGAGTTACACCAGTCAATCTCAACTCTTCCTCAATCAAATGTTGAGCCTGACCATAATCGCCTTTATTCATAAGGTTCTTTGCTGTTAACAAATTTTGAAACTTTGAAGATTTGCAAATTTCTAGCAATTCATCTCGATTCAAATCAGGCTCAATTCCAAATAATGGGAATCGGAAAACAGGATTGTCCAGTCCAACGCCAAACAACTTGGTATGTTCTGAAAAAATTTCTTTAGCGCGGCTTGTCTTTCCTATTTTCAAATATCTTTTGGCAATAGTTGGACGCAAAAATGGATTAGATGAAGTGGCGCGAGATAATTCATCAAGAGTGGTGGATTCATTTTTTAAATAAGATTCCCAATCCAAAGATTCTTTACTTTGAAATAAAGATTCTAAAGATTGAGGGGTTTTAAAAAACTCAACCAAAGGGCGACAAACTTTTTCCCAAGATAAATTTTCCTTGGCGGAAATCGCCCGTTTTTTTATTTGGAGCGCTTTTTTTGGGTTTTTTGCCCAATCCACTATAACTTTTGCCAACGACTTTTCATCGCCAAATGGAACGGTTTCCCCCAGTTCACCCTCTCGAATCCAATCGCCTAAAACGTTTCCTGGGTTGGTCAAAACAGGTAATCCTGCCCATACGTAATCTAAGAGTCTTATTCGTTGAGAAAAACGATTTTCTAAATGATCGGAGAAAGTAACAATACCCGCATCACACTCGGTTAAATAATATTGTCGACTTTCGTACGGTATCCAATCTTTATAGAAAAAAACGGATTTATCTAATAGCTTCCATTTCTTTGCTAATTTTTCGGAGCGAACGTAAGTTTCGGTTGGTTCGGAATGCATGGGGTTTGCAAACCCAGTGAAAACTAGCTTCACTGCTGGATGCGATTTAGCGATTCGCTTCATGGCTTTCAATGGAGTTTCGACATCGTACCAATTCGCTAAGGTACCTCCCCATAAGATAATAAAATCGTCTTCTTTAACGCCTTTTAGTTTCCCTCGAAAAAATCGTTTTCCTTTTCTAGGGTTTCCGCCGGGTATACCAAATGGGACAATGTCTACAATAGATTTAAACTCTGGATCGTTTAAATATATTTCGGGATCAAGCTTGCCCGACAGAGTTAAAGCGCCTAAATAATAGTCGCGACTTCTCTCGCTTGGACATACAAAAAAATCTCCCATGGCCAATTGCCTAGAAAGGTTTAAAACCGAATTTGAAAAATGGACGTTTTTTTCTCTCCGTTTCATTTTTTCTAACGGTTCTCTTTCCAAACCTTCAAAATACTCGTGAACTAATAAATCAACGGCAACGGGGGTTTTATATTTTTTTGCGTAATAGGCGACGGCGGGATGATGCGCGTAAAGAGCGTCCGCCCAACGAACGTGATTTTCTAAAGTATTTGGATATTCGTAGGAAATTTTTTCGAGTGGAAATGTTTCTTCATGTTCCGTTATTTCATAAGGAGTGAGTAACCGAACTTCAAATGACCTGCTTAAAACGCGAGCTATTTCTAATTGACGAATCCCTAATCCGCCAATTTTGCCCGTAACGGGTTCCGATGCAAAAATAGCAATTCTATTTTTACGCCTCGGCAAAGCGTTCCTCCAAATTCTGGAGTTCTCTTTCGGCGCCTGAATGAAGAGGATTTAATTCAAGGCACTTCTTAAGCATTTCTTCTTTTTCATCCGATTCGGTTAATCGAGCCAATCGAAACCAAACTGCCGCTAAAAGATGCGATCGTCTAAAAGTCTGGATAAAGTTTTCGAATAAACTACAAGCTTGGTTTTTATTTCCTTCGTTTTCTAAAGCGGAAGCATATGCGTATGCCAATAGTTCGTTACCGGCGTCTTTTTGGAAAAAATATTGCAACGATTGGGAACGAGGTTGCAAGTTTTCGTCTAATTGAGCTAAAGCTAAAGCGCATTGTGTCCGAATCCAGTCGGCATCTTCAGTTTCATTAGCTCGTCCCCAAAGATCCAGATAAACATTTTTAGCGCAATTAACTTCTCCCAATTTTTCTTTTGCTTGAGCAAGCTTTAGCCATACATCCATTCGAAATGATTTTTTTTCAAGAAAATTTTCGAAAAAGATAACGGAAAGTCGATTATCGCCTTTTGCGTTAGCTAACAAACCCTCATGGTAATCAGTTTCTGCGTTTAAACCAAAACGATTTTTCTCTTCTTTTATCAACTGAGCCGCTTCGTTAATTCTGTTTTGCTTTAAGCTCATCGACGCTAAAACCAAACGTAGATGATTCGTTTCTGGCCGTAATTTTATTAAAGCCTTTATCGTTTCCATACCTTTTTCTGGTTTTCCAGATTGATCGTATAATTCAGCCAAATATTTAACAATTTCAGCATCATAGGGGTTGGCTTTCAACGCCTTTCTACACTCTTTAATTCCTTGCGCAAAATGTCCCACATAAGCGTCCGTTTTGTCCACCATCGGAATCATTGGAGCGTTTTCGGTCAATTCCTCCATGAGTCTAAGCTTCACTTCTGGAGCAAAAGATAATGGATTCACAATTTGACGATCATGACTTACCAGGCGGTAAACAGGGTAACGACCGTAAGCAATTTTAACCAATTGATAATTCAATCCAGTTATAACTTCCAACTTTTTCAAATCAAAATTCGGATATGTTTTAATAAAGTACACCGGTTTATGTCGTATTAATCCACCAATTATAGTATCGAAATAATTGGCCAATATAGGATCGTTCCAAGGGCCAATACAATAATGTACAAATTGATCCGAAGCGGGAAGATTAGTCTCATGGTAAAGCTGAACAAAGTTACCCCAAACAAACAATCGCCGGTTTTCTTCTTTTTTTCTTTGAATTAATCTTCGCAATGATTTACCTAAAAGCGGTAAATAAATAAATTGTTCAAATTGCTCATAACGGGACAAAACCTCTACGTTTCTTGCCCTAAATAAATATGGGTACATCTGTGCGGTTGCCCATATCGCCGAAAGAGTCAATACGACCGTTGCAAAATTTCCCATCGCCCCGCCAATCTCCCAGAATCGAGCCATCCCCAACCCGGTAGATATCGCTAAAAAAGCGGTTAACGGAATGTAATGGTAGCGGGAAAATCCTTTTTGACAGACGATCATAAATACCGCTGTCGCGACGACCAAAGATATTAAAACGCCATGTGGTCGATCAAAATAAAATACAAGACTTGGCCATCCCACTAACCATAGAGGCAATGTTTGTTTTGCTATCGTGGCTATATCGTGTAAAACACTTCCATAAATTCTCTTCAATTGTGAACATCTTAGAGTTGCGGCAAGCCGGAGTTTAAACTGCTTTATCCCTTCTTCATCTAAATACCCTAAACTCCATTCAATAATATGAGACAAAATTAATGGCATAAAAGCAAAAGTTACAAAAGGAATCGCCGATTCTAACCCTTCTTCATAAATTGCCAAACCTGTCAAAAAAACAGCAAATACAGGAACGGAGCATTTAGCGACAGCGGCTATCCCAAATAGAAGACCTGAAACCCAATACCATTCCAACCCCAAACCAAAACATAGCGTTCCCCAAACTACAAAAGGTAAAAACACCTGCTCAAAATTAAAAGAATCTGCCGAAAACGCCGGAGCCATACCTAAAACAGAGAATAAAATCCCAGAAATTAAAGCTGAATAAACATTTCCAGAAAAAGTTAAAACTGTTGCAAAAATTCCAACACAAGAAAAAACATGACAAATGGTTAAAAAAACACGAACCCTATAAATTCCTTTTTCTGGTCGATAACCATAAATAGCGTCTAATACTCGCATTCTCCAAATGGGATAAAACGAATACATATCGTGTTTCCACTTCAATCCTCTTGTGGCAAACCTTGCGCGATAGGTATAAGTGGCTAAATCTTCATCCATCGGAAAATTCCAAAAAGGAATCCGAGTAAAAAGGGCGACTATTGCTGTTACTGCCGCATATGTAAAAATTTCGATTGTCATAATACGAAACTAAAATTAAGCGAGTTTTTGATTATTACTATGTTTATCGTCTTTCCATTGCCTACCCCTTAATTATAAAGGTAGGTTTTTGGAAATTTTGTATTTTTATGACACTTTTAATCCACCAGTGGGCTTAATTTCCTGCGGCTTGCCACGACTTTTAAAGTAATATTTTTATTAGGATACTCGGTCCGCTTGCGTCGAGGTCGTTCATTTTAAAAAATTTTCTTTCTTAAGTCGCCTAAAACAAACCGTATTGGTTATAATCGGCTTAATAGAAGTTTTTCTTTAGCTAAGCGTCTAAGGTCCCGTTAGGATCAAATTAAGTTTAACTAGAAAACTTGCATTTTTCTAGGGCTCATACGGTCTGGCCAAATCCTATTTTCATCGAAACTTATCCCTCAATCATGAAACCAAGAATTGATAGAAGTCGAATTTTTTTATTCTACTTGGCTTTTACTTTTATTTTGTACCTTCCAACTCTTCCCGGCGAATTTTACTTCGACGACGGGTTTTTAATTGAGAATGAGTTTATAACCGATATTTCCAAATTACCTAAACTATTCGAAGGAGGGCAAACCATTAGTCCAATGCGTGGAGTTTCCACGACAAGCTTCGCCATTACATATTCAATTTTTGGTTGGTCGCCGTTAGCGTTTAGATCCTTTAATGTATTTCTGCATTTTGTAAATAGTTGCCTCATCTGGACTATCGTTTTTGAATTATTATCCAGGACTCGAAAAAATTCCGATGACTCATTGCAAATATCTGCAAACGACCACTGGATAACCTTTTTCACAGGCGCCCTATTTATATCTCATCCCGCTTTAACATCCGGAGTGGCTTATATTTTTCAACGTAATGGCGAACTGTCGACTTTATTTTATTTAGCGACGTTTATATTTTTCCTCAAAGGATTCCCAAAAAATAAAAATCCTAAACTAATATGGATATGGGCAAGCGCCTTTACATATATTCTTTCGACGTGGAGTAAAGAAATTGGAATCACTTTTATAGCGATCGCCGTTTGGTTTGAGCTCACTCTACAGCCTAAGGAAAACCGTTTCCAACGAATAAAATATTTTTCCCCGTTAGCGCTCGCCTGTATTTTTTCTCTCTGTATGGCATGGCTAACCATGGTGAACGCTCCTATTTTAAAGAGAACAATGTATGGAGATTGGGGAGTTTGGGCCAACGTAATAACGCAATGGAACGTCTTAATAGAATATTTAAAAATTGTTATTTGGCCCAACTTGGCAGCATTGAATATCGACCACGATTACCCCATTAGTTTAAATCTAATGGACCATAGAGCTTGGTTGTCGGGTTTAATTTTATTTTGTTTTTTGGCTTTCGCGGTGATTTCGCGAAAAAATCAACCGTTATTAGCGTTCTCGATCGGGTGGTTTTTTATTGCGCTTATTCCAGAATCGACCATCATTCCCATTAGCGAAGTGATGGTGGAATACCGGCTCTATCTTCCCGCTCTTGGATGGGTTTTAACTTTAGTTCTCTTTTTGAACTTTGTCGCTTTAAAAATATCCAACAAAAATTCGTTCCCGTTATTTGGCTTTTTGATACTGATTATATTGAGCCTAATTACCTGGCAAAGAAATCAAATCATGGGAAGCGAATTGCTTGTTTGGAAGGATGCCGCCGAAAAAGGATCGCTAAATATCAGGGCAAATACCGCTTATGCGACTTTCCTACAAAAACAGGGAGAAAAACAAAAAGCGCTCGCCTTTTTTAAAAAAGCGGCAAACTTAAACGAAATGAAGCTTCCTTTTAAACAACCATATCCTATACCGCATAACGAATGGGGCGCTTATCTCCTCGAACAGGGAAAACGAGAAGCCGCAAAGGATCAATTTATTTCAGCGCTAAGGATTAATCCAAGATATTTGCCAGCTTTGGAAAATCTGACTCGTATCATGGAAAAAACTCCCTTAGAGAATTACGAGCAAGACTATTTAGCTGTTTTTCAAAAAGTCGATTTATTTCCTATTGGTCACTACAATCTTGGAAATTATTATCTGAATAAAAAAGAATACAAAAAAGCTAAACAGCAACTATTAAAAGCAATCGACCAAGACTCAAACTTTGCAGAGGCTCATAATAATTTGGGAACTACCTTAGGCCTGATGAGGGAATATAAAAAAGCTGAGATGTCATTCTTGAAAGCTTTAGAGATAAATCCCAAAAATCTCGACGCAGAAAACAACCTCAAAAAATTGCAGCTAATGAGATCTACAAGCGAAAAACCTTAAGCAAACTCATCGGCGAAACTTCCTATCCCTTGTTCTTGAGAAGCTATGGATGCGCTGGTCTCAGAGGGTTGGCTGTTCTGAGGAGGCTGAAGCAGAACATTCTCGGTTTCCAACGATTGACCGTTTAATCGGTTAACAGATGTCGTAACTTGAATGTCATCGGCAGGGTTGGAAGCAAATTCAAAATCTTGGGCTGAAATACTGGCAAGATTAGACAATGCAGGTTCTGCAGTCCCAGGCAATTCAAATTGCGCAGGACCGAAAGATCTTGAAAAATCTGCGGTCGTTGGTTCAGCCATGATCCATACCGAAGGATAATTAAGGGATATAATATCAATTTACAAAAACCAGACCTAAAATTCAAGTGGCTTTAGCTAAAATAAATATTCCCCAAAAGTCTCAACCCAGCGATTTCAACTTGTCAACCACGACTTGTCTCATTATTTCCTTTGGAGCCCCTTGTCCTGTCCATTTTTCAAATTGTTCTGCCGCTTGGTTAACAAATAATTCCACTCCTGGAATTGTAATACAACCTACTTCTTTTGCATCTTTGATCAAGCAAGTCTCCAATGGATTATAGACGGCATCGAACACAACCATGCCCGGTTTTAACAAATGTTTGGGATACGGCGTTTTTGAAACGTCGGGCGTCATTCCAACAGGAGAGCAATTGATTACAACTTCAAAGGTATGGGCCGTTATTTCGCGACTTGAGATCAATCGGCAATTTAACTCCGAGGCCAAGGCCTCTCCACGTTCTTTGTTTTGATTATAAGTTACGGTCAAATCTCCGCCTTTTTCAACAATTCCATAACCAATAGCTTTTGCAGTTCCCCCCGAACCAATAATAAGAACTTTTTTCCCTTTCAAGTCGCAACGATCTTCGAAAGTCTTCATAGCTCCCGAATAATCGGTATTATAGCCAACCCAAATATTACGTTCTCGAACAACCGTATTGGCGGCGCCAATGGAATCGGCGGCGCCATCTGTCATGTCTAATAATCGACGCACTTTTTCCTTATGGGGCATGGTAACGCTTAAACCTTCAAAAAACGGTTCAAAGGCGGAAAAAAATTGATTGATGTCATGAACCAAAAAGGGAAGATAAATATGCGGAAGGTTCTTTTTCTTAAAAGCAGTATTATGAATCAAATAACCTAAGCTTTTAGATATGGGATCGCCAACTACGCCAAAAATTTTATAATCAGGTCGTTCAAGATTTACTCGATAAACATCCCTTAACACAGACGCAGGAATTTGTCCGGGTGCGCTTTCCTTCCCCGAATCGAGAGAACCAAACGTTAAAAAACCTCCCATGATAGGAGAAAGAATTCGACTGATCTCTCCCAAATCTCCCATGCAAAAAGATATTACTTTTTTCCCCGACTCTTGTGCATGGCGTAACAGATTAAAAACAATGATGTTATCTGCAATATTTTTAGCGTAGGTAACCAGTTTTATTATTTCCGCAGGGGTCTCTGACATAGTCTCGTAAAATTCAATTAACGATTCTGGAGTCAGAGAAAAATGGTGATAAGAAAGAATTTTTTTCGTTTTACATTTTTTTTCTAAAATTGGTTGCAAAAGCTCTCTGGGAGTCCCTGCCTCAATATCAATATAATCTACTTCGGCATCTATAGCATCTTGTAGAAATTTGATTCTGTCTTCTTCGCTTCCTTTGAATTGACCGCCTTCGCGTTTATTTCGATTCGTAACTATGACTGGCTTATCTGTCGCTTTAAGTAAATCGGCAAGGTTAACGTCATCAATCAAATCTAACCGTAATTCGATAATATCGGCCAACTCCGACGCCTTTGGAATATCTTCCAAAGCTCGGCTCATAGTAGGACCAACAATAGGCACACAAATCATCAATTTATCCTTCTAAAAAATTGGAGAGTTCAAAAAAAGGTAAGAAAAAATTAAAGTTAATTTTGAAAAAATACTACCGTGGACTTGCGGCAATATTTCCACCGTCAATCGTCAAAACACTCCCTGTCGTTTTTTCAGCCAGAGTCAAATGCAGAAAACCTTCGGCCACATCAAAATCGTACACTTCTTGAGAAAGGAGATTGTTTTTAAAATAGTCGTCCGGTTCCAAACCTCTTGCCGCAGCTCGCTCCTGAATAAACTGTTCGGAAAACATACCCGTGCGCACGCGGTCGGCATTGACGGCATTTGAGCGAATATTGACCGAGCCATAATCCAAAGCGTATTGCTTAGTTAATGCGACAACAGCGGCTTTAGGAAGCGCATAAGGGCCAAAATCTTTTCCCGGATTGAATGCGGCCTTAGAAGCGTTGAAAAGTAAAACTCCTCCGGTTTTTTGCGCCAGAAAAATTTTAACGGCGCGTGAAGCTAACGCTTGATGGGCAAAGAAATTTAACTCAAAGCTATCGCGTAAAGCTTTAGGGTCCACATGCCCAATACTGCCTTGAACCGCATTGCCAGCATTCGAAATTAAAATATCTAATCCGCCATAAGTTTTTAAGAGAATCGAAAAACTCTCGTCTAAGGCTTTTTCATCAGTAATATCTAGCGTTTGGATTTTTATCGCACCCTTTGCCACTTTCTTTAATTCTTCGGAAGCCGATGATAATTTATCTTTATCTCTATCAAGTAAAAATAAGTTAGCTCCATTTTGAGCAAACATTCGGGCGGTTCCTAAACCGATTCCAGAGGCGGCTCCCGAAATTAAAACAACTTTTCCTTGAAGTTTTGGCGGAACGCTTTTCCCCAGCTTAGCTTGTTCTAAGGACCAGTATTCCATGTCGAATAAGTCGTCGTCTTTCAAGGGATCAAATTTTCCTACACTAAAAGCTTTACGGACAACTTGGAAAGAACGCTCGTAAACATCGGCTGCAATGCGAGTTTCTTTGACCGTTTTACCAATCGTTACCAAGCCCACGCCTGCAATCAAGGCAACCCTTGGCAAGGGATCCAATTCTGTTTTATCCACTCCTTTTTTTTCTTTATTGGTCTTAAAATAACAATGGTAATTTTCTATATAATCGTTCAACGCTTGGGTAATTTCTTCGCGAAGAGCGTCGTCATCGTTTAAGTTTTTTGGGTTTAACAACAATGGCTTTTGTTTTGTTCGAATAACATGGTCGGGCGTGATGGTTCCAATTTGCGACCAAGTGGCGCATTCTTGGCTATTTGCAAAATCAAGAGCATCGGAATTTTCTCGGTAATTTATCGTCCATGAAACGCCAGAATGTTCCTTATAAAGACCTCTAAAAATAGGACCAATTTTCCCCAAAATCTCACTAGGCCCGATATTAGGTAAAACCTTTTGGGGGGTGTAAGACTTTAAAGTATTCTTTGTTACGTACTCTTCTGCCCGAGTTACCGCTTCTATATGAAAGTCATAACTTTCTTTGGCGGTTTCTCCAAAGGTAAACAACCCGTGATTAATCAATACCAAGCCCTTTACAGATGGGTTTTTCTCGTAGGCTTCTGCAGCGGCTTTGGCTAGCAGGAATCCTGGCATGATATAAGGCACTATACCCAAAAAATCGCCATAAATTTCTTGGCATATTTCAACCGCATTGGGTTGATTAGCTAATACTAAAATCTCGTCGGCGTGGGAATGGTCGATGAACTTATGCGGTAAAAAAGCGTGTAAAAGAGTTTCTACCGAAGGATTTGGAGATTTTGCGTCTAATAAATTTACCCTTTGATCGTTGACCATATTTTCATCGCTCAACGCATCTAGCTCTCTTAACTTCAATATATAATCTAACTTCACTCCGGGTAATCCGGGAGGCTCAATAGTATCTAAATCCCAACCGCTTCCCTTTACAAATAAAACTTTGGTTTCTTCTCCTACTCGATTTTTTACGGTCGATTTAACAGACGTATTACCTCCGCCATGTATCACCAAAGCCGGATTAGAACCTATCAAACGCGAAGTATACACTCGAAGCGCAATGTCTTCAGAAACGTCCGAATATTTATCGATAGCCGCTTGGGCTTCTTGATCATTCCATCTATTTTCCATAACGCCACAAAATACCAAAACAAAGTTTAAAATTAAAGCGGGAAAGTGAAACTTACTCGCTTGATCGTAAATCAAAAATAAGCATCGAACCGTCGCCAATTATAGCGTCGGGTTTTCTTTGACGCAATGGCGCGTAATAACCAGAAGGTCGATTATAAACCCCTTGCAATAATGTCGCGCTAACGGCAATCACTCCTTTTAAATCCAACGAGGAAGGCCCCGTCCATTTTTCTTGCAGAAAAAACGGCAAAGGTTCAAATTTTACGCCATAGGCTTCCGGATTAGCCGTTCCAAAATAACCTAAACGAACTGTTTTAATCCCATTTTCTTTTTGCCAGTTGGCCAATGCTGGAAGATCTTGTCCCCAATCTAAATTAGAATCCACTAAATGGAGTCGCTTTTGATCGGGAGACGATAATTGATTAAAATAAGATATGTAATGAGGCTGGGCGGCTAGAACCTCAATAACCAACCATCCAACCAAAACAAATATACCAGTCCTAAGTTTTGGAATCTTTACCAAAGAACCGGCAAATAAAAATAAAAAGGGATAGATAGACAATAAATACCGTAACCCAAGATTAACTTTTTTTGCCATCAATGCCAAAGCAAAACAGAATAAAGCTAAAGCAATCCACTCCATTCCTTTTCCAATTGGATTTTTGTCGTAAAAACGCCAAACCAACGCGCTTAGCAATATAATCAATAAAGGAAACGGGGTTTTATATATAAACGACTTCAAGTAGAAAATTAACCATCCACTATCGGAAATTTTTCCATCTAAATAATAAACTCTGCCGGATTTAACTGAATTCCATCCTTGTTTCAGCCCTTCAAAATAATCCGGCATAGGAACCCATATTCCAGATCCTTCAAACCGACCAAACGAGAATCCATATAAGGTCCAAACAATTAAAAACGCAATAAGAATAATTATCAACCAAGCAAAAATTGCGCAAAAGATACCTCCAAATCGGTCTGCAACCGATTGTGGAATAAAACTAAAAGTTGACCGCAGTTCAATCCTTCCTAAAATTTGGGCTAAAAGCAATACTACTAATGAAATAGGGATTAATAATAAAGCTAAATGTTTAGAACCAAGAGCTAATCCCAAACATAACCCTGCAACAATAGTTCTTTTGAAAGATGGAAAGCACAGCAAATTCCAGAAAGAGAAATAAAAAATAAACAAAAAAAACGCCAATCCTAAATCGGTAGTTACCAACCGACTATTAGCTAAAACCATGGGAGAAAAACAAAACAAAGTTAGTGATAAAAAACCTCCTTCGAATCCATACAATTCTCTGGCCCACAAAAAAATTGACACTCCCAATAAAACCGATAGAAAAACCGTAACAAGTCGTGCCTTAGATATCATTGTTTTTCCATCGTTAACCCCCGACCACAAAACTCTCCGGGAATAATGGAAAAAAGGATGCATATCCGATTTAGCTTCAGGAAATTCTATTTTTGCGGAGAAATGGACTGGCAAGCCTTGCAGAAGATTAACCAAAGGCGGGTGTTCTTTATTGAGGATAAATCCTTTTCCAGATAATGGATATAAACCGCGTACCAAATGATTGGTTTCGTCAAACGTCGCCGATTTTTGCATCAGACTTGAAACAGACAAAAAAACTAAAATTGCAAGCAATCCCAAAACAGGTAGCAAACGATTTATTTTAATAGAGGTAAGAAAGTCCACAGATGAATCCAAAAGCGAAGCCGAAAACTAGGCAGGGAAATTGATCTCAATAATGTCAGCTTATTATAACGCTATCAATTTTATTAATAAAAGTTTCCGATCAATGACGTCAAACTAAAAAAAATTGTTAATAGGATATTTTATAATCCATTACATTTATTTAGATTAACATTATATTTCTTGCTAGAATAAGACAATTCTCAAAATCCATAGGAAATGAATATGTACGGATTAATCAATCAAGGCATCGAGGATCTCATTATAGAAAACCATGGCGAAGAAATATGGCAGCAAATAAAGACTTCAGCTTCCGTAAACGTAGAAAATTTTGTCGGGATGAACTCTTATCCCGATGACGACACTTATAAGCTCGTCAAAGCTGCTAGCCAAATTCTAAATGCCACACAAGATCAGCTTTTTGAGGCTTTCGGAGAATTTTGGATACTTTATACAGCAAAAAAAGGATACGGCTCTCTATTGGATATGGTTGGAAACAATTTTGTCGAATTTCTTCAAAATATTAACCAGCTTCATGGGCATATTCAAGCAATGATGCCGGAGCTTAAGCCTCCCAAATTCTGGTGTTCTGATATAAAAAATAATTCGCTTAGGTTTCATTATCAATCCGATCGCCCTGGACTTTCACATTTAGTGATTGGTCTCATTCGGGGAGTTGGGAAAAAATTTGATATTGCTGTTGAAATAGAACAAAAGAAATCAAAGACTTCTGAAAACGATCACGACGAATTTTTTGTAAAATATTAAGAATGGATTCAAAAACAAAATATACAATTGGGCTTGATCTCGAAGAGTTTTCAACCGTCTTTCCCTTCCATATCATATTTGGCGAAAATTTAGAAGTTTACCAGGTTGGCCCTTCATCCCGCGAGATATTCGAAATAGGCAATGGCTCTAAAATTAACGAATTTTTTCATATAAAATATCCAGACCTTCCATTTTCAGTTCCTGAAATACTGAATCATTCCAAAAGTTATTTTATTTTAGAATCGATAAAACTTCCGATTAACCTGCGCGGTCAAATGTTACGCTTAAAAAAAGAAAATTTGGTGGCTTTTATCGGTTCTCCATTTAGCTCAAACCTGGAAAACTTCAATAAATCCGGATTAAAATTATCCCATTTCGCTACTCATGAACCAATAATCGACTACCTACTTCTTTTGCAAACTCAAAAAACATCCCTTGACGACGCAAAATTATTATCAGAAAAAATTTTAATTAAAAATAAAAGTTTAAAAAAAACAAAAGACGAACTTGAAAAACACACCCAAAATTTAGAAGAAATCGTTTGCTCTCGAACAAAAGAATTAGAAACAGAGAAAAATAAAGCCGAAACGGCTAATAGAGCAAAGTCGGAATTTTTATCTAAGATGAGCCATGAGCTACGAACTCCGCTTAGCTCAATTATGGGATTTACTCAATTAATGCTTCACAGTAAAAAAAATCCCCTTACGGAACCTCAAAAAAATGACATCAGACAAATTCTTCATTCGAGCCAACACTTATTGGAACTCATCAACGATATTTTGGATTTATCTCAAATTGAAAAAGGGAAACTATCGGTATTCATGGAGCCAGTCAGTCTTCATGATTTATACACCGAAATATTAGGTCTAGTAAAACCCATCGCGGACAAAGCAGGCATTCTACTTATAGATGAAATCACAACCAATAACGGCGTTTATGTTGTGGCAGACAGAATACGATTAAAACAAATTCTTTTAAACTTTCTTACTAACGGAATTAAATATAACAAACCAAAAGGTTGGATCTCCGCCTTTTCTGAGATTCTAGAAAACGGCAAACTCCGAATTAATATAGTCGATACGGGAAAGGGAATCGCGGAAAAAAACCTTAAAAACTTATTCAATCCCTTTGACCGTCTTGGAGAACAATTTTCTTCAATTCAAGGCACTGGAATTGGATTGGCCTTGGCCAAACAGTTGATAACATTAATGAATGGTGAAATAGGCGTAACAAGTAATTTGGCGGAGGGAAGCCGATTTTATGTGGATTTAGAAATAGATTCAAATGCGACGGCAAAAGTTTTTAGTAATACTCCCCGAGCCGTGGAATTACCCAAACATAAAATGGAAGGTAAAAAAAAGGTTTTATGTATTGAGGATAATCCTAGAAATTTAAAATTAGTCGAACGAATTCTTTCCGAACATGAAAATTTGCAACTGTTGTCGGCGCCCGACGGAGAAATCGGCTTAGATATAGCCAGATCGCATCAACCCGAATTAATTTTAATGGATATTAATTTGCCGGGAATAGATGGATATGAAACGTTTCAACAATTAAAAAAATTTGAGGAAACTAAAAAAATTCCAGTTGTGGCGATTAGCGCAAACGCTAGGGAAGAAGATATCCAAAGAGCCTTGGATGATGGATTCCAAGACTATTTAACCAAACCTATTAAAATTGAAACGTTACTGAACACCGTTAAAAAATACCTAGAACCGCAATAAATCGCCTCAACTTTCTCATCTCAGAATTGTTTTCATTATTACTTAAGAAGGCAACACAAAATCATATTCGCCAACTAACCCATCTTTAAACTCCTCGGAAGAATTAACTTTGTATTCCACGATAAGGCTCTCCTGTTCATTTTCAGATAATCTATCATCTCTGAGAATAAAATCTTGTGCGTTTAGTTTTTGAATCATTTCGTTATCGTTTACCGCGTCTCCCTGAAAATAGAGTTGAGTAATCAATTGCCCTTTTCCAGGCGCCATAATTAAAAAATGTAAATGAGGCGGTCGGAAAACTTTTCCTCTTGAGTCGATTGGATAATAACCTGGTATGACGGTCTTGAACCAATAATTTCCTTTTTGATCCGTAACGTTCCGTCCCCAATATTGAAAGTTTTCATCGTGTGTTCTTTCCATGCGTTGCCTGGTTTTTGGATGAATAAAACTTAAATTCTCAGTATCTCCTTTATGATTGTATCGACCCGAAGCGGAAGCGTTCCACATTATAACGACCGCTCCTGGCACAGCGGCACACCCTTGCTTCTCGCGAGCAAGCACACGGCCCTTAATATAAACAACTTGTCCTTTGGCGGTTCCTGTTTTTTGTTGAATAAAAGTAAGATCGTTATCGTTTGATCCCCAAATAGGGAGCCGAGGGTCTAAGTTTTCCCGAATAACGTGAATCTCATCCCCCTCGTCTGGGAAAAAAGGACCCATAGTTTGGCGTGGAGTTTTTTGAAGACCGCAAATTTTTCCCAAAGCCGACGTAGCGACCATAGGGGCTAATACCGCTCCTAAAGAACCAAAACCAAATTTTAAGAAACCTCTTCGTGAAAAATTATTTTTTTTAAAATCCATATTGGACCTACAATTTATTAAAAAAATCTTAAATTTATAACGCGCAAAAGAAGGAAAAGTTTCTAAAAGTATTTATCTCTTTTGCTTTTTAATTAAATTTATTACGTAATCAAGATTTTGGCAACCTTCATCGATCCCTCCGCTACAAACCTTTTTTAAATCCAATATGGCCAATTCAAATTTTTGAACATTGGCATAGCTCATACCGCGATTGTTATAAGCCATTAGATTTTTAGATTCTAAAGAAATGCCTTTACTATAGCTTTTAATCGCATTTATATAATCGCCTCGCGAATAGTAGCTATTTGCTTGAAGAAAAAAATATTCTGCAGGCTTGTTGGTAGAAATATAAAACTTATCGTAAAAATCAGGAGGAAACGGCTCAAGCTCCAAATATTTCTGCGCTATTTTTTGTTTTCTGGCGGTCGGAATAGGAGTTTTAATTAACCAAGAGTTAGTGACATTAACCGGTGGAAAAGCTGAGTAATACTCATAAAGCTCTTTCTTAATATCCGATTCGCTATGCGAAGCCAATTTAAGTTTTTCCAAAAGGAATTTAAAAATATATACCGCAGCTAACTTATTTCCTTCTTCATTCCAATGCCCATCATTTATAAAATAAAAATCTTTTACAGTTTGTCTTTCTTGATTTCTGAAAATAGGAAAAAGATCTAATGTTTCAACACTCAATCCCTCTAGAATTTTTTTTATTTTTCTATTATGAGATCCTTTTGTCTGGTTTTTGAAACCGGGAAATAAAGCGACATAAAATTTAGACGATCTTGACTCGGCGTCGACTTTAATTTTATTAATCAACGCCGAAAAAATAGATAAAGCTTTTTTTAGATCTTGAGTTTCAATACCATCCGCTAGTTGATCCCCAAGTGTCCCAAACTCCATTCTTCTTTTATTTTGTTGATTCTGAGCCGCTTTGATCTTTTTCAAATCCCATTTATTTTTAATAAAATCATCGCCAATTAATTCTAATCTTTTAAATACATCCAACGCCCAATAAGTTAAATAAAAACGTTTAATAAAAGAAACCCACCAACTTTGCCGTTCAGCGGGAATATATTTAATATGTTTTTTGGATAAATCCAATTCGATCAATTGATTTGCAAGAATATCCCTTAAATCATTTTCACAATATAAATAAATAACAATATCCAAATCCATGTTTATCCCTTCATCCATATATTGAAGGTAGACCTGGTCGGTTCCATAGCCATCGTTACCAAAATTCAAAACTTCAAAAAAGCTTCCTGTTTTATTCAAAAGATAATCTAATGGCTCAGTAAAAGAATATTGGACTGGAATGCGTACATTTTCAGTAAAAGAGTCCCCAAAAAATCCAATACGTGTCGCATTGGAAGGTTTGGTAAAAGCAAAATCTCTATGCTGCCTTAAACCTAATGAATTATGTCTAACAATATGTTTTATTTCTGAATCAGGGTGGGGATAATTTTTGGAAGAATTTTTCTTAGTCGAATGAATTCTATGACGATTGTATTGAGAGAGGCTTTCAGCGGCATATTTTATATCCGATCTAAATTGCCGCAACGACAACTCTACAATCGACAAACAAAGCAAAACCGACAAAATCGATAATAATATTTTCAATGAAATTTCGAGGGCTTTTTTTCTGAGAGTGGTGTAATTCTGCACAACAAATCCAAAACAAGGCTAAGTTAAAAACACATAATTAAAAACCAAATCTGTTTTCCATTTAAGAATAATTTTAAAAAATTGTAAAAAAATTTTCTTAGCAGTATAGATAAATTTAAATTGATATTATAGATTTGGGAAATTTATAAGAAAAGCTTTAGGATCGGTAATTAATTTCAAATTTAGAAAAAGGTGAGTTTTTTAAAAAAAATATCTAACAGCCAATTATAACCATTTACTCAATGAGAACGCTCGATAGATTGACTCGAGGACGGTCAAACTACCGTTAACTAAATCTTCAACCCTATTAATATTGAAAACCTTTGTAAAGCGCACACGACTTTAGAAAAAGGCCACACTATTGGTAACATTGTTTTGGATGACTGGCCAAAGCTCTCATATAAACATAGTAAAATCAACAGATTACCTTAATAACAAATTTCTGTTTTTTTGTTGTGTGATAAACCCAAGTTAATATGCTATTCTTCCTCAATGCTGGCGAAAATTCACGTTACATTAAAAGACGGCGTTTTAGACACACAAGGAAAAGCCGTTCACCATGCTCTCAATGATTTAGGCTATCAGGAGGTCAAAGGAGTGAATTTAGGGAAATACGTCGAGGTTCAATTAGATGGATTATCCCAAGCCGAAGCGGAGGATCGCGTTCGCGAAATGTGCCAAAAATTATTGGCAAATCCCGTCATTGAATCCTATCGATTTACCCTGGATTCCCAGGAATAATCATTCAACCTTACGGACCCATCGAACATGAAATGCGGTATCGTTGTCTTTCCCGGATCTAATTGCGATAGAGACTCTTACCATGTCCTAAAAGAAATATTAGGGCTGGATACCGAATGGATTTGGCACAAAGAAGATTCGCTAAACAAATTTGATTTGGTCGTTCTGCCAGGAGGTTTTTCCTATGGCGATTATTTAAGACCAGGGGCGATCGCGAAATTTTCTCCCATAATGCAATCCATAATAAAATACGCGGAAGATGGAGGAAAACTACTTGGAATTTGTAATGGATTTCAAATCCTTTTGGAATGCGGGTTGTTGCCAGGGGTTCTAATGCGAAATATCTCACACTCTTTTATTTGCGATACGGTTCCCGTTCGATTAGAAAATGACCAAACCCCTTTTACCTCCAATAGTTCTAAAGGCTCCGTATTAGAACTACCTATCGCGCATGCAGATGGAAGATACTTTGCGGACGAAAATACTCTTAAAGAATTAGAAGATAACGACCAAATCGTTTTGCGGTATTGCGACTCTTCAGGAGTGGTTTCCGACGAAAATAATCCCAACGGCTCCTTAACTAACATTGCAGGAATTGTAAATAAAGCCAAGACAGTCTGTGGAATGATGCCTCATCCTGAGAGACAAGCAGATCCTTTATGGCCAAATGTAGACGGTCAAATTATTTTTCGGTCTCTTATTCAATCATGCTGAAATAACAAATATGCCTTTACCTCCCTCTCCATTAGTAAACATAGATAACATTGAAAGCCTGGGCTTAACTATGCCCGAATTTCAGCGAATTCAAGACCTTTTGGGCCGAAACCCTAATTGGACAGAATTAGGAATATTTTCGGTTATGTGGAGCGAACATTGCAGTTATAAAAGCTCAAAAGTCCATTTAAAAACCTTGCCTATAGAAGGACCGCGCGTGGTTCAAGGTCCGGGCGAAAATGCCGGAGTGGTTGACATTGGAGACGGAATGGTGGCCGTATTTAAAATCGAAAGTCACAATCATCCTTCCTATGTTGAACCGTTTCAAGGAGCGGCTACGGGAGTGGGAGGAATTCTTAGAGATATTTTCACAATGGGAGCGCGTCCTGTAGCGCTTTTAAACTCGCTTCGATTCGGCGATCCAGATGAACCTCGAACCCGTTATTTGCTTAGAGGAGTGGTGAATGGGATCTCCAGTTACGGAAACTGCGTTGGCGTTCCTAATGTTGGAGGAGAAATAAATTTCGACTTCTGTTACGACAGCAATAATTTGGTCAACGTTTTTTGCCTGGGGGTTGCAAAAAAAGATCGCATCTTTCTGGGAAAAGCCTCAGGAGTGGGAAACTCAGTTTTATATGTCGGCTCGAAAACCGGTCGCGATGGAATTCATGGAGCCAGTCTTTTAGCCTCGTCAGAATTTGACGAAACTACAGAATCCAAAAGACCCACTGTTCAAGTAGGAGATCCTTTTACGGAAAAACTTTTAATCGAAGCTTGCTTGGAAGCGATGGAACACGACTGGGTAGTTGGTATTCAAGATATGGGAGCGGCTGGGCTCACCTCTTCATCCTTTGAAATGGCAGATCGATCGGGAACTGGAATCGAACTTGATTTATCTAAAGTTCCTATGAGGGAAACAGGAATGACTCCCTTTGAGATTTTACTTTCTGAATCTCAAGAACGCATGCTATTTGTCGTTGAAAAGGGACGAGAAGACGAAGCAAAAAAAATATTTCAAAAGTGGGATTTAGACGCGGTAGTCATTGGAAAGGTAACCGACACCGGTGTTATGCGTATGATAATGGAAGGTGAAGAAGTCGTTAATTTGCCAATTAGCACCGTCGTAGCATCCGCTCCGCAATTAGTTAGACCCACCAAAAAACCTGCTTATTTATCAGCGGTTGATTCCCTAAATTTGAAACTGATTCCCGACTTGGAACGCGGAGAAGGAATTTTAAAGCTGTTATTAAAATCGCTTAATATCGCCGATAAATCTTGGGCTTATAAACAATACGACCAGATGGTAGGCACCAACACATTAGTGCTTCCAGGCTCGGATGCGGCAGTTATTCGAGTTAAAGAAACCCAAAAAGCTCTCGCTATTTCCGTTGACGGTAATAGCCGTTATTGTCATCTAAACCCTTTCCGTGGGGCACAAATTGCCGTTGCGGAATGTTTTAGAAACATAGCCTGTTCGGGAGGAATTCCTATTGGACTCACAAATTGCCTCAATTTTGGAAACCCTGAAAAACCAGAGATCATGTGGCAGTTTGAACAAGCCGTTTTAGGAATTGGCAACGTATGTAACTATTTCCACGTTCCTATCGTAAGCGGAAATGTAAGTTTATATAACGAAACTAAAGGAAAATCGATCTACCCAACTCCCATTGTTGCGGCTGTAGGACTACTGGAAGATCAAACAAAACATTGCACGCAATGGTTTAAACGCCCAGGAGACCGTATTGCGCTTTTGGGTTTGACCTTAGAAGAAATTGGAGGATCAGATTATCTAGAGGCTTATTTGGATCTATGCCAAGGAGACGTGCCTGCATTGGATATCCAATATGAACGAAAACTCCATGAGTTGTGTGTCGATTTGATTCAAAGCGATTTAATTAATTCGGCTCACGATTGCTCAGAAGGCGGTTTAGCTGTCGCGGTTGCAGAATCATGTTTTTCTGGACCAAACCAGTCTTTGGGGGCCACTCTCAGTTTTAAATCTTCAATAAGAAACGACGCTCTTATGTTTGGCGAATCGCAATCGCGCATTGTTGTTTCATATTCTCCCGATATGCGAGATACAATCGAAGAAAAAACTAATAACGCAGGCTTAGATTTCTCTGATATTGGATTCGTAGGAGGAACCGATCTCTCAATCCATCTCAACGGCAAAGAATTTATTAAGGAAAAAATATCAACGCTAGAAGAAGCCTGGAGGGAACCCCTTAAACGTTATGGAGGATGATAAGTTTCACGAAGAATGTGGCGTTGTTGGAGTATTTGGTCACCCGGAAGCGGCAAATCTAGCCTATTTAGGTTTATATGCCCTACAACACCGGGGACAAGAAAGCGCTGGGATCGTATCCTCAGACGAGAAAAAGGTCTATGTCGAACTTGGAACCGGTTTGGTCGCCGATGTATTTAGCGAAGACCGGTTATTACAACTTCCAGGCGAAATCGCCATAGGTCATAATCGTTATTCAACCACAGGAGGCAATCATTTAAAAAATGCCCAACCTTGCTTAATTGAATACCGAGGCGGCCCTTTAGCGCTAGCTCACAATGGAAATTTGGTTAATGCCGATTCCATTCGTAAAGACTTTGAAGCGTCCGGTTCTATTTTTCAATCCACCAACGATAGCGAAGTTATATTGCATCTGATCGCTAAAAACCAGAGCCCCAACTTCATCGATAACGTTTCCTTAGCCCTCTCTCAAGTTAAAGGCGCCTATTCGCTTCTACTATTAACAAAAGAAGGTATTGTAGCCGCTAGAGATCCGAGCGGTTTTAGACCTCTTTGTTTAGGAAAATTAGACGGTGCGTACATTTTAGCTTCTGAAACATGTGTCATGGATTTAGTCAACGCAGAATATATTCGCGAAATTGAACCTGGAGAAATCGTACAAATAAACAGTTCTGGTATCCAATCCTTTACGCCTTTTAGTCCACAACCTCAAAAAACTTGCGTCTTTGAACATATTTATTTCGCACGACCCGATAGTCAGGTTTTTGGAGAAGACGTTTATCAAACTCGAAAGGCGATGGGGAAGGCTTTGGCCGAAGAATGGCCTGCCGAAGCCGACATTGTCATTCCGGTACCAGACTCCGGGAACATTTCCGCTCTTGGGTATTCGGAACAGCTAAATATTTCCTTTGAAATGGGTTTGATTCGCAACCATTATGTTGGAAGAACTTTTATTGAACCGCAATCGCAAATTCGCGATTTTGGGGTGCGCGTGAAACTCAACGCCGTTAAAAACATCGTTCGCGGCAAACGAGTCGTTATTATTGACGATTCGATCGTGAGGGGTACAACCAGCCGTAAAATTGTAAAAATGGTTCGCGACTCAGGAGCAACGGAAGTCCATGTGAGAATTAGTTCTCCGCCAAGTTTACATCCGTGTTTCTATGGTATAGACACTCCCACCAAACAAGAACTAATCGCATTTTCCAAAACAGTAGAAGAAACGCGCGAATATATTAAGGCAGATTCTTTACATTACATTAGCTTAGATAAAATGATGTCTGTTTTTAAAAATAATCGTGACAATTATTGTAAAGCTTGTTTCGATGGCGACTACCCCATTCCCAAAGAAGACACAGAAGTCGAATCAAATCAAATGGATTTATTTAAAAAGAAAGTTTAAATAAAACCGCTTCTCCACAAACCATCTAATTTCTAAATCTCCCTTAATAGAATCATTCCATTGGGAGGACAGGTTTTTTCTCCTCCACTTTCTTTGAAGTTTCTGGCATATCAGTTTGTACTGAATTTAAAACATTAGAAATGGACTCCAAGTCTTTGCTATAAGCTTTTAATGAATTCTCTATCTTCTTTTGCGATTCCAACGCCTTCCGGAAATAATCTTTAATCGCTAAATAATCGGATCGTTTCAGAACCACCGGTTCGTTATTAACCTTCAAGCTTTGTTCCAGTTTCGCCATCGGTTGACTTTGACTTCCATTGGTAGGCAAGCCTTTAAACAATTTTTGCAAAGCCATATCAAGCGTTCGTTCCATCGAGATCTGATCTTCATATCCGACAATAACTCGTTTTAATTCGGGAATCTTGCCAGCGTCGGCTTTTAAATATAGCGGCCGAACATAGATCAAGGATTCCTCAATGGGAATAACCAATAAGTTACCCTGAATAACGCTAGACCCTCTTTGATCCCAAAGCGAGATTTGCCTCGATACTTCCGCGTCCTGATTAATTCTTGCGACAATTTGATTAGGTCCATACACTAATCGTTGTTTTGGGAAAGTATAAACTCCTAACTTTCCATAATGTTCGCCATCGCTACGAGCGACCATCCAAGCCGACAAATTGCTTTTTCCGCGGGGCGTGAATGGCAACATCAAAATATATTCTTCTTCTGTGCCGCCTGGCAATTTCATTATGGTGTAATAAGGTTGCATAGACTTATTATCTATTTCTGGGACTTCCCACTGGTCTTCTTTATTGTAAAAAATTTGCGGGGTCTTCATGTGGTATGTCGTATACACCAACGTCTGAATCGCAAACAAATCTTTTGGATATCGGATATGACTTTTTAAATCTTTGGGCATACTAGCCAAATCTTTAAATAAATCCGGGAAAATATTTTTATACGTCGAAATAATGGGATCGCTCGGATCGGATATATAAAAATCCATATTCCCGTTATAAGCGTCAATAACAATCTTCACAGAGTTTCGAATATAGTTTCCTAAATTTCGAATAGATTGCGAATACGGGAACTTAGAACTAACCGTATAAGCGTCGTACATCCAAACTAACTTTCCTTCGGAAATTACCAAGTAAGGATCTCTATCCAGCTCTAAAAATGGCGCAATTTTAAGTACTCTTTCCGTAATATTTCTATACATCAAAACTCGGCTTTCCGAAACAATATCATCAGAAAACAAAATTTTCATAGTTTTAAAACGCCCTGCTAATAAGGCCTTTCGAATAATCGAACCTACTTTTACCCCGCCTGTTCCTCCATAATTTTTGTAGACGTTTTCTTCCCCAGCAGGGTAGTCAAACTCTTTAGATTCTGTATTTACAAAAACATGATCGTTAGAAAGTTCTCCAAAATAAATTTCGGGCTGTTCGATTTTTATATCAATACTCGATTCTGGAGGAATATCTTGAATAAACAGAACAGGAAGACCTTCTGGAGTGATCTGATTAACTGGGCTTAATGCCGCCCCATAACCATGAGTGAATGTTAAATGTTCATTGATCCAGTTTCTATTTGGCAAACTTGAGGAAAGCAACTCTCGTGGGGAAAGTAATGTTTGCTGATAACTGCCGTTAATCTTGTAGCGGTCATTATCAGCTCCGTTAAACTGGTAATAAGTTCTTATTTCTTGAATTTGCCCCAATGTATCTAGGAGGGGTTCTTCATCCCACAATCTAATGTTATCAATCGTGGCCTTATTCTTAATGATGCTGTTTGCCGTTAAAGAAGAAGTGCCTGGCAACTCTTTAATCTCGGTTTTCTCTAATCCATAAGCTAAAGAGGTCGCCGCTATAGTATGTTCGATGTAAGGCGTTTCTTTAATAAGTTCATTTGGGCCTACAACAAATTTTTGCAGTACATTTGGATATAAATTACCTCCAATAAAAACGGCGCCTAAGGCTCCAGCGGCAATAAATAGTTTCTTAAAATCCCTTTCGTAAACTTTAAGAAAACCTCCAATAGCTCCTGCTAACGCAATTAAAATCGATAAATTAAGCACAGGCAATCGCCCGTTATCGTCCGCATAACCAATTCCACTCACAACAGTATTACTTTGAAATAACAACTCAAATCGGGCAAAAAAAGCGTTAGCCGCAAACAATAAGAAAACGGCCCCAGCTAAGTAAGTTATTGCTCTTCTAGCATGCGGCAAAACAACAAAACCTTTTGGAGTCGCGTAAAAAATCCTTTTAAAAAAATAAATTGCGCCAATTCCAATAGCTACTGTTATTAGCATTTCCCATAAAACAGATTTAAGGAAAATGAAAAATGGCAACGCAAAAAGATAAAATGAATAATCTTTTTCAAAGATGGGATCGACTTGACCAAAGCTTTCGTAATTAAGGTACTGAAGGACTAATTCCCAATTTTTTGCTCCTACCATCCCAGCCATACCTGCCAAAACTAAAGGGGCAACAAATGTTAATATCCGTAAATTTGAGCCAATTAAATCCAATAATGGAAGATCTCGGCGAACCGTATCGGAAAGTATAACTGGCAAATGAGACGTTTTAGCGTATGTAACTTTCAATATGGCAAACGTAAAAAGGAAAAATAAACCGCCTAAAATAACGCCAAAACCAAATTGAGCGCTTAATGTTGTAAATAAAACGGCATCGTAGCCATAGGTTTCAAACCAAAGCCAGTCAAAATAAAAATTTACCAACTTCTCGCCAAATACAACGAAAAGAATCGTTATGGCTCCAAATATCACAAGCCATCTTTTAGAAGATTTCATTGAAAGCCCTTTTTTTATGAAATCGAAATTAGGAAATACGCTTAATGTCGTAAGGATTGTTTTTTAACGACCAAACTAAAATGAGCATTTAAAATAAATTATTTTTCTTTCCATTTTATGGAACATCCCATACTAGGAATCTGTTCTTCAAAAACGGGTTCGCCATTGACAATTAACTGGATAGCTTCTTTAAGATCTTGTTTCGTTATTTTTTCAGAATATTGCCAATTGTCGTCCAATCTACCTTGATAAAGTAAGGTCCTTTCTGGTCCATACACATAAATATCCGGAGTACAAACCGCTTGGTACGCGGCGGCAACTTCCTGGGTTTCGTCTATTAGGTAAGGAAATGAAATATTTTTTTCTTCCACTATTTTCTTCATACTTTCCATCGAATCGTCGGGATACCTGAAAGCGTCGTTAGGATTAATTCCAATAAATTGAACTCCTTGATTTTGAAATTCGTTTTGCAAATCAATGAGCCTTTGCAAAACTGCCTTTACGTATGGGCAATGGTTACACATAAAAATGATTACCAAGACGTTTTTATCGCTAAAATCATCTAAGGAATAATTTCGATCGTCTGTACCCAATAAATCAAAATTTTTAGCGCGGGACCCCAATAATCCCATGCACGAATGCATAAGAGCCATACAATTTTTCCTCAAAAAACTGATTGATGAGGCCATGCTATCATCAATGCGACTGCCCTCTCAACAAAATTTCATATTGAAATAAACGGCGAACGGACCTTTTTGAGTATAAGAAATCATAAGTCTGCAAACTACGTGGGAATAAACTTATTTTTCGAAGCAAGAATAGACAAAAGAAACAGGTTGGGCAAAATTTGTGAAGGCGTCTCGCATACGATTTTCTTTATAACCCAATTTACGCAACTTCTTCCCCGCTAAAAATATTTCAGCTTGAGTTATATAAGCAACAGTATCCGGTATTCCATAGGGATCTAATTTTTCAGAAAGCGCTTCGATTTTTTTAATAAACTTCTTGGGCGAACCTGGTATTGGAGGATAATCAATTTGATTTTCATAGGGACTTTTATAAATCCCATTGAAAGTGTTCAAAGTTTGTAACATCAACACATCTCTCTCCCAAGGCTCCATCATAGTAATCTTAGGATGAGATTGGAGAAGCTCTAAAACGCTTATCACAGGGTTTTTTAACTGAAGTTCCACAAAATGGTGCTGGTATTGCTTAGTAGTATCGCTAAATCCTATCGCTTTCGATACGCTTTCCATTAAAGGAAAGTTAACCATAAAAGTATATTGCCCCCCATATAAATTAAAATAGGGACGCCCCATCACTTTCACATCTTCAACAGTCAACATACCGTAATCCATACCGGTATAACCCAAGCTATTTTCCGCTAGAAGGTTAAAAGCAGTTTCAAGGGTTTCGAAAGCTCCAAGGTTTATTGGAATTGGGTTTTCATCCGTAAGTTGGTCAAGATGCGACTGAATTTCCCGGGCAAACGGCCAATCAGAAATATCCACCCTTTGATAAGTTCTTTCCCATTTAATATTCCCTAGGAATGGAGGGAATTCGCTTAACCGTTCCAAGTTCTTTTGATTAAAAAGAGGAAGAAACTCGTCCCATTGTATGGGGATTTGTGTTGGATCCAATAAAGGCTGAAGATACTCTTCATAAATCAAATCTTCGTCCAATAGTAACGCTTTGCAGGCTAAGTCATCCCAAATTTCATTGGAAATAATTTTAAAAACCGAGTTTGGTTTAAAACATTTCATAGATTCTGCATCCACTTGAATGGCCGCAGATCGGTCTTGGTGTTTTTGTAAACGAGGATTATTTTTTACAGCTTTTAATATTTCAGGTGAAAAATCGCACAATATATATTTTATACGCGGATAAATAACGCCATTTTCATCTATTTCTTTTAATCGATCTAAAAAGGAAGAGGCTAAATTTCCATTTCCAACTCCCCATTCCAAAACAAAAAGAGTTTTACTAGATTCTTCTTGGATCAAAGCCTTTCGATAAAAATCTTCCGCCAAACTATAGGCTAGGCGATAGTCGCGGCTTACATATGTCTGAAAGTGGTCATGAATTCCGGAACCAAGAGTTCCGTAAAAAATGGCGTTAACGTGAGTTTGCCATTTGTCGGAGGGTAAAAAATCGCCTAGAGGCAATAAATTTTGAGACATACCGGCCATGAAAGGGAGAAAATGGAGTTTAATTTATTACAACTTCTATTGGCCGCTAAAAATTTCAAATGAAATCATCTGAAAAAAACATATTGGCAGATTGACAAAACTATTTAGTTAGCTTTTAAGACTACAACCTAAAATTATGATATTAGCTGAAGGCAAAAGTTAGGATGGTCAAATGATTAAACCTTTATCATAGACCATCCACATTTCGAACTGCGGATTCGGCAGTTTGTACCGTTTCAACCACCATATCGGATTTAACATTTCCGCTGGCTTCGTTGGAAATGGTTTCAAATTTCTTGAACGCTTCTTGGGCTTCTTTGGTTCGACCAACCTCTTTATAACAATTATATAGATTATACCAAGCGTAAGCGTCGCCAGGATTGAGTTCCGCGGCAATCTTAAACTCTTTAAGCGCGCTTTCAACTTTACTTAAAGATCCATACAGACTACCCAGGTTTGTATGAGGAATTGAAGAATCGGGATCTAATTCGGTAGCTTTTTTGAAACATAATATAGCTTCTTCTACCATATTTTTAGCGGAATATACGCTGCCTAAATTGCAGTGTCCCATGGCGTCTTTTTCATCCATATCCACAACAACCATTGCGGCCGTTAAGGCTTCGTCAAAATCTCCATGTTTAAAATAGGCGTTGGATAATGCCGCTCTTAACTCTTTGTCTTCTGGAGAAAACATCAAAACCTTTTTTAATACTTTTATTTGATCCAAATTCTGATCCAACATATCGTAAGCTGCCGCTAAATTTGCATAGGCAGTATTATCTTCCGGATCCAATTCAACAACTTTCTCAAATTCCTGAGCGGCTTTTTCAAACATGTCTTTTAACATGTAAACACCGCCTAAATTAAAATGAATTTCTGCATCGTCGTCATCTAAAGCAACAGCCCTATTTAATTCCCAGATGGCTTCGTCTTCGCAATGCGTCAATCCATAAGCAGTTCCTAATAGCTTATAAGCTCTAGCTCGTTTTGGATCCCTGCCTACGACCACCTTTAATTCCTTAATCGCATCCTCGTAACTTCCGCCATCAATATAAAGCGTAGCTAACTCTGTGAGTAAATCCAGATTATCCGGCTCCTTTTGTAGTTCTTTCTTAACCTGACGCGTCTTTTTAACAATCGCTGCTTCTCGCTTAATTTCGTCAGGATCTCGAACTCCGAGTTCTTCGAAGATTTCGGGATGGATTTTCATTTTTACCCATTCGGGACTGTCGGCCATATAAGTCGCTCCAAAACGATTGAAAATTAGGTACTTTTATTCTTTGGGTTTATATAATTTTAAAATACAGGTTATAGAAGTGTCAAGAGAGGAAAATTTTAAACATCTACTAATTCTTCATCGCTTGCCATATTCATAATCTCTTCTTTCCCAAACTTGTCTAAATACAACAAAAAATGCTCCCGAGACAAAAACTTCCATATCCTACTGGAAGGATAACAGTCGTCAATAACCTGATTAAATTTTTCGTAAACTTCGCCAACTTCATCTTTAGTCATACCAACCTTAATTTCATAATCATACATTATCGACATATCGCGATCTGGATGCTTAATAACGCGATCAATCGAAAACTTTGAAGGATTATGAAATACCGCCGAGTCTTTTTCCAGGGTGAAGGTAGATTGCCCTACAGAATGAATATTTGCCGAACGTACTTCGCTATTATCTATTATAAAGTCTACAGTTTCTTCCGCTTCCTCTTTTTCCTCGGTCGGAAATCCAAAAAACATATAAGTATGGTTCCAAATCCCAGCGCGGCTCGCATCCTCTAAAACTTGTTGTTCGGTGGCTTTATCGGTTCCCTTTTCGATCAACGACAAGATTCTATCGTTGGCGCTTTCCAACCCAAAGAAAAGCATGATAAAGCCAGCTTGAAACATTTCATCAAATAATTTCTGATTTTCTACCGTATTGGATTCAAACTTAATCATCGCTAAAGCTTTCATATCAACTTTTTGGGCCAATATTGCTTTAGACATTCGTTGAAAGGCATTAGGCGAAACGGCTTCATCTGAAAATGTGAAGTGTTTTACGCCGTGCCGCTCGGCAAAATAAGCTAAATCTTCCGCCACTCTTTCTTCATTTTCTTTTCTGTAATAAGAATCGTAAATAAAGCTATGGGTACAAAAAGTGCACTTTCCCCAATAACATCCTCTACTCGCCATATACGGTAAAACAGGATATGGCATGAAATATTTCTCTAACGGCAGTTGATCAAAGTTTGGGCGCGCTAATTGATCGTAAGGAAGCGATTTGGCCGACTCATTTTTTTTCACCACTCCCTCTTGCATATAAATCAAGTTTGGGACTGACTCCAGGGAACCCCCTGAGGCAACTTGACCTATCAAACGCTCAAGCGGCAATTCGCCTTCAAATAAGACCACGCTATGAAAGTATTCTCTGAATAAATCTTGTTTATCGTAAAGAACATCCGCGTGGCGGTTAAAAACGCTACCCCCAATCGAAATATGGATATCTGGATATTTTTGGCGGATAAATCGCGACAGGGTTAATGCAGGAATAACCTGACCAACATGGATAATAGAAATTCCCACCAAACCATATGAACTTAAATCCATATTTGGCAAAATGAAATTTTGAAATAAATCGTAATAGGGATTTCTTATCGGATCTTGCGTAGCGCCCAAAATTCCCGGTAAATGATCTTCCGGCACTCCCTCCATATATAAAGATTCCAAATCCAATTTGGTAGGGAAATGAGCAAATGATACTAACTGCATTGCTATTTTTAAAGCGGTATAAGCTTGTTTATATATTGGAAATTGGAAGAACAACTCTTCCGACCGCAACACGTTTTTAGCGCTTTCTACTTCAGATAGAACGTTTTCTAAATAATCCGTATCGGCAAGAATTTGACGATATACCTGTTTAACATCTCGTTCGCTAGGTGTTTGGGCTGGCGCGTCTAAACGATATTTAATTTTATCGATACAGTATTCTAAATATGGCCTGGACAGAAAAAAATCATAACTTTCAATATTTAAATCGTATTGGTCAACCTCCAACCCTTTGCTCTCCAAATATCCCTTCAAAGTAGGGGCCGCTAAATAGGGTTGGCTTGGAAACCATTGAGGTGGAAATAAAAGAGCTGTCTTCATATTCGAAACCAAATAGAAAAAGTAAACAAATCTCACATAAAGGATATGCTTATCCTACCCTAATTCAAGGGATTAAGGGGAAAAAATTAGTTTCAAATTTCTTTAACCCAATTGTAGGTTAAGATTCAAAAATACAGGAAAGTACTTAAAATATGGGAGTAAATCTTGGAAAGGATTTTTTACTTAAATTAGAAAAAACCAATAAAAATACGCACATTCAATGGGAAATTTCTTCATAGAATTCGTTTAAACTTAAGGAAGGTCTCCCAGTGCTGTATCTATTATGGCTATCGTCACGGTAAATACTGCGATAAAAATCGCACGATTTACAAACATCGGGGAATTGGTTTTTTTGCTGGGTTTCAATTAATTCCATGTAAGTCGAATTTTTATTTGAAATTATTTCATTTAAGGACTTTTCGTTTAAATCGCCAATACTCAGTACCCTATTAGCATCGCGACACGCGCAGGCATTTATCCTGCCATCGGCGGCTACTATCAGGTCGGCAAAAATTAAACCGCATGCGCCATTTTTAACAACTGAATCTTCCTTAATATACATTTCGAGACCTTTGACATCTTCATTGGTCACCATTCCAGCCCAGTTATTATAGTCCGGCAGAGAGTCAACGGTGTCTCCATTCACCTTAAAACGGCGTAAAACATCGATTAAATCGCCCTCAAAAGGCCCGGCTAAATCAAAAGATTGATAACTCCTAATTTCTAAGTGCAAGTTGAATTGTTTTTTGGAAGAATGGTCCAAAAGAAAATTTAAATTTGACACCAATCTAGAATGAACTTTTTCAGTCGATTTTGCTATGGCAATAAAACTTTCTAAATCATGTCCATAAACGCTAATAAATAAATCTTTAAGCTTTTTTAATTTTAAAAGTTCTAAGATTTGATCTTCTTTTGGGAGCGTAAAGTTGGTAACGAAAAAATATGTTTTTACCTTAGGACTATTTTCCAAATAATGAAGTTTTTCTAAAAAGTCCTTTCCTGCAAACACATCTCCCGTAGTTGGAGTGAGGGAAAACGAGTCATAGCCCATTTCAACCGCTTGGTCTACGCAAGAGAAAAAAAGCTCATTAGACATCTCTACTTTAGGGCTATCTTTTTTCCCATAACCGCAAATATTACAATCCAAATTACAAATGCTAGCGGTCTCAATGTGTAAAAAATTCTTAGGGTGGAAGATATATTCCTTACCGCGGAATCGATTAACCCCAGTAATTACCAAGTTTTTAACATTTCTTAAGAATTGTTTAATCCTCGTATTCATTAAGGGCACAGTTTATCTTCCTAAAAATATAGGTCTAGACAATAACTTCATAAAAAATTAATTTTACGAATCTAAAAAATTTAAATTTTCTTTTGGGATTAAATAAACACTTTAATTCAATCTCTCATATTTACTTTCTTTACGCAACGGAATCCAAAGTAAATTTTTGTATTGGTTGGCTTTGTGAGATGACACTACTAGTTTTTCTAATCATTCAATTTTCGCCACAATCCTTAAAGGAGCGCCGCTTCCATCTCCGATTTTCATGGGCAAAGCAATAATACGAAACCCTTTGGGAGGAAGTTTCGCTAAATGGTGGAGGTTTTCAAATCCTGAAACATTGGACTCGCCAAAAATCTGATGAGCGCGAAAGGTTGTGGATTGTCCAAAATCTAAACTAGCTGTGTCTAGTCCCACCGTAGCTACTTTCCTTTTTTTGGTTAAGAACTGTGCTGCTTCCACGCCAAAACCTGGAAAATGCAAATTATGAGTTTCGCCTGGTTGATCCGACCCAAGATATTTCAGTTTATCCGGCCAAAACTGTTCCCAACCGGTTCGAACCAGAACGATGGTTCCCTCTGAAATCATTCCATGATTTTTTTCCCATTCAAGGATATCTTGTTTTGAAATTAAATAATCTGGATTCCCTTTGGCTTTATGACTCACGTCTATTAAGACACCTGGCCCTATGAGACGGTTCAAGGGAATTTCATCAACTTTCCAACGCCCTTTAGCGAAATGAGCCGGAGCGTCTATATGAGTGCCTCCGTGTTCGGCTCCGCTAAAATTATTAGCCTCGTACCAAAACCCCGACTCCGTTTTTCCTTTGTGAACTTCTTCCAACTGGAAAGGACGACTTGTCGGCCAATAAATCGTCGATTCGTCAAAGGAATGAGTTAAGTCAACATAGCGCGATTCCGCCCAAGCAATGATAGGTAGAAAAAAATTTACTATCAAAACCAACATACAAACAGCTAAAAAATAGCGAAAAATTACGTTTTTCATATGATCTGACATTTAAAAAAAAGACCTCTCATCAATTGGCCTCAAAAACTAGATCTTAACTTTGCGCTAATTATTTGGCTCTTTTAACACAACGGAATCCAAAAGTAGGGTTTCGCATTTTTGGATTAATCCAATTGCGAGCCGCGATAATAGAAAACCCTTGTTGGGTTCTCCACCCTCCCCCCTTTACAAGCTGTTGGCTTGAAGAATTTTTTGCCCCCCTAGATACCCATTCCCAAACATTACCCGTCATATCTTGGGCGCCACTGGAAGAAACGCCTGAAGAAAAAGAACCAACTGGAGCAACACCTGGAAAACCATCTGCATCTCCCATTAAATTGGCTTTCTTGGAGTCAAACCGATTACCCCAAGGCCAGATCTTTCTAACGGGCCCTTGTGCCGCTGCCTCCCATTGGATCTCAGTTGGCAATAGTTTTCCGGCCCAAAAACAATAATTTCGCGCTTGATCCCAAGTAACTCCAACAGCTGGACATTGAGGACAGGCATTGATAAAACGAGTTTCGTCGTATTTTGGGTCAAACTTTTTAAATTGAGTTACGGTTATTTCAAAACGATCTACATAAAAGGCCGGCAAATTTACTTGAGTTCCCGAGGTAGTCGCTCTTCCTTCCGCTGGAGTCACAAAATATTTTCCTGAATCAACCAAAACCATCGAGCTTTGATCTTTGGAATTTACAATGGAGGGTAGAACTAAGTTTTGGCGCTTCCCAGGGCGGGTAGTTGAAGAACCGCCTTTTTGCAAAGACTTGCGTGCGGTTTTGGAGGAAGATTTTTTTTGAGCCCGTTTTTTTTGACTATAGCCGTGTTTGCTTTTATAAGATCTTCTTTTTTTTTTGGGACCACTCGCACAGGAAAAAACAAATGCGGCACAGATAATTAAGGCTATAATTCTAGTCAATTCTTATTGCGTTCCTTTTCCAAGTATTTATCAAACTTTCCTTTTAGGGAATGATACCGGTCATAATTTTTTTTTGCTTCGTCTTTATTTCCTAGCATCTCAAAGGAATACCCTAAACTGTAATAAGCATCCATAAATGTGGGATCAAGTTGTACCGCAGTTTCAAAAACTGCAATAGCCTGTTGATAGGACTCTTGAGCATTATAAATACCGCCCAAACCATAATAGGCTTTAGAATTTCTTTTATCCTTATCAACTGCCATGAGAAACGATTCTAAGGCCCGCGGATAATCTTCATTGCGAGTAAACTTCAAACCATCTTCGACATGTTGTTGACTGGTTTTTTCCGCGCATTGACTTAAAATTAACCCACATATGATAAAAAATGATAACCGGATTAATTTTTTGAAAAAAAATGATTTTTGGATTGGTTTCATCGCGAAAAAAAGACTACTTCTTAAACCTAAAAACGTATATGAAGAATTAATAAAAATTACTAGATTAAGGACTTAACCAGTTTTTGATTTAGGAATTTGAAGATTTAGAGGCTTTTACATTTTTAATATAAATCTAAAATATCATAACACCAACCCGGTTAAATTAAAACTGGGTTGAGCAACCCAAATTGCTAACAAAACAAAAACTTAATGGATCCCATATTATTATCTATTATTTTAATTGCTTCAGTCTCAGTAGCTTTAGCGTGCGCTTTTTTCTTTTTTGATTGGTTTGGAATTTTAAAACTTAAACAATCTAATGCGGAACGAATTCAAAAGTTTAAGCGTCTCGCAAATTTCTCCGATACTTTTCCAAAAGAAAAACAAGCTTGTCAGGTCATATTTGAAAAGGTCAATGTTCTTGATTCGTCTTGGCTTCTTCCAGATGAGGAATGGGACATTTATGAAAACGCCAATAACTTTCTTTCAAATATCGCAGCGTCATATTACCCAAATTCAAAAGCTCCGATTCTTGAAGTTCGAGTAGGAAGATTAATTTCGGGTCTTAAGGTTTTAAATTTAAAAATCTTAGCTTTGTTGAATCGCAAAGGTTTTCGAAAAATGGCCGATTTCCGTTTAAAACACGCTCTTTCCGTCCAAAAAGCGTGGGAAAAAAAACGAGCGTGGGAAAAATCTAAATGGGGATCATTTCTAAAACAAACTCGGTTTTATTTTATCGTTAAATGGTCATACACAATTTTTAGAATATTCGACATTAGTTTTTGGGTTCTTAAAACTCTGACGAGTTTAACCCACCACTTTGCCTTCAAAACTTTGTTAATTAATCTATATCTGGAAATAGGGGAATTTGGTCGTTCAATCTATCAAGAAGATAAAGAAAAACAATTCAACTTGAATGCTGAAAATATCGAAGATAACTGGGAAGAGAATTCCGTAGATATTGATTGGACAAAAAGCAAAACTCCAAAGGAAGTAAAAATCGTTCTTGAACCATTGCGCAAAGACATTTTATTTTCGAAAACTCTAATGGATTGGGAATCAATAAAATTAATTTACTTAGAAGAGTTTGAAACGGTCGCCGGTCACTATTATCCCGATTCTGAAAACCCGATATACGAAGTTAAGCTTTATAATAGTATCGCCTTTGCGTCTCGACTGTTGGAAATTGCCTCTTCGTTGGAAAACAGACCAGAAATCCGAAAGATTCTTAATTTTAGAATTGCGCAAGCGGTAGATTTAAAAGAAAAGGCCGATTCAATTATCGATTTGCCAATCGTCGAATGGTTGAGGAAATATAATTTAGGAAGGGCGGCTAAATTCGCAAAATTAGCCTTTCAAACAATAAAAAATAGACATCCAGGATTTATCTTAAAAGATTTACTTACAACTCTGCTAATAGAAGGAGTCAAACGCTGGCTTTACGTTTATCTGTTCGACAAAATTGCGGAAGAGTCTTGTAAATTATACGACGAAATACCTGAAGGAGTTTCAAACAAAGAAGGAAATTTTCCAACTTCTATTACTTCACAGCGATAAACCCTGCAAAGTTGTACCACTTAAAAAACAAATCTACCGTTTCAAATCCGCATCGATTTAAAAGATCGGTATTCTCGTCCAATCTATAGGGGACTAAAACATTTTCCAACGCTTCTCTCTTTTGGTTAATCTCTTTATCGGAATAACCTTGTTGCTTCTTAAACTCGCTATAAATTTCTACATAAAAACGATTGAACATAGAGTTATTGCCTAATACTTTTTCAACTAAAATAAAACAACCGTTAGAGTTTAATCCTTCGTAAATACGTCGAACTAAACTTTCTCGTTGCAGCGGTCGCACAAACTGCAAGGTATAGTTCATAAAGATAACAGAAGCGTTTTCAATTTCTAGATTTTCGGAAATATCATTCAATCGCAATTCAATATTATCGACAGATTCTTCTTTGATTTTATATTTGGCCTTTTCTAACATCCAAGGCGAATTATCAATACCTATCAGTTCAATTGGGCTTTCATTCAACTTCTTTGACAAGTCGATCAATAAATTTGCAGTGGAGCAGCCAATATCAAAAACCCGAGTATAGGGTTTAATAAAATTTAGAGCTAATCGAACCGCCATTTGTCGAGTTTCTTTATATAAAGGCACGCTTCGATTTAACATATCGTCAAATACTCCCGCGACTTTTTCGTCAAATTCGAAAGCGCCATTTTGAACCGGCTCTTTAAATAACTCGTCTTTTTTTGTCATTAGCAAGAAAACCAAAAATTAATTTTATAAATTATACTTGTAGCAAATCGATTTTTAAAGTGGATGACGCAGCGCATTGTTTCCGCCAAAACGCTTTAAATACTCCGCGAAGGTATTGGCATCCGCGCCGGCATCGATATAGATATAACTTTTCCTGGAAGAAGAATTTAACGCAAAATTAATCCTCCATAGTTGACTTCCATCAACAAACATTAAGGTGTCCCAAGGTTTTACAGATACAAATTCGCGATTGTTTTCCATAAACTCCATAAAGTTTTGAAATCCATTCACGCAGAGTTTCGATGAAAGGCCTCGCAAATCACAAACAGCTCGCAATCCCGTGAAATTATTCTTGGTTCTCGACTCCATTCTTTCAGACAAAACATTGTTTTGTTCCGTTTCTTCTTGTGTCGATTTTTTTGAAAAAGCTTGAACAATTTCATCTGAACTTAAATCAAATTTAAAGTGAGCGTCTTGATCGCTCCGAATAAGCGTATTATGCCGAGTAATAGTGACTTGATTCCACGCTTTATCGGTAAGTCGAGGAGCCGCCTTGGTAAGATTCGAAGCTCCTTGCAGGCACTCACTCTCATTTAAATCAAGAGAACAAATTAAAGTAGCGACTTGCAACCCTCGTTTCAATTGAACTCCGAAGTTATCGTCGATCGCCTCATATATCTTTTTTCGAACCGCCCATTCTTTATCCATATCCTTAAAAACCATTCGGTTTCTAAGTTCCTCAATGTTGGCGTCAAACTTTAGTGGCAACGTTTCAAATTCTTTCTCGGGAGCAAAAGAATCCGTTACAACTATTCGTTTCCAAACTTTAGTCTTGGCTTCCATGTTCTCCAATACTCGCGCCAAACTTTGATATCCCATTAAGCATTGGTTATTGGATATTTTTTGCGAACAATAGATTTCGTTTACCTGGATCTTCTTTTTAATTTCAGACTTTACTGCATTAATTTTATTTAAAAATACCGTTTGTTCTTCCCATGACATTCTATCCTTCAAGAAGCGATTAACTTCTTCTTTCGTAGCGTTCCAAGGAATCAGAACGGTATCAAACCCGCCAGTTCGTAAAAACCGATCCGCAATACCAACTACACGTAACCCGGCATTTTTAGAATCCTTTAAAGCGCTATGTAACGTTTGCGCTCCCTGAAAGCAGTTTTCTGCCAAGGCAGTTTCATCTTCTGGAAATCCTATATTTTTAATAAATGGAAAGCACTCCAATTGCTCCAAACCAAAATCGCGCTCCATTTCGGCCTTTATTGAAAGTAACCCGTGAAAAACGTTTTTTTCCGGAGTTTCGGCTATTGCATTAAAAGGATTGAAAAAGATAAAAGAACAAATCAAAAATAAAATCCAATTTTTTGAACCCATCAGGTTCTCCTATTAATTAGAGAAATAATAAACGTATATATAGTTAAGCTCGCAAATTTTCATTTCGCCAAAAATACAACAACAAACGCGAAAAAATTAACACGTAGGGGGTACTATTAATTATTTAAGAAATAGAGGTAAGAAGGCAAGCTAAAAAACCAAGAGATTTTTTTGGTATTTAGGAAGGAAAGAAACTTCTAAAAGTAATATTCTAGTTCGAACTGAAATAAATCGTCGTTACGTTGTTGGAAGAAGAGATCGGATGGGTCTTGGTTTAAAAAAGTTCTGACTTCTAAAGTTGCTTTTATATTATCTCCAAATCGACGACTTGTCTCTACAAAAGCAAGAGTTGCCGGACTTCCTATATCCTGAATCCAACCGGCTAAGAAATCCGTACTATCCGCATCGTTTAGAGATAAGCGCAATCCGCCCAGTAAATCGTTTTCGAACGCAGTAGTGGCAAAATTCCCGCGATCATCGTACAACCATTCGCCTATCGCTCCTAAATCCATGCGGGTATTCCAAATTCCGGTAAAGGTATACTCAAAACCTCCCGTCCAAGCAAAAAAGGGATCTCCTTGGCCCGTGCGATAAAAACCTTCGAATTTCCATAACCAATCTTCAACTACATAGGAAATATCCGTCGCCGTTTGATTGATAACTGAGTAAAAAGGAATGAGTATTGGCGAACCATTTTCATCCCGATCTGGCAATAATATCGGTTCCCTATTCGTTCCATAAAAATGATAAACGCCAAAGTCTACATCGCCAAAAACCTGAGAATATCTTATAGCTAAGTCGGAACGCCATTCCTTTGCGCCGCTTTCGTATTCCGCTTGTCCAACAGCTATGATTGGCTGCCCTCTTAAACGACCGCCTTTACCTGGGAACGTTCTCTCTCGAAAATAAGGAAGAAGGAAAAAGTCCACGGTTCCCCAATCTTTATCTAACGACAAATTGACCATGGGTTGCCCCAGAAAATCTTCAAAATCGATATTTTCAACCAAATCTATCTGATTGATTATGTTAACCAGGTGAAAACCTTCGGTCACTCCCCAAAATAACTTCCGAAACCCCACTCTTAATTCAAAGTCTTCTTTAAGCCACAAAAAGGTTAATTCGCGGATATCGAAATGAGTCCGCTCGGAATCCGCGCTATCCAATCTTAAAAAGGGCACAAAGGTGAAACTGCTCCCGTCCTCGAATTCCTTATAATATTCTGGTTGGGCGACAATAGAAGCAACGTAATCGCTTTGTCCTTCATATAAGGAATTGTTTGGGAACAAACGTATCTGGCCGCCTACAAAACCAGAAATTTCGCCTTCTTCCGCTAAAACATAAGAACATGCGCCTAAACTAAATAACGCGCATGCAGCAATGAATAAAAAACCTTTAACTAGGTTTTTTGTCTTAAGCATTTTCATAATTCAAATTAACGGGCTCTTCGACAATACGTTTACTATCCAAGCGGATCAACAAAGGCGGTAAAAATAAAAAATCTACTATCAACGCAAATACTATGGCTAAACCTGTTAGCAATCCCATCTGTGCGTTGACTAAAAACCCAGAAAAATTCAACACAAAAAATCCGGCAATCAAAATGATCGACGTTACTAACATAGCAGTGCCAACTTCATGAAAGACAATGGGAATAGCTTCTTCTGGAGTCAAACCTCTTTCTCGACGAAACCGAATGTATTTGCTCAAAAAGTGAACCGTATCGTCGACCACAATTCCAAGGCTGATAGCGGCGACAAGAGCTGCGGACATGCCTATTTGCCCAACTAAAGCTCCCCATACTCCAAAGGCTAAAATAGGCGGAAATAAGTTTGCAAAAAGGCCGATCATACCATATTTAAAACTCTTCAACGCTCCGATCAAAACAAGAGTTATTATTCCAATCGCCAGGGCCGTTCCTCCAATCATGCTTTGAATATTACGCAAAGCAATATGGGCAAACATAATTAATGGGCTCGCTCCAATTGTTTCAATACCAGTATTTTCTTTAAGCCATGAGCGCGCTCTAACATCTAGATCCAGCAACTCTTTGCTGGACAAACTTTTCAAAACTGAAAAAAGGCGTGTCGAGGATTTATCTATATTAATTTGGTTATTCAAATCCAATCCGAAAGGTAACGACATTTCATAAAGAAGTAAAAATTGAGCGCCTAGCTCTCTAGATTCCGGAAGCTTGTAAAAATCAGAATCGTCTCCATGCATATTTTTATTCAACCGTTTTATCGTATCTGTAAAAGAACTAACATAAAGAACTTCTGGTTGAACGCGATACCAATTGGTAAATTTTTCGACCAATTTTAAAAACTCTGGGTTTGAAATTCCTCCAGACTCCCCAGCTTCTAAAGAGTAATCAATAAACATGAAGCCCGTTAAATTATCGGCAAGATAATCGCTATCGGTTCTAAAGGGAAATCTTTTGTCAAAATATTCGTTAAAATTGTCGTCTACTTGAATTTTATAGATAGGAAAAGAAACCGCTAACCCAATAACTAAAACAAACCAAAACAAAAAGGTTTGTTTTCTAACAACGAACTTTCCAAACCTTTCCATAAAAGGGGAATAATCGTTTTCTCTAAGTTTTCGTTTTAGAGGAGCAAACGAAATAATAGCAGGTAGAAAAAATAAGGAATACACGAAAGCCGCAGCTACTCCCAGGGCAATTATATTTCCCAAATCGCGGTAGGGCGGCGAATCGCAAAAGTTTAAACTTAAAAATCCAATCGCAGTGGTCAAACTTGTCAAAAAAACAGGTTGGAGATTTAAACGAACCGATTCGTTAATGGCTTCAAGCTTTGACTTACCTTGCTCTCTTTGCTGAAAAACAGTCGTTAAGATATGAATATTATCGGCAACGGCTATAGTAAGAATAACCGTGGGAGAGAACGAAGATACGGTCGTTAGATTTATTCCCAACCATCCCGCTAAACCTAAAGCTGTCATATCAGAAAAGAACACGATCGCTAACGTCGCCATGGTTCCCGTCGCCGAACGTAACGTGAGAACAAGAAACAAAAGCACTGTTAGATACATTAGCGGGACGAGAGTTTTCATGTCTCCTTTGACGGCGCTAACAAACGTATTGTTCATCATCACCACTCCAGAAACATATACATTGATTCCCGGATGTTTTGATCGAGCTCGCTCCGCTATTTCGCTGATAAATTCAGCTATATTAGGAACTTGATCTAATTGATCGTCGGGGACGTTGATCGTTATGTTAATCCCCGCCATATCTCCTTTGGCCGAAACCAAACGATTCAATAACGTCGGTTCGGACAAAGCGATTTTGCGGATACGTTTTAGATCTTCAAAAGTTAAATTTGCAGGTTTAGACGCTAAAGGCTCGACAATCAATTCGTCTTCTTCAGCGTGGGTGTGCTGATAATTGGTTAGGGAATCTACCCTTAGCGAGAATGGCGTTTGCCAGGACCATTCCGTTAAATCAGTTATGGCCTTTAACGTTTTCTGCGAAAAAACATTTCCATCCTTCGCCTCAATTCCAATAAAGATGTTATCCGATTTAGAATACTTGTTTTGTAGGGCTTCAAACGCTTTTAAGTGAGGGTTATCTGGATCAAAAAATATTCGATAGTCGGTAGTAAACTTTATGTATCGCATTCCGCTTCCCGCAAATACGACAATAGTTAAGGTTGCCAAAATGACCGGCAAGCGAAACTTTACAATCCATTTTCCTAATTCCATACAAATAATTAAAGACGATTTAAATTGATAATTAATACTAATTTTTTCTAGATCGGTTTAAACTAATATTTAGAACTTTTTCCAGTTAAGCCAACCCAAAAATCTGATCGCTTATCATATATTTTTTGATAATCAATCAGGTTTCAAGTCCTCAAGTTTTCGCTTAGTTTAGTTTACATTAGAGGCCAAGAAGCCGATAAATAAGATAGGAATAGAAATGATTTTTACCGAGACTAAAAATATCTAAAATGAACGAAAATTTCAATCATAGAAAATTTAATTGCCTTCTCCTGGCGATATTTTTCATATTCACAGGGTGTTCGGCCCAAAAAGAAGAGATAAAGACCAAAAAATCTCGAAGTTTTTCCACACCGGTTCAACTGGGAAAAGTAATTTATAAGGCTGTTGAAGATCAAGTGCGAACTATTGGTGTTTTTATTGAAAAAAAACGCGTTGTTATTTCTTCAGAAATCGATGGAAAAATTATTAAAATTACATTTAGAGAAGGAATGGAAGTTAAAGCAAACGATATTTTGGCAAAAATCGATCCGCGAGATTACCAAATTGAAGTTGTAAAGTTACGCCATAGACTTGATTCTGTCTCCAAAGAACTGAAAAAAGCAAAATCGGGATTGCGACCCGAAGAACAAGAGCAACTTAGAGCTCAAGAAAGCATTGCCCAAAGTAATCTAGATTTAGCTTTGAAAAATAAAAATAGAATAGAAGCGTTGGTGGACCAGGGAATAGTGGCTCAGGCTACTCTCGATTCAAGCATGCATAAGGTCCTTCGCTCCCAAGAACAATTGAAGGCCAGCCAAGCCAATCGAAAAGCTGGAAGGCAATTTAGAAAGGAAGATATTGCTAAAATAACAGCGCAAGTCGAAGGAATTAAGAAACAATATGAAAAAGCCAAGCTCAATCTAAGTAGAACTATTATTCGAGCTCCTTTTGACGGAATAGTGATAAAGAAAAATATTGAGCAAGGAGTTTTTATCGAATCTGAAGATCCAATTTTAGAAATCGGAATGTCTCACAAAGTTATCGCCGGTATAACATTGCCTCAGAAATATAGGAATAAGCTCAAGAACCTGGAAGGTATTAAGATATTTATCAAAGATCTTAATATTAAATTCCTATTAGATAAAAAACATTCCAAACGCATTCAGGTATTACCTGAAGGAGATATTTATTCTGGAAACTTCAATTTCTTAATTGATTTGCCAAAAGATAATCCAAATTTATTTCCCGGACTTACATTCGAAGCAATACTTACCATGAGTAAACGCGAAAAAATATTGCATGTTCCTTCTACGGCATTGGTTTTATCTGAAAGAGGAACTAATGTGTATATAATGAAGGAAGGGAAAGCGCATCTAGTACCCGTACGAGCCTTTATGGAACAAGATGGATTCGTTGAAATACAAGATTTTACCAAACAATTAAACTCTAATGTTGAGCTTATCCTGCGTGGATCGGGAGCTGTTTTTCCCGGGGCTCAAGTAATGGTTGCAAACCTACCCCCATAAAACAACGATTATCAAAAATGTTTTTATCCCGCCACAATTTCAAAAAAAGACCATTCATAAAAATCAATCTCGAAAATCATCGAAATATGATTCGACATCTATCTTTTTATAATCTCAAGATTTTACAACTTCTTTTATTTTTTGGATCAAATGTTCGGCTTTATCGGGAGATAAATCTGATTTTACAATAACTTCAGACGCTCCAAGAGTTAAAGCCTTGAAAATAAGCTCATCGTCCTGTGCATCCGCAATAATTAATATAGGTATTGAATGGGCATTCAAAATTTCTCGGGTAGCTTGTAATCCATTCATATCCGGCATTTGGAGATCCATGGTAATAAAATCTGGTTGGAGTTCGGACGCTTGTTTCACAGCATCCTGACCATTGGCGGCCATTCCGACAATTTCAATTTCTTCGTCGGATTCCAATATTTCTTTTAAAGCTTCTCGAATTGCTTCAACATCGTCGACAATCAATCCTCTAAGTTTGGGCATGTAACAATAGTTAAAATAAATTATTAATAATTTGTTTAGGAGATACAAGATAACAAAATTATTAGTAAAAATCGAACTCGGAAAACAAGCATTTTTACTCGTCTAACGTTGCCTTTGAAAATATATATTTTTTAATTCTTCTTCTAAGGTGGGACTTTTGGTTATCGCTTCTTGAAAACTCTTCTTATCCAAAGAATAGAAAAATGACACTACATTAGCATACACCGTTGCGGTGCAAGGCTCGCCCGTTAACAAAGAAGCTTCTCCAAAGGCGTCGCCCTGCCCGAGAGTCGCAACTTTTTTCCATTCATTACCATCGTCTATCTTAACATCCACTTTTCCGCTTCGAATCATATAATATCTTTCTCCAAGATCGCCCTGTCGAATGACCGTGTCACCGGCATTAAATCTCTCCTTCTTAAGCTGTCGGGCAACCATAGTAAGCTCGTTGGCTGAAAGATTTGAGAAGGCTTTACATTTTTTTAGAAATTTAATAAGTTCAATTTGCTCTTCCACCAAATTGTTGGACACAATTTGACCATCGACTATATTAATGATTCGGTCTGCATAATCCAGAATTCGATTGTCATGCGTTATTAGGACAACCACAGCGTTTTCGGTTTTGCAAAGGTCTTTAAGCATTTCTACCACAACATTTCCCGATTCTTTATCTAACGCAGCCGTGGGCTCGTCGGCCAACACAACTTTTGGTCTGTTGACCAAGGCTCGAGCAACAGCTACTCGTTGTCTTTGCCCTCCAGAGAGTGATTCCGGCTTGTAATGCAAACGTTCTCCCAATCCCAACCGGGTTAAGATTTTCTGAGCCATGCTATTCTTTTCGGATTTAGAATAACGTTTTAACTGGAGCGCCATTTTGACGTTTTCGGTAGCGGTCAAAGACTCAAATAAATTATGCATTTGAAATATAAAACCAATGTCCTGACGGTACCGAACTAATTCAGAAGAATTTAATCGGTTCAGTTGTTTACCCAGTACCGTCAAATTACCTTTCTGAACGGTTCGTAAAGCGCCAATTAAAGAGATAAGGGTCGATTTTCCCGAACCTGAAGGCCCAGTGATAATAACAAGTTCACCGGGGTCAAAACTCAAATTAATGTCGAATAAAATTTGCTTCCGATTTTCTCCCGATCCAAAAAAATGAGACACGCTTTCTATACTAATAGCCGGCCCCATATTCAGATCCTGCAAAGCAGTTGTTTGAGGGTTTGCTGCAAATGGATTTTCCATTAGAAAAGCTCCGCCGGATCGGCCGCTAATACCTTACGCGAAGCAATCAACCCAGAAATTGAACTCATGATCAAGGTCAGCCCGAATATTAAAATAGTTTGCGCCGCCCCCAAATTCATCGGTAAGTGTAACCAATCTGAAACAGCTTGATAAATCAAATGGCTCAAAATAAGGCCAGGGAAAAAACCTAACGTAGCCAAAATAAGCGATTGGCGAATAACCGTTCCAGTTAAATATAAATTTGAATAACCAATAGCCTTGATCGTCGCAAATTGATTAAGCCGCTTCATAATATCCGTAAAAAGAATTTGATAACAAATGATTATACCGACGATAAATCCCATTACCGTTCCTAAACCAAAAACAAAACCAACGGGAGTTCCTTCTAACCAATAAGTTCTTTCTTTTTGAACTATTTCTTCTTTAGTCAAAACTATTAAATCGTCGGCAAATTCTCGCCTCAACAAACTAGCGATTAGATTAATATCTTCTCCAGGTATAACCTTTATTAATCCAATCTCAATTCTGGCGTCTTCTGCTCTTACTAAGTCTTTATCTTTAAATATATTGATATAATTTGAGTCGCTCATCATTGCCGTGCCTCGTGCGGAAAAGTCCGTTCCTAAAGTAAAGTTTCCAATCACCCGAAACCGCTTGCCTTCAATTTCAGTATTGATCCCTTTAGAAATAGGACCGAAAAGCTTTTTAGATAACCGGTCTACAATAATTGTGTCGTTCTTCTTTAAGTTTTCCAGATGCAAATTAATTTCTGGATTTAGAAAAACCGATCGCTTTGGATCAAAAGCCACTATCCTCATCATCTTTTCATAACCTGTATCAGGGTTTTTCCAAACTTTATTATCTATATGCAAATAATCTACGCTTAAAACTCCTGAAAACCCTTTAGCTTGAAATATTCTTCTTTTGGGAAATGGTTCTTGATTATCAATAACTGAACGTGTCATTTTACTTACAAGAAATAAATCTGCGTCCATTACCTGCAATAGTTGAATAGTGCTATCTAAAAGAGCGTTTAAAAATCCGATTTGCATAAACATCAGTAAGACAGCGAAAGCGATGCCGACTAACGCATTTATCAAATTCTTGCGGTTATGCAATAAATTAGCCAAAGCTATAGGCACTGAATCTAGATTTGCTCTTATCAAAATAATTCTCCCGGGTCCGCTAACCTAATTTTTCCTAAAGACAAATAGCCGGAAATAGAGCACATAAGAACAGATAATATAAAAACAAAAAGAGCTCGGGTTTCTGTCATGTAAATTGGCAAATTTGTAGCCGCTCTGGTAACGTCATAAAGAAAAAAGGACAAACCAAGGGCCGGTAAATAACCAAGGATAGCTATTAATGCTCCATGTTTGAGAACTGTCTGAGTAAAATATGCGTTTTTATAACCCATTGCTTTTAACGTGGCATATTCTTTTATATTATCCATTATTTCCGTGGATAAAATTTGATACAGGACAACCATACCCACTAAAAAAGTAATAATCACTCCCGCTCCAAACATAGGCCCGGTGGCCGTAACCTTTAACCAAAAATCAAATTCTTTTTCTCCAATTTCTGTTCGAGTATAAACGTCAACATCCGTGGGAAAAGTTTCTATTAATATTTTTTTTCCTCTCTCTAATGAAACGCCATCTTGCAAAGTAACTAAAGCCAACCCAATATTGTTTAAGGATTTTTTAGGAAACAAACGTAAAAAATTCTGATCGGACATAACAACAGCCCCATCCGCCGAAAATCCAATACCCCAAGTAAATTGACCTCCAATAGAAATTTTCCGATTTTCAATTTCAGTTTTTAATCCAATATCCTTGGGGCCAAATGCAGGGAGAGAGAGTCGATCAATGAGTAATGTGTCGGGCTTTTGAATTTCAGATAAGTTTTTTTTAATTTCTGAATTTTTAAAAGGGTAGCCTCTCGGGTCAAATCCAAAAACCAAAAGTTTGCTCAACATTCCTGTTTCGGCGTTTTTCCATTTACTATATTCCGTAAAAATCGGTTCAATCTTCCGCACTTCGTCGAGAGCTTCGCCTTGATATATTCGCGACTTTGGGAAATGACTGGTTTCCGCAATCCATCGATAGTTTGGCGATATCATGACAAGATCAAATTTAAATTGGTCAAACACGCTTTTTGCGGTATTTTCTACCGAGCCAAAAAAACCTAATTGAAGAAAAATCATCAATATGGAAAAAGCCACTCCTGCAACAGCCACAACGGTCCGCACCTTTTTATGAATCACGTTTTTCCAAGCCAAAGGAATCATAAGGAACCCATTGAATATGAAGCTTTATAAATAAAAATAAGCAAAATGTTCTCAATCAAACCTAACTGCCATGTTACAGATCAATCATAACGTCCACTTGCATATTGCTTAAGCCAGAGACCGCATCGCTTCGATCTAGTTTAACTTTTACTTCAACAACGCGAGCGTCTTTATCCGATGCAGGATCTACGTCCAGCACGTCGTTTTTTGAAACTAATCGGCCTATGCGCTCCACTATTCCCGTTATAGCTTCGGGAAAAGCAGGACTTGAAATAGACGCTTGTTGGCCTAACTCTATCCATTGGACATCGGATTCATAAACTTCGGCCACTGCATACATTTCACGCGTATCGCCTAATTTTAAAATAGGCTCATTGTCGGCCATCTCGCCCTCCCAAGTGACGATCTCAAGAACTTCGCCTTTTATTGGGGCGCGGATAATAGTTCGCTCAAAGCGGCTTTGCGTAACTTCCAATTCCGTTTCTAAAGAGCGGATTCCTATCGCCGATTGAAGTTTAATCAATTCAGCTTCAGAAGTTTCCAGTTCCGATTTTGCTAATTCGATATCCAATACTTTTGACTTATTCAATTCCTCTAGCCTGACTATCGCAGCCTTCAATCTTTCTTGGGAAGTAGCAAATTCAAGCACCTGACGGTCCAATTGTTGTTGAGATACCGTTTTACTTTTTTTCAATTTTTTTAATCGAATTAACTCTAACTTGGCATTTTTAAACTCAGCCTTTAATTTCCTTACTTCGGCTTCTTGAGACGAAATTTGCAAAGGGGAAATTTCTTCCAAACGCTTAAGTCGAACCTCATTTTCCTGAATTTGATTTAATCCAAACTGAGTTTCAGCCTCTAATTGAGTCTTTGCTTCTTCTAATTGTGCCGTAAGTTGATTTATTTCCGCTAGTCGTTCCGAATAGTTATTTAGGCGTACAAGTTCCTGACCTTCCTCAACCTTATCGCCTTCCTTAATCAAAAGTTTTGCGACTAAATCTTTTTCAGAAGCGGCTAATTCAATGATCTCACCTTTGGGTTCTAATCGACCAAGAGCGGATATTCGTTTTTTGGGTTGAGAGGAAAATGAAGAAACTTGAGAGAGCGTTTCTGAGGAAGTCTGAGGGTTTAGTAAGGTTTTAAGCTTTTGCAAAGACTCGGAAACAATAAAGTTATACCCCAATCCTAAAATTATCAGGATAAAGACCCATAATCGCCAATTATTTTTTTTGGGGATTTCTTCCATTCAGAAACAATCGAAAAATCAATTTATTTATCTGGGTAAAACGCCAATCCAATTTTTATCGCAAAAAGCTCCAAAATAGGATTTTTTACTTCAAATTAAGAAACTCATTGGAGGCGTTCTAACTATCAGTTTTTATTGATTTATCGGCAGTTTTGGGGATTTAATGAGGAGAGTTCACTTCAAAAACAAGAATTTCCTCAAAATTTGTCACAATTATGTTAATTTGACCTAAATTAACCTTGTTTTTACCAGGCAAGAAATTGTAGATGTTTGAAAATTTAAAAAAATCTGGAAGAAAACACAGTCTATTTATCCCTGGAAAAACTTCCGAAAAAGTCGAATATGGTAAAAATCAGATTGAACAAATTTTACCTCACCGCGACCCTTTTTTGATGGTTGATCGGATCGATAGAATTGACCTTCAGGAAAAATGTGTCCGCGGCTACCGCGATATAAATCGAAATGATCCAGTTTTTAAGGGACATTTTCCAGGAGAACCTGTCTATCCGGGTGTTCTTTTGCTGGAATGCATTGGTCAATTGAGCGCCTGTATATCTTATTTTATTAAAAAAAACCGTACCTTTTTGATTAAAGAAGATAAACCAAGAAAATTACGTTTAATCAAAATTAGAGAAGCCTCTTTTTTAGGCACGGTTCATCCTGACAATCAACTAACTCTTGTTTCAAAGTTACTAGAAGATAGCGATTTTACGTCTCTTAGCGCCTGCCAGGCTTTGTGCGACGATGAAGTTAAAGTATTAGCGTTTTTTGAGGTCTACTGGGTCGATTAAAAGAAAGTATTAATCATTAATAATGAATCAAAACCGCGTAGTCATTACAGGAATGTCGATCAACACCCCGTTGGGCGACAATCTAGGAACGTTTTATGAAAACTTAATCGCGGGCCGTTCGGGTATTACCGAATGGAAATTTTTTAAACACAATGGAGTTCTTTCAAAAATCGGCGGCGATTTGTCGGACTATGACTTTACCGCTAAAACAAACGAGTTAAAAACCAAATTACCGCCTGATATGTTCGATAGATTCCGCAAATTGGTAAAAAAAGCTCCTTTCTCAACCAAGTTTTCTTTAATTTGCGCCGCCGACGCCTGGTTGGACGCAAATTTAGATGAAGATGATAACCCAACCTTACGAGCCGTTCTGGTAGGCGGCCATAACTTAAACGATAAATACTTGATGGACAACCATTCCACATTTATGGAAGAACCCGATTATATTGACGGACTGATGGCTCTGCTTTCTTTAGATACCGATCAAGCGGCATCGGTTAGCGAAGTGTTGGGATGGATGGGGCCCGCTTACACTTTGGGCGGCGCTTGCGCTAGCGGCAATATTGCTATGAGGAATGCAATGGACGAAATCCGCCATCATGATTGTGAGATGGCTATGGTCGTTGGTCCTGTTTTGCAGTTTTCCGAAATGGGAGTTCATTCAATGGCTTTAATGGGGGCAATCTCTTTTTCAAAATTTAACGACCAACCCGCCGTCGCCAGTAGACCTTTTGACAAGGAACGAGAAGGCTTTGTTCCTTCTCACGGAGCTGGGGCTATTGTTTTAGAAAATTTGGAACATGCTTTAAAAAGAAACGCGGATATTTATGCAGAAGTTTTAGAGGTTGTGGCGACGGCAGAAGCCTGTCACTTACCAAATCCTTCTATGGAAGGTCAAGCAAGAACCATTTCCAGCCTGCTCCAAAAATCAAACGTCAAACCCGAAGAAATCGATTTTGTTTCGGGTCATTCAACGTCCACTCCGCTGGGCGACATTTCAGAATTGAAAGCTCTCAAAAAGGTTTTTGGCGACCACGCAAAGAATTTAAAAATTAACGCCCCTAAATCCATGTTGGGACATACTTGTTGGTCTGCTCCTCTCGTTGAAACAGTAGCGACAGTTTTACAAATGAGGCACAATAAACTACATCCTTCTATCAATATAGACAACCTTGATCCCGAAGTAGACCTTGATATCTGCGCCAATAAAGCCATTGAGCATGAGGTAAATTTTGCGCTTAAAAATTCCTTTGGTTTTGGAGGGATCAGCTGTTGTTCATTGCTTAAACGTTTTGACGTAAATTCGGCTTAATTAGGAAAAAATTATGAATTATTTTATAACTGGAGGTTCTCGGGGATTAGGTAAAGCAATCGTTTTACAAGCCGTTGAAGAAGGGCATAACGTAGCGTTTTCTTATGTTAATAATATAGAAGCCGCCAATAAAGTAATTTCCCAAGCAAAGGAGATTCGATCAGAAAGCAGAGTTTTATCTTATCAACTGGACGTTACCAACTCTACTCAAGTAGAAGCCGTGGTTTACGAGATACTAGACGAATTTGAAAACATTGATGTGGTCGTAAATAATGCCGGAATCAATCAGGATAATCTAGTTGCGAATATGAGCGACGAGGAATGGAACGCAGTTATTAGCGCTAATTTGACAGGACCTTTTTATGTATGCCGCCAAGTCCTACCCTCCATGTTATCTAGGCGTTTCGGCCGCATTATAAATATTTCCTCTTTGCAATGTCGAGGAGGCAAAGGGCAAGCAAACTACGCTGCGAGCAAAGCGGGACTTAACGGTTTTACCCAATCTCTTGCAAAGGAATACGGGCGTAAAGGAATAAATTCTAACGTGGTGGTACCTGGATTTTTTAAAACAGACATGACTGAGGACACAATGCCTCAGCACCAAAAAGATTATTGGGCAAAATTTTGTCCTCAGCCTGATGGCAGAATGGGAGAGCTTCCTGAATTAGGCAAAGTAGTTACATTCCTTGCCTCTGAAGGAGGAAACTATATCAACGGAGAGATAATTAACGTCAGTGGCGGCATTTTCATGACTCTCTAAAATTTTGGAAAACTATATGAAAGTTGGGATTGAAAAGATTTCCGCTTACCCTTGCACCCTTTCTCTCGACATGGAGCTGTTGGCCAAGAGTAGAGGCGCGGCCCCTTCTTATCCTCTAGAGCAATTGATGGTGAAATCCCGATCATTGAATCCAATTTGGGAGGACTCGATTACTATGGCGGTTAATGCCGCGCTGGATTGCATCGATGAAAATGACCGCGACAAAATTGAATTAATAATAGTGGGAACAGAATCTAGTCTTGATTTTGGAAAACCTATATCAACCTATATTCAAAGATATTGCCAAATTAACTCTAATTGCCGTAACTTCGAAGTCAAACATGCCTGCTATGGAGGTAGTTCCGCTCTAATCATGGCGGCCCATTGGGTTCTATCCGGACTCAATAAAGGAGCCAAAGCGCTGGTAGTAACCACTGACCAAAGCCGAGTGGCTTTCCATAAACCGTGGGAATACATTTTAGGAGCGGGCGCTGTCGCAATGATTGTAAGCGATACTCCCAATATTCTTGAATTGGAGTTGGAACATAACGGATATTGGACTCAAGAAATTTCCGATACTTTTCGCCCGACTTCAACTACGGAAGTAGGATATAGCGAAGAAAGTCTGTTCAGCTACTTTGAGGCATTGGAAAATGCGTACGAGCATTTTTCCTCAAAAGTTGGAAACATCAATTTTGATACTTATTTTAAGAAACATCTATACCATGTCCCTTTTGGCGGAATAACGTTCCGCGCACATAGATCCCTACTTAAACTTTCTTGTCCAGACAAAGTCCGCAAAGCGAAAGAACATTTCAAATTAAAAGTCAAACCTTCTCTTTTATATAATAGTCAGATGGGAGGAACATACAGCTCTTCCATTTTTATTGCCCTGATTGGTTTGATTGACTCTTGCTCAAAACTTAATCCGGGCGACCGTATCAGTATTTTCTCTTATGGATCTGGAGCTTGCGGTGAGTTTTATAGCGCGAAAATTGGCTCAAAAGCGCATGAATCGATCGCCGGATTAAATTATCAGCAAAAATTAGATTCCCGGCGGAAAATTTCAGTAGATGAGTATGAAGAAATTGAAAAGAATCGGGAAAAAAATGTAGACCTTATCAATTTAAAACTCGATCTTTCCAACAACAAAATCTACTCAGATTTTTATAAAGGTAGCAATCGTCTGATATTGGAAAGCGTCAATGAGTATGTTAGAAATTATACTCTGAGTTAAAACCATGTAAAAAAAGACTATGGGCAATCTAATCAAATTGGAAATTTCACACGAAGGCATAGCTCTTCTAAAAATGCAGGATCATGCAGGGAAAAATGCGTTCACTCAAGATTTCTTTAACGAATTAATGGAAAAATTAACAGCATTTAAAGATGAAAAAGTTAAAGTGTGTATTTTCCAGGGAATGGACGATGTTTTCTGCTCCGGAGGGGATCGAAAAGCCCTATTGGACCTGGCAGAGCAAAAAATGGAACCTTATGACCTGCGACTCACGCGCGCTCTTTTGGATATCCCCATCCCGGCGATTGCCGCAATGGAGGGACATGCAACAGGTGGTGGATTAATTCTTGGATTGAGTTGCGATATTGTTATCATGGCCAATGAAAGTTCCTATGGTTGCCCATTTATGAATATGGGTTTTACGCCGGGAATGGGAATCACGGGTTTATTGAGATATTCAATGGGCGAATATTTAGCCGCTGAGATGCTATTTGCCGGTCAATACTTTCGCGGCAGTCGGTTTAAAGAGAGAAGTCTCATCAATTATATTGAGCCAAAAGATAAGGTTTTTCCAAAAGCTATAGATATCGCCTCAAGAATAGCGGAAAAACCGCGTTCGGCTTTAGAACTATTAAAACGAACACTTTCTCTTCAAAGAAGAAAATCTTTTGAAGAAGCTTCTACATTAGAATCCTTTATGCATGAGATTTGTTTCAAGGATCCTAAAACATATGATCGGATTAAAAATAATTTTGTAGGCAATAAAGAGTAGCCCTTTCCAATATGGATCTAATTTTTAAAGAGAAAACGGTATTGATCGCAGAAGGAAACGCTGGGGTAGGCTTGGAATGCGCAACTCTATTCCATAAATTCGGAGCGGATGTCATTCTGGTCCATAGGGAATTGGTAAAACCAGAAAAAATAATTTTAGAAAATTTCGACCCAAAAGAAATTTCTCGAATCAAGGTTTTCGAGGTCGACCTAGATAAACCAAAAAAAATCCGCAGTTCTTTAGAAGAGATTCATAAAACTTTTGCCAATATCGACATTCTAATTTCAAATTATAGCGAAACTCAAGTCCAAGACCATATCGATATTTTTGACGAAAATGTATTCGTTAACGATATTAAAGCATCGGCCTGGCCTCATATTGAGCTATTGATAGGAATAAGAGAAGTTTTTGATTCTTGTCCAAACTATGCGGTTGCTGTGCTTGAAGAATCAAGCCAAGGCGCCGTAAACAATATTTCGAAATCAATAATTGAAACTCTTAGCCGCTACATGGCGACAAATTATTTATATGAAAATTGTAGAGTAAATATTTTAAAAGTTTTAAAAGATCCAAATAAAAATAATATTCAAAATGGAAATTCGGATTTAAGTTTTGAAGTGTCTGACATGGATGCGGCAAAAACCGTTATCACGATGTGTAGCGGGATGCTGGACTCTATGTCAGGTCAAATATTGCGCTTAGACAACGGCATGGAATGCGCTTCTTCATAAAATTTTCAAGGTATTTACGAGGGCAGATTGATATTTAACGACTACACAAATAAAGCGGTTCTAATCACCGGAGGAACGGCAGGAATCGGTCTCGCAACAGGATTAGCCTTTGGTCGTGTAGGGGCTCAAGTTTATCTGACACATCGATGGGGTTCGGAAGATAACGAAGAAATAAAAAACCAATTTAAGGAGCGAGGGTTTATAGAACCTGTAATCATTGAAGCCGACGCTTCCAATAAGGAGGATACTCAAAGCTTAGTAGAAACTATCGCTAAAAACCATCCGTCGATTGAAACATTCATCAGTAATGTAGCCTTTGGACATGTAAGCAAGCGTCCTACAGATTTAGAGAGAAGGAGTTTACTTGCAACTTTAAAATACAACGCCTGGCCAGTCTTAGATTATTTGAAAGAAATTAAAAGGGTAACAGGTAAATTCCCCCGGTATGTTATAGGAATGTCTTCAAGAGGACCAGAAACTTATCTCCAGGGATACGATTTTATTGCAGCATCCAAAGCGGCTCTTGAATCGATTTGCAAGAGATTAACGGCATTGTTAATAAAAGAAGATATTCGAATTAACGTTTTGTGTCCCAACACCATACTTACAAAATCATTTGAAGCGACCTTTGATCCCGAATTCAAGTACCATCTAGAAAACAGTTTAGGTAAGTATGGTAATTATTTTGTCATTAAACCAGATAAAGTCGCCAATGTAGCCGTTGCTCTCTGCGGAGGCGGTATGGACGCGATTAAAGGACAAGTATTAAATCTAGATCAAGGCGCTTGTTTTTCAGAAAACCTTAATATGGTTTATAAATATTTCACAAAGGATGATAAATCATAAAAATCAAAATTTTCGTAACATTTATTTTTTGTAAAATTTTAATGAGGAAAAAATGAATAGTCGGGAAGAAATTTCAGAAGTCATAAAAAAACATTTATTAAATATTGTTGAAGACCTAGATGGAGATGAAATAGACACTTCGAAATCAATGGTCGACCTTGGAGCCAATAGTCTTGATATTGTAGAAGTAGTTTCATGTAGTATTCGAGAACTTAAAATAAAAGTTCCTCGAGCAGAGCTTAACGAGCTTGAAACTATTGATGAGCTTATCGATCTTCTCCATAAAGTCGCTAATGCCTAAAACTAAAAACCTTCTTTAAAAAACCAGCCATCTAATGAATCTAGCGGGAATCAATTTCGTGGAAAATAACGTCTTTCCATTAACAAACCTGCCTATTTATCAAGCGTCCTTGGAATTTTCACCCAATTTTTTCGAACAATTCTCTCCAACTCATGATGGTTTTGGCAATCTAAAGTCAACGTCAAACAAAAGAAAAAATGAGTTTATAGCGGGCAGACTTTGCGTCAAACAGGCTTTCATAAATATGGGCGTTCACCCAAAACCTATACCTGTGACCGCAGATGGAGCTCCTCTATGGCCAGAAGAAATAGTTGGCTCAATCAGCCACACAAATAATTTTGCTTTCTCTGCATTGGCAAGAAAAAAAGAAATTAGCGGTTTAGGAATAGATACGGAAGCATGGATAGATAAAAAAAGAATCAAAAACGTAGTCGAATTTGTGGCTACTAAAAAAGAAACTAACTGGCTAAAACGACAAACGTTATCTAAAAAGATAAAATTATTTACATTATTATTTTCAGCCAAAGAAAGCGTTTACAAATACTTTTACTCCTTAACAAAAACTTCTATAGATTTTGAAGACCTTGAGATTACTATTGAGGAAAACCCAGCAAATCAATTCCGTTTCAAACTTTTAAAAAATCTTTCCGTCGAATTTTCTAAAGGATATGAGGGCACAGGTTGGTACGAACACGATCTACATCGGGTCTATACTCTAACCTTATGACATACGAAAATATTATTAATTAAACATTGATGGATAAACCTACAAATAAACAAAACGATAAACGCCAGTCTTATACCTATGACATGTTTTTGTACAGTATGGGCGAGGGATTGGACGAAATAGAAGAGTTCGGAGAATGGTTGAACTATCTGAACGATGAAAAAATATATGGATTTGAAGCGTCTCGCCAAGGTCCTCAAAATTCTAAGATCAGAATAAACCGAGCCGATGGAGATAATTTAGAGGTTCTCAATTTTGCTCACTACAACTATTTGGGTTTAGGTCATCACCCCGAAGTAATCAAGGCGGCTCAAGAGGCCGTCGCTAAATATGGCTTAGGGGCCGCATGCGCGCCGCCCATGAGCGGCACAAATTCTATCCATAAAGAGTTTGAAAGCGCTTTGGCATCTTTCTACGGACTTCCCAATTGTGGAGTTTCTCTATTTACATCAGGTTTTGGCGCAAATGTAGGAACCATCCAAGCTTTCGTCCAACCCGGCCAACATGTAGTTATGGACGAATACGCCCATATGTCGATTTTGGAAGGCGCCAAAGCATCCGGCGCCAACATGCATTACTTTCGACATAATGACATCGATCATTTAGATCAAATTTTGAATAAAATTTGCAAAAACCAAAATAGGGTTTTGATTTGTGTTGAGGGAGTCTATAGCACAAACGGAAATTATGGACGAATAAAAGAGACAGTCAACGTCGCCAAAAAATACGGAGCATATGTTCTCGTAGATGAAGCCCATTCATCTCTTTTAGCAGGTAAAAAAGGTAGAGGAGTCGCAGAAATGCAAGGCGTTTTAGAAGAAGTGGATCTTCACATTTTAACGCTAAGCAAAAGCTTTTCCGGAGTAGGAGGGGCCCTGATAGCAAATAATAAGATTACTCGTTATGTCAATTGGTATGCCAAGTGTCGCCTCTTTTCTTGCGCTTTAGATCCAGCTGTCACTGGTGGAATGCTCAAAGTTCTTGAATTTGCAAGAGGACCTGAAGGCGATAAACGCAGGAAAAAAATTGCTGAGAACGCAGCTTACTTTCGAGAATTACTGAAAAATAAAGTCAATATAGGAACTAGCGAAACTTGGATCGTTCCAGTGATTTTTGGACCAGAGAAGTTAACTCTAGATCTTTACGATTTTGTTCAACGGAAAGGTCTTGACGTAAGCGTTATGCAATTTCCAGCCGTCCCCAAAAACGAGGCAAGAATGAGGTTTTTCATAACCTCTGAACACACTAAAGAAGAAATTGATCAAGCCGCGCAAATAGTTTTGGACACCTCTAAACAATTTAATTTTTAATCGATATTGTGGACACAAAAAGCAAAGAATTAAAAAATAGCGGCGACTTCCATATTTGGCCTTTTGACTTTGCTTTAAGCTCTTCCCTAGAAATTCCCACACAACACATTAGACCAGCGCTACCTTCAAATTTATTTCCCACAGAGATAAGACCTGGAATTTCTCTTTTAAGTATTTCTGTTTTCGATTTTACGGCAGAATCTCACTCTCTCACAAAACCCTGCACGGAAGTAATTTGCGGGATCCATGTTATGCCGAATCTAGGAAAAGCGAGGGAGTTACCCAAAATGAGTCTTTATCTATTACGAATGGGAGCGACTACAAAAGAGTTTTTGGAAAGTCCAGACGCTGTCGATGTCCAACCTTTTGAAAAAGAACCTTTTCAAGTAAACATCGACAAAAAAAATATTGCTGTTGAATGCAAGGATCATCAAGGAAGGGGAATTTTTTCTTTTCATGCAGAGCACAAAGATCCCGTTTACACCCAAGATTTATTTTTTATTCAAACCTTTTGCTCCAAGGAAAACACTCTATACAATGGAGGAGTATTTATGGAAACGAATAAATTTGAGCACCAGAAAAAATCACGCTCAATTGGAAAGTTCCATAACCATTCTTTCTTTCAAGGTATCGACATAGAGAGTCAAGATGCAACCGACTGTTATATACAAACATGGTCTAAACCTGGAACCCAGGGAGTAGAATTTTACGAACCTTTTAAACCATATTGATAGGATAATTGTATTAAGATTTATTCCAAGACTTTCTTATGACGATTTTGGTAATAAAAATCTTGAATACTCTGGTAGGGATCGATAGCGTCTTGATCTAAAGCTTTTTTGTCTTCTAGGTAAAAAGAATAAGAATTGACCTGCTCGCCTAGGGCCAACCCAGCAGTACCCGCAAATGGTAGGAAGTAATTCACTGGAGCTAAAAAACCGTCTATTGTTTTTCCGAAAGCGTGTCGAGTAGAAACAGGTCCAAAAATTGGCAATACTAAGTACGGACCGTTTGGGGTTCCATAGCTGGCTAACGCTTGGTCAAAATCTTCGCTAACCGATTCCAGTCCCGCATATTTTTCAGCAACATCAAACAATCCTCCAACACCCGCCGTCGAATTTATTAGAAATCGCCCGACGGTACGCGTTGATTTTTCAAAGTCTCCTTGTACGGCGCTACTTACTAATCGAGCTGGCATACCCACATTGTCGAAGGCATTGCGAAGGGCCAATCGGACGGGTTCCGGAGCTATAAAACGATAACCTTGGGTCAATGGCTCAAAAAAGTATTCTTCTATTTTTGAATTAACTCCAAACATAAAGCGATTAAAGGATTCAAAACGATCGTCCACTTCGGGCGCACGTTCAAATTCATCGTCGAATGGATCTTCCTCTTCACTAAATACTAACTTTTCCTCAAATTTAGGTTCAGGTTTGGAAGGGCCTTTGTGTTCTGACTTTTTCTTAATCTCTTTTTTTTGTAAAGTTTGCTTGCCAGATCTTTTTTCAATATCAATATCAATTTCAATTTCTTTGGCCGCAAAGGCGCTATCCATTGAATAAAGCATCAAAAAAATAGCCAAGAACATATTGAGAACTTTAGAATTCATAATAATAAAATCAAATTTTATTCGGTAAATAAGCGCTTTAACTTAAAGAAACGCTATCAAAAGCTATCTAGCTCGTTTCAAACTATTTTTTCGAAAATCTTTTTCCGTCAAACCAACTTGAAATTTATAATCTTTCCATTCAAGCCGAGTGCTTTTTCCCGTTTGATGATTCACGACGCGAAATTCATCTGCATACCAATATTTATCTAAATACTTTTTATAATCGTGAAAAGTTTGCGTTTTTAGCAACGAATTTTTTCGATCGTAGTACTCAATCTTCCAAATGCGATACTCTTTTTGATCGGACCATACAATTTGGCGTGTGTAACCCGAGTTTGCATAAGTTGGAAACCTTTCGACGACGAAACAGGGCATGCCTTCGCATTCTTCGTCTCTTAACCATTTATAAGTGTATTTTTCGACTTCTTGACTGGTAATATCTTCGTAGGCAAATTCGCTACCCATAAAAGGACCGGATTTATTAGACGAACTAATACGCTTGACCCTTTTTAAAGCTGGCAAAAAAAGCCATTGATCGTCGTTGCCTTCCCTATGCGTAAAATTGAGCAATGCTGTCCCTTTTACGTCTCTAGGCCGATCAAAAATTACCAGGCTTTTATCGCCATCATCTTTTATTTCAAAAGTTTTATTCCTTAAATAACGAACGCTGGTCTCGCCTTGTTTATTTTTTAAGGTCATAATAGTTTGAGCGGTAAAATCATGAAAATCGTCATAACGTCGATCTCCCTCCTGGGCTATTGCAAGTCCTTTTTCCTCAGGCGTTTCAGCAGAAACTAGCGGACCCCAAAAAAGAATGAAGCCAATCGCTGCCATATATTTCAAAAATTTCATCTTTAGTCTCCTAGTTCAATAACCTATCAGCTACACAACCGCAACCGGTTCTGCATGCTTTAAAAGTTTCTTGTCAAACTTCAGCAGTAATGGCGGCAAAAAGAAAAAGTCAGCTAATAATGCAAAACTGACGGCAAATATGGTTAAAAGTCCCATATGGGAATTCATTACAAATCCAGATTGAGATAAAACAAAAAATCCAGCGACCAATACTATCGAAGTCGACCAAAGCGCCGACCCAACTGTTTTAAACGAATATCGAATAGCCTCTTCCGGAGATTTTTCCAACTCTCTTCGCGCGCGCAAATATTTACTGAGAAAGTGAACCGTGTCGTCTACGATAATCCCTAAAGAAAGAGCGACAACAACAGATATTGCCAATCCAATTTCTTCAAAAAGAATTGACCAAGTACCAAATGCCATGATAGCCGGCACTAAATTGGGAATTAGGCTTATCAATCCAAATTTAAGACTTCTGAGAGCAAAAATTAAAATAGCTGAGATCAGCACTAACGCTAAAACGGTCCCCGAAACCATACTCTTTACGTTACGTAACGCTATATTTGAAAACATGATTAACGGACTCGCTCCATTTGACACCATCGTCGGCAATCCATTATCTTTTAACCACTGTTGCGCCCTTTGTTCTGTGCCTAAAGCGTATTTTGAAGTTGCGTCTCTAAATATGGCAGTAAACCTTGTCGCCGATTTATCAACATTGATTTGGTTGTTCAAATCCAAACCGTAAGGTAAAGACATCTCGTAAAGTAATAAATACTGCGCGGCAAGTTCTCGATTTTCTGGCAATTTGTAAAAATCGTTGTTGTCGCCGTGCATGTTTCGATTCAGCCTTTTCATAACGTCTGTTAACGTCCCCACGTACATTACTTCGGGTTGTTTTAGATACCATTGCTTAAATTCCTCCAATTTCCTTAAATATTCTGGATTGGCAATTCCTCCCGATTCTCCCGCCGGTAGCGAATATTCAATCGCCTCAAAGCCCGTTAAATTTTCGATAATAAAGTCGTTGTCATTTCTAAACTGGTATCGTTTATCAAAATACTTGGTGAACAAGTCGTTAATTTCTAGCCTCGGTATTTGCGAGCCCAGGCCAACTATCAAAATCAACATGACCCAAAACAATTGTTTACGCTGGGCGAGAACAAATTCCGCCAACGACTCCATAAAATCCAAGCCAGAGGTCTTCTTTGCTCCTCTTTTCAACGGCAATACAGACATCAAAGCTGGAAGAAAAAATACCGAATAAACTAGCGCCGCCATTACTCCTACCGCAACGATATTTCCTAAGACTCTAAAGGGAGGAGAATCGCTAAAATTTAAACTTAAGAAACCAATAGCGGTCGTGACGCTGGTAATAATAACAGGCGAAAGATTGATACGAATTGATTCAATCATCGACTCTTCTCGGGTTTTGCCGTCGCGGGCTTCCTGAAAAAACGTTATTAAAATATGGATACTGTCCGCAATCGCCATTGTCATTATGTATGTAGGCGCGTTGGCGGATATGGGAGCCAATTCTACTCCAAGCCAACCGGCCAGCCCCATAGCCGTTACTGTTGAAAACGTAATAACGATCAAGCCGGCAATCGTTCCCCATATGGACCTTAAAACAACCCACATCAGAACAATAATTACCAGATACATTCCCGGAACCAAACTCAACATATCTTGTTGACCCGACTCAGAAAACTGGTTGTCCATAAACACAACCCCAGACAAATAAACTTTTATATCTGGATATTTTTGGCGAAACTCATTTGCCATATTACGAACGAAACCCACAACTTCAGGCACTTCGGTTAAATTTTTTCCCGGTAGAGTAACCGTCACATTAATTCCTGTTACCTTAGTCGACGGCGAAATTAATCGATTCAACAATATCGGTTCGCTTAGGGCAACATTGCGGATTTTATCTATCTGGTCGTCGGTAAGGTTTTTAGCATTTTTAACAAGATCTTCAACAATGAGATCGTCTTCTTGCGACCAAGTATTTTGAAAGCTTGCCAGAGATTCAACTCGAGTTGAGTATGGAATTTGCCAAGATTGTTTTGTTAATTCTTCGACAGCGGCCAAAGTTTCTCGAGTAAATACTTTTCCGTCAACGGGTTCCAACGCAATCAAAACATTATCATTCTTGTTATATGTATTCTGAAGAGTATCAAAGGCTTTTAACTGAGGATTTTCATCGCTAAAAAATACGCGGTAGTCTGTCGAAAATCCTAAATGTTGAGCGCCGCTTCCTGCCGCCATAACAAACAAAATGGTAGAGATAATTATTAGCCATCGTTTCTGGATCACCCAAACACCAAATCCATTATCTAATTTCATATTAACCGCCAAACAAAAAATAATAAATTTTTTATAAAATATTCACTATTCACGCAAAAAAAATCAGTTTTTCTTGCCTAAACCTCTTACCAGTAAATCTACCACCCCTTTTGCGTCATGCTCCAATTTCTCAAAAGAATAAGAATTGATAAAATGCGGGGCGTTGAATATTGTAACTGCCGACTGAATCAAGCTAGCTGTCTCCAAAACGTCTGGCACATCAAACTCTCCAGAACGATTGCCTTCTGCCAAGATTTCCGCCAAAAGAGACTGTTGTCCCTTCATTAGGGCTTGAATCATGTCAAACTTCTCTTGCTGAATATACATAACCAATTCATAAAGCTTGGGCTGTTCAGAAAACTGCTCATGAACGTGATAAAACTTCTCTAATACAAAGGTTTTTAACCTTTCAGCCGCCGTTAAATTAGGTCGCCGCATAATTTCCCGTAATAAAGCTTCCATTTCGTTGAAACACCGCATTGCACAACCGGCTCCAATTTCGGCTTTATTAGGGTAATAACGATACAAATTCCCGGCGGACATATCACAATCTTTCGCAATTTCCGCCATGGTTGTTTTTCCAAGGCCGTATTGCCCAAATCGTGCAAAAGCTGCGTCCAAAATTTGGTCACGAATCTCGTCTACTGTCTTTTCCATAGTTTTCATAAAACAGAGCATAACACATAATAAATATTTTACAAAATATTTATTATTTATTCTTTAGAAATAACTTATTAAATTTCAAAAATCGAGAATTAGAATTGAGAAAACGGGAAAGAAAAGAAAGTAGGTTGAAACCTAAATTAATGAGGTTCTGAAAAATGTTGGGTCATTTTTCCATCTCGGATTTCGAGCTTGAGATTTCCATAGCGGGCGGCTTCAGGATTGTGGGTGACCATTACAAAGGTGGCGTTAAAATCTTGCGAAATATTGCGCATGAGTTTTAATATCTTCTCGCCATTCTCGGAATCAAGATTTCCTGTTGGTTCATCCGCTAAGATCAAGGCGGGTTTATGAACTAAAGAACGAGCGATAGCCACGCGTTGCATTTCGCCGCCAGATAATTCGGCCGGAAACGATTCGCTACGATTTGAAAGGCCTACATAATCTAATAATTTTTCTGCATTCTCGGAACCGTTCTTTGAATCGCCATTTAGTAATAATGGCAGATCGATATTTTCACGGACAGTCATGGTGGGCATTAAATTAAAAAATTGGAACACAAAGCCAATGTCTTCTCGTCGTAGTCGGGTCAATTCTTTATCGTCCAACTCGGAGATCTTTTTTCCCGAAACATAAACTTCTCCAGCATCTGGCTTATCTAAACCGCCTAAAACATTTAATAACGTGGTTTTACCGCCGCCGCTCGGTCCCATGACGCTGGCAAAATCTCCTTGAAAAATTTCAAAACTCACGTCGTCTAAAGCAACCGATCGAACGGTTCCAGCGTTATACTCTTTTGAAACACCTACAAATCGGGCGGCTATTGGCCTTTCTTGTTCCATTATCTTGCTAAGTTTCTGGGATTAATAAGTCAAATTAAACTTCAGCGGTAGCGGTCTCAAAAACTTGGTTATTTTCATAACAAACCGAACCGGACAACACTTTTAAAAAGCCTCTATTGTTCAATTTAAAAAGAATGTTATCAAGTTCATTTTTTTCGTGGCCAAATTTTAACTGCAGTTCCTTAATAGAAATAGGCTCTTCAGCCGCTTCCAAAACTTTCATTTCTTTTCCTAAAAGACGGAAATAAAATCCGGTGGTGGAGTGATAAGTCAATTTAGCGGGGCTTGGAGGCGCCGAAAAATCCTTGATTGGATCTCTACCAACCGCAATTGTATGCGTTTCTGGCGTCTGCTGAACCCAAATTTCGTCTCTATCCATAATGTTTCGCAACAAGGGTCCCATACGTTTGGATCCAGTAATGAACTTCAACCCATCGGGATTGTTAAGCGCATAAGGTAAGTAAGCGCCATGAATGATCATCTCGGCGTCTCCCCGCGAAAGAAATGCCTCGTTCAATTCAGTCCGATCATACGGAATCGAGCCATCTTTATAACGGTATTCATAAAACCCGTCTTCGCGACGCGATATATCAATTCCATATTGATCTGCCTCATGGAATATGGGCTGGTCGGGAAGTAAATCGTATGTTCCTGTGTAAGAAGACAACGCAATGCGGTCTCTTCGGTCCTGGATAAAGTCGTAAGTTTTATAGGCTTCGTCTTCCGTTTCCGTTGGAAAACCAATAAACCAAAAAACGCTGGCTCCTATGCCAGAAGCCTTCAAATTATCTAACATACCGTCAACTTCGTCGATATGATTCCCTTTTGCCGTCAAATCTAAAATACGTTGCGTGGACGATTCAAATCCAAATTGTAAAAACCGGCATCCGCCTTCCCACAAAGTTTGAGTAAACTCCGGTTTCAAAAATACCTTTTCAAATTTTGTTTCCGCGAACCAATGAAATTTAAGGCCCCGCGCTTTAATTTCTTTCGCCAGATACTTCAGGGTTTTTGGAGGAGACAACGAATCCCATAATAAAAATAAATCAACGCCAGTAGCTTCGTTAATCTTTATCATGTCTTCCAATACATTTTCAGGAGTTCGCATGCGAAAGTTATCTCGATAAGACAGCGAGCAAAAACTGCACTTGCCGTAATAGCAACCGCGCGATGTCTGAAAACTAGCTGTTACCCAGGGGGTAAGATACTGTTCCATCGGCATATCGGTAAACTCCGGCGCCGGTAAAGCGTTTAAATCGTCAACTTGTTTTGCTGGCGTATTTTTAACGGCCCCATTAGAATCGCGATAATATAAATTTGAAACAGCATCTAAGCTATCTCCGTTTTCTAAAACGCTAGCCAACTCGCAAATAGATTTATCGCCTTCGCCCACAATTGCGTAATCGAACAAATCATACAATCGGGCATCAGTCGCCATCGGATCCAAACAATTGAAAATCGTGACTCCGCCAATTACGATGGGAATATCCGGAGCTTGCTTGCGAATATGTTTAATAAGCTTCATCGCTTGGTAGTATGAAATCATGAAAGGAATACTAATACCGATTAAATCCGGCTTCTCTTCCAAAATATCGGCGACAATGGATCGATCATATAAATCGCCTATGGGATCTATCCAGTCGCGATTTAAAGCGGTAAATAAATTATTAACAAGATTAGGATTAACTCCATACGGAAGTGGATTGCGGCCAAAATAAAAACGCACTCCGCCAAATAAATTGTCGAGAGCGCGATTAAACATTACCGGCTCGTAAAAATCGCTTGAACTTCGCATCACTCCAATGTCCTTAGAAACTCGCCCCAATCCGTTGGCTGGAACACAGAGAGATAAATGCGCGTCTTGTAGTTCTTCTACCTCTTCGGGATCGAGAGTCAACTTTTGTTCTAGCTCAATCCGTCTCTTATCTTTTTCCTCATAATAACGAAGTAGAGTTTGCTCGTTCATCAAATCGTAAAACACTTCCAAATTAACGTCTCGAAGAACCACCTCATGCCCCGCTTCCTTCAAACATGGAGCTAAAGTGGGCAAACTTGCGTATGGAGCCGATGGAATACCGCCATCGGGAGGATATATTAAAAAAACTTTCATGCTTTATTACTCCTGATCCATTATGACAACGGATCTTAAAATCCCTGAAATAAAATTTAGGCCTTAAGAAAAGGATTAATTAACACGCGCTTTTAGACAAAAGTAATCTTTTATTTGGTGTTGCGAACTGCACGAACGCCTCCATTCTCACAGCTAATAAAGCGACGAACATGAGGCATCCCATTAACAAAATAAAATGTGGTGGCGCAACATCCGTCAAGGTCGGTTTTTTCAATCTCTAAACTCCAATACCAATAAGCCGCGCCATCTGCAAACCGTTTATCCAAGGCAAGAGGGTATTCAGGATTATGATCCCAACCCATTACGCTTTCTTTGGTATTGTCATATATCATTGCTAGCTCCCCCAAACCTGGCAACCGCCAATCGTCGTAACCTGCTGTCGTTAGGTTTTCAACGTAATCTATGGCCTCGTACAAATTCAAACATCGTCCTAAGTCCGCATAACTATCCTTTTTCACCCACATTCGATTGTACTTTGGCGTGGACAAGGTGCCATCTTCATTGTCGACCAAAAGGACTTTCGATTTAGGCGGCGGAGGCGGTACGTAAGGAGGAGCGACATAAACTTCGCGTTCCCCATAAGAAGGTTGAACGTCTATCCAAAATAAGCAAAAAAACACCAATAATTGTGAAATAAAACTTAAAGAAACCGATTTCAAAATTAACCTCTCTACTATGCAGGAAACCTCTGTGAACTCATTCTCTCAACTGACCAATACATAAATTTGCATTTTAACTATAATACGTTTCATGATCATTTTCGATTGTTTTGAATCAAAAACTAACAAAACTTAAAATTATAAATATTGATTTCTTAGGCCTCTAGCTCAGAAAATAAATATTCCTATATACTTGTAAATCAGGTTGTTTTTAATAAAATACGCTTTTCAATTTGATAGTTTGCCTTAACATTTTCTATCGCTTAATTTAGATAGACATTGTAACGCCAGTTCCTTATTTAATTAATTCTAGAGACAGTTATAAAGCCGATTGAAATCCGTCGTATAATCTCAAATTGAGAGATTGATAACTCAAATAACCTATCGGCATTTTTTTCATTAAATATTAGAATTTGGTTAGGGTTTAATAAATATCCAAACTAACTATATTTAAACCATTTAAAACTATTATGAAAAACCTTCTCCACAGTTTTTGTTAATAAACTGTGGAAAACGACACATTTGAATATTTAAGTTAATATTATTGCGTCATTTAGCCATATTGACTAATTATTGAGCGATGATTAAACCATTGATTATTAAATATTTAAAAAAATCTCAACTTAGAATATCGGAAACAAAAAACTTGAGAAAGAGTACAGTTTTTTGCTTATTCGTAACATCAGACTAACTCTGAATTAACTCAACATAATATTGATCAATAAAATATCCTTATTATAGCTTTTGTTTTCATTTAATTTTAATCTACGATTTTCTATGCACAAATTTATCCTTCTTTTCATTACTATTTTTCTAATTGGGGCTAAAAGCTCTCCTTTGGAAAAACCGATAACTATTTTTGAGCTCGCAGAATCTGGCAATTTGGCAGAACTCAAAAAACAAATTCAAAACACAAACCAGGCGAACGCGCGAGATAATATTTATGGTCGCACCCTTCTCCATTGGGCGGCAAAAAATAATCAATTGGAGACGGTGAAGTTTTTAACTTCTAGAAAAGCAAAAATTAACGCTAAGGATTTAAACGGGTTTTCTCCTTTTTTCTGGGCCTCACAAGGAGGACACATACCAACTATGAGCTTTTTGTTGAAAAAAGGAGCTAGAATCGATTCCCTTAACGAACACGGCTTCTCCGCCCTTTTTGCCGCGGTCCAAGAAAACCAACTTGAATCCGTTAAATGGTTGATTAAAAAAAATGTCGAATTAAACCGTCATGGGAATCTTGGATCTACTCCACTTCATTGGGCATCCGCTAGAAATTTTAAAGAAATCGCTCATGCCCTTTTGGAGGCAGGAGCCAATATAAACACGCAAAACGTTCGTGGAGATTCTCCGCTGCATTGGGCCGCTCGCCGAGGTAACAAACAAATGGTCGAATTCCTAATCAGCAATGGAGCAGATGTACAATCAATAAACTTTGAAGGTTGGACCTCTATTCACCTTGCCGCAAAAAATAATCAAGTACCGGTAATAGAAATCCTAACTGCCAAGGGAGGAGAAATAAACGCTCAGGATAATTCCGACAAAACACCATTGCATATTGCGGTACGACAAAACCATTTTGATATGGCCCGCTGGCTTCTTGATCATAAGGCCGACCCTAATATTCAAACTAAAAAAGGGACTACCCCACTCCATATTGCTGCGGTTACAGACAACCAACCCATGACGGGTCTCTTACTTCAAAATAAAGCGAATTTTAGGGTTAAAGATAAACGCGGAAGAACCCCATTGGATCTTACTATCATTGAAAGCGATAAAGCTGTTCCCAAGGCTCTCATAGCGGCTGGAGCTAAAGTAGATGAAACTGACGAAGCGGGCCAAAGCCGCTTGCACGAAGCAGCCCAAAATGGCGATATGGAACAACTCACTCGATACATTTCTTTAGGGGCTTTGGTAAATTTACGCGATAAAAAAGGAAGAGTACCGTTCCACTACGCAGCTAAAAGCTCTCAAGTGGCTAATCTTTTGCTCAACTCAGGAGCCATGATCAGCGCCAAGGACTACGAAGGGGAAACGCCTTTAATCTTTGCCGTCCGGTCAGGAAACTTTGAACAATCCAAATTATTTATAAAACTCGGCGCTGACGTCAACATGAAAGAAAAAAATGGAAAGACGGCTTTACATTTGGTTGGCAACGATCTTCTAATAGCGCGTTTGTTGTTGAAAAAAGACGCCGACCCAAACGCACAGGACAAAACCGGTCAAACCCCTTTGCACATCGCTACAAAAGAAAATAATTCGGACCTGATAAAACTTCTCCTTCGCAATGGCGCCAACCCCAAACTCAAAAATGGAGAAGGCTTAGCGCCCTACGATCTAGCCCAGCAAACGGGAAATGACAAAGTGGCTTCTTTATTTAATCTGAAAGCAAAATGAAGCGCGATGCGAATAGATTTAAACTAAGAGGCGCCCACACTTCGAGGACCTCAGGAATCATTTAATTGATGTTAAAGACTTGTATGCGGTGGTTGTCGCTATCAACAGCGAACAATTGGTTTCCAAAAGTGGAAACAGCGGTGATTTTTCCGGATTCGCCTAGTCTTTTACCAGGACGGTCAAAAACATAAATAGGGTTTAAGGCTTCGTTTAATAACGCAATTCTCTTATTTAAATAGTCGGAAACAAATAATCCAAACCGATTGTCAAAATGCAGGTAATATAATAATCCTAAACTCATTCCAGCTTTGTCCAAAACCGCTACGGTTTCGCCTTGGGCGTTGCATCTTCGCAAACCAGTTTCTGATTTATCAGCGACGAAATAATCTCCGCCTTCAATACAACAAACGGCTATGGGTTCTTCCCAAGCATCCTGTTCAGGTAGCGATTTAATCGCTTTTACCCAATTACCTTGATGGTCAAATACGGCTATTCTATTATACTGATGATCGGCTACCCAAGCGTCTCCATTTTCATCTATTGACATAGAGTAAACTTCACATAACCGATTTTCTTTTGGTCCTTGATCGCCAAATGACAACAAAAAGTTGCCGGCCGAATCAAACTTTTGAATTCGTTTATTCAAAGTATCAACGACATAAAAATTATCAGACTTGTCAAATTGAAGTCCTAACGCGGAGCCAAAGGAACCTGGCGCGTTACCTTGTCTTCCAATTGTTCTGCATAAAATTCCTTGGGGAGAATAAATAAAAATCTGGTTTTTATCGTGATCGACAACAAAAGTTTCCCCTTTTGAGTTTTGAGCCATAGCGGTGGGATACAGGAGCTGTCCTAAGTTCACGCCCGTTCGACCAAAAGCGTATTGAATATCCATGGAAAAAATTTTAGTTTCCGTAATGGGTTTTGTTAATGCATCCATCTTAGTTAAAAGCTTTAAGGCTTTAACATAACGGTGATAATTAAAATTCAATCGATCTAAATTCAAATCGATACGAATTTTCTTTTCTTTCAGTTGTCCAGCTCTATCAATCTCACCAGTTTCTCCTTGAAAAATAGCCTTAGACAACTCCTTGTCAATCTTTCCTCTTTCTAATGTTTTTTCTTTAATTTGAGCGTTTGTCTCTGAAATCAGTTTACCTAAAGAATCTCTATAGTCTTCTATTGATTTGATAAAAGCCTTGACCCCTTTCAAATCTTTAAGGCTAATTTCAGAATTTAAAAGAGCCGCGCCTCGGATTAACCGTATTAGATTATGAGTCTCGTTGATTTCTAACGTTTTGATCATCCGTTTAACCAATGCGGTTTGAAACTCGATGGTTTGCAAATTGTTCCGAATTGGAATCGGAATTTTTTTATCTCTTGGATCCGCTTTGGATAAATTTGTTTCAAATTGAATTTTATTCAAAGTTAGGCTTTCCATATTGCCCATCAATTCGTCGCCGTTTTTTTCAAACGTTTCGGTATTTTTCAAAGCTTCTTGTAATTTCTCTGCGATTTCTTCGGCGTGAGTTCCCAGAGAATCGACAAACACGATTTCGTTTGCGCAAAGTAATCCTTGTTCCATTTTCACAATGGAAGCCGTTTCAAAAGTTATATTACGTAATGTTTCTTCGGGATGTGTTTTTTCGTAGTTATGTGGAATCGGAGAAAACTCCTCAATATCTAGCGAACGTGAACCAAAATTTTGATTGGTCGAATCGAACAAAATAATTCCATCCATAATATCGAGATAATCATTTTCGATAAAACCCAATAATGGCCAATCTTCTTGGATGCCTAATAGTATCCGATGAATTGCGGAGACATTCTCTGAATTTTTGAAAAAGTCGTTAAGAGTTTGCTTTAACAAAGACCCATCGTTTCTTAACCAAATATTCTTAAATATAGAAAACAGGGTTCTAATTTCAAAAACAAAATTTTGAACGACAGTAAAAACTCGTTGATTGGCTTGAAATTTTAGCCGAAAGTTTTTCCATTTTTCTTCACTGTCACTCATTTCGGAAAAGTCAGCGACCATGCTTTCTTCGCGTTTTTCCTTATCACTCAAAAGGTTAGCTATATGTCTAGATATTGCAAACCAACGAGTGGATTGAGCTTTCAAACATTCCATCAAAGTTTCAGTTGAAGGGTTACCATCTATAACTACGTTAAAAAACTCCCATTTTCGGTTTACGACTCTCCGATATTCAAAGAATAGTTTTCGAGCAATATGAAACCCTTCTTTTTCCTCTTTGTCCGCTAAGTACAATTCTTTATCGAAAATTAACGGATCTTCTTTCTGGGCAAGAATTAGGCTTTCTTCTTCCAATATTTTTTCTAAAGCAATATCGGCAATTTTATGCCAACTTGCCAAATGGTCTAACAGGTTTTGGGAAGCTTGTTCAATTTGGCGGTCATAATATTTTAGACTTTCGATTATCAGAGGTCCGCTGGTATTTTCAGCGTCTAACTTATTTCCTAATTGGGCAAAGACAATAGGGATTTCAAACACGTCGCGAAACCCAGCTTCTTCTCTCCATTCCACATCAATTGAATTGGATGTTAGATCCGTTGTCGCTTGCGCAAATAATTCAAAAGCCGCCTCGTTCTGGCCTCTTGATTCGAGGTCTTGACCACGTTGAAAAACCGTTTCAACATCGTTTCCATATAATTCTTGTAACGCTTTATTTAGGTCTACTCCCTCTAAAGAATCAACCTTATAAATTGAAATCTCTGGATCAAAAGTAGTTCCTACAAAAATTCGACCGTCGGGTCCGGCAGCAACCAAACAAGGCGAATTCAGCGATTCTCTATCTTTAGCTTCACCCAACGTAAACAAGAACTTTCCTGAAGAAGTAAAGACCTGAATTCGATCATTATTGAGATCGGAAACGTATATATAATCTTGACGACCTACTGTTACTGATAGTGGATACTGAAATTGTCCTAGCCCTTCGCCTTGTATTCCTAAATAACCGACGATATTCCACTGTTTATCGAACTTAACTACTCGGTGATTACCGCTATCGGCCAAATAAAAACACTTTCGACTGTCTTGCGCTATAGATGTAGGAAATTCAAAAACAGGTCGGGGAAATAATTTAGGTTCTGTGTCATATATCTGTGCCAACCGATCTTCCAGTTCTATGCCACGCGTTCCTATCCATCCCTGAGAAACGTCATTGACGTCGAAAAATTGAATTCGATGGTTGTACCGTTCAACGACGATAAAACCACTGTTGGGTTGCATTAATATATCGTACGGTTCGTTGAATTGGCCTTTACCGTCGCCATAGCCGCCTATGGTTTTTAAATGGCGGCCTTCGCCATCAAACTTTTGAATTCGATGGTTCCAGCTATCGGCAACATATATAGAACCTTCGGAATCAACCGCCACTCCTCTAGGGTAAGTCAGTTCTCCGTCTTCCTTACCTTTGCTCCCAAAAGCGGTTATTAACTTAAAGTCTTTATCATAAATTTGGATGCGATGATTGAAATCATCGGCTACAACTATACGTCCTTCGATTCCAAAAGTTATTCCCGATGGGGGGGATAGTTGTTCCCCTTTAGGGTTAGCCGTCCTGAATTTTGTTTGGAAACGAGTAGAAAAAAACGATTGAAGCTCTCGCAACTTTGACGGTTCTTCAGAACCAGAGGAAAGACTTGTCATGAGGAGGAAAACGGCTCGTTGAAAAGGTTAACATTGCGATTTCATGAGCCATTAAATCATAACGACAAAAACAATACAATTACGTAAGACCCTAAAAATTTGGTTTTAAAATCTTCGAACTAGTTACTCAAGAATTAGTAATTTTTTCGAGCCATTCCAAAACCATCGCCGTTTATTAAAACGGTCCACAATTTCGAATCAATAACCTCTTCCTGCCAAACTTTAGAACAACCGGGATGCTCTGGTCGGTTGACATCGTGCATTATCAAATATCCCCCTGGGATAACATTACCTGCCCAGGCATCGTAGTCTAATTTGGCCCCGCGAGGAAAAATCGGCGCGTAATCCTCTAGTGGAACTTCTCTACCTGCTATTTGCCAACTCGTCATACCAAATTCTTTTTTCCACTCTTCTGGAAATCGCAACGGGCTGGTTTCAAGATAACTATGCAATCCGTCTATGAAAAGGAACCCAATAGGACGACGTTTGAAGTCCCAACCCCCAGCTATTTCATGAGACAATCCCCGTAATGGGATCACAAACTTTTCCAGATCCCAGTCGGTAACCGTTTGATTCCAACTGCTCCAAATATCCATGTCGCTTTGAACAAATCCACCTGCAATTTTGTTCCAATGGTCTATGGAATAAAGGCGGCTTCCAGAATTTTTAACGGCGCTTCCTATTAATACAGTACTTCGCCCCATCCAGGAACCAATTTCCATACAGGCTCCAGAAGCTTGTTGAGAAATTTCGAATAATATTTTTCCATGTTCCTTTGGCAAGTGTGGCGATTCTACTTCTTCGGCACGTTCCCATACAGATTCGAACGAAACTAAATCGAGAGCGCTACTAAACATACACTACCTCCTTTTTTGCCTCTCTCCTCCACAAACTGACCGGATCGAAAAAACTTAAAATGCAACGAACCGAATCACCAGGTATTTGTGGCTACTATTCCTATCGGCAGAAATTCGAAAAATGTATGACGCGCTTAAAAAAAAATTATAAACATATGAAAAATAAAGCTTTAATTGGTCGCTAATTATTGGAGGTTTTTTTGAGCCAGAAGGAGGGCTTAAGGGAAATATTGAAAAGTATAGAGGCTTTTTACTGGGAAAATAAGATTTTTTTAAATTTCCTAAGGACAGGAACTAGTTTATTTGAAACTATTAAAATCGTTTACCGTTATACATGTTACAAGTTGTACACCATGAATTAGGATTGCCATTCTTTAAACCTTGGCGAAACTCAACATATTTTGGATCGTTCCAAACTTCTTCAAAGTTTTTGTCTTGGATATTGCCCACAGAATATCTTTGGGCAATTTGACAACATGGATAAAGATTACCATTGGCTTGAACTTGAACCCACTCATACGGCTGGTCGCAGCGTGAGATGTTTTCTTTTAACGGTTGCCGACTAGTTGCAGGCTCTTGTAACCCAAGATATTCCTCGGGAGGGAAATAGCCAATTCCATACTCAATTGACTTTTCATGGATTTTTTGAAAAATTTTCACAATAGTTTCGCGATCGCAGGTATTTAAATGGTTTTTTGAAAATAGTAATTTTTCTTCAAACCCGCTTCTTTCTTCGTTTGAAAAATCGCTCACCACTCCATTTAAATGAACAAACAAAACATAATCGATTCCCAACTCATGCGCTAAATCCATGATTAACGGAAGCTCATGCGCGTTATCTTTCATACAAACAACATTAAAGACCACTTCCGGATATTTTGCTCCAATCCGGTTTCGATAATCAATAAAGTCTGCCACACAACGCTTCATTGAATCTAAGTCAGATCCTCTAATAGACTGATAAAGCTCTTTTGATGCGGCTTCAATTGAGATCACAAGCTTTCCCAATAAACCTTCATCGAGAATGGCTTTTCTTAATTTTTTGTTTATTAAATTACCTGTTGTGATGGTTTCAACACATTGAAACCCTTGTTTTTTTGCATAGCGCAAAATTTCAAGAATATCTTTTCTCAAATAGGGTTCACCGAACTCGCTCAATAATAGAGACTGAAAACGTTCGGGTGAAAATTTATCTAAGTATTTTTTAAAAGTTTCGAATGGGACGTCTTTACTTAAATACTTTTGCGTTCTAGGACAATGCCGGCACAGCAAATTGCAATTTTCTGTTAAAGGTATTTGGAGAGTTTTCCAGATTTGCGGGGTGTCAAAGCCTAATATCTTGTATTGTAATCTTCCAGAAACCAGACGGCCTTGGGAGTCGATATGGCTTTTTGAGTTTTTGAAAACGTTTAGATTTTCTCCTTGGCCTGCCCTTCTTGCCAATTGTTCTTTGATCATGCGTTGAACGCGACGCCATTCCATAATTCTCATAACAGGGGCTAAATCTCGCAATTGATTTTCCCAATCGAGAATCATTTGAGTTTCTTCGTTAGTCACATCAGAAAAATTCAACAATTCTCGCACAGCGTCCATTGGATCCCAGTCTGTCGTTAAATCGCAATCGACAACTGTCATAAAACACTCCCGTTTACAAATTTTTTAGTAATTACTTTTGATGGCTTTATTTATATCGGCTATTTAAGAACTGAACTTAAGGATCTAGGTTTTGATAATTTTGAGTTATTGAAGTTTGCTTAATTGCGGCATTAAATAAAATAACCAAACGATATATGGAAGGGATATTGTACAACTTCCCAAATATTAGATCATAAAGGGAAACGTCATACAATTAAATGAGATAAATATATAAACTAAGGTACCGCTAATTGACCATTAAAAACAGTAACCGCTTTACCTGCCAGAACAACCCTATCTCCTTTTAATATAGTTCTAACAACACCTCCTCTTGGAGACAATTGACGTGCGACCAATTCGTTTTTACCTAGTTTATTCCCCCAAAACGGCCCTAGGCAACAATGGGCCGATCCCGTAACAGGATCTTCGTTTATTCCAAAACGGGGGGCAAAAAAACGCGAAACAAAATCAAAATCTTTCGAAGAAGAAGGAGCGGTTGCGATGATTCCTCGGACTTCGATTTGACTTAGAATTTCAAAATCCGGTTTTAATTTTAAAATCTCTTCCTCCGACCTCAACAATACCAAACCATCCATTCGATTTTTACCAAAGTACTCTGGAGAAATTTTTAAAGCTTGTTCTAATTCTAATGGAATTGGGGCAGATTCTTCATTTTCAGCGGGAAAATCTAATTCAATCCAACCTTCTTTTTGTTTGGCTTTTAGGGTTCCGCTTAAAGTTGAAAACTCTACCATTTCTTCAGAATCTATCCGTCTGGTTTCCCATAAAACATGTGCAGAAGCTAAAGTTGCGTGACCACAAAGATCAACTTCCGCCGTGGGGGTAAACCAACGCAATCGATACCCTTTTTCCAATTGCCAAAGGTAAGCGGTTTCGGAAAGGTTCATTTCAGCGGCCATGTCTCGTAACCAATTGTCGTCCTTTTCTTCTTCTAACAAACATACCGCGGCAGGGTTTCCTGAAAATGGTTTTTCAGAAAAAGCGTCAACTTGAAAAATTGGAATTTTCATCTTTATCCAATATAAAAAAGGAAAGCCCCCGCGCGAACGCGGAGGCTTTTTAGGACAACATAAGGGGGAGGCCCCTTAGTAATGAAACTAATTTCTTCTTTTACACGTCATAATACATGGTAAATTCCATTGGATGAGGCCTTAAACGCAGCTCAGCAATTTCATTTTCTTGCTTGTAGTCGATCCATGTATCAATTACATCTTGTGTGAACACGTCTCCTTTCAATAAGAAGTCATGATCTTCCTCTAACGCTTTTAAAGCGTCTTCTAACGAATGAGGCAATGTACTGATATTCGCTAATTCTTCAGGCCCCAAAGCGTAAATATCTTTATCCAACGGATCGCCTGGATCAATTTTGTTTTCGATACCATCCAATCCAGCCATCAACATAGCGCTGAAAGCTAAATATCCATTACACGATGGGTCCGGGAATCGGCATTCCAAACGCTTAGCTTTTGGGCTAGGAGAATACATTGGAATACGAACTGCGGCGCTTCTATTTCGACTAGAGTAAGCTAAGTTTACTGGGGCTTCGAATCCAGGAACCAATCGCTTATAAGAGTTCGTGGTTGGAGCCGTAAATGCGCAGATTGCTCTAGCATGCTTTAAGATTCCGCCAATATAATGCAGGCCCATTTCACTAAATCCAGCATAACCATTACCGGCAAAAAGAGGATTTCCACCTTTCCAAATACTTTGATGAACATGCATCCCAGTTCCGTTATCTCCAAAAATGGGCTTTGGCATAAAGGTGGCTGTTTTACCATGGCGCTTAGCAATATTCTTTACAATGTATTTGTACCACATCAAATTATCCGCACACTTAACCAAGCTTGTAAATTTCATATCAATTTCGCATTGGCCAGCCGTTGCAACTTCATGATGGTGACATTCCATTACTATTCCCACATCTTGCATGACCATCATCATTTCCGATCTAATATCTTGTAAACTATCGGCAGGAGAAACCGGGAAATACCCTTCTTTATGTCTTAGTTTATGGCCTAAATTTGGACCTTCGTCTTTATTAGAATTCCAGGCGGCTTCTACAGAGTCCACAGAGTAGCTCGACGCATTTGGAGAAGAACCATAACGAACGTCGTCAAAAACAAAAAACTCCGCTTCAGGTCCAAAAAAGGCTGTATCGCCAATTCCTGTGGAATTTAAATACGCTTCAGCCTTTTGCGCGATATTTCTAGGGTCGCGGCTATATTTTTCTTTAGTAATCGGATCAACAATAGTACAAAGCAAACTCAAGGTCGGAATTTGAGTGAATGGATCCATTACAAACGTCGTTGGATCTGGAATCACAAGCATGTCGCTAGCGTTGATAGCCTGCCAACCTCTTATACTGGAGCCGTCAAACCCCAAACCTTCTTCAAAAAGGCTTTCTTCTAAAACGCTCGCCGGAACAGTAAAATGCTGCCAGGTTCCCAACAGGTCCATAAATTTAATATCGACCATAGCGACGTCGTTTTTTTTCGAAAAATCTATTACTTCTTTGGGCGTCATCGGGGCGCTTCCTCCTTATTTATAAAAATGAAAAAAATATTTGGCAAACTCATCCACACCTTTTAATTACTGGAAGTACCAGAAAACAACCGTACAGATGTTTGACTGCAAACCAGAATTTAAAAACAAAAGAGGGGATTAAATTGCTTCTTCTCCTCGTTCGCCTGTTCGAATTCGAATTGTATCAACTAAATCAGTCACGAAAATTTTTCCATCTCCAATTCTGCCAGTCTGAGCAGTTTTCATGATTGTGTTAATCACGTCGTCTAGAAGAGCATCGGAAACGATTATTTCTAGTTTGATTTTGGGCAGGAAATCGACAACATATTCGGCGCCTCTATAAAGCTCTGTATGGCCTTTCTGCCGTCCAAACCCCTTTACCTCAGAAACGGTAATACCTTTAATTCCAATTTCGTTTAACTGATCTTTAACCTCATCCAACTTGAAAGGCTTAATGATCGCCTCAACCTTTTTCATAAAACCATCTCCTTTTAGGATAAAACGGCCCGCAACGACAAAACGTAACTGCCCCATTTTATTTAGGGACCGACGTAGTATCCCTTTTCCAAAACCTTAAATAATCGCGTCATTTTCGAGAAATGACATTATACAATTTGAAAACTAATTTTCGCAAAAAAAACGCCCCGATAAACCTTTGGTTAAAGAATTTAATTCAATTCTTGTGCCACCGCCTAAATTACGTAACAAATTCCAAAAAACCAAGAAACCATTTTGTTTTCAATGGGTTAATAAATCATTATGAACCCTAAAATTAATCGATCATGAAAAAACAGCTCATAAAATGCATAATAAATACGCATTTTTTTTTTTTGCGCCCGAACTTTAAGCGCTAATTAAGAGGAAATTGTTAAAACTGGTCGTTCTCAAAGCCCGAAGCAATATTTCATTGTTTTTAAAGCAGTTTCCTAAAATCAACTTTTCAAATTTATTAAAAACGCTTTAAGTAAAAAATTTTTGGGAATTATCAAAACAATTTTGGGTCATTGAGTTTAAATTCAATTCTAAATCCATTTGGATTTTTTTCAGTTCTTCATCTTTTATGTTTCTCGGAAAAGATAATGGCTCTCCGAAACTAAAAACGCATTTAGAAAATGGCCAAGGAATCACAAATCGATCCCAACTATTTAGTTCCGTTTTCCAATTCGCATCAAATGACATAGGGACCAAAACGCTTCCAGTTTTTGAAGCTATGATGGGAGATCCTGGTTGTAATTTATGCCTTGGGCCCCTTGATCCATCGGCTACAATCACTACGCCTTCCTTTTTTCGCAATGCTTTAAAAATCGATCGAGTTGCTGGAACGGTTTTTTTAAAAGAAGAACCGCGAACTATGACATAGCCTAACAATTCTCCTAAATTGGCCAAAAAATCTCCATCGGAACTTGGGCTAATCAATATATTTAATTTTGGGCGACCTCTTAAATAAAAAAGTAATCCAAAAATCCGGCTATGCCAAAGCGTTAAAATATAATCTTCTTTTAAAGAATGAAGTATTCTCTTACTGTCCTCGCTAATAACGATTCTAAGAGTTTTACACCAAACGATAAAAATACCATATAAAATTGACGGTAATATTTTTTCTAAGAAAAAGCGCTTTAACTTCTTCAAACTTTTAAACCCAATTCTTTACATATACTTCTAGCCGTTCTGACGGCAAACCCAGGTTCTCCAAGCGATTCTTTAATTTTCAAAAGCTTTTTTTGAGTTTCATCTCTATAGGTTTTTTCTCGATAAAAACGCAAAATGTGCTTGGAAATATTTTTAGGAGTCACTTCATGCTGAATTAGTTCGGGAACGACAGTTTCACCGGCAACAATATTGACCAACCCAAAATCTTTTATTTTCACTAATCTTCTTGCTAACCAATGTGTAAGTGGATTCAATTTATAAATAATAACCATGGGACGAATTAATAACCCCGCTTCTAACGTGGCAGACCCTGAAGCGATTATTAAACAATCACAACAATTCATTACGTTATAATTATTATTTTGTATGGTTTTAATTTCTATTGAATATTTTTCAATCCTATTTTTAATATCTTCAGGGTCAATAGAATCGGCTATAGGAAGCACAAATTGACAATCTTTAATTTCTTCTTGGATTCGTTCGGCTGCCTGGAGCATGGGCTCGAGCAAAAATTCTATTTCGCTCTTTCTGCTTCCGGGTAATATCCCCACGGTAAACTTCCCAGGAGTCAATTCAAATTGTTTCTTTGCTTCTTCTGGAGTTAAAGTTGGTTTCACGATTTCGACAAAAGGGTGTCCCACAAACTCGACTGGAACGCCTGCTTTTTTATATATAGGTTCCTCAAACGGGAGCACAACATACATTTTTTTTATAATACGCCGAATTTTTTTTACTCGACCCGCGCGCCAAGCCCAAATTTGCGGGCTAATGAAAAAAAAAGCCGGGCAATTTATCCGCCGACAAAGCTTGGCAAACATTAAGTTTAAGGTAGGATAATCTATGAAGATGGCCGCATCATATTGTTTTTTAGCTATTTCTGCGGCAATCGTGCGGTATACATTAAAATAAAAAAACAAACTACCAAATATTTCCACCAACCCAACCGTTCCCATCTTTTCAATTCCAAAAACTGTTTCGACGCCAGCGCGACGCATTTTATCGCCGCCAATACCTTTAAAATTAATCTCTGGACAAATTTCTTTTAAAGCTTTTACCAAATTTCCACCATGAAGATCTCCCGACTCTTCTCCCGCTATAATCAAGATATTTAAAGACATTGGCTTTACCGATTCGATTAAATCGCAATAATGGGAAAATTAGATAAATTTGCGGCGCTAATTACGTCTTCCATCTCGGCAATCATTACCCCTTCAGCTTCAATAGCTAAAGCCGAAGCTTTGCCCTTTATTAAGGCATGAATGGTTTTTTCTCCAACTCCAGGAGCGTCATAACGATAATCTTGTCCTGTTCGGCTAACTTTTATAGCCACACATCCTCCTTTTGCCAAAGAACAGCCTCGCTCAAGAGCTTTATTAGTTCCTTCTAACGCTTCGGCCGCAATTACCGTTTGATTTTTTACGACAATAGTTTGTCCTATTTCCATATCGGCTAATTTTTTTGCGATGGGGAATCCATATTCAATGTCTCGCATAGCCTCTTCTCCTGGCTTATTTTTAGTCAAAATTCCTTTTTTCGGAAATAACTCGCTCAAATATTCTTTTTGATCTAAAACTGCAAAACCTTCGTTTTCCAATTCTTTGATTACTCCGATAAGTAGGGATTTATCTTCATGGGTTACCAATCGTTTGAAAAAATTTCGAGATCTTGCATCAAATAATTGAGGTTTAAACAAAACACTTTTATCCACCTTTCCCAACATAAGCACTCCTTGTACATTTTCTCGCTTTAAAACCTCGACTATCTTCTCACTCTTCCCTACCCCTAAATGATAATTTTTTTCCACATGAGGCTTTAGCGCTTTATCAATAGAATTAGTCAACGCAATAGAAATTACTTTAAAGCCTTTTTCTGCGGCTTTTTTTGCAAAAAAAAGAGGGACACTGCCGGAGCCGGCAATTAGGCCAATGATGAGATTATCAATCGATTCCTGGGTATTCATAGATCTATTAAACCCGATGGGAATCAGTTTTAATTTTGTTGATTAAACTGATTGAGGATTTCTAAGGCAATTTCAAGAGAGTACAGTTCTTTATCTACAGCGACATTGCGGGGGCTTCCATTCGCGGCACAATCTAAGAAATGTTTAATTTCTAACTTTAGCGGGTTGTCTTTATGAACAAAAATTCTTTCCACGTGAGATTCTTGCTTATATCGAAGGGCATCTTTGGTAACAACATGCTCAGAAGAAGATTTCCTGTGAACATATATTTCTTGATCCGTATAATCTAATAAAACATAAGAATCTTCCTGCGTTATCTCTAGAGTACGCACTTTATTTTGGGAAGCGCGACTGGCGACAATATGGGCAATGCAATCGTTTTCAAATTTTAATTGAGCATTAACAATATCGTCTTTTTTTGTAAAGACAGAGACTCCTGAAACATTAATTTGAGCTACCTTGGATTTAATTAAATTCAGCACTATATCGATATCATGAATCATGATATCTAAAACAACCCCATCGTCTTTTATTCGGTTCGAAAATGGCCCCATGCGCCGACATTCCACAAAAATCGGGTTTGAAACTATTTTATGTATTTCCTGCACGGCTCCATTGAAACGTTCGACATGTCCTATATGAAGCGTCACATTATTTTTGGCCGCTGTATCAAAAAGATCGCGAGCATGATCTAAGTTGTTGGCGCATGGCTTTTCTAACAATACATGAATCCCAGATTTTAAAAAATCTTTTGCCACTGGGTAATGATAAGAAGTCGGCACTGAAATAATAACAACATCTACTTTGCCAAAAAGTTCTTCATGAGATGAATAGTAATTAGGAATATTGTATTGTTTTGAAATAAACGAGGCTCTTTCTTCGCTTACGTCGACTATTCCGGTTAATTTTAAATTTGGGATCTCAGATAAAATACCAACATGGTATTCACCCATTCTGCCTACGCCAACTACACCCGCTCGAACCGTTTTCACTATATTGTTATTCCTCGCGAAGATGCGTTTATAAAGTCAACAAGATATCTAATTTCTGGAATCATTTCAATTTCCCTTTCAATTTTTTCTACCGCTTGGGAAACGTTTAACTCTGGATCTTTTATCATTTTTATCGCAGATTTAATGCTAGATCTTATTTTAGGAGGAAAATCGCCGCGCCTCAACCCCACTGAGTTTAATCCTACCAATCTAGCGGGATAACCTTCAACTAAAGAGAAGGGAATCACGTCTTTTCTTACGGCAGCCATGCCACCTACCATCGCGTATTTACCAATCCTGGCAAATTGATGTATTCCCACTAGACCTGAAATAAACGCTCTATCTTCGACAACGATATGACCAGGAAGACCTGTATAATTGACCATGACAACATGATTACCAATAATACAATCGTGGGCAACATGTGTGTAAGCCATTAACAGGCAATCATCGCCAATTTGAGTAACTCCATTTTCAACACCGGACCGATGAACTGTAACATATTCCCGAATTTGCGTTCGATCTCCGATTTTTATTGAAGAAGTAATATCGACATCAAATCCTAAAATTTGAGGATTTCCGCCTAAGGAAGCGCCTTGATAAATTTCGCAATTTTTTCCAATTATCGACCTTCCTTCAATTTGAACATGAGATCCAATTATAGAACTTTCACCAATTTGAACTTTGGAACCAACAATAGAATAGGGGCCGATGGAAACATCTTTGCCTATTTGAGCTTTGGGGTCAATAATTGCAGTGTGATGTATTGGCATTTGGAAAACCCGGATAGCCGTCCAGGTTATTTTATTTCGTATTTTTATGGATTGGAGATTCTATAAAAAACGAATGTTTTCTTATGGTAGACGAGTTAGTTATTTTCCTAGCACCGCTTGCAACTCGCATTGCGCTGCCAAGGCATCTTCTACAAAGGCTTTCCCTTCAAACCGGAACAATTCACCACGCTGTTTAGTTTTCATCAACTCCATTTTTAAGGTATCGCCAGGAGTAACGGGTTTGCGAAATTTAGCTTTATCAATCCCGGTAAATAAAACTGATGGATGTCCCTCTTTCTTCATAACCTTTAATGCCAAAATACACGCCACCTGCGCCATCGCTTCAATTATTAAAACTCCTGGCATAACTGGAAAGTCTGGAAAATGTCCCTGAAAAAAAGGTTCGTTTAAAGTAACGTTTTTAATTCCAACAATCCTAGAATCATCGTCGGATTCGACGATTTTATCCACTAACAACATGGGATATCTATGTGGGATTATCTTTTTTATTTCATTGATATCTATCAATTAATGCCTACAAGCTTCGAAGTTTAAAAATGAAAGTCCAAGGGAGTTGATTTAGGTTTATTTTGGATGTGTCTATTTATAAATTCGGTCATAGGTTTTAACAGCTATATCGGTTATATCTAAGCCAGAATCGCTATAAATCAAGGTTTTTTCATCCATTATTAACGAGATTTTTTTCTCCGATCCAATCTTTCTAACTACCTTAATCATCTTTGCAATAATTTTTTCGGTAATTTCTTTTTCTTTTCGACCAAACTCCTCATTTTTATCTTGAACATATCTCTCAAAATCCACTTTTTCTTTTCTAAAACGTTCCTCTTTTGATTTTTTCAGCGCCGGATCTAAAACAAAGCTTTGTTTTGTTATTTCCTCATACATGGATTTAACTTTTTTTTCTCTTACTTTAATGATTGTTTGCGCTTGTTTAAATTGTTCCTTAAAACTCGAAAGCTGCTTTTTCCATTCTTTTGTATTAGCCACCGCTTTTTGCAAATTGATAAAACCAATACGACCGCTCGCAGCAAAGGTTGAAGAAGATAAACAGAACATCATCAAAAGAACTAAAGAAATTTGAAAGAAAATGTTCTTTAAGAAAAAACTTTGTCTCATTTTTCCCCTTCCTAATTGGGTTAAATTAAAAATTTTAGAATCCGCTTCCGGCAGTGAAATGAAATTCGCCAACTTTGTTTTGATCTTGCTCATTTCTATCAAGTTTATAACCATAAGCAAAACCTATTGGACCAAATGGACTGATGAAACGAATTCCGGCGCCTATACTTGATCTCATATCGGCTAAATTAATATCTTCTCGAGTTGTAGTAATGTTGGTTCCATCACCGAAGACATTACCTCTATCATAGAAAGTAAAGGCTCTAAAAGATTTTGTAATTGGATATTGTAGCTCCAAATTAAATAACAATGATTGTTTTCCGCCAACAGGATCGCCAGTACCGTTTTTAGGTCCAATATCACGAATAGTGTAACCTCTCAAACTATTAGGCCCACCCATAAAATAACGCTCAAAAATTGGCAGCACATCGTCGCTATATCCATCGGCATAGTTTATTTCTCCATGAACGGCTCCAACCAATTTTCCAATTAACGATCGATAATAAGTTATTTCATAATTTGCTCGATAGAATTTTAGCCCGCCCAAACCGCCCAATTCTAACTTAGCCACATGTCTCCAGCCCTTGCTTGGATTTAAAAAATTATCTCTTGTATCTCTTATAAATGTTGGCCCAATTCTACTCGTAGTTCTTTCGCCATTAAACAAAAACGACGTTTCTTGATCCGGCTGAATATCAGATGTACGAACATTCTCATACCGATAGTTTAACCCAAGCCAATCGTACTCGCCTATCGCCTTACCAAATCGAAAGCCACCTCCTCTGTTACGAGATTGAAAACTAAAAAAATTCGATTTTCGATTGAATAGATCGATGCCAGCAGTCACATCGGAATCTAATAAACGAGGGTCTGTAAAAGAAACATTAAAGTTATTTCTACGCGAAGATAACTCAGTGGAAAAAGCAAGTTTTTGCCCTCTTCCAAAAATATTATCCTGCGATACAGAGGCAGAGAAAATTAGATTTTCCACCGAGCTAAAACCTGCTCCAATGGTAAACGATCCAGTAGGCTTTTCGGTAACTGTCGTTTCAACATCTAATTTATCCGGTTCTTTTCCAGGTTTGGTATCAATTTTTACATCTTCAAAAAAACCTAAATTATTAATTCTTTGTTTTGTTCTCTTTAGTTTTTTGCCGTTGAATAATTCGCCTTCTTTTAAACGAAATTCACGGCGGATAACATTATCTAAAGTTTTTGTATTTCCAGCAATATCGATTTGCCCAACATAAACTTTACGTCCTTTATCGGCTTTAAAATCTAAATCAACTCTTTTTTTATTATCGTCTATTTTAGTTAATGGAGAAACATCGGCATATGCAAAACCTTTTTCAGAATATAATTCCGTGATTGCAATTACGTCTTCTCGAATTTGTGACAGATTATAAATCTGACCTTCCTTTGACTTGATGGCTTGCCTTAGTTCCTTACTTGTGAAGGTATCGTCCCCTTCAAGAATAATCTTACCAATACTATATTGATTGCCTTCTTCAACCGGAATGGTAATAAAAATCTTTTTAGTCTTCTTGCTAATATCAATTTCCGGCTCCATTACGCGAATCTTAACAAAACCTTCGTCATGGTAATAAGACTCTATACGTAGCAAATCGATCTTCAAAACATCTTTTTTATATATTCCAGAATCGTCTAGCCATGCGAACCAAGATTTAGATTTGGTTTCCATTTTATCTATCAGGTCTTTATCCGGAATACTTTTATTTCCAGAAAACCTTATTTTTTCAATACTTACTACTTCTCCTTCGGAAATTTTTATTACGGCATCAACTAGACCATCGCTATTTAAACGAGTTTTAACATCAACTTTAACAAAGAAGTACCCTTTATCATGGTACATCTTAATTATTTCATCTATACTTTCTTGAACTAAATGATCTCTATAAGATGCGCCTCTGCGAATCCCGATAGCTTCCATAATATCGTCAGTTTCAATTTGGTCATTGCCCACTAAACGCACACTTCCTATTGAAGCAATTTCATCAACTAAAAATATTACTTTAAGCCCACCCGCCCCTTCTTCTGTTTGAACTTGAATATCCTTAAATTGTCCTAAGCTATATATTTGCTCTATATCTGAACGAATTTGATTTCTGGAGAGAGGTTTTCCTATTTCTGTATTAATATAGTAGAGAATGGTGGAGTCGCTAACACGTTTATTACCCCGGATTTCAACCGATTTTACAGTATCTCCAGATTGAGCCCAGGACAAATTAATGCCCTGACAGGCAAATATCATCAGAAATAAAGCAATCATTAAAAAAAATCTGGGTATTCTTGTCATTTCGCCGCAACTAATTGTTATCAAATAACTTATAAGGAAATTTTTGAGTTCCGATTTTAAGCCCAAAAAAAAGTATTAGATCTACCGCATAAACGCGGTAGATCTAATACTTAACATCTTGTTTTTACTTACTTTACGAACCAATCAAAATTAATCAAATAAGATTCTATCTAGGAACACGCTGTATCTAAGGCTCCCGCTTTTTCGTTAAAAACTAATTCATCATTCTGTAAAACGACCTCAATGACGCCTCCATTTTTAAACTTTCCTTCAAGCATATGGTCGGAAATCACATCTTCAACATGCTTTTGAAGGGCGCGTTTTAATGGCCTTGCGCCAAAGCTTTTATCGTAGCCTTTTTCAGCAATCCATTTTTTGGCTTCTTCAGAAACATCCAAAGTCAACCCTTGCTGAATGAGCTGTTCGTTCAATTGATCTAATTGAATATCCAAAATCTTTACGATTTCATCTAATTGCAATGGATTAAACACCACAATCTCGCTAATTCGATTAAGAAATTCTGGATTAAAAGTCTTTTTAAGATCTTGCTTGAGATCCTTTGTCATTTTATCGTGCTGGAGTTCAATATCATCTTTATGAAACCCTAGACTTTTACCTTTTTCTAACATACCCGATGAGATATTAGAAGTCATGATAATTACGGTATTTTTAAAATCAATACCGCGCCCATAACTATCCGTCAATCGCCCCTCATCCATAATTTGCAATAAAAGATGAAAAACTTCGGGATTTGCTTTTTCAATTTCATCAAACAAAACTACTGAGTATGGCTTCCTTCTTACCTTTTCGGTTAACTGCCCTCCATCCTCAAACCCAACATAACCGGGAGGAGCGCCAGTCAATCTAGAGACATTGAATTTTTCCATATACTCAGACATATCCAAACGGATCAAGGAATTTCTATCGCCAAACAAGAATTCCGCTAGGCTAGCGCATAATTCAGTTTTACCAACCCCTGTTGGCCCCATAAACATAAAAGTGCCGATAGGTCGTCGAGCGTCTTTCAATCCTGAACGAGACCTACGAATCGCTTTAGAAATAACTTTAACGGCTTCTGGTTGCCCAACCACCTTAGAAGTTAATTCCGATTCCATATTTTTCAATCGAGTAGATTCCTTCTCCTCGATTCTGGAAAGAGGTATTCCCGTCATACTAGAAACGACAGCGGCAATATCTTCTTCCGTAATATTGGGCTCGTTTTGCTCTTGCTGTTGATCCCATTCCGTTTTTTCAGCTTCCAACTTTTCCCTAAGCTCTTCTTCCTTATCCCTAAGATCTACAGCTCGCTCAAATTCTTGACTTTCGATACAAGTTTTCTTTTCCCGAACTATTTTATCAATTTCTTTTTGTATGACTTTCATCTCAGGAGATTGAGTCATTTTTCTCAACCTTACCCTCGAACCCGCTTCGTCAATAACGTCAATCGCTTTATCAGGTAAGAAACGGTCGCTTATATACCGATCAGAAAAGCGCACAGCTGTAATAATCGCATCATCTGTAATTTTCGCCTTATGATGAACCTCATACGGCACCTTTAGACCCTTAATAATTTCGATGGTTTCCTCAACGGTCGGTGGATTGACCGTAATAGGCTGAAATCGTCTTTCTAAAGCCCCATTTTTTTCTATGTATTTGCGATATTCCTCTAAAGTAGTAGCGCCAATACATTGGATTTCCCCTCTAGAAAGAGCCGGTTTCAACATATTAGAGGCATCAACAGAACCTTCGGCCGCCCCAGCTCCGACTAAAGTATGGAGTTCGTCAATAAACAAAATGATATTCTCATTTTGTAATATCTCCTTCATAATACCTTTTAAGCGGGCTTCAAACTGGCCGCGGTATTTGGTTCCAGCTATTAAGGACCCAAGATCTAATGCAACAACTCTTTTGCCAAATAAGGTCTCTGGAACTTCTCGCTCAATAACTAATTGAGCCAGCCCTTCAACGATAGCAGTTTTACCAACCCCGGGCTCGCCAATTAAAACAGGATTATTCTTTGTTCTCCTGCTTAAAATCTGGATTACTCTTTCAATTTCGGTACTTCTACCAATAATCGGATCCAATTTACCATTTACAGCCATCTGAGTTAAATCTCGACTAAACTCATCTAAAGTCGGCGTTTTACCAGATTCTTTAGCCTGATGGGTAGGTTCTTTTAACATTTCGAGAATCTTTTCCTTCACATCCTCAAAGTACATTCCAAAACTATTTAATACACGACAGGCCACTCCTTCTTTTTCTTTTAACAAACCAAGGAGCAAATGCTCTGTGCCTATATAGTTATGATTTACAGAACGAGCTTCTTCTACCGCAAACTCCAAAACCTTTTTGGCTCTCGAAGTAAACGGAATATCTCCCACAATCAATGAATTAGAGCTTTTAGGAAAGTTCTTTTCAAGCTCCTGCTTAATTTGAGAAATATCAATTCCTGCTTTTTGAACAATAGCTATAGCAATTCCACCGCCATCCTTTAAGATCCCTTGCAGTATATGTTCGGTACCTAAATACTCATGCCGGTAAAGCTCTGCTTCTTCTCTGGCCAGTATAATGACCCTTCTTGCTCTTTCGGTAAATCTTTTAAACATAATTAAACCCTTTGTTTGAAAAGGTATTGCTTAATTTCAAAACGCTATAAAAATTCAATTAAAGCGGTTTTCTTTTAAAGCTTTTCGATTTTATTTTAGCAAATGCCATTGATAATACAAGGATTTATTTTCACAGAGAAAAGGGTTCATGTTTATTTATATTTCCCAATTTCTATAAAACTTATCGGCAATTAACACTTAGGGCTTTAAGATTTAACCCCCGATAAATCATGAATATCCAGCTTCCTTATGAAAACAAACAATACAACCAGTAGTACTGGGAGGATCAAATTCATTGGCTTCGGTAAGTGAAACACCTATATCATTCCCATTGAGTATTTCAAAAATAACTTTATTATTCCGCATATCCTCTAAAGCGGCGTAACCGGGACTATAACGTTGCCCTGCCTTTTCTTTTTTTACCCCTAATCGTTGCCTCATTAAATTATGGGTATATTCCATCAAGTCTTCTGCGACCCTGTCGCTTAGTCCTTGCAAATATAAAGCGGATTCAGAATCGTTTTCCTTTTTAAAATTTGCTATCGCGTCCTCCGCTTCATTACCTGCCGTAGAAATGGCTAAGCCTGCAACATCCATTATTCCCGATTCTTTAGAACGAAAATATTGAGCGACGGAGAATTTATCTTTTCGCCCCTTTCCAAGGCAAAGATTAAAAGAAATTCTTCCCAACTCTGAATCTAGGTTATTTGGATCGTATAAAATTAATTCGTCACCTTCCGATTGAGCTGGAAGGAGACCAAAGCGAACACGGGGAATAATCCAACCATTTCCTTCCGTTTTTTGAATCCATTCATCTTTTAGATGTTCAAGATACTCTTTGGTTACACCTTTTTTCTCCCAATCGGACTGTTTTCCAAATTTCCAATTTAATGAGTACAAACTTTTGGAATCAAGACGAAGCTTTCCTATTTTAAATTCAACTAGATGGATGCCAAACTCATCATTTTGTGGACTATGGTCTTTAAAACTTATTTTTCTTCTTTTAAGCTTTTCTAGCAATCGATCATGTTCGGCTTTCATTCCTTTCGCCTTGCAATATTCGTTCGCTAATAACTTCTTATTTTCTTCAATAAAATCCTTACATTTTCCTTTATCCACTAACGCATTCATCATATTAACCCCGTCCATTGCGCTCTCACAATAAAACACGTTGGGTCTCAATAGGTCTAAATCATCTTGCCCCCACATGGAGACATATCCTGCGTGTCGCCAATTAACCGGGGCCCCTCCAACAAGGATGGGAAAATTAAAATCTCCTTCCTTAAGCATCTTCGATACGGTAATCATGTGATTGGAAGTTTGAACCAGTAAGGCGCTCATACCTATGGCGTTCGCATTTTCTCTACGAGCCGTTTCAATAAACTTTTCTAGAGGAACTTGAACTCCTAAATCAATCACTCTATAGCCGTAATTTTCTAATAGCGTTTTCGCCAAATCCTTACCAATACTATGAACATCTTGGTACACCGTTCCTATCACCACAACACCCTTGTACCGAATCGCTTCTCCAGGCTTTACCCCAGATTTAAATTGCATATACGCTTCTAAAAAACCCATCACATTTCTCATCACATCGGCGCTTTTAAGCAGGTGCGGTAAACTAACTTCTCCTCTACCAAATCGGTCTCCCAATTCGCGCATAGTTGTCATTAAATAATTAGAAATAAAATCTAAAGGTTCATGTTTATCGATTGCTTCTGCCGCTTCGACCGCTATTTGATCTTTATAGGGAAATTGTCCTCCGTCTTTTTCTATTACGCCATCGGCTTTTTGCTTAAAGCCATTCATAATCTTTTGACAAATTCGGTCTTCCAATTCTAAGGTAGAATATTCAGTTTTCTTTACAACATTTCCTGTTTTTTTAGTTAGAGCAATACTCTCCAGTTCTTCAAAAGCCGACATTTCTCTATCTAAAATAACTTTACGCGCTAAATTCACATCTTCATTGGGAAGATTTTCAATAGGAACATAGTGATTGGGATTTAGAATCGCACAATCTAGCCCAACTTTTCTAGCTTCGTCTAAAAATACGCTTGTTAAAACTTTTCTCATATAGGGCTTTTGGGCTAATCCATTCGTCAAATTCCCTACGCCAATAGTCGTTTTCAAATCCGGATGAATTCCCTTTATTTTTGGTAAACAGTTTAAAGTTTCCAAGCAGAAATTCATTCCTTCAATCGATTCGCTTCCAATCGGATAAGCATTTACATCAATTAATAGTTGACTTGGTTTAACGTTATGTTTTTCTTTGCATTGATTAACAATTTCCAACGCCAAATTGTATTTTTCTTCAGAAGTTATACCAGGACCCTCCGGACCGTTTACAAGAGCAATATATATTGGTCCATGTTGCTTTGTTACTTTAAGTACGGCGTCCAGTTTATTTTCCCCAGGGCGATATTCTTCAAGGCTGATGGAATTAATAATTGGTTTTCCAGGATAAACATCTATTGCCTGTTCCAAGGCTTCTACCGAAAAAGAATCTAAACACATTGCTCCTTTAAAATCGCTGGTTAAGTTAAAAATAATTTCCGGCAATATTTTTTCTGTTTCGACAATATTACTATCCATGCAAACATCAATAATATCTAATCCTAAATCGACAACTTGTTCTCGCGCTACTTCTTCCAACACATCCGAATGGATCTTGTCCTCAAGTTCCACAGCATCTCTAACCTTCTTACTTCCTCTCACATTAAGACGCTCGCCAATCCGAACTAACCCCTTTGAACTATCAAGAACATATGCGTTTTGAGGCCCTGAAAGGTAAATATTATTATCTTTTACCCTTTCCTTCGGAGTTATGTTTTTTAGGCGTTCAGCTAATTTACGGATATGTTCTGGAGTTGTTCCACAACATCCTCCAACGATTGAAGCTCCCCACTTTTCTACAAAAGGAGCTACTGCCTCTGCCATCGCTTCCGGTTCCAATTTATAGCAAGTCTTCCCATCTATAGAAACTGGTTGCCCTGCATTAGGAACAACTGAAAACGGTAAGTTTGAAAATTTACTCATTTTCTCTACCGCATTATTCATTTCATCCGGACCACAAGTACAATTAATCCCAAAAACATCAATTCCCATCTCACTTACGGTTACGTATGCAGCTTGTATATCGCAATTAAAAATTTGCATTTTGGAAAACTGATCAACTGTAACTTGCGCCATAATCGGAACCTTTTTACTTTTTTCTTCCATGGCTTTTTTTGCGCCTATTATTTCTGCTTTCAATTCCAATATGTCCTGCTGCGTTTCATAAAGCAAAACATCAGCGCCACCGTCAATCAAACCTAAAGCTTGACGATAAGAATTCTCGACAATGCCATTGAAAGTCGCTTGATTTAATTCCGCTTGAGTACTTGACACAACATAATTAGAAGGACCAATTGAACCTGCCACAAATAGAGGCCTGCCATCATATTCAGGAGATTTCTTGTATCTTTCTATCGCGTTATTCGCAATCCGACACGCCTCTAAATTAAGGAAGTATGCTATCTCATTTAGATCGGCATTCTGAATTTTCAGGCTCTCTGGAATAGCTTCCATATCGGAAGCATTGATTTTAGAAAAATCAAACTCTTTTAGTCGCAAAGGCGATGCGCCAAAGGTATCTGTTTCAATAATATTGGCGCCCGCGTTTAAATATTTTAAATGAATTTCCTCCAACCCCTTAGGTCGCGAAAAGACTAAAAGGTCGGTTAACATTTTAAAATCAGGTCCACCAAATGCCTCATCGCTTAATTCAAGATTTTGCACCATGGTTCCCATGGCGCCATCTAATATTAAGACATGACGCTCTAAAGCCTTTAAAAATTCCATATAAATTAGTCTTTTAGGCGTTTAATAATAGATTGAAGAAAATGCGAGATGTCATCTCGCGTCAAAGGTAAGAAATTAATTTTAATTGAAAAAACCTACACAAATTGGAAGGTAGTAATATAAATTTTATACGAACTTCTGTCAACCTGCATGGATAATTTGTAGAAATTAAAACCGAATTTATTTAAATGAAAAAACAAAAAAGTTTGATTTCAATAAAACAATTTAAGCTTAACTTCTAAAAAAACTGAGATGGGGGGGAGGGTTGGAAATCGCTATTTGTGTTAATAGCGAAAAAAATTTACAAAAAAAGGTGGGAATTTAAATTATGCAGTTAGTTTGGCTAATAGGTCTTTAAATTTTGTTTCGCTTGCCCCTTGTTCTATCGCTTTTTTTAGCTGACTTACCGCTGAATCATTATCATTTTTCTTAAGGTAAATTTGCGCAGATTCATAATAAGGCTCAAAGAATTGGGGATTAACCTCTAAAGACTTTGCAAAAGCCTTTAATGCCTCATCTAATTTATTTTGCTCATTGTAAACTTTCGCCAAATTAAAATGAGCTAAAAGACCCTTTGGATCTTCTTTTATAGAGGCTAAAAGAATTTTTTCCGCTTGCCCGATGTCTCCCTTTGTCCTAAGAGCTTCTGCCAAATTATTTAAATATAGAGGAGATTTTTCATGACTTGCAGCTTTCTCATAATACTCAATTGCTTTGGTAATATCTCCCCGCTCTTTATATAAATTCCCAATATTGTTTAGAGCTTTACCGTCATTGTCATTTGGGTTTAAGTTTATTCCTTTTTCCCAATAACCTAATGCTCCATCTTTATTCCCCTCCATATAGTCCACCATTCCTAAATTTATAAGAATTTGTGGATTTGTGGAGTTTAAAGATTTCGCCTTTTCGAACATTTCTTTAGCCCCTTGATAGTTTTTAATACCAAAGAAAATTAAACCTTTTTTATTGTAAGGCTTCCAATCGCTAGGATCATACTTAATAGCCAAATCAAATTCATCCAATGAATTTTGAAATAAGGAATATTGAGCAAACTCGATTCCTAACAAATAATGTTCTTTAGATTTTGCAGAATCCACTTTGCCTTCAACAGAAGCGCCTGAGGAGCAAGCAGAAATAAGAAGCAAAATAAATAAAAACGGGAAAAGAAAAGAAGAAAAGTGGCGTTTCATTTTAAAATCACTAACGTTAAGAAGATAAAAAGGGGAAGAAATAAAAACGGAGAAAAAAAATAAGAGGAGGCAATAATGCCTCCTCTTATATAAATCTAATTTTACTAGTTGATACCTCTACCATTAACCAAAGTGGTTGAAGCTTGAAGCGCTGCAGAATCATGCGCATCACCAACAAACTCCATAGCAAATCCAGTACTACTAGAAGGAATTACTATAGCGCCCCACATTGATATTTGATTCAAATTATTCACCTTATGACCAGAAGCTGTAATCTGTACCGCAGTCGGATTAGAAGAACTTAACTCCATCCTCAATTGACCGCTCTCAGAAGAACCATTGGTTGCTGCAATGAATAAAACATTTGAATTAGTGATAGTTGAACTATTGATCGTACTATGGTTGGTAGAAACAACAAAAATTCTATAAGTTTCACCAGCACCGATAGTAAAAGTCGACGTCCCTGCCGTAGCGCTAAAACCTATAGGCGACATCGTCAAACCAATTTGAGTCACGGAAGTATTCAAGGATGGATGAGTTATCCCAACAAAAGAATAAGTTGAGTTAGCATCCGTCTGAACATAAGGTGAAACCGCGACTCTATTTTTTGGAACTGCATAAGCACTTTGGACAGAAACCAAAAATGCCAGCAAGATTATAAGCACAAAAAATTGTGTCTTTCTCATTAGCCTCTCTCCTTTAACACAAATTACCAAATTTATAAGCTAGTTAATTTAAACCCACAGGTCTTATACTCAAAGAGCCACCAGTGTCAACATTAAACACCGAATCATGAGTATCGCCTATGAATTCCATAGCAAAACCGGAATTTGCGCTCGACACAACTATAGCACCCCAATAATTCAGCGCGGTAGCATCCGTTATCCTTGTTACAGGAGTGAGCGGGTTACTAGCACGAGGAGTAAAAACTAGAGAGCCAGACGAAGAAGTAGTTGTTCCAGAAATAAAAACTACGTCACTAGCTGTAATCGTTGAAGTATTAATAGTGGAATGATTTGTCGCAACGACAAAAATCCTGGTAGTAGTATTCTCGTTAATAGTAAAAGCTGAAGTACCAAAACTAGTGGTACCATCATTGCTAATCGCTTGCATAATAACGCCAATCTGCGAACTCATAACGTCCAAAGAACCATGTGATATAGATACAAATGTATACGCATCCCCATCGGATTGCCAGTAAGGCGAAACAACCGACGTGCTATTTGTAACAGCAAACGCGTTTGCAGCATTGAATATAAGCAAGGCCATGGCTGCGATAAAAACAGAGAATCGCGTAATGATCTTGTTTTTCATTCTATTATTCTCCTATTTTGTAATTAAATCCAAAAAGAATTTATTTATCCAGTAAAAGGATATTGGTTTTTTTGACACCTCCTTTCTTATATATTAAACATTAAAAAACTTATTGTATTGATTTTTTTTAATTTGTCAACACTATAAAGTAAAAATATTTTAAACGAGCATAACCCTAAAAGACAAATAAAAACAATTTATTATTTAATTTCTAAAACCGGGGAAAAACCAAACAAACCATGCAAACCCGGCATAAATTACCTATTGAGTAGAACAAATATAGCTTTCCGCTTTTTTTGACCTCTAACCTAGAAAAACCCAAAAAATGGTTTTATTAATACTTTTTCGGCAAAAATGTTAATTTCTTTATTTTAATTAGAAATATTTTCCAAAACTGCAAATAAATAAGCAAAAACCATTCCAAAACACTATAAGTTTTAGATTATTTAATTGAAATATTTTTTCAATATTGTATGAGTGAAAAAACATCTATATCGCTTAACTTTTTTTTGCCATTCAAAAAACCTAGTTCCAACAAAAAAACCGCTTCCACAATATTCACTTGAAAATTATTCTTAACCAGGTTGATTGTAGCGGCGGCCGTACCTCCCGTTGCCAATACATCGTCAATTAATATTATTTTTTGCCCTTCAATTAGAGCGTCTTGGTGAATTTCTATAGTATCAGTCCCATATTCCAACTCGTAGCTTTCCTTGAAAGTTTTATATGGAAGTTTACCGGGTTTACGAACAATGGCAAATCCCGCTCCTAAAGCGTAAGCTAAGCTAGCGCCGAAAATAAAACCACGAGCTTCAATCCCTAACACAACATCAATTTTTTGGTTTTGAAAACGGTCTTTTAACCGGTCTATCAACTTTTGGAATACTTGCCCATTACTCAATACAGGAGTTATATCTTTAAAAACTATTCCCGGCTTTGGAAAATCCGGAATATCTCTTATTAAAGCTTTAACATCTTCCATAAACCTCACTCCATACCAATATTAACAATTAGATTGCTTAAAATAAACCTACCGGTTAATTTTCCTTTTGGGAAGATACTTTAATGGATTTACCGTTTGAGTATCGTTACGAATTTCAAAATGCAAATGTGGTCCAGTGGAACGACCTGTGCTTCCCATTAAAGCGATTTTTTGTCCTTGTTTAACTTTTAAACCTCTACCTACATGAATTGCAGAGTTATGAGCATATACTGACATTAAACCGTTGTCATGTTTTATAATTACCATTAATCCATATCCTGTAGGTCCATTACCGCTAAAAACCACTTTACCTGATGCAGACGCATAAATAGGTGTGCCTTTTCTATTAGCAATATCAATTCCATCGTGATGCCTTCTACCTCTAATTCCATACTTTGAGGTTATTGTTCCTTTTTGTACTGGCCACACAAAAAAGTTATCTCGCAACTTACCTAAAGAAACCTTCTTTACTTTAGGTCGGGCGCCTTTCTTTTTTTTAGAAGTAAGGATTTTAGCGGTTGGAGAAACATCCAATACTCTCAACGCACCGGGTATCCATAAACGGCGACCAACCTGTAATTTACTAGGATCGGAAATGCCATTGATTCGTTTAAGTTTTTCTAAATCGATATCATATACTGATGCGATGCGATAAAGCGTTTGTCCTGACTTGACTGCGTGGTAAACACCAATGGATCGTTTTTCTAAAAGCCCCCCGAAGCACCCTGAAAAAATTAAGGCGCTTAACCCAAGCCATGGTAATGTTGTAATTAAAAATGTAAAGAATCGTCTTGATTTAATTTTTCTATTTCTCCACAATTATTCTTTTAGTTTTAAATGGGTTTCAAAATGAAAAAACTTAAATTATCACTCTCTTTACAAAACCAACAAATTATTGTATAAAAAGGAATTATGATTAAAAAGATATTTTTTTTAATACTCTTTGTCCTTGCCATCATTTCTTTCGGTTGTAATGTTTACGACGAAATCATAGATGCAGCCATTGTCGATCAAGCTGGCGATAACTCTACGGAAACGACAACGACAACTTCCACCTCAGCAAGCGATACAACCTCCACAACCACTGCTTCTACAACTTCGTCTCTTATTTTCCCCCCATAAACCGCTAAACTCTTAAAACGACGATTTACAAATCTCTCCCTAATAGTTGTATTTTTTTCAAACTGAAACCAATTAGGTCTTAAATGTTTTTTCAAGCCCGTCATCTTATTTGTTTTTTTGCTCTTTTTTTGATGTCGTCGTGCTTTTCCAACGAAAATAACAAACCAAGTCCTTTTGGGTTACCCGTCACTTATCCAGTAGGAGGAAAGCCCGTTGGTTTAGCGGCAAAGGATATGAACAACGATGGCTATCCTGATTTATTAATTCCAAACACCGGGGATAATACGCTTTACTTTTATGAAGGTAATGGAGACGGAACGTTTAAAAAAGCCGTCGTTTTGAAAACTGGTAGAGAACCAATGTCTTTAGCCATTGCCGATTTTGACGGAGATGGATTGCCAGACATAGCGCTTTGTAATTATGGAGATAATAACATTTCCATTATTTTAGGACAAAAAGACGGCTTGTTCAAAGTTAGCGCCAAAATAAAAACGGGAAGACTTCCAATTGCAATCGATACATCAGACTTTAATGGCGATGGTTTTATAGACCTTGCCGTCACTTTGAGATTCAATAAATTAATGATCTTTTTAGGTGTGGGGGATGGCAGCTTTAAAATTGGAGAGGCCTATAAAGCGACTGGAACCCCAGCAGACCTTGTAGCTGGTAATTTTAATAATGATAAATACCCAGATATTGCAATAGTTTCAAACGCTATTAAAGCAAACTATATTAAATTATTTTATGGCAATGGCGATGGAACATTTCAAAATCCTAAAAAAATTCTAGGCGCCAAACAGTCAAATTATATCGCGAAATACGACTTAAATAATGACAAAATTCAAGATTTAGTAATCGCCAATCCTTTAGCGGATAGCATAACTTTATTTATAGGAAACAAGGAAGGAAGTTTTGCCGTTCAACCTGATCTAGCGGGGGAAAAAGGTCCACAGTATGTCGTTTCAGGGGAATTTACAGGGGATAAAGCGATGGATTTAGTTGTAACAAACCGTAGAGACAATTCCATATCTATATTAGAAGGAAGGGGAGATGGAAGCTTTATTTTTCCTCACTATAATTATCCCGTTGGTCCCGATCCACGGGCAATGGCAGCGGCTGATTTCAATAATGACGGTTTAACAGATCTTGCATTAATTTTACATCAAAGAAAATTAGTAGAAATTTTCATGAGAAGTCATGGAACTCCCGACCCAATCGAATAATATTTAGAAACCCTCTGGTAGGCAAAAACTAAAGAGCTTTCTAACGACTTTAAAATCCCCCCTAATTTTTTTCTAAATCTTCAAAACCTAAATCAGGCTTGCTTGAAATTTTATATTCCCCCCCTAACCAAGCCCCTAAATCTAATAGCTTACATCTTTCGGAACAAAACGGAAAATTGGGATCTGATTTTTTTTTGACTTTGGCTTTACAAATAGGGCAAAAATTTGTCTTATCTTTTGGGAGAGACATAAAATAAAGAGAAGGTTTTAAACAAGTTAGAAAACCAAGAATAAATTTTATTTTGCCGGTAGTTTTATAGTGAAAGTTGAACCGTTCCCTAAAACGCTTTCAACACTGATCATTCCACCCATCATATAACAAAACGATTGGCTAATAGCCAAACCTAAACCCGTACCGCCATACATTTTAGCTACAGATGGATCTGCTTGAGCATAGCTTTTAAATAGATTATTTATATTTTCTGGATTAATTCCAACTCCAGTATCTTTAACTCTAAAAATCATCCAATCATTTTCTTCGCATTTATCTCGAAAAACCTTTAACAATACCTCCCCTTTTTGGGTAAACTTTGCCGCGTTACTCAATATATTCATTAAAATTTGTCGTAGTCGAGTGGAATCCACCATTATTGAACCTAGGTTCTCATCGGAATCTACTTTAAATTCATTGCCATTTTTCCCCATCATGGGACTAATTGTTGTACTTACTTCCTCAATTAAATTGTCCACAGCGCAATCTTCAGGGAAAAGTTGCATTTTACCCGCTTCAATTTTGGATAAATCTAAAATATCGTTGATCAAATTCAAAAGATGTTCGCCAGCGCCATTAATTTTTTTTAAATCTGGAACAAAATCCTCCTCTACCTCCACGTCTTCCGCTACTTCCTGTAAAAGTTCACTATATCCTATAATAGCATTGAGAGGAGTTCTCAATTCATGGCTCATATTCGCCAAAAAAACGCTTTTCGCTTGATTGGATGCTTCCGCTTCTTTTTTTGCGGTAACTAATTCTTTATTTATTTTTTCTAAATCGGCAATTTTTTTATAATATTCAACATTTCTGTCGGCAACTTTTTTTAATTGAAGAGCATTGCTTAAACACACAAATAACTCTTCTCCGTCAATTGGATAAGGGATAAAGCCATGAATTCCCATAGATAAAAGCTGGGATTTTTCTTCGCTAGTTAAAGCGTTATTCAACGTTAGCATAGGACTTTTTTTTAACGCTTCAATTTTATTTAGCATCCTAATAGTATTTGAAAGAGTAACAATACTTCCTCCAACTATCGCAATATTTAAATCTTCAAAAATTGGATCTTCGATATTGGTTACTTCGGGTAAAAATTTCAAATCCCAGCGAAAACTTTGTCCCTCAAGCAACCCCTCAAAAAAACTTCTAATTTGAGCGGTAGGTTCAATAAAAAGAATACGTGGTTTCATAAAAACAATTCAAATAATAAAATTAACCAAAAATAGATATTAATCAGGATCAAGATTCTTTCAAACCTACGTTGTTTAAAAAATAAGATGGCTTACATTAGAAAATCAATATTTTCCCCTTATATAACCTTTTACCTCATTTTTATAATAAAGAGACAATTTCTTATGTAAATTTTCCGTTAAATTTGTAATATCGCTGACAAGAGAGTTTTCAATTACTTGTTGAGAGCTTTTGCCCCCTGGTATAACGACTGTAGCGGCGTCAAAGTCCAAAATCCACCTAAGAGCCATTTGAGCCATACTCATTTCATCAGGAACTAGAGGCTTCAAGTCATCCGACAATTCAACGCCTTTTTCAAAAGGCAATCCAGAAAAAGTTTCGCCAACATTAAAACATTGTCCATCTCTATTAAAATTTCGATGGTCGTTTTCTGGAAATATCCTATCGTTAGAAATTTTTCCGGATAGCAAACCTGAAGCCAAAGGTAATCTGATAATCAACGCTATCTTTTTTTCTTTTGCTTTTTCGAACAATGCTTCAATAGGCTTCTGACGAAAAACATTAAAAATAATTTGGAGGGAAAAAATTCCTTCTTGCTCCAAGCATATTAGGGCTTCATCCATCGATTCAACACTCGCTCCAAATCTTTTAATTTTTCCTTCTTTTTGGAGAATTCGTAACCAATCAAAAACTTCGCCTCTTTCCATCAGTTCGGTTGGAATACAATGTAATTGCGTTAATTCCAAACAATCTAAACCTAACCGATTTAAAGAAGCTTCCGTATGACGTCGAAATATTTCCAGTGAAAAATTGTCTAGACCTCCGGGCTCGGGAAACCGACCTAACTTTGTCGCAATTATGATGTTGTCTGACAAGGGTTTTAAATATTTGTTAATTAAAGATTCCGAGCGACCTGCGCCATAAACATCAGCCGTGTCAAAAAAATTAATTCCATATTCGACGGCAGTTTCTAATACTTCCTGAGCCTTTGATTCGCTTACGGTTCCCCAGTCTGCCCCTAACTGCCAAGTTCCCAATCCGATTTCTGAAACGCTAAAACTTTCGGAACCAAAAGTCCGACTGCGCATATCGCTATTCCTTTTTTAAAAATAACTATGAATTAAGATAATAGCCTTACTTGATTATAGTTCACTTGATTTAACGTTTAAACTCTCTCCTTCGGAGTTAGCAATAACAACCGCCCCAACTGAGTCGCTAAAAATATTAACAATTCCTCGATACATATCTAACGGGCGATCTGCGGCCAACATTGCTCCTACAATTATAGAAACAATTTCTCCTTTTAAACCAACCGTTTCTAAAATTATAAAAATAGTTACCAATCCTGCTGAAGGAATAGCGGCTGTTCCAATTGAAGCTAATAAGGCAGTAAAAACAATTAATGATTGTTGAGAAAATGAAAGATCAACACCCATCACTTGAGCAATAAAAATCACTCCGACGCATTCGAACAAAGCGGTTCCATCCATATTAACCGTTGCTCCCATCGGCAGAACAAAACCGGAAACGGTCTTTGAGACCCCTAAATTTCTCCTAACACATTCCATGGTAACTGGTAACGTTGCCAATGACGAGCTCGTTGCAAAAACAGTCGCCAAAGCATTAGCCATGCCAATAAACTGTCGGATGGGATTTTGTCGAGTAAATAAAAAATAAATAATGGGAAGAACAACCAACAAATGTATCGTCAAACCTGTGGCGATAGTGGTCATATACCAACCAACCGCCTTAAAAAAATCAACTCCCATATTTTGGTTTCCTAATTTCACCGCCAATCCAAAAACTCCAATAGGAGCGATAAGAATAACCAAACGCGTCATTTCCATCATCGCTTGAAAAGCGTCTTCTAATATTTCCGCAAAGCGATTTTCTCCCTCGCCTCCAATCCGATCAATACAGATTCCAAACGTAATAGAAAAAAATATTATTGCGAGCATATCTCCATTGGCTGCGGCGGCAAGCGGATTGGTTGGAATAACGCGTAGAATTAAATCTAATGGAGGAACAGGCTCAGGCAATTCCAGAGGAGAAACTAAGTTTTTTTTTGTCAACTCAACCGACAATCCAGGGCGAATCCAGTTGACCAAAGATAACCCAACCAAAATTGCTAATAAACTGGTCGACAAATAATAACAAACTGTTTTAATTCCAAGCCATCCTAATCTTCCAGTTGCACCTATATTTGAAACGCCTGTAATCATTGATAAAACCACTAGGGGAATAGTAACCATCTTCAGCAAACGAATGAACAAATCGCCTACAGGCTCGGCAAACGAAGAATATGGGCCAAGAATCTTAGAAAAAACAATCCCAAGGAATAAAGAAATAATTATTTGCCAATGCAGCTTTAGCTTAATCATGAGAGGTCACAGCATTGGGAAAAAAATTAGGGTAGAAGGGTAGAGAGGATGAACAAGCCAAACCAGCGCTTTTGAAAACGCTGGTTTGGCTAAAAAAAATATTTTTATATCCGTAATAAAACCGTTTAAATAACACCGTAAGCTAACATGGCTTCGGCAACTTTGACGAAGCCCGCTACATTTGCTCCTTTTACATAGTTAACCTTGCCATCTTCGTTACCATACTTTAAACATTGATTATGAATATCTCTCATTATACCTTTTAAACGTTCTTCTAATTCTTCACGAGACCAAGAAAGCCGGATACTGTTTTGAGTCATTTCTAATCCAGAAACGGCAACTCCTCCAGCATTTGAAGCTTTTCCAGGAGCGTAAAGAATCCCAGCATCAAGAAAAGCTTTGACTCCCGCTTCTTCCGTTGGCATATTCGCGCCTTCAGAAACGCCTTTACAACCATTTGCCAACAACTGTTTAGCCTCGTCCTCATTAAGCTCATTTTGAGTGGCGCATGGGAAAGCTAAATCGCACGGCGTACTCCAAGGCCGTTTACCCTCATGAAACTTAGATTCAGGGTATTTTTGAGCATATTCAGAAATACGACCTCGTTTAACAGTTTTTAAATCGATAATATAATTTAATTTATCCTGGTCAATCCCACCCGGATCATGAATAAATCCAGATGAATCTGACATAGTTAAAACTTTACCTCCAAGGTGAATTATCTTTTCCGCACAAAACTGAGCAACGTTTCCAGAACCAGAAACTACACAGTTTTTACCACTAATTGAATCTCCCTTATTTTTCAACATTTCTTCCATAAAATACGCATTACCGTATCCCGTGGCTTCTTTCCGAATTAAACTACCGCCAAACTCTAATGCCTTACCAGTCAAAGCTCCAGTAAATTCATTTTTCAAACGTTTATACTGTCCAAACATATAACTAACTTCACGAGCGCCAACACCAATATCTCCAGCCGGAACATCAACAACCTCCCCAATGTGTTTGCTCAATTCAGTCATAAAAGCTTGGCAAAATCGCATCACTTCTCGATCCGATTTACCTTTTGGGTTAAAGTCCGCTCCACCTTTTCCAGCCCCCATGGGTAACGTGGTTAAACTATTCTTAAAGGTCTGCTCAAATCCAAGAAACTTTAAAACTCCCAAATTCACTGAAGGGTGGAATCTCAATCCCCCTTTGTAAGGTCCAATCGCATTATTAAATTGAACTCGGTATCCTCGATTAGTTCTAACATTTCCGGAATCGTCTTCCCAACATACTCGGAAAATAATAGTACGGTCTGGTTCAGTCATCCGCTCCAATATTTGAGCCGTTCGATATTTTGGGTTCTCATTAATATATGGAATGACAGTCTCTGCTACCTCATGAACAGCCTGATGAAATTCAGTTTCTCCAGGATTACGACGCACCAAACCTTGCATAAATTCATCAATCACAAGAGGTTTATTTTCTGACATATTCAACTCCTAGACAAAGGGTTTCAAATACTATCAATTATAGAAATTTTTAATCTCTAACATATATAGGTGGAATCAACTTTTTTGTTTACCTATTTATCATAATTTCAACACCAAATGTAAAAAACTTTCGTCCATCTATTACGATGCCGAATCTAATTAAAAACTGTCTCCAAGTATTGATATATTTTTTCGAGAAAAGGAATAATTTATGATAAGTTTCGATCTTACAAATACAGATTCGAATAAAACACTGAAATAGCGGTTCGACCCAATATGACGGAGATAAAAAATTTAGATAAGATTTTATTTGAAGAATATTCTAACGAAGAAGAAACAGAACTTCTCTTATCTCAACTTGGGTTTGAAGAGAGAGAAAGAGCGAAAAAAGTCTTACAAAGTCTAGCCAACCAAGCAAACTTCCAACGTTTATTTCCTAGTTTTTTCCCCGAATTTATAAAACTCATTCAGAAATCTTACAATCCAGACGCCGGTCTCCTGAACTTTGAACGTTTTTCCCAAAAAATTCACGACAAAGAACATCTATATTCGTTGCTATGTGGCGATCACTTTTTACTAGAAGCTCTGATTGTTCTTTTTTCAGGTAGTCAAGTCTTAACAGATACCTTGTTAAAAAACCCCGGTTATTTTGACTGGCTTAAGTTACCCGAAACACTGAAAAAACCAAAATCTAAAGACGCTCTTTTCCGAGACTTTTATTCCATGGTTGGGGTAGACGATATAGATAAATCCCTCCCTTCGTTTCTAAGAAAATTTAAGCAACGAGAATACATACGAATAGGGTTGAGAGATTTAATGGGTCTCTCTGAATTAAAAGAAAATGTCGAAGACATATCTAACTTAGCCGACGTATGTCTACAATTCGCATACGAATATTCAGATCGTTTCCTTAAGGAAAAATATGGCGTCCCAATGCATCAAAGCGACAAAGGAGAATGGAAAGAAACCGAATTTGCAGTATTTGGAATGGGAAAGCTTGGCGGAAGAGAACTAAACTATAGTTCAGATATCGATTTAATTTATTTGTACGAATCCAGTCATGGCGAAACTAAACCTGAAAAAAATGACAATTCAAAAAATTCAATTACAAATCATGAATATTTTACAAAACTAGGCCAATTACTAACGAAAACAATTAACGAAATTACCGGAGAGGGGGCGGTTTTTCGAGTCGACCTAAATTTACGACCTGAAGGTCGAAGTGGAGAAATTGCAAATTCACTTACTAGCTCTGAAATTTATTATCAATCCTGGGGAAGAACTTGGGAGCGACAAGCTCTTATTAAAGCTCGAGTAAGCGCCGGTAGCGAATCGCTTGGTAAAACTTTCTTTAAAATGATCGAACCTTTTGTTTTTCGCAAACACCTTGATTTTGCGGCTATCGACGAAATTAAATCGATGAAACAAAAAATCGATCAAAACCTGAAACAAAAACGTGGAGAAGAACAAAATATCAAGTTAGGTTTTGGAGGTATTCGCGAAGTTGAGTTCATTGTCCAAGCATACCAATTGCTTTTCGGCGGTAGGTTTTTAGACCTACGCATTACCAATTCATTAGAAGCTTTAGATCATTTACAACAAAAACAATTCTTAAATTCTGACGAATACGACCGCCTAAAAAAAGCCTACATTTTCCTTAGAAGATTAGAAAACCGGGTTCAAATGACTTTTGGATTACAAACGCATTCAATGCCAAAAAAGGAGAAAGATATTGCTATTTTGGCAAGAAAAATGGGTTTCCATTCCAACGACCCTAAAGAATCTATTTCTCAATTCAATATCGATATGGCTCAACATACTAATTATGTTGGAAACTTTTTTGCAAACTTACTTGCTAGTCCTGCCGATAGAGAATCCTCCCAGTTACATTCTCCAGACAAGGGAGCCGTTAAATTAGATGAAAAAAATTTCAATGAAGAATTATTAAAATCTTATTCATTTCCCGATCCTAAACGCGCCTTTCAGTTCTTAAAATCTTTACGAGATGGACCAGATTTTTTTCATCCGACAGAAAAAGGGGTTAGAAATTTTTATGTTTTATTACCCAAATTGTTAAACGCGGCTATTACGACCCCAATGCCTAACTCAGCCGTTGAAAACTTTGTTAAATTTGTTGAAGCCAGCCATGCTAGAGAGGTTTTTCTGGGTATCCTATTAGATAATCAACGTTTTTTAGAAATACTTTTAATTCTTTTTGGTTCCAGCGACGGACTATCCAACATAATTATTCGCCGTCCAGAATATATGGATGTTCTCATCTCAAATGAATCTATTTACCGATTCAAACACCCTGAAAAAATATATGCCGATTTAATCCAAATTCTTGAAAGAGCGACTAGTCTAGAGGAGAAAAAAACAATTCTTCGCCAGTTTAAAAAGGGGGAAGAGTTACGTATTGGAGTTCGATACTTAATTCGTGAAACAGACTTGATCGGAACGCTGACCGACCTATCCACTATTGCAGATTTATTCCTTCGCGCAGCACTTGAAACAGCCAAAAAAGAAATCGTTAGCGACCCCAATGAAGGAGATGCCTCCGATGTCGAAAAATTTGCAATTTTCGGATTGGGAAAACTTGGAGGTAACGAGCTAAATTTTGGATCTGATTTGGATATTATATTTGTCTATGACGATAACGGAGGCGCCTCAACCACTCAAAATCAACAAACCTCCACCACAAAATATATGCGATTGGCACAAATAGTCTACGCATTATCTACCGAAATGACGTTTGAAGGTTTTGCTTATAAAATCGACACGAACTTAAGACCTGAAGGGAATCAAGGCTGGATCGCACATTCTATTCAGGGGTACGAAAACTATTTCAATACAAGAGGACGAATTTGGGAACAACAAGCAATGACTCGCGCTAGATTCATTGCGGGAAATGAAAACTTAGGAAAAGATTTTATTAAAATAGCTCAAAATTTTACTTATAAGCCCAAATTGGAATACAGCTCTCTCATTGAGATTGCGCGATTACGCGAAAGGATGGAAAAAGAAATTGCAAAAGAAATAAAAAAAGGGAAAAACGTTAAATTGGGGTATGGAGGATTAGCGGACATCGAGTTTACCGTTCAAATTCTACAACTAATGCACGGTTATAAAAGTGTCCAATTCAAACAAACGAACACTTTGACAGCTCTTAATTCTTTTGCCAATTTAGGGGTTCTTGATCATTCAACCGCAGAAAGTCTTAAAAAGTATTACGTTTTTTTGAGAAATCTGGAGTGCTCCCTACGAGTACGAAACCAGAACGAATCTAGCTATTTGCCAAAAAAACCTGAGAGTCAATCTAGTCTTGCCAAATTACTTGGCTATAAGGAAAGTGAACAAAAAAATATCGCTAATCAATTACTCGAAGATTATCGGGAAACAACATCCAAAGTTCGGGATTTCTATAACAAAAACTTGGATGCGCTACTTCGAACCTCGCTTTAATAGGGTTTAAACAAAGCTTTGTGCAGTATTTTCAATAACAGATTAAAAAATTAGGTTAAACCCACAAATAAAATTTGTGGGTTACCTAAATCTATTACGAATTCACTTATTAAGTAACCATTCGCAAAATTTGCGCAAATTCGGCGTAACCATCATCTTCTGCGGAAAAAGCAATATCTTGCATTGGTTTATGATTGTCAATAGCCTCCGCAGTTGCTGTATCGTCTTCAAGAGTTTCTCGGAATGCGGTCAACAATTTCGCAATGGAATGACGAAAAGTAACTTCATCTAATAAACAATCGGCATTTTTCCAAAATTCGGCGATAGGGTCTTTTACCATGAACTTTCCCTCTTTTCTTGAATCTACGGCTCTAGTCACTTTGAACCTCCGTTAACGAATAATTTAAGCCGACTTCTTCACTCATCAGCCAAAATTTTTCAAAATCTTTTACCCATTCAGGATCTGCAGAATCTGTAAATTCCAAATAATTGATACTTTCCTTTTCGGCAACTTGTTCGGAAAACTCCATTTTTTTTAACTCCTCACTAATGTTAATAGTCAATTAATCAATTAGTAAGCAATCCTCATACCTTTTACTCTCGAAAAAATTAAAGAAACAGGTAAATTAAAAAATAAAAGGGTTTACACCCCTTAAAAAAAATAGAAAAAATCAGAAGAAAATTAGAAACAACTAAAAACGTCAAAAAATTAACGTTAAAAAAACCTTAAAAAAGGAAAAATTTGCTTTGAGATCCGGAACCATAATAAAAGAAAAAAATCTTTAGAAAAAACGATTAGGAACCGATAAATACCATAAAATCAAAAGGTTTCAACATTGGGAAATTGAATTAATTTTGTTTAATGCGAGCTAATTTTTCTCATTTAGGGAAGGAAGCTTCAAATTTGGATTTGATGAAAATAGCTTTAATTTTTGGTCCAACGCGAGAAAAAACCACTTGGAAGGCTGGTTTTAAAAACATTTTCAAAAATAAACATTTCTCCAGATTCAATGACTCCTTGTCTAGTTGGTAAAAAGTAACTTAAAAGTAAATTTTCTAAGGTGAGGGAGGAAAAACCTGGGCTATGTGTTGTTATTAATATAAAGGAAGGATCGGGCGTTAAAATTTGACAACATAATTCAAGTAATTCAGGGAGGTCTTTTTCGATTTTCCAAACTTCATTTTTAGTTCCGCGGCCGAAGGTAGGAGGATCCATGATAATTCCATGGTAACGGTTGCCTCTTCGGATTTCTCGTTTAAGAAATTTAATGGCATCGTCGACAATCCATCGAATGGGACAATCTTTTAGCCGGGAAAGCTCTTGATTTTGCCGCGCCCAAGCAATGGAAGGCTTGGAAGCGTCAATATGAGTAACCCTGGCCCCTCCTGCCGCAGCAGATAAGGTACTTACGCCCGTATAACCAAATAAATTAAGAATATTAGGATTGTCAATTAATGAGACTTGTTCACGTATCCATAACCAATTAGGAGCTTGTTCAGCAAACAAACCAATATGTCCAAAACCAGTGGGGTTGACCTTTAAAGTTAAATCTTGAAATCGAAGAGTCCATCCATCTTCAGGAAAAGACGAAAAAAAACGCCAATTACCGCCTGTTTGTTTGCCTTTAAAATATTCATATTCAGCTTCGGACTTATCCCAATCTTCAAGAGGCAATTTCCGAGGCCAAATAGCTTGTGGGGCAGGACGGACAACATAATGGGAACCAAGCAACTCAAGTTTTTTGAAATCGCCTGTATCAACTAACTTATAATCAAAATCATCGCAAGGATAAAGAAGTCGTAACGAATGACAACTTCCAGATATAACAGGTTTCATATTCAATAAACTGTTGAAATTTTTTACGCAAAAAAAATGCTTTAATAAGCGGTATCTTGCTTGTCAAGAGTAACATCAACCAATATTTTAAAAAGCTAAATTTGGGTTTCTTCGAATTTTGAAAAACTCCTTTAATCTTCAGATTTCGGAATTATAGCAAATTAGGAAAGACAGGGTAACTCTTGAAACGTTTATTTATTATATATTTAGCCTTATTTTGCTACGCTTGCGACGCTCCAGAGGCAAAGAACAAACCGCCCAACAATAAACGCGAGTTAGTTTTACCCGTTCAAGTCGGTAAAGCCGTTTTCCGTGAAGTTGTCGAGGAAGTGAGAAGTGTTGGCAATATCCAAGCAGAACAAAAAGTGATCGTTACATCTGAAGTTAGCGGCAAGCTGATAAGCATCCATTATTATGAAGGAAAACAAGTCAAAGCAGGTCAGAAACTTGCTATTATCGACCCTAGAGATTTTCGATTAGAAATCAAAAAATTAGAAGCCGATCTTGCCGCCGCCCATCAGGAATATGAAAAAGCAACTCGGGGGCTTCGCCCGGAAGAAAAAGAAAAACTCCGCGCTCTAACTCGCGCCGCTCAAAGCGCTTTGGATTTAGCAATCAAAGAACGAGCCAGAAGCCAACAATTGGTTGAAGAAAAAGTCGTTTCACAATCGATTCTCGATATAGCAAACGATCGCGTCCGCCAAGCCCAGGAAGTTCTTTCTTCAAACCAAGCTGCCTTAAATGCAGCCTTAAAATCAAGAGAAGAAGACATCGCCCAAAATGATTCCGATAGGGAAGCCGTGGCGCGACAACTTGAAAGGGCTAAATTGGCTCTTTCTAAAACTACATTACGCGCTCCTTTTGATGGCGTTATTTTATCAAAGAAAATGGAAAAGGGCGCCTATGCGAGTTCAGGTACTCCTATTTTGGAAATGATTGGCTCTTCTCAGTTGAAAGCCGTCATTGAGATTCCCCAAAGCTATCGAGAAAAACTTTCAAAACTAACAAGTATCGAATTTTCCGTTAAGGATCTTGGGATTAATTTCATATTAAAAGAAGACGCATTAAAGGGAGTTCGAGTTATTCCAGATTCTAATATTTTTTCGGGTAACATCCCTGTTCAAATAAATTTACCAACTCCCGACCCTTCTTTATTTCCAGGAGTGACTCTTGAAGCCATATTGAAATTCGAAGCCCGAAAAAACGTTTTGCACGTTCCCTCGGTCGCATTAGTTATTACTGAAAATGGCTCCGTTGTTTATTCCGTTAAAGATCAAAAAGCAAACTTAATTCCAGTAAAAGCCCTTAAAGAAAAAAATGATTTTACGGAAATTCAAGATTTTACAAACCAAATATCTGAAGAAACGCCCATAATTCTTAGAGGAGCCAGCGCAGTTTTCCCTGGAGTCAAAGTCATGCAAGTCAATGTGGCTTCAAAAACCGAAGCTCCAAAAAATACGGTTAAAAAACCAGATCAAGATAACGTAAAAGAAAAACCAAAAACATAATGAAGCTAATCGACTATTCCATTCGCAATCCTCACCCCGTAACCGTAGTTATTATACTAGCGGGAGTATTAGGAGTTTTAAGCTTTAACTCATTGCCTCGCCAGTTAACTCCAACCGTTGAAAAACCTATCATTGAAGTCACAACTGAATACTTGGGATTGTCGCCAAACGAAGTGGAAAGATACATCACGAATAGGTTAGAAGAACAATTAAGCTCAGTGGAAGGCCTAAAAAAAATGACTTCGCGGAGCCAACACGGAAACAGCGCTGTTACCTTAGAATTCGAGTGGGGAACTGACAAAAAGATTGCAATGATAGACGTAAATAATAAGCTCCAACAAGTAAAAGATTTACCCCCGCAAGCGGACCGTCCATCATTAAAGTCAGTTTCAAGCGATAATTCTAATCCTATCATGTGGATAATTTTTGAAAAACCCCATCCAGATATGCCTAATGTCGATCAAAACTATATGTTCAAAATAGGAGAAGACGTTGTTCTTCCTGTTTTAAGAAGAGTCATCGGCGTTGGAAATGTTTGGCATTTTGGAGGGGAAGAACGAGAAATGCGAGTAGAGTTCGATCCATACAATCTTGCAAGGTTACATCTCACCTACGATGAAGTAATCGACAAATTATCCGACGAAAACATTAACACACGCGCTGGATTCCATGAAGAAAAGCAACGCGAATATACGGTTCGAAGTATGGGAGAATTTTTAAGCCCAGAAGATATTTTAAATACTGTTATTAAAAGGGACGGCGAAAAAACGATTACAGTTCGAGACTTTGCTGTTGTCAAAGACTCCTACAAAAGAACTGATTCACTAGTTCGAATCAACGGCAATCTTTCTAACGCTTTCGGAATCATAAGAAAGGCTGGGGCTAATGTCGTCGAAACCTGCCGGGAAGCCGAAAAAGCCGTTAAACGCTTAAACAAAGAACTGGTTAATCGCGGCTTACCGATACGTCTTAAAGTTGTTTACCAAGACGTCGATTACATTGACGAAGCAATTCGATTAGTAAAATCAAATCTGGCGGTTGGTTCTTTTCTGGCGGTACTTGTATTGTTAGTTTTCTTAGGCTCTTTTCGCTCTTTAATCATTATTAGCGTTAGCATTCCTATTAGCTTAATATCGGTCTTCATAATATTAAAACTTATGGGCAGAACCGTAAATATCATATCGCTAGCCGGAATGGCATTTGCGGTGGGAATGGTGGTTGATAACTCTATAGTAGTTTTAGAAAATATTTATCGTCATCTGGCTATGAAAAAAACCGCCTTAAAAGCCGCTTATGATGGCGCCGTAGAAGTATGGGGAGCCGTCTTTGCCTCTACATTAACAACATTGGCAGTTTTTATCCCCATTGCTTTTATTCAAGAAGAAGCTGGCCAACTCTTTCGCGATATCTCGATTACAATTAGCGCAAGTATCGCTTTATCCCTATTAGTTTCCATAACGGCTATTCCCACTTTAGCGGCTCTTTTACTTCGCTCAAAAGAAAACGAATCTTTTTCAGATGGGTTTATTCATAAAACCTTATTAAGACCAGCAGTAACTTTGGGTCATAAGTCGGCCGAAAGCTATTATAAACTGATGACGTTTTTATTAGAAAAAAGTCCTATAAAAGTCGCTGGAAAAATTTGCGTTGTGGCTGGAGTCGGAGGATTACTCGCGCTTAGTTTTAAAGTTTTACCAGAACAAGATTACCTTCCCTATGGAAACAACAACATGGTTTTTATGTTTATTGAGCCTGTCGCTGGATCCCGAGTTGAGCAAAATATGGGTTATATAGGCGACTATGAAAAAGAAATGGTCGCTATGGACGATGTTGAAAATAACTTCTTAGTATTTTCAAATAGATTCAATGGCGGAGGAGCTATGATTCACCGTAACCTTGCTACCGGTCAACGAGGCGAGGTTAAAATGGCCGTTAAATCTAAAGAAATGGGAGGTCGAATATTTTCAATTCCAGGCTATAGTTTTGCATTTGCCGCTCAAAGACCCATATTCAGATCTGCCGATAAAACTTTCCAAGTTGAGATAATGGGCCCGGATATTTTAAATCTCAAAAATACAGCTATGCAACTTATTGGGAAAATAATGGCGATACCGGGAATTCATTCCGTGCGACCTGAATTCAAATTTGGCAACCCTGAACTACGTTTTATCCCAAAACGCGCAAACACCGCCCGCCTGGACATAGGAATGCCTGATTTAGGTCAGATTGTAGAATCGCTAAACGCTGGAACTTACCTTGGCGAGTTTAACGATCAAGGAGATTTAATCGATTTTAATTTTGTCCGAAAAAAAGAATTGCCATTAAATTTGAACGAATATCGCAACTTACCTATCTGGACGCAAAAAGGATTTACGACTCATTTAGGCCATCTAGCGGATATCTCTATCGACGTTGGCCCATCAGTTATCGATCATATAGAAAAGGATCGCGCCATCGTTCTAAAAGTTCAAGTGCGTAAAGACTATCCGATGAAAACCGCAATAGCTAATATTGAAAAAGAAGTTTTAGCTAAAGAACGAGCTTCTCTCAACGAAGACTATAATATTCGAAATGGAGGTTCAGCAGACGATTTAGGCTCTACCATTAAATCCCTATCAAATACTTTCCTCTATGCAGTGGGCTTTATTTACCTGCTTTTAGTTGCCTTATTTAAGTCTTTCGGCAGACCAATCGTCGTCATGCTGACAGTTATCTTGGCGGTTTCAGGTTCTTTTTTTGGAATTGCGGGAAATAATTGGCTACAACAACAAAAAATTCTCGGTATCCTAAATGAATGGAAGGTTCCAAATGCAGAAAGCATGGCCAGCGGATGGAATTGGATCACATATGATATTTTGACTCAATTGGGCGTTATTATATTGGCTGGGATTGTGGTCAATAACGCTATTCTCATTGTTCATCAAACCTTGAATAATATAATAGAAGGAATGGAAGAACGTAAAGCCCTGCTTGAATCCTGTAGAACAAGGTTAAGACCTATCATGATGACAGTCATTTCCAGCGTATTTGGAATGATTCCATTAGCGTTTGGAGAGGGATCGGGAACGGAACTTTATCGTGGACTGGGAACCGCTCTTATTGGAGGACTAACTTTTTCAGCAATTTTTACTTTATTCTTAGTTCCTGTACTCATGTCGTTGATGATGGACCTTGGCTTCGGAGCGAAGAAAGAAGACTTAGTAAAACAATCTCTAGCCATCGACGAACCAATTAAAACTTAAAAAAAGTCCTTCCAACTTTCTAACTCAAACCAGTTGTACTTATAAGTTCTAACTTTTCTGTACGGCTCATCTTTTTTATTGCCGCTTCGCGAGCCGAGGCCTCGCTTCTATTAGGATGAATTTCTTGAAACAAAATTTCCTTAGGAGCGGAAATAGAAAAAAACTTTGCTCCTCGTTTTTTTTCTAAATGTTCTTGAAAACGCCTATCTAGGTCGGTTGTTATTCCCGTATATAACTTGCCAGATTCCGTCTCGACAATATAAACAATCCAACGGTCTTTTGTAGACATGGACATTTAGAATTAAAAAGGAAGGTAGGAAAATGCCAGTGGTTTTTTAAACCACTGGCATAATAAATCTACGCTGCATTAATACTTGTAACCAAACGTTGGAGTTCACTTGCCATTTCCGCTAATTCCCCAGCGGCGGCTTGGGTATCGGCAGCCCCTTGGTTTGTGGTTTGAGCGGCTTGCGCAACGCCATTGATATTATTGTTGATTTCTTCGGTTCCTCTTGCGGCTTCAGAAACTGTACGTCCCATCTCCGAAGTAGTCGCAGTTTGTTCCTCAACGGCAGTGGCTATAGTGCTTGAAATATCGTTAATTTTATTTATAACATTAGTCACCTCGGTTATAGCTTCAACCGCTTTTTCGGTGTCCGATTGGATTGCATCGATACGTTGACCGATATCTCCCGTAGCTTTTGAGGTTTCCTTAGCTAATTCTTTAACTTCATTAGCAACCACGGCGAATCCTTTTCCCGCTTCTCCCGCTCTAGCGGCTTCAATCGTAGCATTCAACGCCAACAAGTTAGTTTGCTCCGCAATCGAATTAATAACCTTAATTACTTGCCCAATTTCTGTGCTACTTTCTCCTAGTTTGCCAATTGTGGTATTAGTCGATTCCACAATGGATACGGCATCATGAGCTACCCTGGCGGCTTCAGAAGAGTTTTGAGCGATTTCCCTAATACTCGAATTCATCTCTTCCACAGACAAAGCGACTAACTCGACGTTTTTACTGACTTCTTTAGAAACGTCTGAAACAACGGATGATTGCGCCGACGTTTCTTGCGCATTAGCGCTCATCTGGGTACTAACTTCGGATAATTTACCAGACGAACCTGATAAAGCTTTTGCATTATCCTCAATACCAAGAAGGCTTTCGCGCAATTTTTCAGCCTGCTCCTTCTCTTGCTCATGCATTTTTGCGGTCTCTTCTGCCGCTACTTCTGCAGCTTCGTTAGCTCTTTGTTTTTCAACCGCTTGAGCTAACATATTATCAACCGACTTTGCAAAATCTCCCTGCAATTTAGGCGAACGACCCTGAGATTGACCGCTCATAATTTCTTCTGAATTTTGGATAAAAGTCTGAAGTCCATCCGACATATTATTGAAATTTCTGGCAAGCTCTCCTAATTCGTCATCACTATCAATAGAAAGCTTTTCTGTTTTTAATTCTCCCTTTGCTATGTTTTGAGTTGCTCCTACCATTTTTAAAATGGGCGCAGCCGCTTTCTTAGCGATAATAAAACCAGCCCAGAAAATTGCAATTGCGATAAAAAGTCCGGTGAGTAGATTCCAGTTTCGAATGCTGGCTTGAACAGCAAAAGCTTCTTCTTCGGCAATCTCCACTAAAATTGCCCAGCGCAGTCCCAATATATCGACTGGAGAATAAGCGCTTAAAACTGGAATATTTCGATAATTATCAAAAATTTGAAAACCAGCCGTACCTCCAAGCGCTTCTTGAACGCCTTTTGAATCCACTCGCATAAGACCAATACTAGTGCCAAATGCCTTTTGATCTTCAATCAACTTATTATCGACTTCAGACTCTTCAAGAGATTGAAAATATTTTTTATCGTCCTCAATTAGAAATCGAGAATTATTTCTCATCATTTTATCAGGCCCAATAATGTATGCCTCGCCGGTTTCACCCAATCCAATTTTCTTCCAAGATTTATTACTGGACATAACTTCGTCAATTTTGTCGATCGGCATTTGAAAAATCAAAACTCCAACCTTTTTATTTCCATCAAAAATTGGAGACGCAATAAAAGATGCGGGTGCATTGTAGGAAGGTTCATAAGGGGCAAAATCATCTAAAATAAAAGATTCGGTTTTACTCAAATTCATGGCCTGTTTGAAAACGCGACCAATCCCAGTATTGGTATAGGGACCTGACAGTAAACTAGTGGCGTAGTCAACTTCTTTAAATACAGAATAAATGATATGACCCGTATCAGGCTCAACTAAAAAGATATCGTAATAACCAAATTTTTCTAAAAAGCTTTTAATGGCAGGATGATATTTTTTGTGAACTTCGCTATATTTACTCCCATCGTTGGAAACCATCAAATTATGCTTTTCCCCAATGGGTTCAGAGTTTTCAGAAATATAGAGCGCCTGTAAGATTTGGGAAAATCCTTTGCTCGGAAACCACCTAGAATCTGAATTCCCTGGAGCCCCGGGAGTATTCTCAAATTGATATGTATAACGACCTTTTAAATTCGAAATCTTGCTAGAATTTAGATAACCTGGAAGATCTTCTGCAATTGAAAAAAAAGCTGGATTAAATTCCTGAATTGCTTCGATGATCATCCTGCTTTCGGACAAGGTAAGCACTTGATCTCTAATTTGCTGGAAGTAACGTTCGATCTGATATTTTTTATCTTCCTTTAAGGCCGTTAAACGATTCTCATTTAATTTCAAAATCTCTCTTTTCATTGTTGTCATCGACAAAACAAAGAAAATTAAAAAAGGAATCAAACCAGTCAAAGCCATTAACATAATGACTTTTTTCTTTATGTTCCATTTTCCTGGGGTATTTGAGCTGTATTGAGACATCTTAATATCACTCCTTACGAGCCGAATTTATTTGCCAAAATTAATAAAATTAATAAAATTAATATTATAGGGCACGATAATAATTAACTCGATTGGCTTCAAAGGAAAAATTATTTCAGAGAAAGTTTCCATTTATCCAAATATCTATATCGAATTAACTTAAAAAATATCCTTGATACGAAATTATAAAAATATCGATAACTTTCGATTGTACCACATCTATTTTCCATCTCTTGTTACAGCTACGTAAACTTTTTCGCTTTACCGTAATAAAATTAAGACAAAAGCACCCATAAAAATTACATATAGTTTCGATGTTTATATGATAACACGCTAATCGCGTTTAATATACAAAAAATTTAAAATTTTTCGGAATTCCGCTTAAAAGTTTTATCACAATTAGTTCGTTTAAGAAAATTTTTCTTGTACCTCAAAGTCATCTCTCTCAAGCAACCAAACTCCCTCTGTTTGTTTGACCCATCTCTCCATGGTAATAATTCCACGACCAACATTCATTGACCAATCTGCCGAAAGTAAAACCGCTTTATTATCGATAATTTCTAAATTTACATTTTTATAAACAAGATCACTCGCTCCCGATTCAATAAAAGGACGCCAAAACGCCTCAATTTCTTTTAGTCCGGTGAAAACACCCATAGGTTTTGCATTCATAACAGCGTCTTCTTTATACCCCGCCACACACGCGTCCACATCTCCCGAGTTAAAACTGGCAATCCACTGCTGGCTCCGCTTTGCAACCTCATCTATTATTATTTTTTCTTCATCTTTTTCATAATTTGTTGACATTCTCTGACCTTATTTAAATATAAAATTAATGACTAGTTAATTTGGAACTTTATTATCTACTATAAAGCAAAGATTTCAGTTCGAATTCTTTAACCCTACTTCCCCTAATTGCTCTTAACTAGCAGTGAATCATGTTAATTTATAGAAGCTCGGCGAGAATACTCAAAAAATTGTAGTTTTTAATAGCAAATTAATTATAAAGCTGAGTTTAAAAATCATATATGTTCAAGGTGTACCCATTAACTTAATGAATAACAGCGTGAATAAAAATAAAATTCCACCGCCACCCAATAGCCTGCAAACACGCTCAAAGTATCTTCTAACTGTATTAATATTTTCCATGTTATTTTCTTATGGTTGGAAAATAACTGAAATTGATTTACGAGAAATGATTCGCGACGCTCATCTCGTCAAACCTCTCATTTCGGCGCTCTTACAGCCGGATATAATTACTTCTAATAAAGAATCGCAAGTTGTCGAGACTATTTTTTACCTTAACGAAATTCCATTGACCAAACCCAAGGCTCCCCTTGAGAACGAACCACAAATCGTTTCATCTGCAATTACAGGAAGTCATGACGATCCAATAACGGTTGATGGAAAAAACTTAAAACCCAATGTCCACGGCCAACTGTATTGGGTAAACTCCATAGAGCAAGAATTTCCTCTTGAAGGATTTACTTCTGACGCGAGAGGATCTTTCCATTCCAATATACGGGTTCCAGAAATGGCGCGCGGCGATATACAACATATTAAGGCAAAATTAACTTGGGAAACAGGAGGTTGGCATTTCAGTAAAACGTCCAAACTTGTTTGGGAAAAAATGATTGAAACCATATTCCTAGGATTTATGGCAACCGTTTTTGGGGTTTTATTTGCGCTTCCTTTAGGGTTTCTTGGAGCGCGTAATGTAACGGGTAATACTGCCGGTGGTTGGAGCGTTTACATATTCGTTCGGGGATTTTTTAATATCTTGCGCTCTATAGAACCCTTGGTACTGGCTATTTTATTCGCAGTTTGGGTAGGTATCGGACCTTTTGCGGGCGTCCTAGCTTTGGGTTTTCATTCTATTGCGGCATTAGGAAAATTATTTTCGGAACAAATTGAATCCGTCGACAAGGGACCGATAGAGGCTATAACTTCCGTCGGGGCAACTCCTCTCCAAGTAATCGTTTATGCAATCATTCCACAGGCTATTCCCCAGATATTAGCTTACACTTTTTACCGTTGGGATATTAATATTCGGATGTCTACTATCATTGGGTTTGTGGGCGGAGGCGGAATAGGCTTTTTGCTACAGCAATGGATTAATTTACTGCAATACCGACAAGCGGGAACCGCTTTACTCGCCATTGCCATCGCTGTAATTACTCTAGACGCTCTCAGCGCGAAAATCCGTTCCAAAGTTTTGTAAATTTCTCAAAACGTACTTTTTAATACCCGAAAATATGAATCCTATTAGTGGAATTATGCTATCGTGTTTTAAGAAATTCACCGCTAAATCCTTCCCATTAGATTTTAAATTACCTTTCAAATCAAAAAAATCATCAATGGATAGATGGTAAGTCGGAAAGAGAGGTGAAAAAATTAAATTGCCTAATTTTAGAATTCCATGTCAGTTATAAAAGAATACTTTGGCGAAAATGGCCGCGCTATCGATTTGATGGATTCGTTTGAATTCCGTCCCCAACAAATCGATATGGGGGAAGCTGTTGAACGGGCTTTTAACGATGGTAGCCATTTGATGGTCGAGGCGGGTACTGGAACTGGAAAAAGTCTCGCCTACTTAGTTCCTGCCGCCGTATGGGCAGCTAAGTACAATAAAAAAGTTATCATTTCAACGTATACAAAAACGCTGCAACAACAAATCCTCAATAAAGATATTCCTTTTATGCGCGAAGCTCTTGGGTTGCCATTCCGATACGCTCTTTGTGTTGGATACGGAAATTATTTGTCGCTCCGACGCATGGGGCGCGCCGCCCAGACTGAAATGTTTACTGAATCGAAGGAAAATCGGCAACGCCAGGAAATTTTTAATTGGTCAGAGACAACTCGCACCGGAGATCGAATGGAATTGCCTTTCGAAGTAATGGCAAGCGTTTGGGAAGATATGGGGCGACAAAAAGAACTTTGTATGGGTAAAAAATGTCCAACGTATAGAGATTGTTTTTATTTTAAAGCCCGTAAAAAATGGTTCGGATCTCATCTACTTGTAGTCAACCATCATTTATTTTTTGCTAACATTGCCAGTGGCGGCGGTGTATTGCCCCATTACGACGCAGTAATTTTTGACGAAGCTCAAAATATTGAAGAAGCCGCTTCGCAGTTTCTTGGGTTAGATTTATCAAACTCTGGAATTGGCTTTTTTCTGGATCGACTGTATAACCCACGGACTCAAAAAGGAGTTCTTACCCGATTAGAATCCGGTTCCACAAGCGACACACTAGCGCGACGAGTAGTTCGAGTCCAAGAAGCCGCGCATTCTTTTTTTAGCGAGATATTTGAAACTTACGGATTCCGCAACCGATCGATTAGATTTTATGAACCTCCGCCAATAGAAAATCATCTTTTTTTACCTCTAAAAGATTTGGAAGATTCGTTAAAATCATTGGCGGAAACATTACAATCAGAAGAAGACCGGCTAGAAGTTTCGGCTGCGGCTACTCGATGTTCAGAGTTTAGCCAGGCATTACAATTTTTTCTTCACCAAAGTCTAGATGAATTTGTTTACTGGCTGGAAATTTCGCAATTACGGCGGGGCAGCAAAGCCGTTTTACGCGGGGTTCCCATCGACGTAAGCGGCGAATTAAAACGACAGGTTTTTGATAAAACCGACACGGTCGTCATGACCTCCGCAACTCTTTCCGCAAATGGTAAATTCGATTATTCAAAAAGCCGCTTGGGTTGCAAACCTAAAGAAGAATTGATTTTGGATTCGCCATTTGATTACCCCAATCAATCGCTTTTATATATTCCTAAGGATTTGCCAGAGCCTTCCGAAGAAACCGAAAAATATATCCCTGCCATTTCGCGAAGAATTTGGGACCTCATTTTTGCTTCTGGAGGTCGTACTTTCGTTTTGTTCACAAGTTACGATGCTCTAAACCGAGTTTATAAAGAAATTGAAGATATTTCATCCAAATTTCCTTTGATTAAACAAGGAGAAATGCCCGCCGCAAAAATGATAGAAGAGTTTAAAAAAACACCATCTGTAATATTAGCTACCAACTCCTTTTGGCAGGGTGTTGATATTCCAGGAGAAGCTTTACAAAGCGTAATCATCACTAAATTACCTTTTGACGTTCCAACAGATCCAATTACTGAAGCCCGAATGGAAAGCTTTCGGAAACAAAATAAAAACCCTTTCCGCTACTACCAATTACCTCGCGCAATTATTCAATTAAAACAGGGATTTGGAAGACTTATCAGGAAACAAACCGATATTGGAGTCGCCTCCATTTTGGACGCTCGACTAATCAATCGGAGTTATGGCAAACAATTTGTGGAATCTCTTCCAGACAGTAAAAGAACGGACGATTTGGAAACTGTTAAAGATTTTTTTAAAAAAAATGGTATAGAAGAAGAGAAGGCTCTCCCCTCCTTTGGCCTTAAAGCACAAATTGTGGACTTAGATTCGAGAAGATAGCTTCATAAATTCCATAAAATCTTATCCAACCAAAGAATCATAAATCCTTTTTGTCATTGGAGGTTTATCCATCGCACAACGAAAACCCACATCAATTTTGTAAGACCGAGGGTTCATTTTTTCACGATAGGCAACTCGGGACTTTAAAGAAACAATTTTCATATATTCTTTTTTTGGGAAATGCCCTACCCCAAAATATGACAATCCTCTGACCACAGTATACTTTTTCCCATAATCTTTTGATTTAAACTCATTCTCAGGGTATGGCAAATAGTAATCCCATACCCATTCCCACGCGTTGCCAATCATGTCGTGAACGCCAAATGGACTCACTCCTTTTTTATAACTTCCAACTGCCTTCAATCCTTGTCCTCGCTTTTTTTTGTTGGATTGGCTTATATTTGCGGCCGATGGGTCAAAGCTATCCCCCCAAGGATAGATCAATCCGTTTGGGCCACGAGCGGCTTTTTCCCATTCTTTTTCTGTAGGAAGACGTTTACCAGCCCATTGAGCATAAGCTGCCGCTTGAAAGAAAGAAATTCCCGTTATGGGATAATTACCTTTTCCCTCGGAGTATTTAGAACCTTTCCAAAACTTTGGCGGCTTACAATCTGTCGCTTGGCAAAAAATATAATAATCTTTATTGGAAACCTCATATTTATCGATATAAAAACCAGGTAAACTAACTTGTCTTTGGGGGAATTCATCTGCAAACCATGGTTTTTCTAGTCCCATTGCCAATGCATGCCCTTCTTTATCTATCCGGTCTTCTCCCATTACAAAATAACCTCCCGGAATTAAAACCATACCTTTTGGAACCGTATCAAATAAACACCCGCTGAGGCCAACGACCCCAAAAAGTAAAACTAGCGACCTAAGACAATTCATAATATATTGGCTAACCATGGTTAGATTTCTTCCAAAAAACATTCAGTCAGTTCGGGTTGCTCAAATCTCAAATGACAACCTGACACTGTTCACTCATAGTTACGATTTTTCAGCTTTAATCCAATCTGTTAAAGAAATTGGAATTGCCAATCCCCTTATTCTAAAACCATTGGTTAACGACAAATTCCAAATCGTTTGCGGTCACAGAAGAACTCACACAGCAAGGCAGTTAGATTTAGAAAATATTCCAGCATGGATTATTTCTGAAAATTCATCGAATACCGAACTCATTCGTCTAAATATAATAGAAAACAACCGAACTTACGACGATATTGAACGCGGAAGTATCATTTCAAAGCTAATTAAATTTAAAACTCCGGAAAGCTCTATTATAAAAGAGTATATGCCAATGATCGGGTTAGAAAAAAGTAAAAACTTATTTGACCAATACGTGAGTTCAGCCCAATTAGAGGAAGGTTTACAGGAAATTTTTCACGAATTGAGAATTCCCATTCGGGTATATAGCGCTTGCTTTTCCTGGGAACCAGATAGTCAAAAAACTATTAAAGACATACTGGTTAAACTAAGAACGGGAACCAATAAAACTCGTTTTTTGTTGGAAACAGTCAGTGAAATAGCACATCAAGAAGCTAAACCTCCGGAAGAGGTTTTATCCGATAAGCAAATTTCAAAAATCTTAGAATCTGGGGAAACCGCGGGTATAATTTTCGATAAAATTCAGAAGTTTCTTTTTCAAAGACGCTTTCCAGAATTAGATCGGCTTAAAACAAATGTAATTTTAACTAGAGATAAATTAAAGCTCAGAGATCAAATAAAAATTAAAACTTCCGAAAACTTTGAAAATGGAGAAATCCGTCTAGAAATTAAATTTTCCACATTAGAAGAAATTATCAGTTACTCAAATAATCTAGCCGAAGTTGCGCAGTCTGAAGAAATGAAGGCATTGATTAATCTATTTAAATCAATGGAACGGACTTAATACTCTTTCGACCTAAGGCTTCCAATCACAATAGAATTGACTGGCGTAATCAATCGTTTAAAAAACTAAAATAGTTAGAAGGAGCCGCCAGGAAGGAACAACCTGGCGGGTCATGAAAAATACGCTCATCAATAACGCCGATTGGAATGACTTAAGCCGAAAGAGAAAAACGGAGATTTCGGTCGACGCTTTAAACTTTTGGAGATAATGAAAGGTATTTAAGAGTGGATCGCTTCCGGGAAAAGGTTTCCGTTTTACCCGCGGTTCCCCGAAGCAAGGGACTTACAAAAAGAGGTATTTTTCGTGGTAACCCGCCAAGCCATATTCTTTCTCTTAATAATACCTTTTAAGTGTCCGAAAAAATCAGGCACCTAAAATTCCTGCACCAAGACACGTTCTCCAATCAGTATCTTGTGTAATGAGAGCAAAAATACCACTATATGTTGTATCTTGTCAACTGTATTTTCACAGAACCCGCACTATAAAAATAACTCTCGAAATATCAATGCCTTATAAGGCTAAAAATATTGTTTTTTTGAAAAATTGTTCTCATATACACAACATATTGATAATAATTTTTATTATTATCAATATCAAGGAGGGTTTAGAAAAAAATCCAAAAAGAAACATTGAAAACAAAAAGAAGGGAAATTTAATATAATTTAATTAAATTATAAAGACTCACAGAGTGATTTTAGTAGGAAGAATTGATCAGAAAAATTTGAGGCTAAAGTTTATTTTCACTACATTCAACATAACATTCAACAAATTGAAATTGATTTCTCCCTTGATCTTTTGCCTTATATAAGGCGTCGTCTGCAGCTCCAAGAAAATCATCATAAGTAATTTTTGGTAATGGCTTTCCGCAAGCAGCCCCTAAACTAGCTGTAACATAAGGACTTACTGAGTTTTCCGAATGGTCAATCCTAAGGTTTTCAATACATTGATTTACCTGTTCGGCAACAGCCTTAACGCCAGAGGGTGGCGTAGAAGGCAAAATAATAACAAATTCTTCTCCTCCATAACGAGCCGCCAAATCTGCTGGCCGACGTAGGCATTGAGCCAAGGCAGCCGCAACTTGTTTTAAGCAAGCATCGCCAGCCTGATGTCCATAAGTATCGTTATATTTTTTAAAATAATCGATATCGAGCATAATCAAGCCCAGATAATCGTTTTCTCTAGTGGCCCGATTCCACTCTACTTTCAAAGAGTTAGAAAACCCTCTCCTGTTAGTAATATTAGTGAGGGGATCAATAATACAAAGTTTTTCTAGATGCTCAGTTCTAGCGACTAATTGTTCCTGGTAGAGCCTCAACTCTTTTTCAATCTTATCTCGTTCTAATAAATCACTTTGTAATCTATTATTTATTACTATCAGATCATTGGTTCTTTTAACAACCTTTCGCCGTATTTCCAATTTCTCAAAACAACCACGAACTCTAGAAATCAAATCCTTTTCGTCGATTGGTCGAAAAAAATAATCGGAAGCGCCGAGTTGAAGAGCTCGAATAATCGTTTCCATAGAGGAACTTGATGCTAATAATAAAACCATAGACTCGTGATTCAATAACTTAATTTCTTTTAAATTATTAAGTTCTTCTTCTTCGCCATTATCTAAATCAAGGATTGCTAACTGAGCATCGCCTTTAGCTAAACAACCTAGTAATTCTTCTTGTTTATCTACAAAAGTAATAGAAAACCTCTCTTTTTCAAATAAAGGTTTAAGTTTTTCAGCTATTTCTTTTTCGGCTTTGTAAACGACAATGGAGTAAAAATCCATAAAACATTCCCCAAAAGGATATTTTTGAAATGATTTAGTTAATACGGATAGAAGTTTTGAATCTAACAAAAATGGATTTTAGCAAAAACAAGAAAAGCTTAAAAGGTAGGCAGGTAATATTTAACCTGATTGTAACAAAAGGGAACTAGCTTAAAAAATGGCGGGGCCGACGAGACTCGAACTCGCGACCTCTGGCGTGACAGGCCAGCGTTCTAACCAACTGAACTACGACCCCGCATTAATTTAGGAAATGTCCCTGGTAGGCGGAACAGGGATCGAACCTGTGACCCCCGGCTTGTAAGGCCGGTGCTCTCCCAGCTGAGCTATCCGCCCACAATGACTTATTCATTATCGCAATCACAATGAGGTGAGGAGTATATAAACCGGCTCCCATCCTTGTCAAGTTATTTTATCTAAAACATTTATCAATACGGTATTGATAAATATTTTAGATTGAAAGGATAAAAACATCAGTCGATTCATTGTCCGAGTTGCTTCTTATCCGACATAATTTATTGACAGGTTACGCCACTATCTATAATATTAGAATTAAGTTTGGCGGTAGCCTAACTAACTGATTTTTACGCATTTTCCAGGAAAAAACTTTTTTCGATTTTATGGTATTTATGAAATCTAAAATCCTGGAAGATTTAAAAAAGTTAGATAAAAATCAATTGCTCCAATTGCGAGAAGATTTAGACCAACTAATTAAAGAAAAAGGAAGCGTTGAAACAGGGCCTGAAAAACGAAAGAATAAAAGAGTCCCATTAAATTTGGCCGCAACTTGCGAAGTTGAGAGAGAAAAACAATTTTTTGAGTTGCAACACAAAATAAGAATCTTAGATCTTTCCGCTAAAGGGTTACGCTTTAAATCTGAAGACCCCTTATTAAAAGACGATTTACTATCTGTTTTTTTTCGCTCTCCCTCTAATGGGGTTGAAAAAAAAATAGATTGCAAAATCACTAGAGTTACCGAAATAAATGAAAGTGGAAATAAAAAATTCCATATTGCCGCAAGAGGGGTTAATAAAGAGGAGGTCCGTCGATATAAAGAGTGGTTAAGTAAAAGAGGTCAATAAGAAAAAAATTTCAGCTTTTTTCTTAAAATGACAGATTAATTTAGCTTCCATTAAAGTATAGCTCCAAAACCGAAATAGATTTTTTTCTTTTCGTAACCCAGTTTCTTCTCCATATTCCAACCGCCTCCTATGTTTTCACGCCATGTATTAACCCAACTGGTCGAATTAACCGCAAACGTTACTAATGCATTCACTGTGGCATTATTCGTTGCCGATTTAGATCAAAAAAAACTTATCTTGAAAGAATCCCTTTCATTAAGCCTTCAACTGCGGAAAAATGCCGAATTAAATTTTGGGCAAGGCTTAATAGGTCAGGTAGCTATTTCCGGTAAACCAGTCTTAGAAGAAAATTTCCAAGAAAACAGTTTAGATTTAGGTATTTATAGTCAGAAAGAAGACCTAAAAGGTTTCCTTGCTATACCCATTTTTTACGACAAACTTGTTGGAGTATTAGCCGTAGATAGTAAAGAAAGCTATCATTTTTCTACACGCTCGCAAAAAATAGTAACTGGTTTCGCCGATCAGATGGCTTGGCACCTTCATCAGGAAAAGCTTTTTACCGAAAATTCCGAAGACAATCTTTTTCCGTATAAAGAAGTCATTGCATATAGTCAATCCATTGCCGATTCACTGCACCCGGCGGCAATGGCAGAACAAATGGTTCAAATTCCTCCTTCAATTTTAGAGTACGATTCCATGGCTGTTGTATGGCTTGACGATGAACAAACTATGGGGAAAGTAGTTCACAGCGTAGGTTGGGGAGAAGACCTAAATCATTGGGAAGTATTCCCCGGTAGGGGAGTAGCTGGATCAGCTCTCAAAAATGGCATGCCTCTTTTGATTCGAGATTTAGAGAAAAATAAATCCGTTCTATTCCGGGAAAAGGAAAAACTAAACCAGTTTCAATGCGCTATTGCCGCCCCTATTATGTTTAAAAATCATTTGTTAGCGGTTTTGGTTTGCGCATCAAAAAACCCTGAAGGACTTACAAAAACTCACTTGGATCGACTAAATATGGTAGGTTCTTTTGTAGCCCCCGCTCTTTTTTACGCTCGGGAAAAGCGGCAATGGGATTACGATAAAAACCTGGATCAAGTTACGGGAATTCCGAACCACCGTTGCCTTGTAGCCTACCGAGAAAACATCGAAAAAGAAGTAATTCGCGGTCACAAACGAATTTTCTTTCTATCCGTTTACCTAAAGAACTTATTAACTCTTTATGAAACTCATGGCGTTGTTATTGGAGATCAATTACTAAAACAAGTGGTCTCCTTGCTTTCTAAAACAACCCCTTCTCCCAAGTTTTTATTTAAATATTCTGATACTTCGTTCTTGATAATGGTTATGAAAATGAATCAAAGCGAAATAGAAAACTTGGAAACCCGTTTGAAGCAAGTATTTGAAAAAAACCCCTTTTTCGTTAATGGCGTATCGTTAAAGCTTGAAGCGGATTTAGGTCTTTCCATTTTTCCCGATGACGGGAGTAACCTCTGCGAATTGGCCGGTCTTTCCTGGGCGCGGTCTTCACAAAACTCAACCGAATCTCATGCTGAAAAAACTATTTAGATTGTTAGTAGGGAACCTTTCTTCCGGAATGGCCATGGACCTTGGAACTGCAAATACTCTTGTCCACACGAAGGAAAAGGGAGTAATTTTAGACGAACCTTCCGTGGTAGCCGTGAACGTAAAAGAAGGAATAGTGGAAGCCGTAGGCGCTGAAGCAAAAAAAATGTACGGAAGAACTCCTAGCCAAGTGAATGCTATTCGTCCAATGAAAGATGGAGTCATTGCGGATTTTGAAGTAACTAGCAAAATGATCGCATATTTCACAAATAAAGCCCTAAAAAACACCTGGTTTATTAAACCCCGCATGGTTATTGGAATCCCGACATGTATTACTCAAGTAGAAAAAAAAGCTGTAATCGACGCCGCCCTATCAGCAAAAGCAGGAGAAGTACATCTTGTGCAAGAACCTATGTCTGCAGCAATCGGAGTAGGAATACCCGTTCACAAACCTGAAGGCAACATGGTCATCGATATTGGAGGAGGAACAACTGATGTCGCGGTTATTTCTCTTTCGGCAATCGCTTACGGGGAATCTATTAGAGTAGCTGGCGATGAATTGGACGAAGCAATTGTCCGCTACATGAGAATTCAACATCAATTGAACATTGGCGTATTTGAAGGAGAACGCACAAAAATTGCCGTTGGCAGCGCTTATCCATTAGTTGATAGTTTAAAAACCGAAGTTAAAGGCTTGAGCGTTAAAAGCGGAGTTCCCGAATCAATTATTGTCAACGACGAAGAAATCCGCGAGGCGATAAAAGAACCTGTCGCTGCAATAGTTAGCGTAGTTTTGAGAGCGTTAGAAAAGACTCCTCCTGAACTTTCAGCCGACATCCACTCCAACGGTATTTATTTAACGGGAGGGGGAGCGCTTATTCGAGGTCTAGATAAACTCATTGAAGAAAAAACCTGCCTTAAAGTTTACATTCCCAACTCCCCCTTAACCAGTATTGTGCGAGGCGCTGGCGCCATACTGGACGATTTTCAAGAAATGAAGAAAGTTTGCATAAATTAATCGCAAATGTAATACAATAATTGTTTCAAATTAACAATTTTGGGATTCGACTGTTTTAAAGGTTTTTTGTTCAGTTTGTTATGAATAGCGAACAGGTATCATTCAAATGCTCTGAATGTGGCAGTTCTGCAGGAGAACGTCCTACAACTGTTGAATTCTTCGACCAAGAAATTTTCCTTTTTGATCCAATTATCTGCGCCGATTGTCTTCTAAAGTTGTGCGAAAAATACGCCGTTCCATGCGCAAATTGTGGAGGCGTTATTCCGCCTTTTTCTCAGGTAGGAGTGCTAAAAGGAGATTGCGGCGAAAGGCTTTTCGTACATATGACAACTACCTGCAATAGCGTAGGTAGCGCTTTTCATGGCTATTTAGGGAAAGGCGTAATTAAAAATTTTGTTCAAATTGAAGCGTGTTGATTCCAATAGCTTTATCTATATGTTAAGGGAGGTTTAAACCCGTGCCAGAAGTTTCTTTTATTAATCAAGATATGAAGATAAACGTTGAACCCGGAACCAATTTACGGGAAGCGGCAATTAAAGAATATATAAGCATTTATCCACACGTATTTAAAATTTTGAATTGCAGAGGTCGGGGTTTGTGCGTTTCTTGCGTTGTGGAAGTTGTTTCAGGAGAGGTTGATCCCCCAAATGAAATAGAACTTGAAAAACTGAAAAAAAAGCGAGAAAAAAACCCAAACCTTCGCTTAGGATGCCAAATTACGGTAAATTCCGATATAGAAGTTAAAACCCACGTTTAAGGCATTATTATTTTATTAGCTTTCTCAGCATATGTTTAAATAAGCTTTGAAAAAACAAAACTATTTCGTGTTAGAAAGCAATTGACAATCGATTGTCGAAATTCCAAAATATTATGAGTCCTTTAACTGAAGAAAACTTAAAAACTATTAGGGAGCACGCCGTTGAAGAATATCCATACGAGTGTTGTGGGATTGTTTTAGGAAAAGTAGGTACTGCCGACAATAATATTTTGTATCGTTGTGAAAACATTCAAAACCGTCTGCACGAAAAAGATCCTGAAACATTTACTAGGGACGCGAGAACGGCATTTTATATTGATCCAAAAGAACTAATGAACATCTTAAAAGATGCTCAGGATAAAAAACTTGAGATAAAGGTTTTTTACCATTCTCATCCGGAACATGACGCTTATTTTTCAGAAGAGGATAAAAGAATGGCGCTATTTGACGAAGACCCCTTATATCCCAATGCAGATTACCTGGTTGTTTCGGTATACGACCAAAAAGTTAAAAGAGAAGTTTTGTTCTCATGGAATACCGACACTAAAGAATTTACCGAAAAACAGGATATAATGTTAATTCAATCCTGATTTTTTGTTGAAAACCTTTTATTTTCTATTGTAGGAGATAGGTTATGGCTTTGATGATTAATGAAGATTGTGTCAATTGCGGAGTATGCGAGCCGGAATGTCCGAATGAAGCGATAACGGACGGCGACGATATTTATGTAATTCACTGGGAAAAATGTACTGAATGCGTTGGTTGGTATGACGACGCCCAATGTGTGGAAGTTTGTCCAGTTGATTGCATTCCAAAAGATCCAGAGCATGAAGAAACTCAAGAAGAGCTTTTGGCTAAAAAAGAATCTTTAGTTAATGGCGGCTAAAATTGAAATAAGGAAAATTCATGAGAGAGGAAGTTGAAGAAGTATTAGAAACCCTTCGGCCATCTTTACTTGCTGATGGAGGAAATGTTGAACTTGTCGATATTGAAGATGGCGTAGTAAAATTGCGTCTCATTGGCGCCTGCGCTTCTTGTTCAAGTTCAATGATGACTTTAAAAATGGGAATCGAAAAATCTCTAAAAAAAGCGGTCCCTATGGTCAGATGCATTGAACAAGTCGAATGATTTCAAAGTAAGTTTGGTTTTATAGTTTTTAAATTTAAAAATAAATAACAATTGAAACTCAAGAAACTTTCAAAATTTGTCTCTCAACTCGCTTTTTTCTTCCTATTGGCTTTTGTTGACATTCAGGGCGTATTTGCTTCTCAAAAAGGCGAATTAGCTCCAGATTTCTCCTTAAAATCCCTTGCAGGTCCCAAGGTAAGCCTCAGAGATTTTAAAGGTCGTTATACCTTGGTAAATTTTTGGGCCACTTGGTGCGTTCCTTGCAAAATGGAAATGCCTTCTCTAGAAGAGTTGCATAGACGCTTTCCTAATGAAAAACTAGCTGTCCTACCCATTTCAAACGATATGTTTGGAGAAAAGGTTGTTCGCCCATATGTAGAAGCGAACGAGTTTTCTTTCACAGTTTTATTCGATCCTACTTTAAAGGTAAGCAACCGATACGGAGTCGTTACCCTACCTACAACATTTTTAATCGACCCAGGTGGAAAAATCATTGGAGTTTTAGAGGGCGCTGAAGACTGGTCAAAACCAGAAACCTTTCTTTACTTTGAAGGATTGCTAAAAAAATTAAATTCACCCTCAAGGGATTCCAAACCTCAACGAAAACCAATAAAAACAGAATCGGAAGTGTTCGGCTTACCATTAGTCGATTAACTCAGCAAATTTTCTTGAGGTATGAATATTTTAATTTCTCGCGACTATAGACTAATTACGCGAAGCCATTCGCTAGTTTTTATTACGTTATTTTTTTGTTCAATATTCCTTTTCCCCATACTTTCGTTTGGACAAACCGCCCCATTAACCGCAGAAAACCAGTGGGAAGCCGATATGATTTGGATTCCCCCCGGAGGCTTTCAATTTGGAACAAACCGAGTTGATGAAGAAGGGGAAGCGCTTTCCATTGGAATTCCAAAACCATGGTTTGCAGACGAAACTCCTGAAAAGTCCGTTTTCTTGAAAGGATTTTATATCGACCGCTATGAAGTAACAAATCGGAGATATAAAATTTATATAGATAATACTGGAGCTCCCACTCCAGATTATTGGGAAAATGGTCAAATTCCCCAAAACAAAGAAGATTATCCCATAACTTGGGTTAACTGGTATGACTCCCTCAATTTTTGCCAATGGGCGGGAAAGAGATTACCAACAGAAAAAGAATGGGAACGAACCGCTAAAGGAACTGAAGGGACAGATTACCCTTGGGGACAAGAGTTTAAAGCCAATAATGCAAACTTAACTATTAAGGCTGGTGGAAAAAATGAAGTCTTAAAAGTGGGCTCTTTCCCCATGGGAGCCAGCGCAGAAGGCGTACAAGACTTAATTGGTAATGTATGGGAATGGACTGCAGACGATTACGCCCCTTATCCGGGAAATACATATAAAAACCCTCAATTCGAAATGGGTTCTAAAACGTTACGTGGAGCCTCTGTCGCATATATTGGTCATTTCCCAGGAAGTTTGTATTTATCTGCCTTAAAAAAAATGGCCCGAAATGGTTTTCGGCAACCCGCGTCTCCTGATGACGGGGCAGAAGACGTTGGATTCCGTTGCGCCTCTAATTCCAAACCCGCTTTATTTGGCGCTACGTCAAACGCTATTCAACCTCAATCTCAAACTTTAAGTCCATTTAAAGGTTCTCCTCCTGGAGCAACCTCTAGCGTCATAGAGAATTCCGATGAGAGTTTTGCACAAAACCCATTTGAGGCTCAACCAGTTCTTCCCCAGTCCGGAATCTTAATTTTGATCGTTTTATCGTTCATAGCCGGGCTAATGAGCTTCTTATCTCCCTGTACCCTTCCTATACTACCGGCCTATTTTGCGGTTACGGCTCAAGCCGAGCGCACTCGAGTCAGCTTTATGGCTGTTGCGTTTTTTTGCGGATTAGCGTCCGTTTTTGTCATGATGGGAGCCTCCGCTAGCTTTTTTGGCCAATTCCTAAGAGATTATATTTTTTCCTTAACTACGGTAGGAGGTATTTTTGTTGGCATTTTCGGCGTCATGACAATTTTTGGACAAGGATTTTCAGGGGCCAATTTTCAGACTCAACCAGCTAGAACTTTTGCGGGTTCTTTTTTATTTGGAGCTGCGTTTGCTCTAGGTTGGACTCCATGCGTTGGTCCGGTTTTATCTGGGATCTTAATTTTAGCCGCATCTGATAAAACTATTTTTCAAGGTATGAGCCTTTTGTTTTTCTATGCAGCAGGCTTAGGACTACCATTAATTCTAATTGCGATTTTTTTCGGAAACCTCAAAAAAGACAGTTTGTTTTGGAGAGTATTGAGAGGCAAGGGTTGGGATATAAAAATAGCGGGAAAAACCATCATTTTACATTCTACCAATGTGTTTAGCGGCTTATTACTAGCGGCATTGGGTTTTGCTCTAGCAATGGGATATCTCACATATCTCAACAGCCTTATTCCCATCGAGTTGCAAATATGGTTCAGTGAGGTAGAAGAAAGCCTATTAAAAGCTTTTATGTAAATCTAGCTTTTTTTGGCTTTTCTTTTTCTTTTCTCTCAATTATGGAAAACTTAAGAAAATTTTTGTAAAATAACTTAATTTTATGAATAAAAACTGTATAAAATCCGTTAAGTAATTTTATATGCTAAATTAAAAACAAAAAACCCGCGATTTAAGGAATAGCCTTTATGAAAAAATTGATTGTTTTTTGTATTGTACTCATTTTCTCCACTGCTTCTTGCTCTGGAGTAAATTCCGTTGTAAAAAAACGCTGGAGGAATTCAGAAAACTCCATAGCAATAATGGATATGACTTCGCGCGGTGATGAATTAATGAATGCTGGAGCTCAATTGCATAGAGCTCTTGAAGAATCCTTATTAAAAACGAACTTTGTTGTTGGCTCTTCTGACGAATCCACGCATTATAAATTAAAATACAAAGTCGTCGAATATGATAAAGGCAGTCGAGTGAAACGGTTTGCCACTTTAGGGGTTTTATCTAAATCAGGCCAAGCCAACGTAAAAGTAAAAGCGGCTTTATTTACCGACAATAAACTTTTAGGTCGTTGGGATGTCGAAAGCTGGTTAAACGATGGTTTTTTGGGAGGTAGCTCCAAAGCTATTTTTAACAAAGCTGCCGAAGAAATTATTGATCACCTAAAAGGCGACTATTAGTTTCAATAAATCTAAACTAAAATTCAAGCTCTATCAAAAAAGCCTTCCAGGTTTATCCTGTAAGGCTTTTTTATTTTAAGAGAGCCTCTAATAATTCCTATTTGTACTGGCTTGCTATCGCCTAGCCCGCATATTGCATGAGTAAAAAAGGTTTTTTCTTTTATTTAAAAGGTCGGAATGACGCAAAACTCAATATATCTTCATAGCAATATATATGCGATTTCGATAATTTACTATTAGAAAGAATATAACATCTTAAATTCATTGTTATTTTAAAGAAAAATGAAATATAAAAAATTGCACTCTGCTTTTTTTCATAGTTTAAAATTTACAAACTAAACCCTAGTATTAATTAAGATAATATTTCCATGCTATTTAAGGGTAAAAGAAACCTTGTTGATTCCATAAAAGCAAAGCTTTAATTCTGTCAATAACCATTAGCCTTTTATGGTCAGGAGATATTTTATGCGCAATATCCCAACATTTCCACGCATTCCTGAATTGCTTTTTTTCGAGATATAAATATCCTAACTCTATCCAAGCTTCAGTTAAATAAGGATTTCTTTCCAATAATTTTAAAAACAATATTTTTGAAAATTCCATCTTTTTTTGAAACCGTAAAATAGAGGCTTCTACAAATAGCAATATATGTCTATGAGTATTCGCAACTTCTTGCAACTTACGAAGATTCAATAATTTTTTTTCTGCATCTTTTGAGTCTATAGGAGGTCTTAAAGCAGACATCAATTTAATTACCACCTCTTCGTTCAATGCTACTTCTATTAAACCCCGCTCTTCTTTACCTTCAATTGATGAATGAAATTTTTTACCGCTTTCAAATTGATATTCGAGAAACCCAAGCATAGCTTCTAAAAAATGCTCATTTTTTAAAGCTTCTTTTGAAACTTTTAAAAGATTATTTGAGTTTTGGTTGAAAAATTCTGAGTTTAGTCGCTGAATCCCATTAATTAGAGGGGAAAACTCAAATTTTCCTCCTTCAACAATACTAAAGTCTTTTAAAGAAAAGCTTTCTAAAGGATTGGTTCTCAAAGACAAAATAGTGAGAGTGGTCATATCGTTAAAACTGGAATAATATATATTAAGTTTTTTGGGGATTTCTTTTTTCTTTTTTAATATTTTTAAAATTGAAGGATGGACTCCACAATAATATTTTAGAAAAACAGGGAACCAAACTAAACTAGCTTGTGAAGATTCTAAAGAATCTTTACTAAATTCTAAAAAAATCTTCCTATCATTCAAAACAATATTATTTTTTCCATTAGAGGACAGAAGAAATAATGCCTTCTTATTTCGCTCTCTGTTCCGGATTGAAAATCTATGCTCCATCTGAGTAAGGACAGCTTCCAAAGCATTATTATTCTTATCTGTAGTTGCAAGCTTTACGGCGTTCTCAAATTCCAATCTCCGTTTCATTACTACTGGAAACATTGATTGATCAGAATATAATCTTGTTAGCATGTTCAATTTATAAATACGCTTTTTTTTGAAATCATAAATAGTTTTTTTATGATTTTTCTCCACGCTGAAAAATATCTTCCCTAATTCAAGTGTAATGTTTTCATTTAGGACCACATCCTTTTTATTTAATAGATCTGTTATTGCAGAAGGAAACTTTTGAATATTTATTTCCAACTTAATATTTGCTTGCGCGGTTGAACTCCACAAAACAAAATAAATGATTAATAACTGATTTAATTTAAGGCTTCTCATTACTTATCTACAAAAATATTTAAATTGATGAACGCTACTGCTTACACATATTATTTATTATTATTGATTAAAGTTTTGGAAGGTAGGATATCGCCGTAAATTGTTTCTTCATCCATATTATCAAGATCTCTTAGCCCCAAAATCTTAAAGTACATTACGCTCTTTGGATTGGTATTTATCGGTTTTTGATAATATAAAAGCCCAATAGTTTTGGTTACCATTTTTCGAAGACCAGGATGAACGTTCTCAATAAAAGCTAATTCTCCCATGGGATTAATCTGAGTGCGCGCGCTTGAAACGACAGCAATATTGTCCCCATACCGATACGCAAAAGCAAATCTCCAATTTTTTTTGGCTATATACATATCCACGTGTGTAATTCCAATTAAAATGCTGCTTTTCTTGCCTAGCTTTCCTAAAAATTTTTCTCTTATTCTTTGAGTTACTAAATAAGCCTCTAGTTGCTTTCGGTCGGGATTTATTAATTCGCGATATGGATAAAGAGGCGCAGTCATTCCAATTTTGAGTTTAAAAATATTTTGGTAATAGTCCGCTAAGTTAATCAAATATTTATTGCTGATTGGACCAATAGGCACGAAATAAATATCTGCATCATCTATTACATATTGTTCCAAATCTTTTGAAACAGCTTGTGATCTTGAAGAACAAGCAATCAAAAAAACCGATAAATAAATTATTAATAGGAATATTATTTTTAACTGAGGCATATTGATTATTCCCCGCTCCAATACTTATTAATTAACCATGATTACTTTCAATAAACTCATTTAAGTAGATATTTTGATATTCACCTTGATCTTCTCTCAATTAATTTGGACTAAATAGTTCTCAAAGATTAAAAAAGTGGTAACTAACCCTCAAATTTAAGGTTTAGGCTCATGGCAAATCTTAATTTTTAGAAGCCTCCTAAAAATTTTTCTAACTTTATTCTTTTAAAAGTTGTGGCAGAAATCAATAAACATCCCATTCTCCACTCCGATAATATTCAAGTATTTTGTGATCAAATTCTGTATTAGGCTCTACTTCATTTTCCCGTTTAAAAAAATCCTTTCCAAAATGGCTTAAAGCCACCATAGCTCCTGGATTTAAAAATCGGGTTTTTACGGTTTTAAAATCGAATCGGGACGCAACTTTTTTTAATCGCTCCGCCGTCATAAATTGATTTGAAATCGCTAAATTCCATCCCCATTGCCCCATTGTCGGAATAGAGTTTTGATAGGGGAGAACGGAAAAACCCGCAGTTTCCAAACTTTTCTTAACGCATAAAAATGCGAGTGGAGAATAAAGCGTACTGGAACTTTGAGTTACCAAGACTCCATGTGGCTTTAAATATTTTTTGGCCAAACTGTAGAAACCAACCGAATACAGCATAGATAAAGAAGCTGTTTTAGGATCTGGCAAATCCACTAAAATAACATCGTAATATTTATTTTGATTCCTTAAATATTTGAAGGCATCTTCATTGATAACACTGACTTGAGGTTGGTTAAGAGATCCCCCATTGGCTTTTAGAAAAATTTCGTGATTTTGCGCTAACCGTGTCATGGCAGGATCTAAATCAACTAAAGTCACATTTTCCACATCCGGATATTTTAAAATCTCGCGAACAGCTAATCCATCTCCTCCGCCTAAGACGAGAATATCTTTTCGATTTTTAACCAAACTCATAGCGGGATGAACGAGGGGTTCATGGTATCGATCTTCGTCAAAAGTACTGAATTGGACACTACCATTTAAAAATAACCAATAGTTATTTTTCCATTGAGTAATAACAATCTTTTGATATCGAGTTTGTTCTTCGTAAACAATTTTGTCTTTATATTTATGCTGCTCTCCGAATAAGACAATGGGTTTAGCAAAAATCCCAGCTAATAAAATAATCGTTAATACAAACCCACACGCGAACCGAAGCTTCGCTATCGCCTTTAATTCATCTGAATAAAACCAAATTAAAACTGCAGCTACCGATAAATTTACAGCTCCTAATAATATTGGGGTGTAGGTCAATCCCAAAAAAGGTAACAAAACAAAAGCAAACAATCCTCCACCAACCAATGCCCCATAATAATCGTATTCGAGTACCGAGGATATATTAACTTTTAAAGATTCAAAACGATCGTTTATCCTAGCAATGAGAGGAATTTCCATACCTGTTAAAAAACCAATTAATATTGATACTCCATAAATTACAATTCCAATTTGCGTTGTAAAAGCTGCAACGGCATAACAAACTAGAGAAGATAGAGCGCAAGAAAGGGAAAGGGCGCATTCGATAGCAACATAGCGGTCCAACAAGTTTCCATCAACATTTCTGGTAAAACGGCTTCCTAATCCCATGGCAAACAACATGAGAGAAACGACGAGAGTCCATTGAATAATGGCGTTTCCAAGCAAATAACTGGCAAGAGTGGCAAGTGTGTATTCGGCAACAATCGCAGCGCAACCAGTAGCGAAGAGACAAGTTTTTAAAGCGTAACTTAATTTTTTCCCCGAGGCGGTTCGGGTTTCCATGATCGTTATTTTCGCGACTCAGTTATCGGATAAGACCGGAAACTTGTCAAACGCACCAGGAAATTAGGAAGGAAGATCCAATATAAGAACATGCTTCTAAATAAGCGGCTCCTATATTAGGCTTTTCTTGATCGACCAATTCAGCGGCAAGACTTCTACCAGGCAACAACACTTTATCAGTCAAACTACGAGCGACTGGTAAAATAATAATTCCCACAAGCAGAAATACGGCAAATTCTCCTAAATTAATCTCCCAAGAAACAAAATCGTCTGCCGAAGCTACTCGTAACAAATTTCCCATAGCCAGTATTGCGCCTGCAAATCCAACGCCTACGGCGACATTATCTTTTTCAATCTGTTCATGGACATCGTATTGGACTATCAAATTGTAATATTTTCCTATTGCGATCAAAACTAATTGACCAACTGCCCAAAAAACAATTGCGGTTAAAACATTTCCTCCATGACCATATACAGCTCCAAAAATATTTAAACCTGACGCGGTAAATACCGCAAACTCTACAACGCCAGTTCCGCAATTTTGATCTTCTAAGATTTCTTTTTTTATCTGGAATTTGGAAAGAATAAATCGATCGTTAATAACTGCAGAAACATTTAAGAAAATAATGGAAAGGAAGCCATAAATTAAAATGTCCTTTAAATCTTGCACTAGTCCAGCAGAAGGACCATCTATGACCCCTCCAATACAAAAAATAAGTCCTAAATAATAACCAGCCATAGTCAAAGCTAAAGCGGCATTATCCTTTTCGATTAACTCCTCGTTCAAATTATAATCTTTGCGGCAAAATCTAAACGCAAAATGCCCAAAAATAAAAATTCCAAAGCAGGAAAATAAATAAATAATAGAAGTAATAATTTGATCCAACAACATAATTTTATGCGGACCTCTTTGAGTTAATTGCTTTCATTTTTCCTTTATTTTCCAAAAGAAAAACCCCGACTTCTAAATGAGTTTTTACTCCGCCCAATTCTCCGTTTTTCAACTTTTCTATCAAAAGCGCTTGCAGATTTTGTTTTGCGGGCTTTCCTTCTAGAATAAAAATCAGGTTTTTGCTTTTGGGTTATAGTCCCGTTTGTGCCATAAGATTTTTTTGGCCCAAAATAAGGTTTATTATTTTGTCTATAATTAGAAAAGGAATTATAATCTCTTCTATATAAACCGCCTCCCGCCCAATTCATTAAATTAGACATTAAAGCGTATTTGCCATAAAATTCCCAAAAACTACCGCCACTTGAATCTTGGCGCCAACGACCATAATTTTGATTTCCAACATATTGATATCCATTTGGAAACGGAGTATTCGAAAGCTTTCCATCGGGAGTTTTAGAAGCTAAAACCATTCCCAAGTAGGGCTCATAACGTTTATAATAATCATCGGTAACCATTTGATAAGAGCGAATATCGCTATTATCGCCAATATCTACTCGATATTGGTGGAAATAGCTTGGGAAAAAATTCCCCTCTTCGCGCATATCATTGAGTAAAATCGCGTATTCAGGTTCATTTATCATTTCTTTTTGCAGGCTTTGTACTGGCCCAACCCCAGAGTTTCCACTTCCACAACCCGAAATGGTTAAAATGCCAATAATCAAAGCCAAAAAAACTATCTTTTTATTTATGCTTACCATTATCTATTCGCGAGTCTTAAGAGGACTTTACCCCCTTCAAGAAATTCATATTAGTAAAAGTATTACCCTATCCCAGTTGAAACCTGCTGTCAATTGGCAACTAACGATTCAAAACTAATGAAAATAATTGCTTCGCATACCCAAAACCGCTGGTTGGTTCCTGGAATAATTTTTATTATTGCATTAATAGTGCGAACTTTTTACTTAATAGAACTTCCAATCAATCCTCTCTCCGATTATTTCCCTAGTTCTCTGGATCATTTTAATTTCGATCAATCCGCTCAAAGTTTCGCTTCAGGCGACATATTAGCTCGGGCGACAAACAATAGTTTTGCGCCTCTTTACAAATATTTTTTAGGAACATTGTATTTTCTCTTCGATAGGAATTTACAAGCAATTTATGCCGTTCAATTTTTAATGGGATCTATTGCTTGCGTTTTAGTGTTTTTCATTGGAAAAGAGGCTTTTGGAATCAGAGCGGGAATAATTTCTAGCCTAACTTTGGCTTTATACGCACCCCATATTGTTTATGAAGGCATCATTCTTCGGGCCGCTTTTATTTCATTTTGGGGAGTCGTATCTCTGTTCTTTCTTTTTCGATTGCGACAATTTTTTAGTACTACAAACCTCATCATTGCAACATTGGCTGTTTCTTTTTTTTTCCAAGGAAGACCCAATACGATTATTTGCCTTTTCCCGATTTGCTTTTTCCTTTATCGATACATATTTGCTCAACTTCCAGAAAATTTAAGAAAAAAAAATTGGCTAATTTTTTGGAGCGTACTTTTAGGATCTTTTATCCCTTTACTAATCCAATGCTACCTAGTACATGGAAAATTCGTCTTTTTTGACGCTAGCGGTCCACATACATTTATTTCTGGGAACCTTATTGAATACTCCGGAGTGGGTTTTGAACATCAACTAGTCGAAGATTACAAGAAAAAACAAATATTAGGCTATGGATCAAATATCCAATTTTTATTAGGCCATATATTAGATTCTCCTTTAGATTTTTTCTTACTCTATATCAGAAAATTGTTTTTCTTTTTAAACGATTTCGAACCGCCAACCAATATTTCATTCTACTTATACCAAGAGTTTTCAAACTTATTACCTTTATTGATTAACCATTTCGGAATAATTTCATCGCTAGGTTTAGTCGGTTTGGTAATGGCTTGGAAAAATAAAAAGTTGGACTTTTTATTATCCTCCTATCTTTTTTCCTTATCGATCGCAATCTTAATTTTTCTCAATGAAGCTCGTTACCGCATCCCAATAGTTCCAATTTTTATTTTATTCTCCGGATATGCGTTAGATCGCATACTTTCAAACGTTTCGCGTAAAAACTTTTATAATTTAGCGGTTATTATTTTTTGCTTGGTCCTACTCGGTTCTGCCTTCAAAGAACCTGAAAAAATGATACGCGCTCGATCTAACGATTATGGAAATATGGGAGAAGCCTATTTGAATAGAGGAGATGTAAATGCCGCTCAAAACGTTTTTGAAATAGCGGTTAAAGAAAGACCTAATAACGTTTACGCCAGAATTAACTTAGGAAGAATTTTTGCTCTTAAAGGAAACAGAAAGTTGGCTGCCGAACAATTGCTTTTTGCTATCAAACTTAATCAAGGTTTTTGGCAAGCGTATGCAAACTTGGGAACTATTTACGCAGAATCAGGACGTTATGCAGAAGCCGAAAAGTTCTTATTAAAAGCTAGAGAACTTAGACCTAATTCAGCAGATATTTTATTCCGAATTGGGGATATGTATTCGCGAATGTATCGGCATCAAGATTCTGTTGGATATTTAGAACTATCCATATCTAAATCGCCAAATAATACTCAAGCTTTAAATCTAATTGGAATTGAATACGAACTTTTAGGCTTTAGGGAAAAGGCAATCCAATTATTAGAAAAATCTTCTTCCCTTGACCCCGATAATTATAAAACCCTTAACAACTTGGGTGTTTTATATCAAAAATCGGGACTGTTAAAAAAAGCTGCCCAAGCATTCAATAAATCTTTAAAAGCAAATCCACAATTTAAGGAAGCGTTTAATAATCTTACGACTATTCAAAAGACCTTAAAACTTTCAAGCTCATTGAAATAGATAAGTAAAGTCTTTTAAAATAACTCAGAATATTTTTTCTCCAATACACAAAGTGCCTAAGAAGTCGTCTTCTTTTCCTTTGGTTATATTTTCGGGAGGAATATTCCATATCCCAAAAGAATGAACGTTTAAAGCAAAAGATGTAATTTCATCCGAGGGAGGTAAATTGGGACCCGCTTTGAAAACTATTTGTAACGGTTCTTTGCCCTGAGAAACAACATCTTTAGTGGCTAGCTTGGGCAATAAGGAATTTAAATTGTCCGTTATAAGATAATCTTTAATATGATTTCCAAGCAAACTTTTTTGGTCATAACCAAGTAATTTAAAAGCATCGTTTGCAAACGATATCTTTTTTTCAGGATCAAGCTCGAAAATTATATCGGAAACCGTTTCTAAAACCGATCTATAAAGCCTTTCCCGAGCCCTTATTTGATCGTTTGAAATCCTTACCGTCTGAATCAGGTTTTCTTTTCCAAAAGAATTTTTCCTCAATAAAAGCTGAGTTCTAACTCGTGTCAAAACTTCTTCTGTACTGAAGGGTTTAGCAATATAGTCCGAACATCCTACATTAAAACCTTTTACTAACGTCTCAGTATCGTCTTTAGCGGTGATAAAAATAATGGGAGTGTCCTTAATGGCTTCTATTTCTTTTAATTTTTTACATGCTTCGATACCATCCATTTCTGGCATCATGATATCCAATAAAATCAAATCAGGTTCATTCTTTTCGGCAATTTCAAGAGCCAATCTACCATTTGGAGCAAACGATAATCGATAACCTTTTGGGGCTAGTAATCTTTTTAATACGTCTAAATTCGCCGGAGTATCGTCAACCAGCATTACTTTCATTCCTACTAAAATAGGATCGTATTCGAAAAGAGGTACAGTAGACATCTTAATAAAATAAAATTGATAAAAAGATCATTAAATCAACCTCAAGTTAATAAATTGAGTTCATTTAATAAAAAATTCTTTTTTTATTGATGTATTTTCTATTAAACGTCATAAATATTAATTGTGCAAAGCAATTTTCAACTATTTAATTTTTAGTAACATATATAGCTTAAACTAGCTAAAAAACTTTAGGAAAATTCATTTTTATATATGGTTTTAGAATATATAGATTTAATATTATGAATATAATTAGCATATATAACTTTACCAATTAGTTTTTCTCCAAAGGTCACTAGCTTTACAACCCATATCAATAAATACAATTTTAACCTAGTATTCAATAAAGACATTCATGAGTCGTTTTCAGTTTGTTCATTGCTCAGATTTACATTTAGACGCTCCCTTTGTTGGGATTTCCTCTTTACACCCTAATCTAGCCGAGCGTCTAAGGCAAGCTACCGAAAAGGCTTTTAGCAATATTGTAGATTTATCGATTGAAAAACAAGTCGATGCGGTTTTAATAGCTGGAGATATCTATAATGACTTGGATAAAAGCCTGCAAGCCCAATTAAAATTTCGCGATTATTTAATAAAATTGTTTGACGCTGGAATCCCTTCTTTTATCGTCCATGGTAACCACGATCCCTTGGATAGCTGGTCGGCTTCTCTTGAATGGCCTTTGGGAGTTAAAATTTTTTCCGGAAACCAAGTAGAGCAGGTTCCAATTTTAAAAGACGGAAAAACCATAGCTCAAATATACGGGATAAGTTATCCCCAAAAAGAAGTAAAAGAAAATTTGGCTTTACGGTTTAACCGGGAACAAAATTCTGGATTTGCTGTAGGCCTTTTGCACGCAAATGTTGGCAACAATCCCAACCACGGCGCATACTCTCCTTGCAAAGTTGACGATCTCGTAGCCTCTAAGATGGATTATTGGGCCTTGGGCCATATTCATAAACGCCAAATCATTAGAGATATGGAACCCGGTATTGTTTATTGCGGTAACTCACAGGCGCGTAGTTTTAAAGAGCAAGGCGAAAAGGGTTGCTATCTAGTTACCCTCGACGAAAACCTTCCTCCTAACTTAGAGTTTTTTCCTTCAGATAGCGTCCGCTTTCATACTGAGCAAATTGATATTTCAAAATGCGCACATCTCGACGATCTCTTAACTCTCATTCAAGTTCAATGCGATGAAAAACAATCACAAATAGGAGAACGAGACCTTTTTATGCGTTTTAATTTGGAAGGTTTTACTAAGCTAAATTATGAATTAAGGAAGGGTGGAACGCTTGAAGATTTAACTGAAAAAATCATCGATTACTATAAAAATATAAACCCTGGAATTTGGATAGAATTAAATCTAGACACCCGAGGGATTTACGATCTAAACCTTTTACGGCAAAGAAACGATTTTATAGCCGATGTGGTTTCTTTATACGATGAAATGGAATCTAAAAAAGACTTTTCTCAGTTAAGGAAAACGCTTGAACCGCTATTCCACAGTTGGAAAGGTCAAAAAAACCTAGAAACTTTAACTGATTCAGGCTTATTAGAATTATTAAAAACGGCTAGAGACTTAACGCTAGAACAGTTGCTAGGCGAAGAATAATATATTTTACAATATTAAAGAAACTACCTTCTCTCAGAAATCTTATTCATGCAAATCCGTGAATTACACATAGATGGTTTTGGAATTTTCCATAATGCCTTGATTAAGGAATTTCGTCCTGGAGTAAATGTCATTTTTGGTCCAAATGAATATGGTAAAACAACTTTACTCGAATTTATTCGTAAAGTTTTGTTTGGCTTTAAAAAGAGAAGTGGAGATTTGAACGATTATTCGCCCGTTCATGGCGGTAACCTTGGAGGTAAAATCGTTTGCGAATTGGCTAATCAATCAAACGTTACCATTTCACGGTTTGGCACAAACAGAGGAGGAAAGGTCAACATTACCGTCAATTCTGAGTTTTTCAATACCGAAGAAAAATTGGACTCTATTTTAGGTTATGCATCTTCAGATTTGTACCGTAATATTTTCGCATTTAGTCTGGACGAACTTCAAGAATTTGGATCACTAAAAGTCAATGATGTAAAAGATCGTATCTATGGCGCGGGCTTAGGTTTAGGCTCCAAATCAATTTCTCAAGTTGAAAAACAATTCCAAGAAAACAAAGAAAACCTATTTAAACCAAAAGGTAAAATTCAACCTATTACGGTGTTAGGGAATGAGATCGTAGACTTGAACCTTGCAATTTCCAAGATTCAAGAGAATTTAGCTCATTACGACAAATTAAAATTTAAAGTTAAACGCCTGGAGGGCGATAAACAAGAGGTTTTAGATCAAACAAATCGATTAGAAAATAATAAGCAACACCTAGAAAATCTTCTGGATCTTTACCCCGTTTACATCGATTGGAAATCGGCAAAAGAAAAGATAAATAAGCTTATCAGTCTACCCGATTTGCCGCAAAATTCTATGGAAACTCTTGAACGCCTCAAGGCGGAGTCTAACGCTATTAAAAACACAATTGAAGAAGAACAAGCAGAACTCGATATTAAAGAGATTGAACGCCAAACTTTATCAGATAAAGAAAAAGTTCTGGAAAATTCCGATACTTTTATTACCTTGCAAAATATGACCGAACAAGTTCGCTCGGCAATCCAAGATTCAACCGTAGTTGGAATTGCAAAAGATCAATTAGACGAACAAATCCAGATAGAAATGAAAAAACTTGGTCCCGGCTGGGACGAAAGTATGGTTGATCGCTTTGAAATTACAAATATCTTGACCGAACAAATTCATGTTCATCGAGGATTATTGGATGAAGCTCATAATAAAGTCATTCGCACAAAAGAAAAACTCGAAGACTTCCGCGAAAATAAAGCAAAAGAACTTTCCCAAGGAATTCAAGTTCCCGAATGGCTTAAAGTAATCTCTTATAGTCTTTTAACATTAGGACTGCTTGGGCTTTCGTGGGGGATTTTTAGTCAAGATTTTGGTTTTTTATTCTTTTCTCTAATAATTCTTTCCATTGGCGTTCTAAGCGTTCGAATGATCGTAAAAGCAAAAACTACACTTGTTAGAGAGGATCTTCAAGGTCCTGAACTTACAGGACAACTTAACGAAAGCAAGGAAGAGTCCGACAAAAAATATTCCGATTGGAGAGCATGGCTAAAAAACAAAAGCTTTGATGCAAATTTAACTCCAATAGCAGCGGAAAAAACCCTTTCCACACTTAGAGAAATAAAAAATATGTTTAACCAAAGGCAAGATATGAGCCAAAGGTTAAACAAAATGGAGCAAACAAAGAAAAAGGCAATCAATCTCATTGAACTGATTAAACCTTACCTACCAAGAAACTCGCCTGTAGAAAATATAATTTCCAATATTGACGCTTTGCATCGAATTTACGAAGAGGCTCTTAAAAGCCAAGAAAAACAAAACGCAATTGCTCTTCAACTGCAGGGAGTTCAAAGAAAAATCGCTCGCTTAGAAGAACAACTCGCCGGTAAGAGAAAAGAGATTAGCGATTTTATTGGGCGAACAGACGCAAAAACAGAAATAGAATTCGAAGAAATTTTTCGATTAGTCGAAGAAAAAAATAAGCTTGAAAATATAACAGATGAAAAACTTAATCAAATACAAAGCAGAGTAGGATTTGGAGAAAGTTTTCAAAACTTTCTAAATACTATAGAAAACTCTTCTCCCGAGGAATTACGACAACAACTCGATTCTGTATTAACTAAATTGGAGGAATTTCATACCAAACGCGATCAATTACATAAAGAGCTGGGCGAAGCTGAAAATCAAATCAATCTCTTAGCTTCAAATAAAGAACTTTTGGATCTTCTATATCAAAAGGAAATTAAGCGAGAACAATTAAATAAATTTTCTAGAGATTGGGCCACTAATCAAATATCCTTGTTTATGCTAGAAAAAGCCAAAATTAATTATGAAAAAGAAAGACAACCTTCGGTAATCCAGTCCGCTCAAAAAATCTTTTCACAAATAACAAACGGGAAATATCAAAGAATTTTTAAACCTTTAGATTCAGAAGAGATCTTGGCCGATGAAGATTCTGGGTTGCGCAAAACTGTATATGAAATGAGCCGAGGTTCTCGCGAGCAATTATATCTCTCAATGCGTTTAGGTCTAATAGAAGAATATGAAACTAGATCGGAACCTCTACCTATAATTATGGACGATGTGCTAGTTAATTTTGACGATACTAGAGGGAAAAAGGTATTGGAAATTTTAAGCTCATTTGCTGAAAAAAGACAGGTAATAGTTCTCACTTGTCACCAACATACCGTCGAAGTTTATCGAGAATTCGGCTCCCATTTAGTTACTTTTTAATTAATATAAAATTTAAAAACTGCTTAAAATAATATTAAAATATTTTTTATTTTGTTTTAATTTAAAATGAGCTAAAACAAAATATTGAAAAAACCAAAAACCTGAATTAAAAATCGTTTAATTTTTAAAATCAAATTACTATGGGTATCTTAAGTTTCTTTAGCTCTTTGTTTGGCGGTACAAAAAGAAAAATCGCCCCAATAGTTCAATCTCCAAAAGATAGAGTTCAAAATCAAGAATATCGGAATCCTGGCGATCCTGTAGAGGTAATCCGTCTTGACCAACCGGCCCCAAAAGGTCTGCCCAAAAAAATTAAAAGTAACGTTGAATTAGTCGGAGTATCGGGAGCAAAACGCCGCGAAGCGGCTAATGGCTTTATTCTTGGCTCTAAAAGACAGCTCAAATTTGTTTTAGATAAAAGCAACAAAGAAGAAAAAAATTTAATAAAAATTTTAGGAAAATGGGAATACAAAAAGGGGAAAACACAATCAGGTCATTTAGGCTGGCTACCCAAAAATATGTTTATGGATATTGAACCTTATCTAACAAAACCTTTGGGAGCAACCATAAAATATATGGAACTGGCTAAAGGAAAAAAACCTCCAACTATAAAAATTGAGATATGGCGAGGAATGAATAGGAAAAAAGACTAAGGAAAAGAATTAAATCAAAAAAAAACGGGATCCGGATATACCGAATCCCGTTTCGTAAAATTTAGTCTTATACTCTTAAATAATGTGCAGAGTAATTCTTTTAATTGGTATCTCCCACAAAAATAACAATTGCATCTGTTACAGGAGGATTATAAGGAACGTGGTTTCCTTTTGCAAAGACGGCAGTGATAGTATGTGGCCCAGGGCTTAATTCTAAAGTCTTACATGTAGAACCATCACCCATGTGAATATGATTAGCATCTTTTGCTATAGGTTTATTAACATTAATATCATATACATCAATTAATAAATGATGATGTCCCTTACCAGCATTAACGCCTTTTTTAGCCGGCTCCACAGTATAACCAGTGGTAGCCATACAAACTTCTACAGGGCCACGAACCTGAGCCATACGTGCAGGTTTCGTAATTTTCACTCCGCTACCCATTGCAGCAGCAGGAGCAGCTTTATAGTTATGACCACTTGAGCTTGCCGCTTGATGACCTCCAGAAGCACATGCAGATAAAGCAAACCCTAATGCCAATAATAAAACACCTTTTTTAAACAACATAATATCCTCCTCCAATAGATAAAATACTTTGGCAACGGAGACTTCTTCAGTCTTCGAACCCAACACTTGAAATAACAATATGTTAACAAACTTTAAATTATTTAAGATATTATAAAATAAAATTAAACAAAATCAAATGTGGTTTAAATAAAAATAATATAACCAATTATTGGCATGAAAAACAAAAAATCCGCTTCATTTAATTTAAAAACCAGAATTCGCATTCTTTTAAATGAAGAAATCGCTCTTGGCCCAGGAAAAACGGATTTATTAGAAGCCATTGAAAAAACCGGTTCTATTTCCGCAGCGGCAAAAAGTTTAGGCTTAAGTTATCGCCGGGCCTGGGATATGGTAGATACCATGAACCGTTCTTTTAAAGAACCATTAGTGTTAGGAGCCATAGGAGGGAAAAGAGGAGGAGGGTCAACCCTAACTCCAACAGGAAAACAATTAATTCTAGTTTATCGAAAAATGGAAAAAAAAGCTTTATCAGCGGTCCAAAAAGAATGGAACTTAGTAGAAAGCTTATTAAAAACCAGGTCTTAAATTAAATATATTATTACCCCTTCTTTTGGCCCTCGATTTCAAATCCTACAAATTTCAACTTAATTTGATCTTCAGGAAGGAGACTATAAGCATCCGTCTCGTCTAAATATTCGTGTGAATCAAAGAGCTTAACCTCAAAACAAGCATTGCTAACATCCTCAATCAAATTATCTGCAAACTCATCTTCTATTTCAACTAACGTTTCTAAATAACCAGGTATCAACCTTCCTAGAAATTCTGGACTCTTCGATTCTTTTAAAATTTGTCTTTCTAAATCAGTATCAATAACGTTTAGAACTCCTTTAGGCGCCAAAACTTTATGAGCCCAATTCAAAAACTTTTGCCTATCATTCCGTGATAGATGATGTAAAAACTTATTAACCCAAACCGCTCCTAAAGGTTCTTCCAAAAGCGTTTCGTTTGGAAAATCGATCCTTAAAATCTGAATATTATCTTTTCCCATTAAATTTTTAAAATGAGAAAGCCCTTCTAAAATAAATGAAATCCGGTCTGTTAAATACAATTTGGGAAACGACTCTGGCCATTCATGAATTAAGCTATACCCTACCAACCCCGTCGCCACATCTAAAACAGGTTTATCTCCTATGGCATCGGAATCTTGCATGGGCACTTCCCAAGGAAAGTTTTGTGTTTCGTACAAATAATAACTATAACTTTCGGCTAAAAAACAAACAATTTTGGGATCCTCAAAAAAACTTTGATCGTTTTTTAAAAACTCAGCAAATTGTCGAAATAAAAATTCCATTTTTTCAAATAGAGTTGCAATTGGCTGATTCAAAGAGGAATTTTTTGTATCGTTCTTTAACGTTCCGTGAATATGATCAAAATTTAAGTAAACCATTGGACGTTCATGCTGAACATACATTAAATCTGCTAAATCGATCATAATCTCTGGATACACATACCGCACTAAACTATTAAAACATTCCTGCATTTCTTCGCCTTGCGATCCAGAACAAAAGCCTATACGGCTATCTAAATATTCAAACAATCCACGAACGCGTTTATTCAATTCATGCGATGACGAATAATCTAATCCTAAAAAAGAACGGCCGTTATCTGTAAGAAGAGATAATCTATTTGCTGTACTATCAAAAATGGGAGAATGAATCATAAAATTTAAAGAATAACTAAAACATCAGTGAGGAAAAAACCGTAGAATAAAATGAATATCTTTATGGATTGTAATAGTTGAAATTGAATTTATATTATCACGTTCCTCCAAATATTCTGAATCGAGATTCATTCGGGTTCAAGTTAAGCATAAAAACTCCTTATCGCCAATTCCATATAGCTCTTCCTAACAAATAAAACGTCGCTACAATACAGGGCAACACATATGGAACTGCCATAAAAGCTTCTCCTGTATATAATCTAAAGCAAGAATGCAAAGCGCGTGCGCCATAAAGAACCGCCATAATTAGAGTAAGCTTTCTTCCACATTTATAAATAAAATAAGCTCCGGCTCCATTTAACAATAACAAAATAACGGCTGTTATAAACGCCAGCCACCCTAGATTAAACGGTGGCAATAACCCAAAAAACAAACAAAAATAAATAATATTTAAAGCAAAAAAACCTATTCCCGCTTGTTGAAATTTTTTTTTATTTATTAAATTGCCTTCATCGATCATTTCTTCAATCGTTTCCATAAAAACAGCAATCTCTTTTCTAAGTAATTATTTTAATGAGTTTTTATCCCACAATATTCACCTACCCAATGTTGCGATTTTAGCCTCGGTATGATACCGTTCTTCATTCTCAACTTTTATCGCACGAGTTTACCACTTAACCTGCAACTTTAGAACGTTCGTCTCCTAAACGATCATGCTTTCTGCATCCGAACAGCTCGAAATTATCCAACGCGGAACCGCTGAAGTTATCGAAGAAAAAGAACTCGGTCAACGCATCGAAAATGCCATTAAGAAAAACGTTCCGCTTCGCGTTAAAGCAGGGTTTGACCCTACAGCTCCCGATTTGCATTTAGGACATACTGTCCTTTTGCAAAAGATGAAACAATTTCAAGACTTAGGGCACCAAGCTGTTTTTTTAATCGGCGATTTTACTGGAATGATTGGCGACCCAACCGGGAAATCGGAAACGAGGAAAAGCCTAACGGAAGATCAGGTGAAGGAAAATGCCATAACATATCTAGAGCAAGTTTTTAAAATCTTAGATCCAGAAAAAACCGAAATTGTGTACAACAGCGAATGGATGAATAAATTCACCTCTTCGGATATGATCAGGTTGGCGGCTAAATATACGGTTGCAAGAATGCTAGAGCGAGACGACTTTCAAAAACGCCTATCGAAAAATCTTCCAATTTCAATGCATGAGATGTTCTATCCTCTAATTCAAGGATACGATTCCGTCGCTCTTAAATCGGATATTGAATTGGGCGGGACGGACCAAAAGTTTAATCTTCTGGTTGGGCGAGAATTACAAAGAGATTATAAACAGATCCCGCAACTCATTTTGACGATGCCTCTTTTGGAAGGAACTGACGGCGAACAAAAAATGAGTAAAAGTCTAGGAAATGCCATTGGCATTGCCGAACCTCCTCGCGAAATGTTTGGAAAGGTGATGTCGATTTCAGATTCGTTAATGTGGAAGTATTTTGAATTATTAAGCGATATAACCTCAAATGAAATAGCGGATCTCAAGCAAAAAGCCGAAGCGGGTGAAATGAACCCAAAGAACGCAAAAGTTTTATTAGCTAAAGAAATTGTTTCACGGTTTCACAGTTCAGAATCGGCAGAACACGCTGCGGCAGAATTTGAGAACGTTTTTAAGAAAAAACAGCTTCCAGACGAAATCCCTACAATTCCTTCCTGGGGTTCAAACGAAATGTGGGTTTGCAAACTATTGACTGATAATAAACTAACAAAAAGCTCTTCCGAAGCGCGGAGAATGGTTCAACAAGGCGCCGTTAGCATAGACGGAGAAAAAATCGGCGATCCTAATTTGCAGTTAGAAGGAAATAAAGAATATTTAATTAAAGTAGGAAAAAAGAAGTTTCTTAAAATCCAACCCTAGATTCCTTACTTTATAACCTTTAACAATATTAATACTATGCCTGGGAAACCCAACTCATACCTAAAGTCGATGACTGTCGATCTACCAATATCTTCAAAAACTCGTCTTATGATTGAGGACGACGATGATTTAGATAAAATCGTAAATCAAGTTCGTTTGGAAAAACAATGCCTCTATAAATTCGAAGAAGAAATTCAAGATGGGGAAACTGGGAAAGAGCTCCTTTGTAAGTTCGGCTTCACTGAATGGTTAAAAGAAGCAAGCTTAAAAGACCGTCAAGAAATGTACGGTTTTATGATTCAAATTGAATCGGTAGCCGCAGACCTTGCTGAAGATGAAGACGACGAAGAGGATTAACTCAATTCAAATTTCTTAGGAGCAACTTCTCATTCCTCGTTTTTCTAAATACTTTTGATGGTAGTCTTCCGCCGGATAATATACGGAAGCTTCTAATATTTCAGTTACAATTGAGCTTCGATAACTACCGGATGCATCTAGGTTTGCTTTAGACTCTTCAGCCACCCGCTTTTGTTCCTCATTATGATAATATATCCCAGATCGGTATTGAGTTCCAATGTCTGGTCCCTGACGATTTAAGGTTGTAGGATCATGTTTTTTCCAGAAAACATTAAGTAACTCCGAGTAGGAGACTTTTTCCGGGTCAAAAATGACTTCAACGGCCTCAGCATGTCCGGTTCTACCAGTACAAACCTGCTCATATGTAGGATCTTTTGTTTGACCGCTAGTATAGCCTACCGAAGTCTCAACAACGCCTTCAGTTTGTTGGAAAGCTAATTCAACTCCCCAAAAACACCCGGCCGCAAACGTTGCTTTCTGCATTTTGCCCTCCAAAAATTTAGTTTGAAACGAAATTTTAATAATTAGAATCTAACATAAAAATATTTTTCTTATTGTACCATCCAAACTGAAAGGTTTTTTAAGGGAATTTATACTTTCCCGAAGTTTAGTTAAATATCCTTTTTATAAGCCTTTTCCTTGACATAACAGCATATAATTTGTTTAAATTAATAAAACTTACTAAGAAAGTAATGTCACTTTCAAATCACCATATGAATTTCATGGAAATCTTGGAAAAAATCGATACATTCTTTCCCAAAAAACAAAAATATCGATGGCTCCAAGCTCTAATTATAGTCGTTACTATTTCATTTATTGGGTCTTGTGGAATTGCCGCCAAAACGCGTGCAGCAATTAAAGGAGACCTCAAAATGTATGTTAATATTGCCCCTAAAATAAATTCGGACAACCCACTGCCTGTAGATGTCGTTTGGGTCTATGATGAAGAATTATTAAAGGAGCTTTTGAAATTATCTGCAAAAGCTTGGTTTGAGAAAAAAGAACAGTTTAAAAGAGATTTTCCCTCCAATGAAGCCTTTGAGGTGTGGCCATGGGAATGGACACCTGGGCAAAAAGTTGCCGTCCAAAAAATTCCCATTAAAGCAAAATCAAAAGGAGGTATAATATTCGCTAATTATTTGATTGATGGAGATCACCGGGCAAGGGTAGACCCTGCCCAAGATTTTCAAATTGATTTTTCTAAAGAATCTTTCTCAGTCAAAGAACCAGAAGATTAAAATATTGCTGAAACTATATTTATTTCGAATACGGAAAACCAAGCGTCCCCACACAATACGTTTGAGGAAAAATAAAAATGGTTGATATACGAAAAGTTCCTCCTCCCATCGATTGGCATGAAGGAATGTTGCTTGCCCCGCAACATTTTCAACAAACGGATCAGCGGCATGAATCCCTCACTGCTTATCATGTCTCGACAGTTTCTCCTTTCCATTGGGGAATAATGGACTTAAAAATTGATCGACCACGTTTGGTAGACGGTACTTTGAAAATTTTGTCTCTAGAAGCTGTTATGCCCGATGGCCTGGCAGTTTCTTTTGGCGAAAGCGATGCCGACAAAGTATCCGTTAGCTACTATCAGAATAAAGAAGAGGAAAAGAAAAAAGAAACTTTAGAATTAGATTTAGAACCTTTAAAAGCAAAAATGGAACGAGGGGCCATAACCATCCATTTAGCGGTCGGCTCTCAAAAAATTGGGACTTCCTATTTCAAAGGAGATATTAAACGCCATGAATCGTTCGATGGCATAGCTATAATTGATGAAAATACTGGGGATAATGAACTTTCAATTCCAAGACTAAAACCGAAATTGAAATTGTTAAGCGAAAACGAATCTCGAATAAATTATGTGAGTTTTCCAATAGCGGAAATTACTTTTCAAAATCAGAGGTTTGAGTTAACAGATTTTATTTTTCCCGCTCTAAGTGTTCCTCTTCGTTTTGCTTTGGGCGAAAAATGTACCAAAATAGCACAAAAAATTAGAGAGAAGGCTGAATATTTGGCGGACCAGGTAAATGCGCCTTCATCCAAAACGGGCACGCCGTTAGTATTAGAAGAGAAATCGAGGATTCATAATATGGTCGCTACATTACCATATTATGAAGCTATTCTTTATACGGGTAAAGCTCACCCATACAATGTCTATCTTGCTTTATGTGCGCTGGCTGGAAGTATAGCTGGACTGGGCACGGGATTAATACCTCCTACTTTTGATCCCTACAATCACGGCGATTTAAAACACACTTTTGACCAAGTTCTTGAGTATATAGATAGTTTAATTTCAGAAGGTGTCCAAGAAAAATATTTCACAATTCCTTTTAGGTATCAGGAAGAATTGAATAGTTTTACGCTAAATCTTAAATCCGAATGGATTGATAAAAGTCTATTTTTTAGCGTACGTGGTTCTGAAGGAACTTCGGAAAAAGAACTTTCAGATTGGGTTAAAAACAGTTGGATTGGTTCGGAATCAAAAGTTCCTACAATTAGAGAGAGAAGAATGCGCGGCGCTGAACGCGAACAAATTGAACGAGATGATGATATTGTTCCAGCTAGGGGTGTCGTTTTATTTAAACTTACCGTAGATCCAGAATTTATAGAACCCGACCAAACTCTATCCATTTTTCATCCAATTTCTATGGGATCTTCATCGGCTCCATCCGAAATTTTATTGCACGTTAAAAAAGAAGATTCGTAATTCATTTAGTCGTCACAATATTTAACTTCGCCATAAATGAACGCGTCATGAAAGTCGGGGTCGTGCCAATACTCTTCAAACATAAACCCTTAAAAGGGATCTAATATGCGAAAACGCCCCGGCGGAGCATTGGCGGGTCGCCCTCTCCACTTTATATGGATCGCCGATAAGTCAGGGTCAATGGGGATCGATGGGAAAATACAAGCTTTAAACCACGCAATTCGCGAAGCAATTCCCCATATGAAGGAAGCGGCAAACGAAAATCCCAACGCGGAGGTATTTGCCAGGGCAGCGGCATTTTCTGACGGAGCTCAATGGCATATTTCCAAACCTACCCCAATCTCAGATTTTAAATGGAAAGATTTAACTGCCGGAGGTGTAACAGATATGGGCAAAGCCCTAAATCTAGTTTCCGATCAGTTAAAAATTCCTCCAATGACGGATCGCGCTCTTCCCCCTGTTTTAGTATTGATTTCTGACGGTCAACCTACAGACGATTTTAACGCAGGTTTAAAAAATCTTTTGTCTTTGCCTTGGGGTAAGAAAGCCGTTCGAGTTGCTATCGCTATAGGGGAAGATGCGGATTTAGATACGCTGCAAAAATTCATTGGCAATGTAGAAATTGGTCCGCTTCAAGCCAATAATCCCGAAACCCTTAAAAATTATATTAAATGGACTTCAACAGCAGTTCTAAAAGCCACGTCCTCTCCAATGAGTGAAATTGATTCTTCTCTAGATTCAAGTCTCCCTTCTAGCTCCTTTATCCCCGAGCCAATCTCTTCAACAGATTCTTCTTCCGATATTTGGTGACTTATGCCATCTGTTTCCGCAAAATACGGAGGTACTTGGCATATCTTAGGCGAAAGCGTTTGTGGAATAACTCATAATCGAAAAGGGTTGCCAAATCAAGACGCTATCAAATGCCTGGTTGAAAAAGGAAATGAACTTCCATTAGCTGTTGCCGTTTCTGATGGGCATGGGAATTCCAAAAATTTTAGGAGCGGGATAGGAGCCCAATTAGCGACAAACATAGCAGGGGACACATTAATTCGCTTTTTGTCGGAGTCTTGCAATCAAAAAAAATCGGATCAGACGCTAAGTAACGTCCAAAATCATTTGATTCCAAATATCATTAAAACATGGAAAAAAGCCGTTTTAGACCATTTTGAGCAAAATCCAATTTTAAAAACAGAACGCGAAATATTTGCTAGCGCTAATGAATCTTTATCTCAGGTTGATAATGATTCATCCGATCCAATATTATTTTATGGAACTACCCTTTTAGCGGCGGGAGTTTCAGATTCTATAATAATTCTGCTCCAGCTCGGCGATGGCGATATTCTCACCGTGGATCCATTGGGAAACGTCACTCAACCAATGCCTCGCGACGAAAATCTATTTGCGGACGAAACGACTTCTTTATGTTTGCCTAGAGCGGAACAATATATGCGCTACATAATTTTAGAACCAAAAATAAACCAAATAAAACTTTTATTAATTTCTACAGATGGTTATTCAAAGTCGTTTATTAATGATTCCGATTTTCTTGAAGTTGGTCCGGATTTTTTGGAAATTCTAAAAACAGAAGGCATCTCTATAGTTCAAGATAACCTGAGAAATTGGTTAGACGAAACTTCTAGGCTAGGTAGTGGGGACGATATAACTTTAGGAATCGCTTATCATGAACGGTAAAATGAGCGACGTCCCTCGCGAAGAATTAGCAAAAATCTTGAAAAACTACGGAGAAGATATTTGCCAGGACGCTCGAAGATGCGAAGCTTTTTTGAACGATTTATGCGGTCAATACAAACGAGAAATTTTTATATTGGTAAGTGGTATCCGAGAAAGAATTCCTGAAGCTCTTCAAAAAAATTCCGAAACCACGGTCAGTTTTAATCTTTTATTAGGCAATTTAACCAAGCGACTGCGAGACAACTTAGGACTTTCGCCTGAAGCTGCTTTATGGTGCGTGGAAACTTGGACATATGCATTAGAGTTAACGCCTAAACCACCCACCATTAATAAACCTCTACACAAAGACAATACATCAAAGAAACCAAACTCCGATCCAGTTGAATACAAACCTATACCAACGTTTGCGGTTTCTTTGACTGAAAAAGAAAGCTTTAACTCGATTACAGAGGCTCTAAGACACGCTCCTCCTCATTCGCGGATTATAATATATCCTGGCAGATATGAAGAAATCATCACCATTGACAAGCCAATTGAGATAATCGGTCTAGGTTCTCCTAGAGAAATTGTTATCGCTTCTAAAGACGGTCCTTGCATCCGAATGGAGACTCAAAACGCCTTAGTATCTGGAGTTACCCTGAGAGGAATCGCTCCCAAATCTTATACGGTCGAAATATCTAAAGGAGTGTTAGCGTTAAAAGATTGCGACATTTCGTCTGAGTTCTTCTCCTGTATAGGTATTTTTGGTCCATCCGCTCAGCCTAATATTTTTCGTTGCCGAATTAACAAAGCAAAAGAATATGGTTTGCATTTCGCCGTTCAAGCGCAAGGCATAATTGAAGATTGCGAAATTTATGGGAACAAATTGTCGGGAATTAAAATTCAACAGGACGCTAATCCGCTATTTAAAAAATGTCGAATTCGAGGAGGAAAAGAAAATGGGTTATCCGTCAATGAAAACGGAAAAGGGGTTTTAGAAAATTGTGACTTTTCCGGAAACAGCGGCAACTCGGTCGAAATTGAAGGAAAGGGAAATCCAACGCTAAAAAATTGTAAAATTCATGAAGGTCGAAATGGCGTTCGTATCTGGAATTCTGGTAAAGGTAATTTTGTTTTGTGCGATATATTTAACAACTCTCGTCCCGGTATCGAGATATTAGAAAATGGGAATCCTTATTTTGAAAAATGCCAATTTCATCACGGGCGCGACTTTGGATTATCCATATTCCAAAATGGAAAAGGCAAATTCAAAGATTGTGAAATATTTGCCAACATTAAAGGAGGTTTTTCAATATCGGATCTAGGAGACCCAGAATTTGAAAACTGTGTTGTCCACGACAATCGAGAAAACGGAGCTCACTTCTTTGACAAGGGCAAAGGCAAATTCAAAGGCTGCAGCTTTAGCGGAAACTCTTTAGCATCTATTTTCATTCAATCACTCGCAAATCCGATTTTTAATCAATGTCGATTTAGCTCCGGGCGCGGAAGCTTGGTAATTCATGATCGAGGTAAAGGATATTTTGACGAATGTGAAATATTCCAAAATGAATTTGCCGGGGTTGAAATTAGAGAAAAAGGGAATCCCTATTTGGAACGTTGTCGGATATTTCACGGACAAAGCGCCGGAATCTTTATATATCGCAATGGGTCGGGGACGATTAAAAATTGCGAAATATTCGAAAATCAATCTGCAGGAGTCGCAATTAAACAACAAGCCAATCCTAAAATTATTAATTGTAAAGTTTATGGGAATCGAGAAAACGGCGTCGAGATCTTTGATCATGGAAAAGGAATATTTCAATATTGCGATATATATTCCAATAGAGGCTCCGGAATTAAAATCTCCAATCAAGGCGATCCCTCTCTTAAAAATTGTAAAATAAGAGAAAGTGAGTTTTCGGGCTTGTTAGCTATCGACTATGGAGTTGGTTATTTAGAATCATGCCAAATAACCTCCAATGGAGATTACGGAGTGAACATTCTCAAGGGAGGAAACCCAATTATCCGGAACTGCAATATTAACCGCAACAAACCTAAAGGCGCTCGAATTTCAAATAAAGGGGTTGGAAATTTTGATAATTGCGACTTAACCAAAAACCGCGAAGGGGCATGGGCCATTGACCCAGAATGCCAAGTAAAAATGGCGGGTTAGTTGTAAAGTAAAATATGAATCAATTACTGAAAACAAATTGCAAACTTTCTTTAACCGATCTGCAAACCCAGTGTGAAATTGACTACATCATTGGTAGCGGAGCACAAGGTGAAGTATACAAGGTAATCTTAGATGGAAAAACCTTGGCCCTAAAATGGTATTTACCTAAAGCCGCAACGAAAAAACAACGTAATATATTAAAAACACTAATCGATAAAGGCCCCCCAGCGCCAAGCTTCCTCTGGCCAACACTTTTTGCAGAGTCTCCAAATACCTCCGGTTTTGGTTATTTCATGCCGCTACGAAACGTACGGTTTAAAAGTTTAGCAAATTTGATGAAAAGACGAATAGATCCAACTTTTCGAATTTTATCTTTAGCAGGGGCAAACTTAGCTCACAACTTTCTACAACTTCATTCCAAAGGATTATGCTACAGAGATATTTCTTTTGGAAATATTTTTTTGGATCCAGACACAGCAGAAATTCAAATTTGCGATAATGACAATGTAACCGCAGACGATCAAAGTAAAGGCGGAATATTAGGAACTCCCCGGTTCATGGCGCCAGAGTTAGTCCGAAGAGAGGTATGTCCAAGTTCTCAAACCGATCTATTTTCTCTTTCAGTTCTACTTTTCTATATGTTAATCCTACATCACCCCCTTGAAGGCAAAAAAGAACTTTCTATTAAATGCCTTGACCTTCCGGCAATGAACCAATTATACGGCAAACAGCCTTTATTCATTTTTGACCCTAAGGACTCGTCAAACGAGCCTGTCTCAGGTCATCATGACAACGCTTTAATTTTTTGGCCCATTTACCCAAAGTTTTTAAGAGATCTATTTATTCAAGCCTTTGGCGAAGGCCTAACCGATCCTTCATCAAGAGTGAGAGAGAGCGAATGGAGAAACGCCTTAATTCTTTTAAGCGATTCCATTTTCTATTGTTCAAATTGCGAATCGGAAAACTTCTACGATTCCGAATTCTTAAAATCTAATCAAGGTTCGGCAGGCATATGTTGGTCGTGCCAAAGTATTCTCACCTTACCTCCTAGAATAAAAATAGAAAATAAAATCGTTATGCTCAACCAAGACTCAAAATTATTTCCTCACCATATTGACGATTCAAAACCTTGTGATTTTTCATCTCCAATTGGAGAAAGAATCGCTAAATGCCCAGATTTGGAACAACCTAAAATAAAAAATATCTCTGAAGAAAAATGGGTTTCTTCTTTACCGGGGGAAACCCCACTCGATATTCTTCCCGGAGAAAGTCTTACCTTAATTACGGGAAAGCAAGTTTATTTCGGAAAGAAAAAAGGCGTTATTCGCGTTTAAAAATTTAAAAGGAAAAAAATATTACCTATGAGAGCAAGGCCAAAACAAACTTAAAGTAATAAAATTATTATTACCGATAAAGACAAGTTATAATAAAAAATATAAAACTCTTTAGTTTTGGAATTCGGAATTATGTCTAAATTCATTTGCCCCAATTGCAAAAAAGAGTACGAAAAAAAAACAGAAGACGGCTACTGCAATAATCAACCAGAATGCGAATATGGATTAGGTTGGTTAGCCGAGCTTTCCTCCACAGCTTCGGCAGAAAAAACAACCGAAGCCGCTTCACCAGATCCAATCTCTTTCGATAGGGAAATTGGGCTTTGCGTTTTGATGATGGACGGCTCCTATTCTATGGCCGATCCAGCTTTTCCAAGCGCCGATTACCCGGGAAATAAATACGATTTAATCGCTCGTAACTCAGCTGCAGGAATCTGGTCCCTAAAAAACCTAACTCATATTGACAGCGCTTACATCGCTCTTTGTGTTTTTGCAGGAAAACCTATTTGGATCTGGACAAAAAGCATCAAAGAAATAATTGATGAATATCAAAATCGTCAAAATTTCTCCGATTTTATTTATGAAACTCTGGAGAAAAAAACCCTTGAACCCAAAGCGACAAATATAAACGAAGCTTTAAATCTAGCCTATGATATTTTTCAGCAATATCTAGAAGGAAACCTAAAGGATTTTGGCGACTTAACAGATTTTAAACCCTTGGAACACCAAGTCGTCCGTCAAGACGACAAAGGACAAGAAGATTTTATTACAATTCCAAATGCTCGCGCTTTCATATATACCGATGGAGAACATAACGTAACCGCCCCAATTCAAAATCCCTTCGAACAGGTCGAACAATCCGTTTTAATGACGGCATTTATTGGCGAAGAGGAATCGCCGGGAATAAAACAAATGAAAGAACTTGCCGCCATTTGTCCTAAACATTCTCCAGCTAAGGGTTTTTTCCTTTTTGACGACGCAGAGAGATCGCAAATCCTAAAAGGCCTGTTCAGAATGGCTTCCGGAGCATCTGGCTTTTGTCCTTCTTGCCTCTTGATTGATCAATCGCGTCCTCCTGAAGAAACATCGGAATGACCTCCGTTTCGCCCTCTCCCATTGGTAATAACGAAAAAATCCCCGCTTTAATTTGCGAAATAACCACATCGTCCGGCCCACGCAAGGGGATGCCATCTGAAAAAATTTCAAACTTAGAGCTAGGTGAAGATTCTGGCGGTGTATTATCTCTTGCAGGTCGATCTGGAGTTATTTGGATTGCCGATGGAACAAGCGATTCAACCCGAATCGGCTCATTTTCTTCCAGGATTTTGGCGCAAGAATTGGGTCAGACATTTTCCAACGAAATACTAAATCATTGGGCTCGCTTGCAAAAAACCAAACGACTTGACGTAAACTTGTCCGATATTGTTTTAGAAACAGTGAATAAAACTAAAGCAAAATGGTCGTCTCGTTTAAAAGAAAATCCAAAAGAAGAAAAATCTCTGATTCAGTCGCTTTCATCCCTGAAACAAAAAGCTCCAGAACTCGGTTCGATTTTTTATGAATTCTCTTCTACTTTTTCAGCTATAACTTTGGACAACGAAGGCAATTTAAACTGTATCGCCGCTGGCGATTCCTTAACAGCCATTTTTAAGAAAAATGAAAATCAATTTTTCGCTTTTAAAAAAGGGGGAGTAACTTTTCGATTAAAACTAAAAGCAGGAAAGATCGTATGCGAAAAGTTTCTATCACCCTTAGAAAACTATCAAACAGACGAAACAAACTTTGTCATCTTATCTTCCGATGGAGCCAAAGAAACTTTTTTGTCGCTAACTAAATATAAAAAACTTCTCAAACCAAATTTAGAACACTTTCTTTTATTGAAACAAAAAAGTATTGGAGCTATCCCAAAAACGCAAGACGATAAAACTTTAGGTCTAATAGGACGAATTCATGCTAGTTAAATTGGGACTGCTTACAAGAACCTTTGATCCCAATAATGTGATTTGGAAAAGCCAATCTTCTCTTAACGATCAATTTGGAATTTGGAAAATTGGCAAGCGAAATATTTTTGTTAAGAGATTTCAAAAACTTCCACCTGGATGGCCTTTAATGGAAGAGGCTATCGTTAAATCGTTTTTAAATACTCCACAAATTTATCGACTTCAAGAAGAAGGTGATTTCTATTATGCATTCATGGAGTGCCTAGATGGAGATACCCTTTACAACATCATTCAAGGAGGAAGAACTGCCGATTATTTCCAAAATTCCGGTTTGAGTAACGAAGATAAAATTAATATAGCGCTATCAGTAACCGCTAGCATTCGATCTCTAAATCTAAGAGGTTTTTGGTATCCCGATTTAGATTTAAAAAATATTTTCGTGGTAAAAACCCCTAAAAAAACGAAGATTTTTCTTATAGATTTAGACAGTTGTCCAAGTAGCGACCAATCTTTTGATCCTGGAAATGTTTCTCAAGTCTGTTGGGAAGGTTTAATAAAAACCTACCTTAAACACGGCAAACCTTTTTTAAAACGAGAAGGTCCAAACATTGTTCGAATAACCCCAAATGGAATACATTTAAATCAATCGATGCTTATTTTATTCGCTCATTACATCAAAAGATTGGGAATAGCGCCAAAAGAACTACCTCTTTACGATCCTTTGATCAATTCTAAAAGCCCTTTTAGCGGCACACTTTCTTTAATACATTTAAAATTGTTAGATGGAGAGGATTCTTGGCGGGACACTGAAACGTTTATTTCTAATTATTTTTCTATTTCTAAATCTAGACTGCAGAAAAAATACCAAGGAAAAAAACCGGGAAAAACACATTGGATTGAATTGATAAGAAAATTAAAAAACGAGCGCTCTTAATAATCTTATATAGGAAAAAATAAGGGCGATAGAGATTGAATGTAAAAATTTTCTTAGCTAAATTGGAACCTTATAATTTCTATCTGTCGATTTGGCCAATGCTTTACCTATTATAGAAAATAAGCTCTTTAAATTTATTGGTTTATCCACGCAAGCAAAGGCCCCATTTTTTAAACATTCCTTTTTTATTTCTTGATCGCTTAAGGCTGTTGTCATAATCACTTCGATATTTGGTTTCCATAACTTAATCATTTTAACTAACTCATCTCCGGTTAGCTTTGGCATCAAAATATCTAAAAGAACCACATCTGGACAATACCTATGAATTATTTCTAAGGCCTTTTCTCCATCCTCCGCCTCTTCAAATAAAAAATTTTTTTTCTTTAAATAGACTGAAAGAAATCTTCGAGCCTCTGGGTCATCGTCGACCACCAATATTTTAGCGGACTCATTATTTGTATTCACTTTAGTCTTCTACCTTTACCCGGTAACTTTCTATTATTAATACGTTTAAAAAAAAGGATTAATTAATTATAGATTAATAAGGCCCTAATTGTCTTTTTTTATTGTGCGCAAACAGTTTTTTTTAATACGATAAGGTTCAGAAATACAAATATATATTTTTTTAAGAAACCCTAAAAATTTTAATGGTAAAATTTAAAGATAATACAAACTCAAGAATATCTTTAGTTAACCAGCGCCAATCTTTCATTTAAAAACGCTGCCTCTAAAGAATATTGAACTTTTGTCAATTCCCTCAATTTAAAACCAACAAATAAATTTATGAATTCACCCGTTAGACTATTTATCTATTCAATTTTACTAAGTTTTTTTTGTTTTTTTGAAGTTGGAGGGGGGGTAAAAGCTTCATTTGCGGATAATACTTCTCAATTAATATCTTCCATTCCTAATTTAAGCAACGATGAAATTAACCTAAGTGACACCCTACTCGCGATTTCAAAAGATTGGGATAAAAATATTGACGAAGTTTTTTTTCGGACCTCTATTGAGGCTTTAATAGACGAAGCCAATAAACGAATTGAGGATAATTCTAAACCGGCGGAAATTGTAACGGTCTTAAGAGAAATTATACATAAGAAATTCGGCTATCAATATACAGATCAACTGGATCCTCAAGGAATACCGCTAAATCCAAACGAATTGTTTTTACACGGATTGCTCGAAACCCAAAAAGGCTATTGCATGACACTATCGCTAATTTACTTAATTGCGGCCGAGCAATTGGGAAAACCCATTTTTGGAGTTGCGCTACCTAATCATTTTATTGCCCGATACGATTCTAAAGATTTTCAAATAAATATAGAAGCGACCGAAGGAGGAATACCTCTACCTAACAGTTATTATTACAATCGATTTGGCGTTGATAAAAACTCGTCTTTTTTTATGAAAAGTTTGGATAAAAAGCAAACTCTAGGCGCTTATTTTTCCAATGTAGGAATGGCCTATTACAAGCAAAACTTTCCCCAAAAGGCAGTTTTTTACTTAGACCTTGCAACTCAAATAAATCCACTCTCGGTCGAAGCGCGCAACAACTTGGGTAATATTTATTCTGAGTTGAAGGAATTCAAAAATGCTATCAAACAGTATGAAGCGGCTGTAAAAGCAAACCCTAATAATTTGGCGACTCTTTTTAACTTAGGAATCGCCTATTCCGATTCTAATGAATTTAAAAAAGCCGCCGAAGCATTTATACAAGTCGTCCAAATCGATCCCGGATATGTTCCAGCGCATCGATATCTGGTTCAACTTTTTATTGGTCAAAATAATTTCATTGGAGCTCTTCTTCATTTAAAACAAATTGCAAAATACCAAGGAAATAATCCTCAAATTTTTCTAACAATGGCCGAAGTTTATTTTCAGCTTAAAAACTATCAAATGGCCTTGCAAACATTAAAGAAGATAGAATATGCCTTTCCAGACGATCCAAAGTTCAAAGAAAAACTTGCCGAGGCTTTTTATCGCCTGAAAAAGTATAAACAAGCAATATCCCAGTATCGCTATTTAATTGAAATGAGCCCGGATGGTTTAAAGTTTTATATTCAATTAGGCTGGACCTATTATCAAAAAGGAGAAATTGACCTAGCTATTGGCTGGACTAAAAGAGGCTTAAAAAACGGAAAGGGACGCGAAAAGCTAAAAACCTTAGGCTATATGAATCTTGGTTTTTTTAACGCTCTTGATGAACAATTTGAAGAAGCTAAAAATTGGTATAAAAAGGCCTTGCTTACAAAAGATGCCAATTTATTGGAAGGAATGATAAACGACCTGACGGAAGCCGAGAACAAGTTTCCTGATTTAATGGAAATTATTTTTTTTAAGGGCTGGCTGTACAAAGAATCGCAAAAAGACAAAAAAGCTATCGAATTTCTTGAAAAATATTTAACTAAAACTCCAAACGGAAAAATGGCAAACGCCGCAAAAACTGCTCTAGCAGAGTTGGGTATTTCCACAAAAACCAACTCCCTCAATGAAAAATCGAAGGAAGGAATGACTATTATTCCTTCGGGATTTTTTTTCATGGGTTCCGACGATAAAGGAATCGACGAACGACCAAAGCATAAAGTATATTTGGATGCTTATTTTATCGACCGATATGAGACTAGTGCAAAACAATTTGCAGTATTCCTGAACCAATCTCCTAACTCTGGTAGATTTTATAACGATAATAAATACGGGGTTTTAGATTTTGGTAAAAAGTTTAAACCTAAAGCTGGATATGAAAATTTCCCAATAAATAATGTAACCTGGTTTGGAGCCAACGCTTTTTGTCGATCTGTTGGCAAGAGACTACCTACAGAAGCTGAATGGGAAAAAGCTTCGCGAGGGATTGACGGTAGAAAGTTCCCCTGGGGGAATGAGTCCCCTAATCTTCAAGTCGCTCGCTTTAATCAGCAATGGGACCAAAAGAAGCTAGATGTTATGGTTCCTGTAAAAGACTCAATACCAGATGGTAAAAGCCCATATGAATTAGAACACATGGCCGGGAATGTTAAAGAATGGGTAGACGATTGGTACGATGGAGAGTATTATAAGGAACAAAAACATCGGATGAATCCAAAAGGCCCTTTCGGAGGAGAGTTTAAAGTATTGAAAGGAGGATCTTGGCGCGATTTAACAGGATTCCTTTATTCTTCCTTTCGAAATAACAGTATTCCTTTCACGGGTTTAGAAGACTATGGGTTTCGTTGTGCTATGAGTACAGAAAAAAAACCGACTCCCAAAAAGTTAATCAGTTGGCAAAAAAATAATCCCTAGAGCTTATTCCTTTAGAAACTAACTTTAGTCTTTTTGTAAACCAGCTAATCAGCACAAAATAAGTTGAAATTGGATTGGTTCTTTATTTTATGCATCACGCCGGTTAGAATAACCGTTTTGAGTTTTTACGAGATTTAATCATAAATCGATTTGAAATTTATTTAGCTTAATACCCAAAGCCTTTATACAGGGTAATTTTTTAGGGAAAATATGTTTGGCGCAATAGAACTTTTAATGATCGCGATTATTTTTGGAATTATCTATGGACGAAACGCAATAGATAAAACCTGGAACAAACATCCTGACGAAGGTATTGCAGAGTCTTTTGCAGAAGATGTTAAACATTACTATGAAAAAGATCCAAAAAGATTAGTTCAAATAATTGTTGGAGTGTTATCTTTAGCTCTTTTTGTCATCGTTTTAATTTATTGGGTGTTTACAAGATTTGATGTGCCTAAAATTTTGGGCTTAACTTAGAAAAAAAACTAAATTATTTCGACTCATTAAAAACTTTGATTAGCATTAGGATGAACCAGCTCTGAGGAAACAATGGTCTTTTTAGAGACCCTAAGAAATTGATTGTTTACGGAAAATATTTCACGTTGATTACATTTAATTTTCTAATATGAAAACCCCGATTTTCTAATATGAACGTAAGGATCTCCCCCTTTAAGAATTTCCCCCCCCACTATTTTTCCAACGTAAATGACGTGGTCTTCAACAATAGTTTGATTAAGTAAATCACACTCAAGGAAAGAAACTGCGTCTTCTAAGATAGAGATATCTTTATAGCCTTGTCTAACCGACACTCCTTCAAAAAGAGGTTCGTCTTTAGGAGGTTTTCCAAACCTTTTTAATAAATCGTTAGAATCGGTTCCGAGAATATTTAAAACAAAAGCTTCTGACGCTTCAATCAAAACTCTAGCCGGTCTGGATTTAGCCAAAACAACCGACACCGTTGGAGGGTGGAAAGAGCACTGACTAACCCAACTAACCAAAACTGCATCTTCATTATTGTCATGATTAGCGGTTAAAATAAACAAACCGCTTGGCACTTTGCCTAGAGACTTTCCTAATTCTTCATTATCAGACATATAAAATCCTGGTTAAAATTTTCGACGCCTCATATCATTTTTCTTTCAATTCTTCTTTCCGCGCTCTTTCATATTCTTCATAAGATCTCAAATTTTGATTAGTCGCATCACAGGACTCTTTATTCAAACGATAATCAGAACTTTGATTACATTCCCGCCGTTGCATACCTTCATAAAAACCTTTGTTGCTCCAATGGCTACAACTCTGAATAAAAAAACTACATATAAAAAAAAATAAGAAATATATTTTGGGAAAATACATCGCGATTTTTACAAATTTTGTTCTTTTTTAGAGTTATCAAATTCTCTGAGAGCTTTTAACAATTTAGGCGGGGATATTGCTCCAATATTAATTAGAATATTGCCTAATAATTCTGCCTTTTCGTCCTGAATCTTAAACAAACTATTTATATCTTCCTCTTTCAATATACCTTTAGAAACTGCAATTTCTCCAAATTTTAATTTATTTTCAGAGTTTCTTTGTTCAGTCAGTATCGTTAAAACTTCTTTAGGGCTAACCATTCCAACTTCAATGGCTAATTGCCCTAAGGGAGTTCGACTTTTTTTTTGTCGTTCCAATGCAATTAGCAAATGGTCAGGAGTAACGAACTCTTTTTCTACCAAAAAATCACCTAAAAGAAACGCCATGACAATGATTACTTAGTTTTCATTGAAAATACGCCGTCCCAATCAACAGGAGGCGATTCTTTTTGGAACAAGAGACACCGCTCGAAAAAGGTCAAAGAAGGACCGTCCTTTTCGGATATTTCAAGGACAGCTCCAAAATTATCTAAAGCGCTATCCCATTCTTGTTTCCTATAATGCTCTAAACCTTTCGAATATAAATCAAGGATTTTGGACGTCTCTTCATCCAATTCTCCTTTTTTACAAAGTAGCTGATAAATACGCACTGGTTCGGATTTTCCAACCACCCGAATCAAATCCAATTCACGAACCTCCACTTCGTCCTTTACTTGTTCGTAAGTAAATTCACTAAACATATCATAAGTTCCATACTGCTTGTTAACACCCTCCAATCTAGCCGCGAGGTTAACCGAGTCACCCATCATGGTGTAATCCATTCTAGTTTTGGAACCCATATTACCTACAACCATTGGACCGGTATTTAGGCCTATTCGCATAAACAATTCGTGCTTTCCTTCTTCTCTCCATTTTTCCCGCATTTCCCCTAAGCGTTTTTGCATATCAAGAGTAGCTAAACAAGCTCTTCTAGCATGATCTTCTTGTGGTATAGGGGCTCCAAAAAAAGCGATGATGGCATCTCCCTCAAATTTATCTACCGTTCCTTCGTATTTCATAATGATATCCGTCATCTCAGAAAGGTACTCATTTAGCAAAAGTACCAAATCTTCAGGAGACAGTTTTTCCGATATTGTTGAAAACCCAGCAACATCAGAAAAGAATGCGGTTAAAACTTTTCTTTCTCCTCCCAGTTTTAACAACTTTGGATCGCCTACCAACTGATTTACGACAGCGGGAGCCAGATATTGACTAAACGCTCCTTTAATAAAACGTTTCTCCCTTTCTTCAAAAGTAAATCGATATAAAGTAATCCCAGTGTAAACAAAAACTTGAGTAAAGATTGGATAAACTGTACTAACCCAAAGTCCTTGGTTATTAAATAAATAAAAATCTGTAAAAATATAGGCCACAACCCCAATTATGGTCATAATGGCCATAACCAAAGCCTTAAAATATAAAGAAACCACGCTGAGAATGATACCTGTAACAAAAATCATAGCTACATCAAGGTATCCAAACCAGTTGGGTCTCATTAAAAAGTCTTGATTTAGCACATTTTCAATAACATTGGCATGGGCTTCCACTCCAGGGTAAAGTGTTCCAAAAGCAGTGGTATGAAGATCGTGTATTGCCGCCGCTGTCGCTCCAACAATAATAATTTTATTTTGAAGTTCCTCAGCGCCAAGCTTTTCAGTAAGCACGTCCGTAGCGGAAAAATGATCAAAAGTTTTTCCCGGTCCGTACCAATTAATCAAGTAATCACCGTATTCATTGGTCGGAATAACGATGTCAGCTACTTGCACCGCATCAATTCCATAGGGAGCTACTTGAACCGCCAGATTTGCTTGGGTCGCTTGGTGAATCAACTGAAGGCTTAACGGAGGAAAAAGAAACTCTTTAATTTGTTGAACCAAAGGAATAAACCGGACTACGCCATCCAATTCTGGTAGAAATGAGACAAAACCGCCACTATTGGCGGATGAAGCTAATTCGTAAATGCTGATTCCCATCCCATTAATAGGACGAAAATAAACATTATCTTCAGGTTTATCCGTCCTTTGAATAATAGAATACTCAAAAAATGGTAAAAATTCTTGTATTCTGGGATCAAGCTCAGCCACTTTTTTACCCATTGGGCTTTCGCCAGTAGGGTCCGCAAAATAGCCTAAAATGGCCCTCTCAGAATTTGCAAGAGAATCTGCAAATATTGTGTCGGAATTTACAGATTTTTCTAATTTTTTAATTAGCTCGTCGCCTTTTATATTGGATAGATCCTCTTCCTTCGCCATTTCTTTAATAGTCTGAATCTGAACTGCTGTTTGGGGTTCAGGAAATAGAATATCAAAACCAATAGCGGCAACGCCAGCTGCGCTCAATTTGTCTACCAATGTAGCCAATTTAGATCTTGGCCAAGGCCATCTGCCCTGTTCAGTAAGGCTTTTTTCATCTACGGCAACAATAGCAACTTGCCCAGAAACTGGGCGGACCCCTCTTTGTCGAACTTTAAAATCATACGCTTTTAGTTCTGCTAAATTGAAAAACTCAAAATCCTCACGGTATATTTGATGAGAGGCAAGAGTTAAAAGTATGCCGATAGTAAAACTATTTAGTAAGAGCTTTTTCATGCAGATTATTAAATCACATTCTAATGAGTAGAAGGTTAAATTTTACTTTAAAATCTGGATATTTGAAAAATTTTCTTAAAATTTACTTTTTTGGATATTCTATTAATTCTATTTCGTATTTATCGGGATCTTCTGTAAAAATAAATTTAGTTCCACTCGAAGTTTCGATGGGCCCCTCAGTAATAGGAACACCCGCTTCCTCTAAACGTTTAATAGCCTCATCCAAACATTCAACCTGAAATGCCATATGCATTAAATCCTCAGGAACATCTACCTTTCCGCTATTAGGAAATGAGCATAACTCAATTTCGCTGTCTGTGCCGGGAGCTTCTAAAAAAACTAACTTCGAGCCTCTAGGAGAGGTTTTATTTTCAAGAATTTTTAAACCTAATGCCTCTGAATAGAATTGAAGCGTCTTATTCATGTCCGATACTCGGATTCTGGTATGTAAGTATTTTTTGATCATTATCCTAAATCAATATTTTTGAGCGGTTCGTATTGGACCAGTTTCTCTATCATAATTTTTTTCAACTCTTCCAGACGGTCTTGTTTTTCAGCTTCAAACCTGAGAACCAGAATGGGTTGAGTGTTCGACGCTCGAGCCAAAGCCCACCCATCGCCAAAGTTTATTCGCACCCCATCAACGTCGGAAACGTCATACCGTTCTTTAAAATAATTTGTTAAATCTTTTACAATGTCAAATTTTTGGGAATCTGGACAATCAATACGAATTTCAGGAGTGTAATAAGTTTTAGGAAGATCGCTAAGCATTTCAGAAACCTTTTGATTTGAATTAGCCACAATTTCCAACATACGACATGCCGCAAAAGTTGCGTCGTCAAAACCAAAAAAATTATCCGAAAAACAAATATGCCCGCTCATTTCGCCAGCTAAAAGAGCTTTATTTTCTCGCATACATTTTTTTATCAAAGAATGACCAGCCGCGCTCATCACGGAGTTACCTCCGCGATTTTTAATATCATTGAATAAGTTTTGTGTGCATTTGACCTCGCCAACAATCGTAGACCCAGGATTATTTTTTAAAATTTCTCTACCAAAAAGTATGAGCAGTTGATCTCCCCATATGATATTGCCCTTGTCATCGACAACTCCAATACGGTCTCCATCTCCGTCAAATCCAATTCCTAATTCTAAGCCTTCGGTTTTAACTTTCTGGATAAGGTCTTCTAAATATTCTGGTATTGTTGGGTCGGGATGATGGTTTGGGAACGTTCCATCAGGTTCGCAATATAACTCAACAGGATTTTGCCCAAGTTCTTTAAGTAAGCGCATACCCACAATCCCAAAACAACCGTTTCCACCGTCTACTGCAAATTTAATGGGACGAGATATATTTATTACCTTATCGATAGCCTTTATATAATCGTCTAAGATTTCCCTATGCTGAAGACTACCTTCTCCAACCTCAAAATCTTCTTTAATAATTAAATCCTTTAAACCTTTAATTTTTTCTCCAAATAGCGAGTGTCGTCCTTCGCTGATTTTAAACCCATTAAATTCGGGTGGATTGTGACTACCAGTAATCATAACGCCTCCATCTGGATTAAGCAGATGAAGTGAAAAATACGCTACGGGAGTTGGAACTTGTCCAATATCTATAACATCGCAACCTGTCGAACGTAATGCCGAGATTAAAATATCGCGAAAAGAGTCAGAACTTTTGCGCATGTCTCTTCCGACTGTCATAGATTTTCCGCCATTTCTTCTGATATGAGTTCCAATGGCTTTTCCTATTAGACCAACAGCATCTTCGGTAAGATCCTTACCAACAACGCCTCGGATATCGTATTCCCTAAAAATTTCTGGATTCATATGTTTCCTAATGTTTGGGCATTGAGATTGGATCTCAATCCAATTATTTAGTTAAAGTTATTCCAAGACAAAGTTAGACAGGTCAATTCAGTTTTTTACTTATGTTATGAAACTAACGTAAGAAAATGAAACTTTTTTCAATTTTTTTTTGAAAAAAACTCCTTCATTTTTTCTACAACATAAATTTGCTGCTCTAAATTGACCTCATGAGATATTGGTAGAGCTAATGTTTCTTTAGCTGCCTTTTCGGACACAGGAAAATCTCCTTCTTTATAACCAAGCGATTGAAAACATTCCTGTAAATGGAGGGGTACGGGGTAGTAAATTTCAGTTCCAATTTTGTACTGACCTAAAAATTCGCGAAGGGAATCGCGGTTTTCACCGGCCCGAAGAACATATTGATTATAAATATGCCTCGGAAAAATTTCTTTAGGGGGTTGAATTTTATCAGCTAATCCATTTTCAGGGATAAGCTTATTATAATTCTCAGAATTTTTTCGCCTTCTTTGGGTCCACTTCTCTAATCGTGGCAATTTAGCGCATAAAACAGCGGCCTGCAAAGCATCGAGACGAAAATTTCCTCCAACCAACTTATGATAATACTTGGGTTTAGACCCATGTACTCTGAGAAGTTTTAATTTTTCATAATTTTCTTCCTTAGATACCGTAACTATACCGCCGTCCCCAAACCCACCAAGGTTTTTTGTCGGAAAGAATGAAAAACAACCATAATCCCCAAACGAACCAGCTCTTTTAAATTTGTACTCAGACCCGACCGCTTGAGCGGCATCCTCAATTACACACAATCCATGACTATTTGCTATCTCAAGAATGGGATCCATATCGGCACATTGCCCATATAGATGGATGGGAATAATCGCTCGAGTTTTTGAAGTAATTTTTTCTTCCAACTTTTTGGGATCCATATTAAACGTAATTGGATCAACATCTACTAAAACAGGCCGAGCCCCCGTTCTAAAAATAGAACCTATAGTTGCAAAAAAAGTAAACGGCGTTGTAATAACCTCATCGCCAGGACCTACTTCAGCCGCCATTAAAGAAATGAGCAAAGCGTCGGTTCCGGAGGAAACTCCCACTGCATACTTGCTTTGGCAATAATTTGCGATCTGTTCTTCTAGTTCGGCAACTTTTGGGCCTAAAATGAACATTCCTGAACGGATCACTTCTGTCGTTTGGGTTTCTACATCATTCCAAAGTTCATGGTGAGTTGCGGGAACATTAACTAAAGGAACCGAATTAATAGGAGCATGAAATTTGGAAATATCTTCTTCAAAATTTGAACATCCAATAGCCGTTATTCCCTCTGATTGGAATGTTTCGGGATTAGCCGTTAAAACTGCTTTTAAACGAAAATTAGATATAGCCTGTTTGATAAGATAAGATTCATAGTTATCAGCTTCCCTAATTCCATCTCGTAATTCATTTCCCGTAAGAGGAAGAATTGTTAGAACATCCAACCATTCCTTAAAAATATTGATCAAACTCTCTTTCTGGAGAGATTTTATTATTTCTGGAATAGATGTAGCTAAAACCCAACCTTCAATATTTTTTTTCCGGCATTTATTGAATAAAACCTGAGTTTGGTCTTTTATTGAGCCATCTTGAAGGGATTCAGTAAAAAAATCTTTATGAAACAAAATTTGCATAACAAAGTTATCTTTGGAAGAAAATTAGTTTTGAGGAAGTTTTAATATTTAATTATTAAGCTTTTATGATTTTAGGAGATTTAATTCCCGAGCAGGCGTTACGAGTATCAACAACAATATTTGATCGATTAACAATGTCCTCATAGTCGTATTGAGAGTGATCGGTGAGAATCACTGTAATATCAAAAGACCCAATTTTATCAAGCGAAACCCCCTTTTTACCCACAAAATCAGGATAGTCTCGCTTAGGACCTACTATAGGAATATATGGATCATTAAACTCAATTTCCGCGCCAAGGTTAGCAAGCATTTCCATAATCTTATAACTTGTTGACTCTCTATCGTCATCTACATCTTTCTTGTAGGCAACTCCTAACACTAAAATTTTACTTCCTTTTGCGCTTTTACCTGAGCTATTTAGAGCTTTTGATATTTTTTCAACAACGTACTGAGGCATAGAAACATTCACTTCGCCGGCCAACTCAATAAAACGAGTGGGTACCTCATATTCTCTGGCTTTCCAAGTTAAATAAAAAGGGTCGATTGGAATACAATGGCCTCCTAATCCGGGTCCAGGGTAAAATGGCATATAACCAAATGGTTTAGTGCTAGCCGCTTCAATTACTTCCCAAACATCTATGCCCATTTTATCTAAAATAATTTTCATTTCATTTACTAAGGCAATATTCACTGACCGAAAAATATTTTCCATTAACTTTGTCGCTTCAGCCGTCATTGTATTGGAAACCGGAACAGTTTTTGACACTATAGCCTTATAAAGCTCGTTGGCTGCTTCTAATTCTTTTTCCGAATCGGCTCCAATGACTTTGGGAATAGTCGCTGTCGAATAATTTGGGTTATTGGGATCTTCACGTTCCGGAGAATAAGCTAAATAAAAATCTTCACCTGCTTTTAAAGACGAATTAGATTCTAACTCGGTTGCAAGAATTCCCCAGGTTGTTCCTGGATAAGTGGTGGATTCCAATATGATAATTTGACCTTTTCTCATATGAGGAGAAATCTGCCTAGCCGTTGAAACAATATAGGTCATATCTGGAGTTCGATTTTTATCGAGAGGCGTTGGAACGCAAATCAAAATACAATCCATCTTGGATACTTTTGAAAAATCCGTAGTAAACTCTTGTGTACCTCTTGCTAATAACTCTTCAATAGATTTAGATGGAATATGCTTGATATAACTCTCGCCCTGACTTAGGCGATCTACTTTAGTTTGATCAATATCAAACCCAATAACAGGAAAACCCGCTTTTCCAAATTCTAAAACTAGCGGTAATCCAACATACCCAAGTCCAATAACCCCTACTGTAGCTTCTTTATTTTTAATTTTTTGAATTAATTGATTTATCAAGAGTTTCCCTTAGTAAAATACAGTGTAATTATATTAGAGTTTGTTTGAGGGCGCCCAATTCTATTTATCGTCTTTTTGGGAAAAAGATCTCCTTAAAACAAGGAACTTTAAAAATAGGCCTAGATAAGCCTTAATAGTGGAATTAACTATTAACTTACTAAACCCTTTTCTCTTATGGAAAAATAAAGTGGCAGGCACTTCAGAAAAAGTAAAACCAGATTTATGGAGCTTTAATAATAATTCGACCATACAAACAAACCCCTTTTCTGTTATTACAGGATGGTCAAATTTCCTATAAATTTCAGAAATAGTTTTTTGAGAAAACGCTCGATAAAAAGAAGAATAAGTTCGAGCGCCAGGCACTTGAAATAATATCATGCACAATAAATTGGCTGCCTTACTGTAAAACCTTCTCTTAAAGGGACAGTTTTTGAGCCTTCCGCCTTTTGCGTAACAAGAAGCAAGAACAAAATCTTTACCATTCCTTATTTCATCAAGCATTTTGGGCAAAATACCCAAATCACTTGTATTATCCCCTTCAATTGTTACAACAATATCTTCGCTTTTAGAAATTTTAATAAAATGCTTAAAACCGTTTTCAAAACTAGCGCCAGCTCCCTCATTAACCAGGTTTTCCACCATATCAACGGGAAACGATTCCATCTTTTGGCGTATGATTTCCGGAGTGCCATCGCTACTCCCATCATTTACAAAAATTATCCTATAATTTTCTTTAATTTCTTTTGCAGCTGAATCAAGACCAGAAATCAAAGTTTCGATATTCTCTTCTTCGTTAAATACAGGAATTAAAAAATAGATCATTTCAGTTTAAGAAATCGTTAGTAACTACGGGCTATAAACTTTTATTAAGGACTAATATAATTGAGGCGTTTTCTAATTAAAATAAGAAAGAATGGCGGTAATTACTTTATCGGCAGATTGACCCGTTCCATAAATTTGCTCTGGATCTTTTTTAGGTGTCTGAGAATGAGTTTCAACAGTTTGCATAATCTGATTCGAGTCAATTCCAGATAAAAGGTTCCACCCAGAATCTAACGTTTCTGTCCACTCAGTCTCTGACCTAAGAGTAACGCACGGCGTTTCAAAAAACATTGCTTCTTTTTGGACTCCCCCCGAATCAGTTAGAACCATAGTTGCATTCTTTAAGAATAATATCATGTCTAAATAAGAAAAAGGAGCCGTCAAAATCACATTATTTCCACAAACAATTTTATTATCTTCCATCATTTTATGAGTTCTAGGATGAACAGGCCATACTACTTTTTGAGGTAATTTTTCAAAAGAGGAAACAATCTGTTTTAAATTTTCAATTTGGTCTGTATTCTCAGCTCGATGAACTGTAGCCAAAAAATATTTTCCGTGTGAAATCTTATACTCTTTACAAAACTGATTAAAGTTTTCTTTTTCTTGTTCCGCTTTCTTGGAGCAATATAAAGCCGAATCGTGCATGACATCTCCAGTTTTAATCACTCCATTCAAAATACCTTCGTTTTTTAGATTATTTATCGCAACATCAGATGGGCAAAGAAGTAGGCTTGAAATATGATCCACCATAACACGGTTTATTTCTTCAGGCATTTTGCGGTTCCAACTTCTCAGTCCAGCTTCTACGTGAGCGACGGGCAAGTGTATTTTTACAGCCGCTAAAGCTCCAGCTAAAGTCGAGTTAGTATCGCCATATACAACCACCATATCCGGTCTTTCTTGGATAAGAACTTGTTCAAGAAGCAAAAGCATTCTACCCGTTTGTTCGCCATGACCTCCAGCCCCAACTTCCAAATTTACTTTAGGTTGAGGTAGGTCAAGTTGCCTAAAAAAAATATCAGACATATTTTCGTCATAATGCTGGCCAGTATGGATTAATACTTCTTCCATTTGATTAAAAAATTTGTTTTTGATTACTCGCGAAACCACTCCAGCTTTAATAAATTGAGGGCGGGCTCCAACCACAGTTAGTATTTTTCTTTTCACGAAAAATTGCGCCCTTTATTAGCTCGGTGCCATTCAATAGTGGACTTTAAACCTTTTTCTAAAGAAACTTCCGCCTTAAAGCCAAGAAGGCAACGGGCTTTGGTCGTATCGCAAACCCGGTGGCGAATGTCTTCATAAAGGTGGGGGAAATCTGAATAAGCTAAAAATTCAAGCTTCGGCTTACTTTGGTTATCGGATAACCTCCAAATCATATACGCTAAATTTACAATACTAATTTTTGAGTCGTTTCCAATATTAATAATTTCTCCCGATGCATAAGGGGTGTCTAAGATTTTCATGGTTCCCTCTACAGCGTCGTCGATAAACGTTAAATCTCTAGTTTGAACTCCATCGCCATGAATTTCCATAGGTTCGCTAGCTAGCGCCGATTCAATAAATATCGACTGAGGCCCCCCCATCCAATCCCTTCTTTGTCGGGGACCATATACGTTAAAAAAACGAATGATTGAAAAGTCTAATTCATATTTTTCATTGTAGGCAAAGCATAAATGCTCTGAATACATTTGAGAAACCACCGTACTCCATCGCCTAATTTCGGGCTTTCCTAACCGAAAGCTGGATTCCTCAGTAAATGGTAATTCCTGGTTTTTCCCATAGAGTTCGCCAGTTGAACCGTATATGAACCTAGCTTTAGAACTTAAAGCTACTTCTAGAGCATGTTCGGTCCCTACGGCATTTACGGTAAGCGATTCTATTCTCTTGCCATATCTAGGACTTTTTACACAAGCAAAATGAATGACAACATCGCAGTTTTGGGTTTTGAATTTTTCAATAAATTCAGTAGATGTAATATCTAAATTAAAAAACTCAAAATTTTTCTTATCTTCTAAATCGGCGATGTTATCTTTAAAACCATAGGAAAGGTTATCGACACCAATGACATGTTCTCCATTATCAACAAGTTTCCTCGCAAGATGAGAACCAATAAAACCACAAACTCCTGTAATAATTATTTTCATAAAATAGAGTCGCTCTGAAAAAAACAGCCTCCAATAATTAACAAATTTTGTTTATTTTTGCCTACCTCTTGATTTTCTAACTCAAGTTTTTGGCGGTTTTGATTTTTAGATATTTCCAAAGAATTGAAATTAACTGAGGATTAAACGCAACAACGGAGATCCGTTTGCCTACGAAATGAAATAAAGTTTAATCTAATAAAATTGTCTTTGCCAACGAATCGTTTTCGGCAATCCTTCCTCTAATTGAGTTCTGACACGATAACCCAATCTGTCTTTTGATTTAGTCAAATCTGGTACCCTTCTCATTACATCCTCATAATGCCCAGAAAAACTTCTATATGAAATAAGCTCCATTTTTGGTTTGGTGCCAGGACGTACAAGATTCCAAATCATTTCGCCCAATTCTTTAATAGTAATCTCCCGTTCATTGCCAATATTCCAAATTTCTCCATTTGCTTCATCTTTTTCAAGGGCAAGAAAAGTCCCCTCTACCATATCTTCGACAAAAGTAAAACTCCTTGTCTGGCTTCCATCCCCATGTATAGTAAGCGGCTCATCTTTTATAGCCTTTTCAATAAATACTGATTGAGGCCCTCCCCACCAGGTAAGATTTTGACTTGGCCCATAACCGCCAAAATAACGAATTATGGCTATTGGAGTATCAAATTCTTCAATAAAAGAATAGGCTAAATGCTCATCATACAATTTAGAAACAGCATAACTCCAACGTTTTATAGATGTTTCGCCTAAAAAAAGATCCGATTCTTCTGAAAAAGGAAGGTTAGGGTTTTTTCCATATACGTCGGAGGTAGAAGTAAAGACTATTTTCTTTTTGTATTTAGAACCTGATTCAAAAATATTTTTGGTTCCGGTGGTATTAATTTTTAACGTGTCCATCGCGTTTCCATAGCGAGGGATTTTAAACGCTGCCAAATGCACAACTGCATCTACTTTTTGCACAAGTTCATCAATAAGAGAAGCGTTTCTTATATCGCCTTCTACAAACTCGAACAAAGAATTAGATTTATAGGATTCAATATTTCTAAGTTGCCCTTGAGAAAGATTGTCCAATCCTATTACTTGATAATTATAATTTAGAAGTTTTTGTAATAGATTTGACCCTACAAAACCCGCCACCCCTGTAATTAAGATTTTTTGCATTTTTGAATAATTTTAGACGAACTGAAATTTAAGAATTAAGTAACTTACAATATGAATTAAAACAACGAACCATTAGGATTTTAAGTTGAAGGTTTTTTCACAAAGCACACATTTGTTATTTTCTTCAAGTTTTTGCCCACATTCACAAACCCAACCTTTAAGCGTAGCAGGGTTCCCATAGATCAAACCATGATCGGGAACATCTTTGGTAACTACTGCACCGGCGCCAATAAAAGCATGTTTGCCAATTGTCACTCCACATAAAATGGTTGCATTTGCCCCAATGGTTGCCCCTTGTTTTACTAATGTCCTTTGAAATTCATTTTTTCGAGGAAAAGCGCTTCTTGGGTTGATTACGTTTGTAAAAACGCAGGATGGGCCGCAGAAAACATTATCTTCAAGGACAACCCCCTTGTAAAGAGAGACATTATTTTGAATTTTTACGTTGTCGCCAATGACACCCTCTGGACCAACAACTACATTTTGTCCAATATTTACATCCTGGCCAATAGTTGAGTTTTTTAAAACTCTAGAAAAGTTCCAAATTTTTGTTCCTTTACCAATCTTACAGTTTCCCTCAACACTTCCAGTTTCGTGTAAAAAATAGTCTTTTTGGACAGTCTTCGCATTATCCATGCTCGCTTGAGCTAAACGAAGAACTTTTAAGACCTTTAATCCTTCTTCTCCATCAGTATAAAATGACTTACCTTCAATGGCCTCTAAGAATGTACGGCATTCAACCGCTAATGGCTCTTCCCATTTATCGGATAATATTATTGGAACACCATCTTTTTTTTCAGGAATAGGAACGCCATTTTGCCAAGAAATATTGTGAGGGTATATAACTAATTTTTCGTCTATGGGAGCGGTGTCTTCAAATACAACCATTTTTTTCTCGCCGATAACCACCAATTTTTGCTCTTTGAATGGATGTAACCATGAAACAAAAATATGACCCGCTACTCCCGAAGGAAATCTAAGTTGGGTCATTGTCGTATCTGCAATATGAGGATGGAGTATGTTGGAACCAAAAGCTTCTACTGAATCAGGCTCGTCGTTAACAATAGATAAAATTATCGATATGTCATGGGGAGCAAACGACCAAAGAATATTTTCTTCTCTACGGATTTTTCCTAAGTTTAATCTATTTGAATAGACATATTGCAGTTTACCAAGTTCTCCCTTTGCCAGGAGTTTTTTAAGTTCCCTAATAGCCGAATGGTAATGCAATATATGCCCTACAAAAAGGACCTTGCCAGAACTCTTTGAAATTTCAACTAACTCTTTACCTTCACGCTCGTCTAAAGCCAACGGTTTTTCGATAAAAACATTTTTCTTAGCTAAAAGAGCTTCCTTCACCATAGAAAAATGCATTTCAGCCGGTGTTGCTATCGCAACAGTATTTATATCTGGATTCGAGAGAATATTGGGAAAAGAAATAGATGTACTGATATCTGGATACTTCTCTTTTTTTCTTTCAAGAACATCATCCGAAGGGTCGCAAATCAAACGAAGAACTCCGAGTTGATGAAAAGTTCTAGCGAGGTTTTTCCCCCAAAATCCGGCGCCTACCAACGCCAAGTTAACTCCGCTTTTCAATTATTGACTCCAATGCTAAAAGCGTTAATTTTATGAAATTAAATTTCATCTTCCAGGAAAGATTGATCTAAACCAAAAATCCAATAAAAAATTATGGGTGGAAAAACTGGATCAACTTGAATTTAGAAATCACAAAAACTTGAACTAATCTCTAAATGTGCTGGAAAGTAAAAACGAAATGAAAATCAAGAGACTAAAAAGTAAACCCTTTTCTAAAGACTTATAATATCCTATTCAATCTCTAAACCAAGCTAGATTATAGTTTTGTAATTTAGTTTTCAATCTTAAATTTTTCAGATAAACCTTAAAAATTAGAAATAAACCAAAAAAATTTAAAGATAGCTATTATCCTACAATAATCTTTTTCATATTTGCTTTTTTTCATTTTATTTTTATGATAAATATTGGCATTTTTTAAAATGCCTAATTGAAATTACAAATATTTTCTTGACTTAAAACAACCTAGGTGATTTTCTAATAATATTATATGATTTTTTTAAATTCGAGGAAAAATGAAATGAAAGACATGCTGCAAATCCAAGAATTAATCGATAACATTGATCTAGAGCCTATTAAGTTTACTTTAGTTTCAAGAGAAGAAGGTCCCGGTTGGACCATTGAGAAATCCAAACTAATCGAAACTTGGTATCGTAGATTTTTAGCATTAGTCAAAATCTATCCTGACCAAACCATTGTTCCTACAAAAGATATCGACATGTTTTGGCATTATCATATTTTGGATACTCGGAAATACATGGAAGACTGCAACAAAATCTTTGGAAGTTATTTTCACCATTTTCCATACTTTGGCAGCAGGGGAAAAGAAGATAAAGCAAACTTTGAAAAAACGTTTTTTCTCGCCCAAGAATTATTTGAAAAACATTTTGGCGAATCTCCTATATCAACTGGAATCGCCGATTGTGGAGGTCTTTGCTCTGACGGGGAACCCACTCCTTATGTAAACATTCAACCAAACTTAAGACCTAGCTTAGCCACAATTGAAGCATAGCCAAACTAATATTTTTTGAAAAATAGATCTATTTAGAATCCTTGGACGCTAAGCTGGTCTAATTGGTCAATACCTTTTTTAGGCAATAAAATTTGAAAAAAGCCGACCAGTTCTGAAAGAAAGTAATTATCTGTAATGTGTTTAAAAATTACTGGAGCATAATTCGCAAATCTTCGGTCTTCTCGACCGTCTATGGGAATATCTACATATAAAATTAGCTTAGGAGGATTTAATTTTAAATCGTCTACGACTTCCTGTTGTTTTTCTTCATTCAACATACCTGGAAGAATCCAGTCATATTGTGTTGGATTAATACGATCCGTTAAATAATAAAACACTGGATTTAGCGGAATGGCAAAAATAGAATCCCCAGGCTGGGAATATTGACGAATACGCGAAACGGTTTGCTCTAACCACTGAACTTCTGTTTTATTGGTATAAACATCCAGCCTACGCAATTGCAAATGAGTTTTTTCCAAACTCTTGGCGCCAATTGATCCGGCATAAAAACCGTGGTGAGTATTCATCTCGAAATAAAATAAAAACGGAAGAAAAACAGCCAAAATATTTGCCGTTATTCTATAAATCCAACCATAGTCGGCATTTTTCACAAAAGAAGCATTAACAACCAATCTCCAAATTTCGTAAGTTAAATAGCAAAATAGAATATAAAATAAAGGTAAAGTACGCAGTAAATTATCAAATCCCGCTCGCCAGATTACCAATCCAAAAGAACAAATCCCAAATGCTAAAATGGCTAGCAATTCCAATCCATTATCGTTAAAACGTCCCCTACTTTTAATAAGCCGAAAAATCAAAATTCCTAAAGTAATAAAATACGCCAGTATTGGCATGTAGAAAAGTAACCGCTCTCCTACTTTATGGGGACCGACTTCTTTAAAAACATCCATTATCGGAAAAATAGGTGGAAAAGCATTGCCCCAAACATTATGAGTAGCAAACACAATATCTGCTAACTTCCACACTAAATCACGTTGAAAAGCATAAATAATGAGAATTCCAAATATCGCGCCTCCCACCATGAAAATCCATATCTTTTGTGATTTTTGCTTATTTAAAGGCTCTTCCTCTGAGGACTGGTTTTTGGCCCAAGCTCCCTGAAAAAACATAATGACAATTGTCATTATTATTATCAAGACTGAGAACATTGCCACTTCAATCTTAAAAGAAGCAGCCACAATCGATAATAAAAACGTACATAATATCCATAAAACGCGTTTGGTTTCTATGATTTTAATAGTCAGGTAAGCCAATAGAATGCAGAAAAAAGGGTAAAAGCGATTGTAATACATTGAAGGAGCGGACATGGTTGCCAAAGCAGCCAATAAAGAAAAGCCCGGCGGCATTATTCTGCGAGAAATCGAGTAGGTCAAAAGAACCATTAGAGGCGTTAATATTGCAACTCCAATACGAAGGCTTTGGATATTCACTCCAAATAGCTTAAAAAATATTGCCCCGTAAAGATAACGCCCTGGCAAATAACCATTTGGATTAAAGTCTTTAAACGCCGACTGACCATTTAGGGTTCGCAAAGTTCCATATGCATAACCCCCTTCATCCCAAATATTAAAACCATAATCGATGAAGGATAAAAAATAGCCCAATAGCAAAAAATATAAAACTATTTGGACACTATATTTCTTCACGCGGAAACAAATTCTTTCATTTCTTGGATCAACTGACCATGTGGTTTTGCCCAAAGGTTAAAATCGGGGGGGGTTTGAGGAGTAAAGTCGATCAAACGAGATTTAATTCTTTCGGTTCTATCTAATGACTCATCAATCCTTTCAGAGGCTATTTTTCCTTTTTCGACGTCTCGGATCATTTGTTCTTGTAATGCGATTGACTTTTCCATGTTATTGCAAATCATGAATTGGTCCAAACCAGCTTCAAACCCTAATACTGGAATATCTTTAAAATCAAATAAGTTTTCAACCGCTTTCATTTCTAAATCGTCTGAAATTATCAACCCCTTAAATCCCAGTTTCTTTCTAAGAATGTCCAAAAGAATAACTTTAGAAAACGTCGCAGGATAATCTTTATCCCATGCTGGATACAAAACATGGGCAGTCATTATTACTTCTAAACCTTTTCCTATATTATATGCAAAAGGTTTTAACTCTATATTTTCCAGATCCCCGACACTTTTATTGACAGTCGGTAATTCTAGATGCGAATCACGATCCGTATCCCCATGACCAGGAAAATGTTTACCAACTGGCAATACGCCCGTTGGTAAAAAACCGCGTATTATTGCATAACCTAAAGATGAGACTAAACCTGGATCGCCGCTGATAGCTCTATCTCCAATAATAGGGTTTTGCGGATTGGAATTTACGTCTAAAATAGGCGCAAAATCCATGTTAATTCCAACGGATTTTAATTCAACAGCTAAAGATTGGCCAAAACGATAAGCTAAGTCTTCAGATTTTGAGATTCCAAGACAGTTCTGCGAAGGAAAATCCGAAAAAGGGGCTTTTAATCTAGATACCCTTCCTCCTTCTTGGTCGACAGAAATCAATAGAGGACGACCTCTAGCTTGAGAAACCGCTAAAGACTGCATATCTTTAATTAATGAGTGGAGTTGAGCGGGAGACTCATAATTCCTTTCGAATAGGATAAAACCTCCCACCCGTTGATCTACGATTAAGTTTTTTAACTCAGAGCTGATAGAACTTCCATTAAACCCCGACATAATTAGAGACCCTGTTTTTTCGACTATGGTTTGAGATGCGGTCAAAAGGCCTCCTTATAATTTGTTTAGTTTTAAGGTTTAAAAAATATTTTTGATTGTAACATTGCATCAAAACTAAGTATCGGCAAAAATATTCAAAGTTGGACTCAGCGATATGATAAAATAAGCTTTAAAAATTTTTCACCAGTAATGATGGGAAACTGATTTGCGAAGGGTAGCGATAACCGGATTAGGAGCGCTTAGTCCTAACGGTAATGGTGTTAAAAATTTTTGGCAAAACACACGACACGGTGTTAGCGGAATCGAACGAATTTCTAGTTTCGACGCTACAGGTTTGTCCTGTCAAATTGCCGGCGAAGTGAAGAATTTCGATCCCCGTAATTATTTTGACGACAAGGAATTGAAAAAACTTCCTCGAGCCGTCCCACTGGCCGTTGCGGCAACAAACGAAGCGTTTTCCGACGCTGGTATCGATCCTAAACAATTTAGCGAGTCCGAGTCAGAGAGCTTAGGAGTAATAATAGGTAGTGGTGGAGCTGGCTTTGATTATTCTGAAAAACAATTTGAACTATTTTTTTCAGATAAAAAACGCCAGATTAGTCCTTACGCGATTTCTAATTCCCTTGTTGGGATGTTGTCTAGCGAGCTGTCTATGTATTTTGGCTTGAAGGGTAGAAGCCATGTAATCGCTAACGGATGCGCAAGTTCAACCGATGCAATTGGGTACGCTTTTAATACTATTCGCTTTGGCCAAGAAGATTGGTTTTTAACCGGCGGTGTGGAAGCTTGTGTGACTCCGGCAATGATGACAGGCTTTGAACGAATGAAAGCAAATCCTGTGAATTTTAACGACGCTCCTTTTCGTGGATCGCGCCCTTTTGATCGGGACCGAGAAGGCTTCGTTTTAGCAGAGGGAAGCTGGATGATAATTTTAGAAGAATTAGAACACGCCAAACGTCGAGGCGCTAAAATTTATGGAGAAATTGCAGGGTATGGATCAACTTGTGACGCCTACCACAGAGTAGCCATTCAGCCAGATGGCAAACAACCATCTAGAGCCTTATTATTAGCGTTAAAAGACGCTCGGATGCCTAAAGACGATGTGGGGTATATCAACTTCCACGGGACTTCAACTCGCTTAAATGACAAAATTGAAACATTATCAGTCAAGCTAGCCTTTAATAGTAGAGCCATGAAAATTCCAGCAAGTTCTACAAAGTCAATGGTAGGTCATCCACAAGGGGCTTCTGGCGCATTGGGAACAATGGTCTCAGCTTTATCATTGAAAGACGGCTTTTTAACGCCAACGATTAATTTAGAAAATCCCGACCCAGAGTGCGATATGGACTATATCCCAAATAAAGGCCGCGAAACTTCAATTAAAGCTGCAATTAGTAACTGTATTTCTTTTGGATCAAAAAACTCCGCTCTTGTAATTAAAAAGTTTGAATAATTGCTTTGTTAAATATTTTTTAGGCAAAAAAAATGCCCAGCTAGCATAAACGCTAGCCGGGCAAAGTATCGTTCTTATCTTTTTAGAATTATTCCTTTACAGCCTTTTCCTTAGTTTTTTCTTTTTTTGGCTCCGCCGGAGATTCTTCTTCTCGGTCCACTAGTTCGATTATCGCCATAGGGGCGTTATCTCCCCTACGAGGACCAATTTTAATTATCCGAGTATAACCACCATTTCTATCTGCATAACGCTCCGCCAAAGGACCAAATAATTTTTTTAATATCGCTTTTTCAGTCACAATATTAAAAGCTCTACGACGAGAAGCCAAAGTGCCTTTTTTGCCTAAAGTAATGGTTTTTTCAGCTTTACCTCTTAGTTCTTTGGCCTTAGCTAAAGTTGTTTGGATTCTTTCTCTATGAAGTAATGCTGTTACCATATTTCGGAAAAGAGCTTTTCTATGTGCCGAGGTGCGACCAAGAATTCTTCCGGCTTTTAAATGACGCATGTTTTTATACCGTTCTAAAAAAAATTATAAAATCTTATTGAGGAGCAAACTCTTCCTTTTCCATCTCGCTATCGGCTTCTTTCTTTTTCTTAGCCATGTTTAGCTGTTTAACGTCTTCCTCATCTAGCTTCATACCCAATCCCAGTCCCATGCTTTCAAGAATTTCCTTAATTTCATTGAGAGATTTTCTGCCGAAATTCCTGGTTTTTAACATTTCGGAATCATTTTTTTGAACTAATTCTGCAATGGATTGAATATTTGCATTTTTCAAACAGTTATAAGACCTAACCGATAGCTCTAATTCTTCAACACTTTTTGACAAATAAGAAAACATTTTTTGCTTCTTTTCGTCAACTTGTGGTTGATGAACAGGCTCTGGTTCTTCGTCAAAATTGATAAAGAGCTGCATATGATCTTTACAAATTTTTGCGGAATGAGCAACTGCATCTTCAGGTGTAATACTACCGTTTGTCCAAATTTCCATCACTAAACTATCGTAATCGGAAGAATCTCCAACTCTAGTTTTTTCCACATTAAAAGTTACTTTTTCAACAGGAGAAAAAATTGAATCTATAGGAATTAACTGAATCGATTCATCTTGCAATTCATTTTGCTCAGCAGGAACATAACCGCGCCCTTTGGATATAATCATTTCCATATCCAACGATCCATTTTCATCTATTGTGGCGATCTGAAAATCTTTATTTAAAAGCTCCACATCTGGATCAGATGTAATATCACCAACAGTAACTGGACCTGGTTTATCCGCCTTCAAAAATATCCGTTTTGTTGTAGTTTCACCAGTGATCTTCAACTTAACCTGTTTAAGATTAAGAATAATATCCGTTACATCTTCTAGAACTCCAGGAATCGCCGAAAACTCATGGTAAACCCCTTCTAGCTTAACCCCTACGATTGCTGAGCCAATAATTGAGGATAGCAACATCCTTCTAAGCGAATTTCCAACCGTAATTGCATAACCTCTTTCAAATGGTCCAGCCAAAAGTTTTGCGTAACGGTCTGTTTTCGTCTTTTTCTCAAACTCTAATCGCTTGGGTTTAACAATTTCATACCCCAATAACATAAAGCCTCCAGTATCAATACCTTACCAAATATTCGTCGAAAAAAGCTTCGGCCCTACCCAACAGGAGTCAATTAACGAGAATATAACTCAACAATTAATTGTTCTTCTATAGGCAAAGTAATATCTTCACGCATAGGCAAAGACTGAACTAACCCTTGATTTTTTTCTTGATCAAACGCCAACCACTGAGGAAAAGAATGGTTTTTGACGTTTTCTAATGCTGTTTTAATAGGAAACTTACTAAGTTTCTTTTCCGCCGGACCAAAAACATCACCTTTTTTCAAGATATAAGAGGGAATATTTACCCTTTTTCCATTGATTAAGAAAAAGTTATGGCGAATTAATTGGCGAGCGGCATTTCTAGACCCGGCAAAACCCATGCGATAAATCACATTATCAAAGCGCAACTCAAGGTTTTGTAACAAATTTTCGCCGGTTACACCTTTCTTACGATCGGCAATCGCAAAATATTTTCTAAACTGTTTTTCTAAAACTCCATAAATACGACGAACTTTCTGTTTTTCGCGTAATTGGATTCCATATTCAGTAACTTTCTTTCTCCTTTGCCCGTGCTGTCCAGGGGCATAGGCACGCTTTTCAATTGCGCATTTAGCCGTTTCGCAACGGCTAGCCTTTAGAAAAAGCTTAATGCCCTCGCGTCTACATAAACGGCAAACCGAGTCCGTATATCTCGCCAAGTTGGTTTCTCCTTTCAGGAAAAAGTTACTATCGAATTTTTTTTAAACTCGACGTCGTTTTCTAGGCCTACAACCATTATGGGGAATAGGCGTTTTATCGCGAATTAACGTTATTTCTAATCCAATAGCTTGTAAAGCACGAATTGAGGACTCTCTACCTGCGCCTGGCCCCTTAACATGTACCTCAAGCTTTTTCATACCCATATCCATCGCTTTACGCCCCGCTTTTTCAGCCGCTACTTGGGCGGCAAAGGGGGTACTCTTTCTCGATCCTTTAAATCCCTGCGCTCCAGCGCTTGACCAAGAAATTGCGTTTCCCGAAGTATCAGAAATTGTCACAATAGTATTGTTAAACGTTGCTTGCACATGAGCCACACCTAACTCTGGGGCTACCTTTGCCTTCTTTTTCGTAGTTTTTTTATCAGCCATGTTAACCTGTTAAGTTATTTTTTCTTAGATTTAGCCCCTACCGTTTTCTTAGGACCTTTCCGTGTTCGAGCATTCGTATGTGAACGTTGTCCACGGACAGGCAATCCTTTTCGGTGCCTTAAGCCTCTGTAAGCGCCTATATCCATCAATCGCTTTATGTTCATGCTAACTGAACGCCTCAGATCTCCTTCAACCTCGTAATCTTTTTCTATGATACCTCTGATTTTGGTGACATCCCCTTCTGTCAAATCTTTAATCCGCGCATCATGAGAAACACCAGCGGCATCTAAAATTTTTGCTGAAAGCGTTTTCCCAATTCCAAAAATATAGGTTAAAGAAATGATCGCACGCTTATCTTTGGGAATATCTATGCCCGAAATTCTTGCCAAAGGTTCCTCCTTCTTTTTAAGCAGCCATTAAAACGTAAAAAAAGCAACAACTACCCCTGCCGTTGTTTATGCTTCGGGTTTTCACATATAACCCGCACAATACCTTTTCGACGGATCACTTTACACTTATTACAAATAGGTTTAACCGACGATCGAACTTTCATGGGTAGCCAAAAATTATTTATATCTATAAGTAATACGTCCCCTTGTTAAATCATAGGGGGACAATTGAACTTTTACTTTATCGCCAGGTAATATTCTTATGAAATGCAATCTCATTTTACCTGATATATGAGCCAAAATTTTATGCCCATTTTCTAATTCAACTCTAAACATTGCATTAGGCAATGGTTCGACTACAGTTCCTTCTACTTCAATGGCCTCTTCTTTTGACATATTTTAAGTCACCAACTCGCAAACTCTAATAAAAACATCTTCCAAGCTGCCATCTCCGCCTATTGTCTTTAAAATTCCCATTTTCCTATAAAAACCTTTTAAAGGAGCAGTTTCTTGCTCATAAACTTCAAATCGTTTCATTATGGTTTCCTTGTTATCGTCAGGTCTTTTATATAAATCGTCGGAACCACAAGAATCACATATTCCTGAAATCTTGGGAGGATGGTTCTTTTCATGAAACATTGCACCACAACTAGAACAAGTCATCCTGCCAGTTAAACGGTCAATCAACATTTCAGCATTGACTTCAATTTCAACTACAGAGCTGATATTTTGATTTAATTTCTCTAGGGTCTCCGAAAGTTGCTCCGCTTGGGCCATATTCCTCGGAAAACCATCTAAAATAAAACCGTTTTTACAATCAACCTCGACAATTCTTTGCTTTATCAAGCCTACAACTATGTCGTCAGGAACGAGCCTACCCTCATCCATAAAGGCTTTTGCTTTATTCCCAAGCTCGGTTTCGTTCTTAATTGCATCTCTTAGAATATCACCGGTTGAAACTTGAGGAATATTAAACTTCTCCTTTAGTTTCTTAGCCTGAGTCCCCTTCCCGGCCCCGGGGGGTCCCAAAAGGATCAAACGCATTTTCTAACCTCGGCGGCTCCGCAACCGCCCCTTTTTCACAAAACCATCATAATTGCGCATTACTAAATGCGATTCTATTTGTTGCATTGTATCTAAAGAAACCCCGACAACAATCAGCAGACTAGTACCGCCAAAATAAAACGGGATATTAAAATACTTAATCAAATAATCCGGCAAAATACAAACAAGCGATAAATATATTGCACCATAAAACGTAAGTTTAGAAAGAGTAAGATCAATATATTCTGAAGTTTTTGCTCCCGGTCGAATTCCAGGAATAAAACCACCGTTTTTTTTCATATTGTCGGCAACATCAACCGGATTAAAAATTACGGCTGTATAAAAATAACAGAAAAAGAATATTGCTCCAATAAAAACAAGGCTATAAATCAAATTTCCAGGCGTTAAAGATGCGGAAATAATTTGCATCCATGGATGATCTATAAACTGGGCCAAAGTAGCCGGAAACATAATAATAGATGAAGCAAATATTGGAGGAATAACACCGGAAGTATTTACTTTAAGAGGTAAATGAGCGCTTTGCCCTCCAAACATTTTTCTCCCAACCACTCTCTTCGCGTATTGTATGGGTATCTTTCTTTGCCCCCCCTCAGTAAACACTATAACCCCAACAACCCCAATCATTAAGACTAAGATTAAAATCATGAGTAAGGGTTGTAGCTCTCCGGTCCCCATTAAGTCTAGCGACTGAAAAATAGCGGCGGGAGTACCTGCCACAATACCAGCAAAAATAATCAGCGAAATTCCGTTTCCAATTCCCCTCTCGGTTATTTGTTCACCTAACCACATAATAAAAGCTGTACCTGCGGTTAAAGTAAGAATTGTAAGCAATCTAAAAGGCCAACCCGGATCTGGAACAATTGCGGCTCCAGAAGGACTTTTCATGGCTTCCAAACCTACGCTTATTCCCGAACTTTGAATTATACTTAAAACTACTGTTCCATAACGCGTATATTGGGTAATCTTCTTTTGTCCCTGCTCACCTTCTTTTTTTAGACGCGCTAAATAGGGTGAAACTATTGTCATCAGCTGCAGAATAATTGACGCGCTGATATAGGGCATAATACCCAAAGCAAATATAGTTAACCGGCTTAAAGCGCCGCCGGAAAACATATTAAAAAATCCTAATATGGTCCCTTGAGCTCTCGCAAATACCTCAGCAAGCGCAGCGCCATCAATTCCCGGAGTAGGGATGTGAGCGCCAATACGATAAACCGCCAATAAGGTTATTGTGAAAAGAACTCGTTTTTTGAGTTCGGGAATTCTTAGAATATTGCCAAAACCTTGGGCACCGCTCATTTAAATTACTACAGCCTTTCCCCCGGACTTACTTATCTTTTCTTCTGCCGAACGGCTAAACTTTTGAGCGTGAACAGTTACGGCATTCCCCAAATCTCCGTTACCTAAAACTTTAATTTGCCCCAGCTTTTTGACCAAGCCCTTTTCCTTCATGACTTCGGGAGTAATTGGGCCATCTTGAGAAATGTTATTCAGCTGGGAGATATTTACAATTTCATATTCTTTTTTAAAGATATTTGTAAAACCTCTCTTTGGCAACCGTCTTTGCAAAGACATTTGCCCACCCTCAAACCAAGGATGAATACCAGCGCCTGAGCGACACTTTTGTCCCTTTTGGCCTTTTCCACTGGTCTTTCCAGTACCCGAACCAATTCCTCGTCCGATTCTTTTACGGTTTTTCTTTACTCCAGGAGCGGCCTTTAAATTAAACAACGAAAGCATTTTCTTTTACCTTTTTTCTTTTCTAGTTTGACCGGTCGCGCAAACTGGCAGTTTGATCAGCATTCCTCAAATTAACTAAACCTTCAATAGTAGCTTTAACAACATTATGAGGATTATTAGTTCTAATACATTTGGTCAAAATATCCTTAACCCCAACAGCTTCTAAAACAGCCCGAACAGCTCCACCAGCAATCAAACCAGTTCCACGGGACGCAGGTTTTAAAAGAACTCTACCCGCCCCATATTTACCAATTACTTCATGAGGAATAGTATTTCCTTCTAAACTCACCGTAACCCAACTTTTCTTTGCTTTTTCTATAGCTTTTCTAATAGCTTCGGGAACCTCATTTGCTTTTCCCAATCCCCAGCCAACTTTTCCATCACGGTTTCCAACTACAACCAGAGCGCTAAAGCTAAACCGGCGACCACCTTTTACAACTTTGGCGACACGGTTAATTTTAACCAATTTATCAACCAATTCTTGCTTATTATCGACTTGGTCTTGCAATGAAACCTCCCGATTTTAAACCTACCACACTAAAGTACAAGCGCGGCTAAATCCAAATATTCTAAAGTTTACTAAATATAATTCTAAAACTTAATGCCAGCTTCACGAACGGAATCTGCAAGGGCTTTTATTCGACCATGATAAATAAAACCTCCTCGATCGCAATAAACCTCTTTAACTCCGTTTTCTATAGCTTTTTTACCTAATGAATTCCCAACCCATTTTGCAGCGTCTATATTGCCGCCATTCTTATTCGTCGCTTTAAATTCTTTCGACAATGTAGATTCAGACACAAGGGTTTTATTATTCGTATCGTCAATTACCTGAGCATAAATATGGCTCAAACTTTTAAATACCGATAGCCGAATCTTAGTTTTATCTCTTTGGACTCGATTTTTTACTCGAATCTTTCTTTTTTGCCTTAAGCGGCGACGCGCCGTTGAATCAGCCATAATTCCTCTCTTATTTTCCGCCTACTGCGGCTTTTCCAGCCTTTCGTCTTATTTTTTCATTTTGGTATTGGACCCCTTTACCCTTATAGGGCTCTGGTGGCCTTAACCCTCTAATTTCAGCGGACACTTGACCAACTTTTTCTTTATCTACCCCTTTAACAGAAATTAGATTTTGCTTTGAGTCAACCTCAAACTGAATCCCATCTGGCGCAGGATAATTAATTGGATGAGAATACCCTAGTTGCAGAAGCAAGTCTTTCCCTTTTAGCTCAACCTTATAACCGACACCAATTACGGCTAAAGTTTTCGAAAATCCTTCGGAAACCCCCAAAACCATATTATTAATCAAGGTTCTTGTTAAGCCATGCAAAGCTTTATTCTTCGGCTCATCGTTAGGCCTTAAAACTTTTAAAATTCCATCGTCTTTTTCAATTGTCATATTCGGATGAAATTCGCGTTGCATTTCTCCTTTTGGCCCTTTAACTTTTAAATTCACACCGTTTAACTGAACTTCAACAGCGTTTGGGACATTTACTGGCAGTTTTCCAATTCTTGACATTTCAACACACCCGGCCTTGACCGATATTCTTTTTAATAAAGTTTCACTTAAAATTTATTTGGGTAAACAACCAAGCCTACCAAACATAACCCAAGACTTCGCCGCCAATTCCATTCTTCCGACAATTCTCATCTGTTAAAACCCCTTTGGAGGTAGAAACCAAAGCTATTCCTAAACCATTCAATACTCTAGGAATAGTGTCTTTAGAAACATAGGCTCTTCTGCCAGGCTTGCTAATTCTTTTGATGCCTCTAATAACAGGCACTTCATTCTTATACTTTAGGTAAACCCTTAAAATTCCCTGCTTATTATCCTTAAACTGCTTGAAATCTCTTATAAGCCCTTCTTCTTTCAAAATACCAGAAATTCGACACTTAAGGTTAGAGCAAGGAACATCCAGTTTAGAATGACCAACCATTAGAGCGTTTCGAATTCTAGTAAAAAAATCCGCAATGGGATCTGTCATTGACATCTAAAAAAACTCCTAAGTCTAACTATCTAAAAATTTGAAGGTACGACGTCAGCGTATCAATCAACCAAATGATAAATTACCAACTGGATTTTGTTACTCCAGGAACTTCTCCAAGTAAAGCGCGGCCACGGAAACAAATCCTACACATTCCAAATTTCCTTAAAAAGCCTCTAGGGCGACCGCACACCTTACAACGGTTATATTCCCTAACTTTAAACTTTGGTTGTCTTTTTGCTTTCGCGACAAGCGATTTTTTCGCCATTCTCTACTCCAATAGCCCCTAAAAGAAATTAATTTCTTCTAAAGGGAAATCCTAAAGTTTTTAACAAACAGCGACCAGCTTCGTCGTTATCTGCAGTGGTACAAATAGTAATATTCATACCTTTAATTTTTTCTATTTTGTCATACTCAATTTCAGGGAAAATTAATTGCTCTTCAATTCCCACGGTATAATTTCCTCGTCCATCAAAAGATTTAGGCGACAAACCCTTAAAATCTCGGACTCGAGGTAATGCAAAGCCTACAAAACGTTCAAAAAATTCATACATTCTAGCCCGACGCAAGGTAACTCGAACCCCAATTGGCACTCCCTCTCGAAGCTTAAAGTTTGAAATCGATTTTTTTGCTTTAGTGATTACTGGCGCTTGACCTGTTATTACTCTTAACTGATCAACAGCAGAATCAATAAGCTTAGAGTTTTGCAAAGCTTCGCCAAGACCCACATTCACAACAACCTTATCTAACCGAGGAACTTGCATAACGTTAGACAGTCCTAACTCTTTTCTTATCTGTTCTCTTAAATTTTCGTCGAATGCTTTTTTTATATTACTCATTTATTAAATCTACCCAAAAACAAATCAAACTTTATCTATTATTTCCCCAGATTTCCGGCAAACACGAACTCGCTTACCATCTTCCAACTTTTTATACCTTGTCCTAACGCCTTTCCCAACTTTATCCGAAACAACCAGGACGTTTGAAATATGAATTTTTCCTTCTTTTTCAACAATTCCGCCTTGATTGTTTTTTTGGGTCGGTTTTGTATGACGCTTAACCATATTCAGTTTCTCAATCTGAACTCGCTCTTCGTATGGAAAAAGAGCTAAAACTTTCCCCTTTTTTCCTTTTTCTTTACCAGCGATTACTTCAACGATATCGTCTTTTTTTACGTGGAATTTTCTATTCATAACTTTTACAAAACCTCGGGAGCCAAAGATATTATCTTCATAAATCGTTTAGCTCTTAATTCTCGAGCAACAGGTCCAAAAATCCGAGTACCAACAGGCTCTTTTGCGTCATTTATCAATACAGCGGAATTAATATCAAATTTAATATAAGTGCCGTTTGACCGTCTAATCTCTTTTTTGGTACGTACAACAACGGCCTTTTTCACATCGCCTTTTTTGATAGCCGAATTAGGCTCCGCTTCTTTTACGGCCACAACAACGATATCTCCAATTCGGGCATATCTTCTCCGAGAGCCACCTAATACTTTAATACACTGAACTCGTTTGGCGCCGGAATTATCCGCTACATCCATTACTGTTCGAAGTTGAATCATTTTCCGCTTCCTACTTCGGCAACCTCAGCCTTTTTAACAATTTCGAACAACCGCCAGCGCTTATCTTTACTTAAAGGCCGACACTCAATCATCTGAATTTCATCGCCAGCAGAACATTCATTCTGCTCATCATGAACTTTATATTTATTATGTTTCCGAACTACTTTCTTAAAAACCGGATGCATAAACCTTCGTTCAACTCGAACAACAATCGTTTTGTCCATTTTTGCGCTTACAACTTCGCCAGACAAAACTCTCCGTTTACTTTCGTTTTTTATCCCCATCCAAAATTTCCCTTAATTCAATTTCTATTTTTTAAATAGCTTAAGACTCTTCGCTTTTTGTATCAGTAGCGTCTTCCTGGGCAGTTGCGGCTATTTCTCTTTGAATCGTTTTTATCCTAGCAATATCACGACGAATAATGCGAATTCTCCCAGGATTCTCAATTTTTCCAGTAGCCATTTGAAATCTTAAATTAAAAATTTCTTCCTCGTAATCCCGAACCTTCTCTTCTCTTTCTTTTTCCGGCAACTCTCTAACTTCCGACGATTTCATAGTATTCCTTTAAGCCATTTATTGTTTGGTTATAAACCGAGTAGCGATAGGCAACTTATGGGAAGCAAGCCGAAGAGCTTCCTTCGCCGCTTCAATAGGAACACCTTCCATTTCGTATAACACCCTTCCCGGCTTAACAACAGCCACCCAATATTCCGGACCCCCTTTACCTTTTCCCATACGAGTTTCCGCTGGCTTCTTTGAAATAGGCTTATCAGGAAAAATCCGTAACCAAATTTTTCCACCTCTTTTAATATGCCGGGTCATTGCAATACGCGCAGCCTCTATTTGGCGATTTGTTATCCGACCGCACTCCTCTGCTTGCAACCCAAAGGTTCCGAAACTTAACTCACCACCTCGAAAAGCGGTACCCCGCATCCGACCTTTATGTCTTTTTCTATACTTAACCCTTTTGGGCATTAACATGACAAAAACCCCTTATACTAATTCTCTACAAAAAACTGTCGTAAAAAATACATTCAGTCTAACGAAGGCTATCGGCCTTTCCCTTGAACGGGCTCAGCCGCTCCAGGAAAAATATCCCCCTTATAAACCCAAACTTTAACGCCGATGATCCCATAGGTGGTCAAACCTTCAGCAGTTCCATAATCAATATCAGCTCTCAAAGTATGCAAAGGAACTCGTCCTTCTCGATACCATTCCGCCCTGGCAATCTCAGCTCCGCCAAGCCTTCCAGAACATCTAATTTTCACGCCCTTTGCCCCAAACCTTAATGCGGAAAGAACACTTTTTTTCATGGCTCTACGAAAAGAAATCCTTTTTTCTAATTGCAAAGATATATTCTGCGCAATCAAAGTTGCATCAATCTCCGCTCTTCGAATCTCTTTAATGTTCAAATTAATCTGCTTACCAGGAACAATTTTTTGCAGCTCGTCCTTAAGGCGATCAACCTCCAAACCTCTTTTTCCAATAATAATTCCAGGTCGCGCTGTATAAATATTGACCCTTAATCGACTAGCAGAACGCTCAATCTCTACCTTAGAAATTCCCGCATGCGACAAAGTTTTCAAAATATAGCGACGAATTGCAATATCTTCATGAAGAAAAGCTACATAGTCTTTTTTTGCAAACCAGTTAGAAGCCCATGTTTTATTTATCCCTAGCCGAAATCCTATGGGATGAACTTTTTGACCCACTATACGAAAACCTCCAAAAAATTATTTTTCGTCCAAAATAATAGTAATATGACTGGTTCGCTTCATGATAGGAGTGGACATTCCTCGAGCTCTTGGCATTTGCCGCTTCCAAACCACCCCTTTATCCACAAGAACATTCTTAACAAACAAATCGTCAACATCTAAAATTTTGTGATTCTCTTCAGCGTTAGCAATAGCCGATTTAAGCAAACCCTGCATAGGCCCAGCTACCCGTTTTTGCGTAAAAGCAAGTACATTTAACGCGTCGTTAACATTTTTTCCGCGGATTAAATTACCCACCAATCTTGCTTTTCGCGGAGTAGCGCGAAAATGTCTTAAAGAAGCTCTAACTTCCATTCTCTTTTCCTAACATTCAAAACTGTTCAACCCAAATTACCGCAAAAGCCTATTTACCCGGAGGAGCCTTTTTAGTGTTCCCACTATGCCCTCTAAAAGTACGAGTCGGGGAAAATTCGCCTAATTTATGACCAACCATATTCTCTGATATAAAAACCGGAATAAACTTTTTACCGTTATATACAGAAATCGTTAAACCAACAAAATCCGGGGTAACAGTAGAACGCCTAGACCAAGTCTGTATTATTTTTCTATCTCTAATACGATTAGCCTCATCGACCTTTTTTTGCAGATGATCGTCTACAAATGGTCCTTTTTTTAATGACCTTGGCATATAAAACCCTTAAATTATGAAATTACTTTTTTCGCTTAGTTACGATATATCGATTCGAAGGCTTATTCTTTTTGCGAGTCTTAAATCCTTTAGCGGGAACACCCCAAGGACTACAGGGATGCCTGCCACCAGACGATCTACCCTCGCCACCACCCATAGGATGATCTACTGGGTTCATCGCAACCGCCCTTACACGAGGCCTTTTCCCCATCCAGCGTGTTCTTCCAGCTTTACCAATTGAGACATTTTCCTGGTCGGCATTTCCAACCGTACCAATCGTCGCCCTACAAGCCTTTGAAAATCGTCTAACCTCACCAGACGGAAGCTTAACAGTAGCGTAAACCCCTTCTTTTGCCATCAATTGAGCAAAAGTGCCTGCGCTACGAACCATCTGACCACCCTTACCAGGCTTCATCTCAATATTATGGATCAAAGTACCCAAGGGAATATCATTTAACTCAAGAGAATTGCCAGGTCGAATCTCTGAACCTGAACCAGAAGACACATTTTCCCCATCCTTAAGTCCCACCGGAGCCAAAATATATCTTTTCTCTCCATCTATATAATTAACTAAGGCGATATTGGCTGATCGATTTGGATCATATTCAACCCCTGCAACGCGACCCGAAATCCCATCTTTATTGCGCCTAAAATCAATTATCCTATACTGTTTCTTATGACCGCCACCCCGCCTTTTTGCGGTAATACGACCATTATTATTTCTCCCACCCGTTTTACGTATGGAAACAAGTAAACTTTTTTCAGGTCGAGATTTAGTAACTTCATCAAAACCCGATATAGTTTGAAATCTAACACCCGGTGAAGTTGGATTTAATTTTCTTACTGACATACTCGCTTAAACTCCCTCGAACAACTCAATCTTGTCGCCTTCTTTCAGTTTAACAATCGCCTTTTTCCAATCCTTAGACTGACCAATGTTGCGACCGAATCTTTTCTTTTTCCCTCTAACAGTTACCATATTGACACTCTCAACAGTAACCTCAAAAATTTGCTCCACCGCTTGACGGACTTGAATCTTATTCGCGCTCCTCAGAACCTTGAAAGAAACTCGGTTGGAATCCTGCAATGACTCCATACTCTTTTCAGTAACAAGAGGCTTTTCTAAAATTTTGTGAAATTGACTCATTAATTTAATCTACTCTCCACCTTAGCCAAAGCATCTTTAGTAAGTACAATCTTCTCATGGGTCAGAAGGTCAAAAACATTCAAACCATCCACTTTTAAAACATCAGCTCCAGGAAGATTCCTTACCGCAAAACCCAAATTCCCATCATCAGAATCCACTAGAAATAAAGTCTTAGGAGGAAGCTCCATTTTTTTCATAAAAGCGACAGCCTCCTTAGTTTTTGGATTTTCTAAAGAAATTTGATCCACAATCATTAATTGACCGTTACGACACCTTTCAGTCAGTACTGACTTTAAAGCAATTTTTTTAGATTTCTTGGTTAGATTAAAACTATAATCCCTGGGAGAGGGACCGAAAATAGTCAAACCACCACGCCATATCGGAGAGCGAGTGTTTCCAGAACGAGCCCTACCCGTTCCCTTTTGCCTCCAAGGCTTTTTTCCGCTTCCAGCCAATTCTCTTTTATTCTGCTTAGTTGCCGCCGACCCACTTCGCTTTTTAGCCAATTGATAAACAACATATTTTTGGACTAAATGCTCTTTCACATCTGCATCAAAGACGTCTGCCGACACCTCAACCTTACCAACATTCTGATTATTTAAATCCATCAATTCTAATTCAGGCATCTTAACCTTTCACACTCCTCAATCCCGAAACCCGCACAATACCCCCGTTAGGACCGGGAACAGCGCCCGACAAAATCAAAAGGTTTTTATCTGAATCAACACGCACAACCTTAACATTTTTAACGTTTATTCGGTTGCCGCCCATCCTACCAGCCATCTTCTTTCCCTTATGAACCCTTCCCGGATAAGTGTGCATACCAATGGAGCCACCATGACGAAAAGCTTCATGAGAACCTCGACTCCCAGGCGCCCCAGCAAAATTATATCTTCTCATCACTCCGGAAAAACCTCGCCCCTTAGAATTTCCAATAACATTAACCAAATCGCCTTCTTTAAAAATATCAACACTCAAAGGCTTGCCAAATTCAGATTCACCAAGTTCTTCACCGCGAAATTCCGTTAAAATTTGAGCTGGATCAATTTTATGCTTGTCATAAAAACCTTTTAAGGGCTTATTCGTTCGACTCTCTTTACGATTACCATACGCCACTAAAACCGCCTTATACCCATCTTTTTCGGCCGTCTTTGACAAAACCGGAACGCAACGATCAACAGCAACCAAGGTCACAGGAAGACAATCGCCGTTTTCATTAAAAACCTGCGTCATCCCAACTTTTTTTCCAACAATACTTTTCATTTTATTAATTCCAACAAGAAGGCCAGTTACAGCTTGATCTCAATGTCAACTCCCCCAGAAAGATCCAACTTCATCAAGGCATCGACAGTTTGAGGAGTAGGGTCCAGGATCTCCATAATTCGCTTATGAGTTCTAATTTCAAATTGCTCCCTGGATTTCTTGTCTACGTGCGGAGACCTTAAAACAGTCCACTTATTTTTAACGGTAGGCAACGGAATCGGTCCAACAACTCTAGCTCCAGTACGCTTAGTAGTCTCAACAATCTCACCCACAGATCTATCAAGTAATTTATGATCGTAGGCCTTAAGCTTAATCCTTATTTTTTGACTTTCCATTACTCCTCGATCTCGCTAACTACTCCAGCCCCAACAGTTCTGCCACCTTCCCTAATAGCAAATCGCAACTCTTTATCCATAGCAATTGGCATAATAAGGGAAACCTGAATCGACACATTATCTCCAGGCATAACCATTTCTACGCCTTCAGGAAGAGTGACAACACCAGTAACATCCGTTGTTCGGAAATAAAATTGTGGTCTATAACCATTAAAAAATGGCGTATGCCTTCCACCCTCTTCTTTTTTCAGAATATAAGCTTCGGCCTTAAACTTAGTATGCGGAGTAATAGAACCAGGTTTCGCTAAAACTTGACCACGCTCAATATCTTCGCGCTTAGTCCCCCTAAGCAATGCGCCAATATTATCCCCCGCCTCACCAGAATCTAAAAGCTTACGAAACATTTCAACACCGGTAACGGTCGTTTTGGTGGTATCCCGAATTCCAACAATCTCAATCTCTTCGCCAACCTTAACAATTCCGCTTTCAACTCGACCCGTAGCAACGGTACCACGACCAGAAATACTAAAAATATCTTCTATCGGCATCAAGAAAGGCTTATCAACATCACGCTTAGGCTGAGGAAAATACTCATCTAAATGACCCATTAGCTCCCAAATACATTTAGTCTGTTCTGCATCTTCAGGATTCTCTAACGCCTTTAAAGCACTACCCCGAACAACAGGGATATCGTCACCCGGAAAGTCATAACTACTCAAAAGCTCTCGCACTTCTAACTCGACCAAATCCAACAACTCCTCATCGTCAACCATATCGCACTTATTCATGAATACAATAATGCGAGGGACACCAACCTGGCGAGCCAACAATATATGCTCGCGGGTTTGAGGCATAGGACCATCGGCAGCATTTAAAACCAAAATAGCGCCGTCCATTTGAGCCGCTCCCGTAATCATATTCTTTACATAGTCGGCATGACCAGGGCAGTCAACATGGGCGTAATGTCGATTTTCGGTTTTATATTCAACGTGGGCAATAGCGATCGTAATTCCACGTTCTTTTTCTTCAGGCGCTTTATCAATTTGATCGAAAGCAATCCCATCGGCATAACCTTTTTTAGCCAATACCTCGGTAATCGCAGCCGTCAAAGTGGTTTTACCATGATCCACATGGCCAATTGTTCCCACATTCATATGGGGTTTGTCGCGAACAAATTTTTCTTTTGCCATCTCGGTCTTACTCCAAATTTTTTAGAAAGGTTAAACCGCTACTTTTTCATTTCCAGCGCCACTGACTTTAGCTATCAACTCTTCAGCTACATTATCCGGCACTGGTTCATATTTACCAAATTCCATGGAATAATTAGCTCGACCCTGAGTCGCAGACCGGAGATCGGTTGAATAACCAAACATTCCGGATAGCGGAACTTCCGCCTTAATAACCTTGGCTCCAGCCTGATCTGCCAATTCCATAATTTTACCGCGCTTTGAATTCAAGCCGCCAATAACATCCCCCATAAACTCTTCTGGAGTCACCACTTCAACCAACATAATCGGCTCCAACAAAACGGGACTTGCTTTTTTACAAGCATTCTGGAAAGCAATTGACGAACAAACCTTAAAGGCCATTTCAGATGAGTCAACCTCATGATACGACCCATAAAGCAACGTAACAGAAACATCAACAATCGGGTTACCGCACAACACCCCTCGGTTCATAGCCTCAACAACACCCTTTTGCACAGCGGGAATAAATTCCTTGGGGATAGCGCCACCCGTAATCTTATTAACAAACTTAAAACCGCCACCTCGTCCAGTTGGCTCCACAAGAATTTTAACGTGACCGTATTGACCCCGACCACCCGACTGCTTAGCGTATTTATAATCTTCTTCTACAGAAGCAGTGATGGATTCCTTATACGCAACTTGCGGCTTAGAAACCTTAACATCCAACGAAAACTCTCGCTTCATACGATCGCAAAGAATCTCTAGGTGCAATTCACCCATTCCAGAAATAATAGTTTGATTGGTATCATGATCGATTCTAACTTCAAAGGTAGGGTCTTCTTGTTGCAATTTATTCAAACACTTAGAGAGTTTATCCTGCTCAGCCTTTGTCCCAGGCTCAATAGCAACCGAAATTACCGGTTCCGGAAAATCGATCGACTCTAAAATAACTGTAGAATCTTCAGGACACAACGTATCGCCCGTATAAGAGCTTTTAAGGCCTATCGCGGCAGCAATATCGCCAGCGCAAACTTCATCAACCTCTTCTCTTTTATTTGCATGCATACGCAACAACCTACCAACACGCTCTCGCTTATTTTTCGTAGAATTATAGATATACGTTCCAGCCGTCAATTTCCCAGAATAAACTCGGATATAAGCCAATTGCCCAACGTAAGGATCGGTAATAATCTTAAATGCCAGCGCCGCCAAAGGCTCCGTATCATCCGCATTTCTAATTATCTGCTCCTTAGTATTTGGATCAATACCCTCAATAGTCGGGACATCTTCAGGCGAAGGCAAATAATAAACCACGGAGTCGAGTAACTGCTGCACTCCTTTATTCTTAAAAGCAGCTCCACAAAGAATCGGAGTAAAGGCTAGAGTCAATGCACCCTTCCTAACAGCGGCACGAATCTCTTCCTCCGACACATCCTCCCCAGCTAAAAACTTTTCCATAATGGACTCATCGACATCCGAAACAGCCTCTAAAAGCAATTCTCGATACTCATTAGCCTGCTCTTTATACTCCTGAGGAATTTCTACAACATCAAAAGTCTCGCCCTTATCCTTTTTATCCGAATAAACATTGGCTTCCATCTTGATCAAATCAATGACGCCAAGAAAATCAGCTTCAGCGCCTATCGGCAACTGCAATGGCACAGGATTAGCCCCCAGACGCTCTTTCATTTGCGCCATACAACTAAAAAAGTCAGCGCCGGAACGATCCATTTTATTTACAAAACCAATCCTAGGAACCGCATATTTCGTCGCTTGCCGCCAAACCGTTTCAGATTGAGGTTGAACGCCTCCAACAGCGCAGAAAACGCCAACAGCGCCATCTAAAACCCGCAACGACCTTTCCACTTCAGCCGTAAAATCAACATGTCCCGGAGTATCAATAATATTAATTTGATGCTTTAGCCAAAAACAAGTAGTCGCCGCAGAAGTAATAGTAATCCCACGTTCCTGCTCTTGCTCCATATAATCCATAGTAGCAGTGCCCTCATGGACCTCGCCTAACTTATGACTCTTACCGGTATAATACAAAACCCTCTCAGTAGTCGTGGTCTTACCTGCATCGATATGGGCAATGATCCCAATATTCCTCAGATTATCTAATTTTTTTCTGGTTGAACTCACACTAATTCCCTTTACTACCAACGGTAATGAGCAAAAGCTTTATTTGCTTCCGCCATACGATGAACATCTTCTTTTTTCTTAACAGCGCCACCAGTATTATTAAAGGCGTCTAAAAGCTCACCCGACAACTTTTCCGCCAAGCTCCTACCAGTTCTTCCTCTGGCATGCAATATCAACCACCTAATACTCAAAGCAACCCTTCTATTAGGAGAAACCTCTACCGGAACTTGGTAAGTCGCGCCACCAACCCGCCGAGATCGAACTTCCAATATAGGAGCGGCATTATCAACCGCTTTTTTAAATACTTTTATCGGATCGTCGCTAGTTTTGTCTTCGATAAAATCAAGAGCCGAGTAAACCACCCTCTCAGCCAAACTTTTCTTACCTTGCTTTAAAACGCAATTAATAAATCGGGCAACCAAAACATTATTAAATTTTGGATCAGGGATAATCTCCCTTTTTTCAGCCTCTCTTCTTCGAGCCATACGATTCGGTTTCCTTTATTTTTTCGCCTTCTTAGCGCCATATTTGGAGCGACTTTGGTTTCGATTTGCAACACCCAAAGTATCCAGAGTCCCACGAATAACGTGATACCGAACGCCAGGTAAATCCTTAACCCTACCACCCCTTATCATTACGATTGAATGCTCTTGTAAATTATGCCCAATACCCGGAATATAAGTAGTCACTTCCATTCCATTGGTTAACCGAACCCTAGCTACTTTACGCAATGCCGAATTAGGTTTTTTAGGCGTAGAAGTATAAACACGTAAACAAACACCTCGTTTTTGAGGGCAAGACTTCAAAGCCGGACTCGGCGTTTTCTTAATAGGCTTTTTACGCCCATATCTAATTAATTGGTTAATTGTTGGCAATTGCCATACTCCACAAAATAAAAATAAGCTCGATCAGTCAGACGACATTCCGTTTCTGACCGACTTAAGTTGTCTTTATAATTCAAAGGATTATTTGAACCGATCCAAACTATTTAGGATGGAAAGCTGACAATTCTATCACTCTTTGGAAGGGAGTCAAGCTAATTTTTTCAACTTTGTTCGGCCAAGACAGTTTCCTCTTCGACCGCCTCATTTTCTTCCGTATTTTCCAATTCTGGCTGTTCAATTTGGATACCTGCATACGCTCTACAACCTGTTCCAGCCGGAATCAATCGACCCATAATCACATTTTCTTTTAAACCAACCAACCTATCTTCTTTACCGCTAACCGCTACTTCAGTTAAAACTCTTGTCGTTTCCTGAAAAGATGCCGCTGAAATAAAGCTTTCGGTACTTAAAGAAGATTTGGTTATCCCTAATAGAACAGGAATTCCCTTTGCAGGTCGACCGCCATCCTTAATGACTTCCTGATTTTTTTCGTTAAATTGTTTCTTAGTAATTTGCTCTCCCAGGAGAAAATCTGTATCTCCCGGCTCTTCAATTACCAAGTGCCGTAACATTTGCCGGACAATAACTTCTATATGTTTGTCGTTAATTGTAACGCCTTGAAGACGGTATACTTCTTGAACTTCATTTACCAAATATTTCTGTAGTTCATTTTCACCTAAAACTTTCAAAATATCATGGGGATTTGAAGCTCCATCCATTAATGCTTCTCCAGCAACAACACGATCTCCTTCATGAACATTAATATGCTTTCCTAAAGGAATAAGATAATCACATTCTTCTCCAGAATCGCTTACCACAATCACTTTTCTCATCCCCTTCACAAACCCGCCCATTTTTACCACACCAGAGATTTCGGAAATTGTCGCCTGTTCGTGAGGTTTTCGAGCCTCAAAAAGCTCTGCTACGCGAGGCAAACCACCGGTAATATCTTTGGTTTTTGCAGTTTCACGAGGTATTTTTGCAATAACATCGCCAGCGTAAATAGTTTCACCTTCACCAACATTAACGTGAGCGCCAGCAGGTAAAAGATAGGGTCGGTGATTCTCTCCCTCTTGGCTTTTAATAATAATCCGAGGTTGTTTCTTTTCGTCCCGATGACTGATAATTACCTTAGAAGAAAGGCCGGTGATTTCATCAAAATCTTCCTTCATTGTGACACCCTCGATAATATCTTCATATTCAACCGTTCCAGACTGGGCGGTTAATATCGAATTTGTATAAGGATCCCACTCAATCAATTCTTGACCTTTTTGAATTTCCTGCCCTTCGGTTACCAATAACTTAGCGCCATATATAACCTGATATTTTTCTTTTTCTCGGCCGTTTTCGTCTTGGATAATTAGACTTCCATTACGATTCATCACTATTATTTCACCGCGCTGGCTTTTAATCGTCTTTAACCCCACATAACTGACAATACCACCTTTTTTAGCGGACATAGTAGTTTGCTCAACAACCCGACTTGCAGTCCCACCGATATGAAAAGTTCTCATTGTCAATTGAGTTCCCGGCTCTCCAATTGATTGAGCGGCAATAACCCCAACCGGCTCCCCAATTTCAGCCCAGTCGCCCGTCGCTAAATTTCGGCCATAGCATTTAATACATAATCCACTTTTTGACTCACAAGTTAAACCAGAGCGAATTTTTACCTTTTCAATCCCAGCATTATCAATAATTTCTACGGCTTCTTCGTCAATCATGGCATTGGCGGGAATCAAAACTTCTTCTGAAAAAGGATCCCTTAAAGGCTCTAAAGTTGTTCGACCAATTATTCTCTCTCCAAGAGGCTGAATAATTTCCCCAGCTTCGACTAAGGCAAAAACAGTAATTCCGTTTAAGGTGCCACAATCCTCTTCATGAATAATAATGTCCTGCACCACATCAACCAAACGACGCGTTAAATAACCTGAGTTTGCAGTCTTTAGAGCTGTATCGGCTAAACCTTTGCGAGCGCCGTGAGTCGAAATAAAATATTGAATAACCGACAAACCTTCTTTGAAGTTAGCGGTGATTGGAGTTTCAATGATTTCACCAGAAGGCTTTGCCATTAATCCGCGCATTCCGGCCAATTGTCTAATTTGCTGGGAGCTACCTCTAGCGCCAGAGTCGGCCATAATAAAGATGGAGTTAAAATCTTTTTTTAATGCACCTGTAACCACATTTTCATCATCATCTTCTAACTCTCGGAACATTTCTTCCGAAACTTTTTCAGTTACATGCGCCCAAATATCAACTACCTTGTTATATCTTTCCCCATTAGTGATCAAGCCATCCCGATACTGGTTGAAAACTTTTAAAACTTCTTCGCCAGCCTTATCGACAAGGTCATTCTTTGCATCAGGAATTTTCATGTGATCTATTGATATAGTAATTCCAGCTTCTGTTGCATACTTAAAACCTAGTTCTTTAACATCATCTAAAAGAGCTACAGTTTTTTCTCTGCCAACCTTTTTAAATGAAGTTGAAATCAAGTTAGACAATGTTTTCTTGTCTAATTGTCGGTTAACAAGAGAAAAAGGCAAATCATCTGGCAAAACCTCATATAGAAGAACTCTTCCAGTAGTAGTTTTCTGAAGCCTACCTTCAATATCCAACATAATCATGGCCTGAAGATCAAGTTCGTCTGCGTCAAATGCACACCTGACCTCAGTGAGAGAAGAAAATACCTTCCCCTCCCCCTTTACGTCACCCCGAACTTTACTCATGTAATAACAACCAAGCACGATATCTTGAGTCGGAACAGCAATAGGCCAACCACTAGCCGGAGACAAAACATTATTAGGAGAAAGCATTAACAACTTAGCTTCAACCTGGGCTTCCATTGACAATGGAACGTGAACAGCCATTTGATCGCCATCGAAATCAGCATTAAACGCTGTACAAACCATAGGATGAATTCTAATAGCCTTCCCTTCAATTAGCACTGGCTCAAACGCCTGTATCCCCAAACGATGCAAAGTCGGAGCACGGTTCAGTAAAACAGGATGCTTTTCAACAACCTCCTCCAAAACCTCCCAGACTTCCGGCCTCTCCATCTCTACCATTTTTTTGGCGGTTTTAATGGTCGTCACATAACCTTTTTGCTCCAATCGATTAAATATAAAAGGTTTAAATAACTCCAAAGCCATTTTCTTTGGAAGACCACACTGATGAAATTTTAATTCAGGGCCTACAACAATTACAGATCGCCCAGAGTAGTCAACACGTTTTCCCAAAAGGTTTTGACGGAATCTCCCTTGCTTACCTTTCAACATATCACTAAGCGATTTTAATGGTCGCTTATTAGTCCCGCGTAACGTTCTCCCTCTTCTACCGTTATCAAATAAAGCAGAAACAGCTTCTTGAAGCATACGTTTTTCATTTCGGATAATTATCTGAGGAGCTTTTAGTTCTTGTAAGCGCTTCAACCGGTTATTTCTATTAATAACTCGACGATAAAGATCATTTAAGTCGGAAGTTGCAAAACGCCCACCATCAAGCGGAACCAAGGGTCGAAGCTCTGGGGGAATAACTGGAACAACTTTTAGGATCATCCATTCTGGACGGTTGCCAGATTTTCGGAAAGACTCAATAATTTTTAGCCTTTTGGCTATTTTCTTTTTATTAAGAACTGAATTGGTGGTTATCATTTCCTCTTTGAGTTGAGGCGCTAATTCGTCCAATTCAAGGTTTTTTAATAACTCATAAACGGCTTCAGCCCCAATCATTACCTTCAAAGTATCCGGAAACTCTAACTCTGCAGCACGATACTCCTCTTCATTAAGCAACTGACCTAACTTCAGTTCCGACTCGCCAGGATCAATTACCACATAATTTTCAAAATAAATTATGCGCTCCAAATCCTTTAAAGTCAGGTCCAAAATATGACCCAGTCGACTAGGCAGCCCTTTAAAAAACCAGATATGGGCGACTGGACTAGCCAATTCAATATGACCCAACCGTTCTCGACGCACCTTAGAAAGGATGACCTCTACTCCGCATTTCTCGCAGACCACCCCTTTATGCTTCATCCTTTTGTATTTACCGCAATTACACTCCCAATCCTTTACAGGACCAAATATTTTAGCGCAAAACAGCCCGTCTCTTTCCGGCTTAAAAGTACGATAGTTAATGGTTTCAGGCTTTTTTACTTCGCCATAAGACCAAGATCTTATTTTGTCCGGAGAAGCAATGCGTACCCGGATCGCGTTAAACATGATCGGATTTTTCGGCTTTTCAAAAAAATTTAAACCGTCCACGTAGGTTTTCTCCTGAATTAAATTGCGGCCTTCAAACTATTGCCGATAAGGATATATCTGTTAACTTATTTTGATGCGTCGATCAACTCAACATCTAGTCCCAAACTTTGCAATTCTTTCACTAAAACGTTAAAAGACTCTGGCAAACTTGGGTTTAAATTTGTGTCTCCCTTAACGATGGCTTCGTACATTCGCTTACGACCTTCGACATCGTCAGACTTGACTGTCAACATCTCTTGTAAAGTATATGCAGCTCCATAAGCCTCTAGCGCCCAAACCTCCATCTCACCCAACCTTTGACCTCCAAATTGAGCTTTACCACCAAGAGGTTGTTGAGTAACCAACGAATAAGGCCCTGTTGATCTTGCATGAATTTTATCGTCTACCAAATGATGTAACTTCATCATATAAATATAACCAACCATTACTTTCTGACGAAAAGCAGCGCCGCTACGACCATCTCGCAAAGCAACCTCACCAGAGGGGGAACATCCAGCCTTAGATAGCATTTCCCTCACCTCAGCCTCAGGAACTCCTTCAAAAACCGGACTAGCAACATGAATTCCGCTAGCTTTAGCGGCCATACCCAGGTTAGTTTCTAAAATTTGACCAACGTTCATTCGAGAAGGCACCCCTAATGGATTCAGAATTAACTCAAGAGGCGTACCGTCTTCCAAGTAAGGCATATCTTCTTCAGGCAATATTTTTGCGACGACACCTTTATTACCATGCCTACCCGCCATTTTATCGCCAACTTGCAACTTTCTCTTCATAGCGACAAACACCTTCACCAATTTTATAACGCCAGGAGATAGGTCGTCGCCTTTCTTTAACTTAGTAATCTTTTCATCTATCAATCCGTCAAGAATTCCAACTTGCTCTTTGCAATTATTAATTATCTCTGTAACTAAGTTGGAATCAACTTCTTTAGAAGTCAGCTTCGCCAAATCTTTAACCTTCAAACCATTTAAAACCTCTTCAGTAAACTTTCCGCCTTTTTTAACCTCATTTTTCCCGAAGGAATTTGAAGCAGAAGCAGTTTTACCTTGAAACAAATCTCTCAAACGGTTCTCGGTTTCGGATTCAACAATTCGAATTTCTTCATTAAAATCCTTCTTAATTTTAGCGATTTCTTCGTCTTCAATTGCAAGAGTTCGGCTATCCTTATCAATACCCTTACGAGAAAAAACTTTAACGTCTATAACCGTTCCCTGAATTCCCGGAGGAACCCGCAAAGAAGTATCTTTAACGTCCCCCGCTTTTTCACCGAAAATTGCTTTGAGCAACTTTTCTTCAGGACTAAGCTGGGTCTCGCCTTTTGGGGTTATTTTACCAACCAGAATATCATTAGATTTAACATTGGCTCCAACGCGGATAATTCCACTTTCATCAAGATCCTTCAAAGCCTCTTCACCAACATTAGAAATATCGCGAGTAATTTCCTCTTTACCCTGCTTAGTATCCCTTGCTTCAACCTCAAACTCTTCAATATGAACGGAGGTAAAAATATCCTCTTTTACAGACTTTTCGCTCAAAATAATCGCATCTTCGAAGTTATAGCCTTCCCAAGGCATAAAGGCGACCAGCATATTTCTACCCAAGGCCAACTCTCCACAATCGGTGGACGGACCATCGGCAATAACCTGACCCTTTTCAACCTTTTGACCAGTAACAACTAATGGCTTTTGGTTAATGCAAGTATTTTGATTAGAGCGCTGATATTTATATAGGGTATAAATATCTACTTTCGATCCAATAAACTGATCCTTCTTACTCCTGCCCTTTCTCTCTGCTCGGATAACAATTCTGGAAGAATCGGCGCTAATAACTTCGCCTTTATTTTCCGCGACAACAACAGCTCCAGAATCGCGAGCAACTATCGCTTCCATTCCCGTGCCAACCAAAGGAGCCTGGGTAACTAAAAGAGGGACAGCCTGTCGCTGCATATTCGAACCCATAAGCGCGCGGTTAGCATCGTCGTTTTCTAAGAAAGGAATCAGAGAAGCGGCTACGCTTATTAATTGCTTTGGAGAAACGTCCATGTAATGGACTTTTTCTCTTGGAGACAGGATAAAGTCTCCTTCTTGACGCGCAGAAATAATTTCTCGAACCAATTTATTATTTTTATCCATCTCCACATTAGACTGGGCAATAACAAACTTATCCTCACCCATAGCAGTATGGAACTCAACCGTATCGCTCACCAAACTATCAGAAATCTTGCGATATGGAGTTTCGATAAAACCATACTCATTAACTCGAGCATAAGTACTTAGCGACGCAATTAAACCAATATTCGGCCCTTCAGGGGTTTCAATCGGACAAATCCGACCATAATGGGTAGGATGAACATCCCGCACCTCAAAACCCGCTCTTTCTCGAGTTAAACCGCCAGGCCCTAAAGCGCTTAAACGCCTTTTGTGAGTCACTTCGGAAAGCGGGTTGGTCTGGTCCATAAACTGAGACAATTGACTACTTCCAAAAAATTCTTTAATCGCCGCAGTAACAGGCTTAGAATTGATTAAATCATGAGGCATAGAAACATCTAAATCCTGAATAGACATTCGCTCAACAATAGCCCTCTCCATTCGCACCAAACCAACTCTAAATTGGTTTTCCAAGGATTCGCCAACTGCCCTTACACGCCGGTTCCCAAGATGGTCAATATCATCGATACTATTAACATCATTACGCAAACCAACCAAATAGCTAAGAACAGAAACAAGATCCTCTAAATTAATCAATCGATTATCTAAAGGAATATCTAAACCAAATTTTTGATTTAACTTGATTCGACCAACAATAGACAGATTATATCTCTTTGGGTTAAAAAACAGGTTTTTAAACAAAGACTTAGCAATCTCTGTAGTAGGAGGATCGCCGGGTCGAAGTCGTTTATAAATTTCACGAATCGCTTCGTCCGGAGTTGACACTTTAGCTAAAGCCAGGGTATCTCGAATCGTCGTATCGGGAACCTCTTCATCAATGTGAAGAATTAAGGTCTCGGCAATTCCATTTTTCTTTATCTGTTCAACCGTATCTTTAGTAATCGCATTATTACTAGCAAGAAGAACTTCTCCAGTCTCACTATCGATCAAATCCTCAAAAATAAATTTTCCAATAAGGACTTCTGGATCAATTTCAACTTTAAAATCTCGCGACAATCGGCCAATTTTCTTTGCCGCCAATGCAGTAACCTTTTTATTGGCCTTAAGCAAAACATCTCCCGATTTTGGATCGGCAACATCCTGCAAAACCTTACTTCCAACCAATAAACTCTTGGCATTTAATTGAAAACGATCTTCCCGAGAGGAGTAAAAAACCTTATCAATTTGATAGAAGGTCTTTAATATATCCTGAGGCTCCATACCGAAGGCATTTAGCAGAACCGTGGCAGGCAACTTCCGACGCCGATCAATCTTTACGTAGAGAATGCCCTTGATATCAAACTCAAAATCAATCCAGGAACCGCGGTCAGGTATTATTCTAGCAGAATAAAGGAACTTGCCGCTAACATGCGACTTCCCTTTATCATGGGAAAAGAACGCCCCAGGAGAACGATGCATTTGACTAACGATAACCCGCTCGACACCATTAATCATAAAGGTGCCGGTTGGGCCCATTACAGGCATCTCACCCAAGAAAATTTTCTGTTCTTTTACTTCTCGAACAGAATTAATAACAATCTCAGCAATTTTTTCATCGCTAAGCTGTTGGGCAACTTCTTCGGTTATTTCAGTCCTAGCAGGAATAAACGACTTACTGGTCCCAGGACGACGAATTTCCTCCATGATGGTTTTACCAACCAAATCCTTGGTCATTCGCGGAGAAATTTCTATACGTTCTCGGTCAAATAAAATCAACCGGACCATTATTTTAATGGGATCGGCATAAGTTAAACCCTTTTGCCGACATTCACCCCATTTATATTTTTCTTTATAAGCAACGGATTGGCCAGTTTCTTCACAGATTATATCCGGACCGCCAAGACCCTTATATTCGCCTTCAGAATTCTCCCAAACCCCAACCTCATAACCAACATACTCTATTCTAGCGTTGATATTAAGGTCAGATACCGGAAAAACATCGCGAAACACTTCTTCAAGCCCTTTTACATCTCTCTTTTCAGAAGGAATATTGAGCTGCAAAAAGGATTCAAAGGATCTTTTTTGAATTTCAATCAGATTTGGAATCTGAATAACGGTTGGTATTCTTGAAAAATCTACCCTTTCCCTACTTTTTATTAAGGAAGCATTAGAGGCAGTTTTGCCCATATAAAAACCCCAAAAAAATTTTTGAGTTCTTTAATACGCCAAACGCGATAAAACAAACGAAGGCGACCCGATTACTTGATCTCGACGGATCCCCCAGCCCCTTCAATTTTTGTCTTAATTTCTTCAGCTTCCTCTTTTTTAATACCTTCTTTTAAAGGCTTAGGAGCTCCATCAACTAAATCCTTCGCATCTTTTAGGCCCAGTCCAGTTATAGCGCGGACCTCTTTAATAACTTGGATTTTCTTATCTCCAGCAGCAGTCAAGACAACATCAAATTCAGTTTTTTCTTCAGCAGCCGCCCCACCACCATCGCCCCCACCTGCAGGCATAGCCATCATTGGAGCTGCGGCGGTAACGCCATATTTATCCTCTAGCTCTTTAACAAACTCTGACATTTCAAGCACAGTCATATTATCAATAAATGAAACGACTTCCTCTTTGGTAACAGCCATTACGCGCTCCTTTCAAATTCAAACGCTATATATTTAATTTATTTCTAAACAATTTTTTATGATTATTTGGCAAAAACTCAAAAAGAGCTCAACCAAAACTAACTCTATTCTTTCGATTTCTTTTCTTTAATGGCGTCCAAAACACCAACAAACTGACGAAGAAGGCTATTAAACACACCCACAAAATTAGATGTTGGAGCTTGCATGGTAGACAACAATTGAGCAACAAGGACTTCTTTTGGAGGAAGATCGGCAAGAACCTTTACCCCTTCAGCCGGGATCTTTTTCCCTTCAACCAAACCGCAGATAACCTCAGGCTCTTTATCTGGACTTGTCTTCGAATACTCAGCTAAAGCCTTCGCAGGGCCAAGCACATCATCAAAACCAATAACCACAGAAACAGGACCCTTAAATTCTGAATCCAACACCTCAAACGAAGTGTCTTTGGCCGCGATTTTAGCAATGGTATTTTTTACTACCAATATTTCAAGAGAACGTTCTCTCAAATGAGAACGCAATTTATTCATTTCATTGGCAGTTATACCTTGATACCTAGCCAATACACCAGAGGTAGCCCTCGAAAACTTCTCATTCAAACTACCCATCGATTGTTTTTTACTTTCAGTCGCCAACGGATCGCCCTTTCATAGGATCTTTAACCTACCACATTAACCTACCAAAATCATCTTATCCCAACAAATCAAGCAGGAACGTAACTAACCTTGACTCCAACACCCATCGTGGATGAAAGAGAAACACCATTAACATAAGCCCCCTTACTTGAAGCAGGCTTCATCCTGATCAAAGCAGACATCAAAGCGTTCAGGTTTTCCACCAAATCTTCAGCAGAAAAACTCACTTTCCCAATGGAGGCATGCACAATACCCACTTTATCAACTCGAAAATCAACCTTACCAGCTTGAATTTCCTCTATAGCTTTTTTAATATCAAAAGTTACAGTTCCAATTTTTGGATTAGGCATCAACCCCCTAGGACCCAAAACTCGACCCAACTTACCTACAGAACCCATCATATCGGGTGTGGCAACAACTCTGTCAAAATCAACCCACCCATCTTGAATTTTTTTCACCAAATCATCGGCGCCAACAAATTCAGCTCCCGCATCTCTAGCTTCTTTTTCTTTTTCCCCTTTTGCGAAAACAAGAATTCGAAACTTCTTTCCAGAACCCTTCGGCAAAACGACACTACCTCGTATATTCTGGTCTGCCTTCCTAGGATCGACCCCCAACTTCACAGCCACATCCACAGACTCATTAAACTTTGCGGGGGCGTTTTCCTTTATTAAATTCAACCCTTCGGTTAAATCATATTTCTTTAACCGATCTACCTTTTCAAGAGCAGCTTTAAATTTTTTCCCATATCTGGCCATCTTTAGCCTCGACCTTCTATTTTAATGCCCATACTTCTCGCCGACCCTTCGACGATCCGCATGGCTCCTTCAATATCATTTGCGTTTAAATCCGCCATTTTGGTTTTCGCTATTTCCTTAACTTGATCGTCAGTAACCGTAGCAACGAAAGTCTTATTAGGATCCGAAGATCCTTTAGCGACACCAGCGGCCTGCTTTAGCAATGCCGAAGCGGGGGGAGACTTAGTAATAAAAGAAAAACTACGATCAGCGTAAACCGAAATAACAACAGGGATTACCATCCCTTCCATACCTTGGGTTTTTGCGTTAAAAGCCTTACAAAATTCCATGATATTAATCCCACGCTGACCCAAAGCCGGCCCAACCGGAGGAGAAGGAGTTGCTTGTCCCGCCGGAATCTGCAATTTAAGAGAACCTACAGCTTGCTTCGTTGCCATAAAAACCAATCCTTTATTTCAATTTCGCGTTTTCATTAAAAAACAACGCTGTTAAACTTTTTCCACTTGAGGAAACTCGAGCTCAACGGGCGTAGATCTACCAAAAATAGAAACCATCACCCTTACCTTACCCTTATCTAAATTTACGTCTTCCACTACACCAGAAAAGTTAACAAAGGGACCGTCAATTACACGGACAGACTCTCCCTTCTCATAACTAAATTTAGGTTTCGGCTTAGCCGCCTCTCCTCGAATCTGCTCCAAAAGAGTTCGAACTTCATCATCAGGCAAAGGGCTTGGCAATCCATTTGACGCCCCAGGAAACCCAGTCACCTTAGGAGTATCTTTTATCAAATACCAAATATCCTGATCCATCTCTATATTTACAAGAATATAACCAGGAAAAAACTTTCGCGAAGTAACTCGCTTCTTACCCTGCCGAATTTCTATAACTTCTTCTGTCGGAATGACAACTTCTCCAACTTTATCTTGAAGGCTTTTATGCTGAAATTGCTCTTCCAAACTAGTTTTTACTTTTTGCTCATAACCAGAATACGTATGAACCACATACCAAGCTTTAGACACAAGGCGCTCCAAATTAAACCTTCAATAGACTCTCAACAATCATAGCCAACAGAGAATCGACAAGCCCTAAAAAAATAGCCATTAAAAACACTGTAAACAAAACAACACCAGTTCCCCCAATAGCCTCTTTTTTGGACGGCCAAGTAACCTTTTTGATCTCAATCTTAACTTCGCTTAAAAAATCTATAGCCTTTTTAATCATATATTAAGTACAGGCCAGGAGGGATTCGAACCCCCAACATCCAGATTTGGAGTCTAGCGCTCTAGCCGTTAGAGCTACTGGCCTTCAATTCCCTAATTAACTATTCCGGCGCGCCACCGGCTGAAAACCTTCAGAACGGCTCAAACGACCTAATTCAATTTTAATTACTTTGTCTCTTTATGCGGGGTGTGCTTCCTACAAAAACGACAATATTTTTTAATCTCTAACCTACCTGTGGTCTTTTTCTTATTTTTTGTAGTCGAGTAATTCTTCCTTTTACACTCGCCACAAGCCAACTGTATAATATCTCTCATATGCCGTCCGATTTCTCTTAAATAACTAATTCAACCCCAAAACAAAATCCCAACCCGATGGAGCCCACGATCGGGATTGAACCGATGACCTCTTCCTTACCAAGGAAGTGCTCCACCACTGAGCTACGTGGGCCTAACCCGGCCAACTATTGGAGCGGGAAACGGGACTCGAACCCGCGACCCTCAGCTTGGAAGGCTGACGCTCTAGCCAACTGAGCTATTCCCGCATATTCCCAAATAATAAATGGGGAGGGGAGGATTCGAACCTCCGAAGGCTGAGCCGACAGATTTACAGTCTGTTCCCTTTGGCCACTCGGGAACCTCCCCCAATTGATCTATTGGTTACCCACTTACAAAACAATCTTAACCAGTAGAAAGACTTACGAGTCCAGAGTGGGCCAAATAATATTTACATGGAGCTGGCAAAGGGACTCGAACCCCCGACCTGCTGATTACAAATCAGCTGCTCTACCAACTGAGCTACGCCAGCCTTTACCCAGAAAAAGTTGAATATTGTAAAAAATAAACCTTTAAAAGTCAATATCTATTTCGTAAAGGGTTCGATTATCGGAATTCTCGTAAGGGTTTCTTGAGGATAAATAACTATAACATGGATCATTAACCGTTGTAAGCTTTTTTTCCTTGATTTTTTTCTCTCCAATACTCTAATAAATCGCTCAAAGTCTGTTTCAAAGAAATTTTTGGTTCCCAACCCGTCTGTCGGGAAATCAGGTCCCGGTTTCCATAGTATTTCGGCTGCTCACCTTCACGAAACAACTCCGAATTTTCAATTACAAAGATTTCTTGTTTTGCCAGCTTTTTTAATACCGACAGCACTTCTTTTATTAAAACAGGTTTTCCAGAACAAACATTATATGCTTTTCCTGGCTCGCCTTTAGTCATTAGGGAATAGTAAGCACGCACCGTATCCCTAACATCCATAAAATCTCTTTCAATATTTAAATTTCCAACTTCTACTTTCGGATCTTTTTTTAATTCCACCTCGGCAATTTTCTTGGCAAATTCGGAACATACATATTTCTCAGCTTGACCAGGTCCAGTATGGTTGAAGGGTCTAACGTGGATAATCTCTAATCCATCTCTAAAAAAAAATAATTGGCCCAACACCCCGGCATACGCTTTAGAAATTCCATAGGGCGATACTGGCGTAATAGCTACTTTCTCGCTAATTGGCATTTCTTCCTGCCTCACAAAACCATATTCCTGAGAAGATCCTATAGAAATAATTCGGGGAGAAATCTTGTTTGATTTTACAGCTTCAAATAAATTCAGGGTACCCAATGCATTGGTTTCAAAAGCTGTTTTAAAAGCTTTAGCGGCTTCGGATGGGTTACTAATAGAGGCTAAATGGTAAATTCTTTCGGGATTGATCTCGGCAACCACTTTTTCTAATTGCGCAATGTTTCTAATGTCGCAAGAAAAAGTTTTTATTTTTTTACCTAAGTCCTTAGTTTTCTGGTTTTTTTCTATGTCGCGACTTACCCCAAAAACTTCTTCTCCGTTTTTTAAAAGTAGATCAATTAAATGAGACGCCGCAAACCCATTAACCCCCGTAATAAGATTTCTCACAGTTTTTTAGCCTGCGACAAAGCTATTATCCTTTTGTCGTCTTTTCAATCTTTCAAGATCTGCTTCAACCATTAATTCAATGAGTTCTTTAAAGGAAACCTGAGTCTCCCACCCCAAGTTTTCCTTCGCTTTTGAAGGATCTCCAACTAATAAGTCCACTTCAGCTGGTCGAAACAATTCAGGATCTTGAACCACATGGTCCTCCCAATTCAAATCAACAAACTCAAAAGCTGTTCGTACTAAATCTTCTACTGAATATGTTTTTCCAGTAGCAATTACATAATCTTCCGGAGAATCTTCCTGCATCATACGCCACATCATTTCAACATAATCTTTAGCATAGCCCCAATCACGGCGAGCCTCTAAATTACCTAAATGAATCTTATCCATTAATCCTAATTTTATTTTTGCCACTCCCTCGGTAACCTTGCGACTCACAAACTCCCTACCTCGTCTAGGAGATTCATGATTAAATAAAATACCGCTAACGGTAAACATGTCATAACTTTCTCTATAATTTACCGTGATCCAATGACCATATACTTTCGCAACTCCATAAGGACTCCTTGGATAAAATGGCGTTTTTTCAGATTGAGGAACTTCTTGGACTTTTCCGAACATTTCGCTACTAGAAGCTTGATAAAACTTAATCCCGGAATCTACAAAACGAATGGCCTCTAGCAAACGGGTAACCCCTATTCCAGAAAACTCACTTGTTAAAATTGGTTGCTTCCAAGAAGTGGGAACGAAGGATTGAGCGCCTAAATTATATATCTCGTTTGGCCTAAACTCCTTAACTGCCGATATTAAAGACATCTGATCCAATAGATCGGCATGTTTTAACTCAATATCATTCTTTATGTGGTCGATCCTTTCAAAGGTTTCCGTGCTGGAACGACGTAAAATTCCGCCTACATGGTACCCCTTATCTAGCAAAAACTCCGCTAGATATGAACCGTCTTGCCCTGTAATTCCAGTAATCAGAGCTCTTTTGGCCGACATATCATTTCCTCATTCATGTCTATCGTATTCATATTGGAGACGTATATTCAAAATTTAATACGCTACCAATTTACCTTGAGTTTTTTAAAAAAATTTGAAAAGAATTTATTTGGCGGGTAATTTTAACGCTTTTGAGTCCATTTTGCCACTAGTGGAATTTTCGGTAAAGCGTAACTTTTTTTTGCAATAATTAATGGTATGTTGAAAGTTGTAGTAATCCACAGTTTTTTGAGCGTCTTCAAAGGAAATAAAATATGGAATGATCAAAAAGGAGCCAGCCATGTACCAAAGAGCTTTTTTTGTTTCTCCGGTATATAATTGACCTCCTCCAGGGATGAGAGAATAAAGATATGCAGCGTCATTATCGTAGAGCTTTCTTTCCTTATCACACCCTTTCTGTAAAAGGACTTCCATTTCATGTTCCATTGTCGGACTTACTTCTTTATATTTTGGGTCGGGTTTTATTTCATTCCATTTTCTTTCCGCTTTCTTCCAATTAAATTGCTTTCCTCTTCCCGCACAACCTGAAAATAGAGAAAATGAAATCAAAAAACAAAGGAAACACAAAAAAAATCTCACTTCAAAACCTCATAAATTATTTAAAGTCAATAGATTATAAGAAATTGACAGACAATCGTCAACATTTAATAGAAGTAAAATTAGGATTGATTAGTAAGGATATTCAATAACTTTGGATCTGAAAAGATTTTTTGCAATGACTGGGAAATAGCCAAATTAATTAATCTTTCATTCAAAAATCTTCCAAAAGGTACTTTTTGAGAAACTTTTTGAGCATCTCGATAAATTTGAGCGTGATTTTTCCCTCCTATTTCAACGATCGCCTTAAATCCTGCTCTCATTTGTTGATGAAAACCTGAAGAGTTTGCAAACATAGAAAATTTGGTTTCTAGAATAGCGATTTTTAAATTCGCAGCGCCTGACTGAGGACGAGTCTTTACGCGAAAGCCCAAGTCTTGAAATCCTCTTTGCAAAGATTCTGTTATTGCATCTTCAAGGCTAGAATCGGCTACGATTCTAACCTTATTGGTTTTAAAATTTCCCTCACGCTTGTAAATATCATTATTTGGTCGTGAATCGACAACTTTTAAATAAATCGTTTTGCCATTTCCAATTGCGGTAGGTTTGACAAAAACTTTTGGATTAATAGCTACTTCATGGCGATGCACACATCCATTACTGAAAGAAAAAATAAGGAAAAAAATTAAAAGAACTAATAATCTTCGCATCGCTAAATCAAACCTCTATTTTTCTTTTTTAAGAGCTTCTTTAATTTGGAGTTTTTTTTCATCTCTCAACTCTGGCCCGTTTTTAGGATCTTCTTGCGACAAACCGAGGTTTTCGGAAAGCTTTTTTATGGTCACCAACTGCTTTTGATAAAATGAGCAAACATTGCATAAAGCTAAATGAATTTTTACTTTCACACGAGGGATTAAAGGAATATCATGATCTAACATTTCAGAAACGTAAGGGAAAACATCTCTGCAAGTCATTTTAAATATTGACTCAATAAATGACATTCCTCGTCCAAATAACGATTTCATTTTCCCAACCCGTCTTGCAAAAATTCAAAATTTGTTTCTAAGCAAGTTTTTAGGCGACTTCTTATTCGATGCATCATGACCCAAAGATTCGCAGGTTTTATTTCTAGTTGATCGCAAATTTCATCGGCAGTTAATCCATCCATTTCTTTTAGTAAAAAAAGACTTTTAAATCGATCGGAAAGATTTTCGACACATTTGCTTAAAGCTTCCATTAATTGCAAGTTTTCTGCGGCTTCCTCTGGGTCGATTCCCCAGCTTGTAGGAGGCGCCTTCCATTTCCCATTAGCTTGAAAAAGATTTTCAGCAGTTTCCCATTCTCCAGGGTCTCCAAACTCGATTTCCCCTCTCTTTTTCAATTGGCGAAAATGATCTAATATTTTGTGTTTCAAAATCCCAAACAGCCAACTTTTTTCCGATGATTTGCCAGAAAAAGAATCTTTAGATTTCCAGGCAGCTAAAAAGGTCTCTTGAACAACTTCTTCCGCAATGTCTTGATCTTTTACTCGCGTTAATGCAAACCTAAACATTTGGGTAGAGTATTTATCCACCCAATCCTCTGCATCCTCCGAAGATACGCCTTGATTCATCAAACCCTCCGACATGTCCCTAAATCTAAATAAAATTCACGAATGACCGACAACAATTTCCGAAGTCGTAACTTAAAAATAAAACTTTAAGAAAAAATTCGCCAAAGATTTTTTAATAAAAATACTTTCAAAATGGATTTTAAGTAGCTAAATTCTTCTCATAAAGCGCTCGATAAACCCCTCGGTTTCTTAACACTCGCTTTATAAAATTTCTGGTTTCTGGATACGGAACTCGCTCTACAAACTCATCGGGATCCTTTGTTTCCGGAAACCGCGCCTCCCACTCGGCAACAGCATCGGGTCCGGCATTATAACAACTTAGGATTTTAACCCAATTTCCATTATATCTAGAATTAAGTTCCCTCAAATATTCGGTCCCTATACGAATATTAACCATTGGATCAAAAAGGATATTGGGTTGAAACTTCGGCTTGTCATTTTCAAAATGAAAATACTTTTTCCCTGTATCGGGCATGATTTGCATTAATCCTCGGGCGCCAACAATAGACATAGAATTATGATCAAACATGCTTTCCTGCCTAATAACGCTTGTTGCCATCAAAGGGTCTATACCAAAAACTTTAGCCTGAGAGTCAATATCTTCTTTAAAAACCAAGGGGAAATAGCGTTTCCAAAAAATTTGAGGTAACTCTTTCTCCCGTAATTTTGTTTTAAAATTAGCGAAAAGTTCTAATAATCTTTGAGATTCTTTATAAGCTCCAGCGTTTGCGTATAAATCCGCTATCCACAAAGTGCCAGAAAACGTCTTACGTGTTTTTCTTTCAATATGCTTAATTTCAAAAATCGCGCTATCGTTTAGTCGAAAATTTACTAATATCTCAACCCTTTTCAACCTTTCTTGAGAACTTTTTCCAAGTTTTGGCGCTTTAACCTCTTCTCGATTAGGATCTGGATAGAGATTAACTGATTGAATCAATCTATGTTCCATCAACCTTTTGGCGTTTGAAAGACTTGTCTTAGATAATTTTTTAGCGGCAATGGTTCCATAATAAGTAAAGGGAAACCTTGAAGACACTTCTTTAAAAACTTGATTGGCTTTAATGGCATCACCCATTTTTTCTAAACTCTTTGCTTTCCAAAATATATTTGCTTCCAAAAGATATCCTTTTTGAAACCTATCAATATTGGATTGAAAGTTTTTTTCAGCAACTTTAAAATTCCCAGAAATATAACTCAACCATCCAATTCTCCAAGCCCCATCCTCCGCAAACGGTCCATATCTCTTCTGTAGCTGCCTATATTCATGAATAGCTTCTTCTTTTCTCCCATCAGCCTCAAAAACCCTTCCTAAAAAATAACGAGCGCGCATTCCTACGCGGTTACTGGGGTTTCTACGAATCGCTTCACGGAAATTCTCTACGGCTTCTTTATTTTTATCCAAATTCCAAAAATTTCTACCAGATTCAAATAACACTTTCTGGGTTTTAGATTGTTTAGGAAATTTTTCCAAAATTTCTCTAAAGATTTTTGCTGCTTCCTCCCTTTTACCTTGCTGGAGATAAGCGTTAGCCAAGTTAATATAAACATCAATGGAATTTAAAACTCCGGGATGGGCTTTAATTTCATTAATGACCGTTTGGAATTGAGCTCGACTGGATAACGCCTTTATACGCATCTTTCGATCCCAATTGTGAATGTCTTGCACAGATACTTTAGGAAATGTTTTTATTTTCTCCATACGATCAAAGGCTAGAGCAGCTTCTTCGCTTAAAGGATATTTGATATAAATCTTTTTATAAACATTAAAAGCATCAAAATATTTGTTGAACGTTTCTAACAAATTCCCTTGTTTATATAAAAGTTGAGGCAACTTATAATCTGACATTAATAAACTTTTATTGGTCGATACTTTTGCTATGACTTTATTTAAAAATAATATTCCCTCGGCACGATTGCCTAATTTCTCTAAAGCATCAACCTTTAGTAATGCTGCCTTTGGAAAAACTCTTAAAATAAGTTTTTCGCTTAAACATCTTTCCACTTGATCCAAAGCCAATGAATATTTTTTTAATTGAAATAAAACTTTCGCTAACTCGTAACGTATATAACCCTCAACAGGAGAAGCGTAATTTAAAGATTCTTTTAAACGGTCTGCCGCATTAACATAATTTCCTAACTGGTTTAAAACCAATCCTGACAAAAATAACGCTGGAACTTTTTCCTTCGTTGAGAGGTTAGTTTTCAAATAATCAGACAAAACTTTATTTGATCCAGAAAAATCGCCCTTATCAAATAAAATTACCGCTTGGTCCATTTTAGAAACTTCTGACCTAACTGGATCTGGACTCCAAAAAGAAAAACACAGGGCAATTAAAAAAGAGATCAGTCCAGGAGCTTTTGAAAAAATATTATTTTTTATCATGGCGGGATTATCCTTAGGAGATACGGGAATAGGTATATGGTTGGGCATTTTTTTGAACCAGGTGATTTGCCTTTTAACATAACGGCGGGTCTCTTGCTTTATTTCTTTAACGGCTTGGTCCCAGGGAATTTCATTAATTAAAAAACGGCTGATTTGAGCGTATCCAATACTTTGAAACGGTCTCGATTCTTGGCTAATTTTTCGTCTTTGTAATTCTTTTACTTCCTCAACCCATCCTTGAGAAATCATTGAGTCGACTCGCATTTCAACATTTTTATAAAGAGATTCCCGATTCCATTCCAGTAAAAAAAAATTAACGTCAAACTCTGTTTCAAGAGAAGTTCCTTCTCGGTGTAATTGAGATAAAGGGATTCCTGTCTGACGAAATACCGCCAATGCTCGCTGAATTCTTAAGGGATCGTTACAGGAAATATTTTCTGCGGATTCTGGATCAACTATTTCCAATTCTTCATGAACTCGGCACGTGCCCCATTTATCAATTTCGGACTTAACTTGAGAATTGATTTCGGGAGTAACCATTACGGCGCAATCGTATCCCAATATCAAAGTTTTAAGATATAATCCCGTACCGCCCACTATCATGGGTACTTTACCCCGGCTAGCAATTTCCCGAGCTTTTTCCAAAGCTTGAACTTTAAATTCGAATGCGTTGAATTTTTCCTCAGGTTCAAGGATATCGATTAAATGGTGGGGAATTAATCCTCTAATCTCTTTACTAGGTTTGGCCGTTCCTATATCAAAATACTTATAAACTTGCATGGAATCGGCGCTAATTATTTCCGATCCAATCTTATCGGCCAACTCCAGAGCTGTCGCGCTTTTTCCCGACCCTGTGGGACCGGCAAGGATAATCAAAGGAAGCATAGACTCGTTCCATATTTTCCGAATAAGAACCGTCTGGTTTATAAATGTATATTGAGTCTTCTTCTAACGAAGAAACAATAACTGATTTTTTCGCCTCAACTAGAAAAAATTTCGCAATCGCTCCAGGACGACCATATACGTTTCGTAATCTTAATGGCATCAACTTTGAACGGCTTAATTGCTCCAAGACTTCGCCTTTTCGAGATGTGGGATAGGATAAAACAACTCTTCCATTCGATTTTAACAAGCGATAAGAGGCTTCAACAAGATTTGGAAGACTTAATTTAACTTCGTGACGGGCAATCGCTTTAACAGGGTTTGGATTAATTCGACCGCTATTTAATTTTCTATATGGAGGGTTACTCAAAATCACATCAAATGAGTCTGGCTGAAATTTCTTAGAAATTTCCAAAAAATCTCCCGAAATTACCTTTATAGCGGCTGAATACCCAGCAGATTGAACATTTTCTAAAGCAAGATCGCTTAACAATTTTTGTATCTCAACCGCGACAATACTTAAACCTGACTTTCTTTTAGATATAAGTATAGGAATAACTCCTGAACCCGTTCCTATATCTAAAATCTTATTTTCTTGAGAAACGCTCGCAAAATCAGCCAATAAAAACGGCTCAATAGAAAAACGATAACCCTTTTCACGTTGTTCAATCATAATTGCCATCCCTACTCCCAACAAAACAAGATTAGCTTAATCAATAAGTTAGAGCAAGTTTTTTTAACTAAAATCCTAATAAACTGTAAACCCCATTTCTTTTTATTTGAAGTTTTAAAACCTTTGGAACACAGTTAAACTATTCTAAGAGAAACGACCAATAGAATCCTATCTAAGGAGCGGTCTTCAAATGACCTTTAATATTTTCAACAAGAAAAATCTACTCGCTCTGCTTTTTGCCATCTTTATTGCTCTATTGCCCACGCTTGGTTTTCCCGTCGATATTGTTTCTGGAAAAATTTCCAAAGTTCGTCTTTACACCGACCGCGCCGAAGTAACTCGTTTTATTCAAAGAAAAATCCCCGCTGGAAAATATCAATTTTCCGTTGGCCCCTTACCTGATTCGGTTCGTTCAGATTCTGTTCGAGTATCTTTAGTAGGCAGTTCTCTAGCTCGTTTGGTTAATGTAAAAACAAAACGCGATTACGGCGAAGATTTTCTAAGCGATGAAATTATTAAACAAGAAAAAATTGTTCAATCTATTAAAAAAGAATTTAGGGCGGCGCAAGACCTTTTAAAAACTTTAGACCTCCAATTAGAGTTTATCGATTTGCTAGTGGATTCAGAATCAGAAAAAGGCAAACCTTATTCAATAATAGGGGATGATAATCAAACAGGACCAAAAGATTGGGACCGGGCTTTAAATTTTATTTCAACACGCGGGAGTCAGTTCCGCGAAGAGCGAAGAAAAGCGGAAGATAACCGCTCCAAAATTGAAAAACAACTGCAAGCGGCAGAAAAAGAATTACGAGATTTGCAGTCTGGGATCAAAAAAACTTCTCACCGAGTAATTTTGGATTGGAAAAGCCCTTCAGAATCAATTTCAGATGTAGAAATTACCTACCAGGTTACAAACACTCGCTGGAAACCAGTTTATCAACTTTCGGCGGATACTGAAAAAAAGAATCTAACCATTTTGTACCAAGGAGAAATAGTTCAAAGAACTGGAGAAAACTGGGAAAATGTAGACATGGAGTTGTCAACAGGTCGCCCTTCACTGGGTGGAGCTCCTCCTAATCTTTCTCCCTGGGTTGTCGATTTTTTACCTCCTCCAAAACCTAGGAATCTACAAAGAAAAGGTCTAAGAGCTCCAATGGCTATGGATTCCATGGCTGAAATGAAATCTGCTCCACTAATGGCTATGGCAGGCGGAGCAGTCGTAACAGAAACAGGAACGTCTTTGATTTATAAGCTTTCAGACAAACAAACTATTTCTTCAGGAGTTAAAGACCATAGATCTACTATCATGGAAAAAAAGTTTCCAATCGATTTAAATTATATTAGCATTCCAAAGCGATCGGCTTTCGTCTATTTAAACTCCAAAACTATCAATAAAAGCCCGTTTCATTTTCTACAAGGTAGAGGGTGGATTTATCTCAATAAAAGTTTTGTCGGGAAGGTATGGATGAACCAAACAGCTCCAGGCCAAGAAATTAAGCTTGGATTAGGGGCGGATGAAAATATAAAAGTTGAAAGAAAATTAATTCGAAAAGAGGGTGGAGAAGAAGGTCTTTTTGATAAAAAAGATCGTCTTCGCTATATTTACGAAATACAACTCGAAAATTTTAAAAAAAGCGAAATACTACTGACCCTGAAAGACCAATTACCCCTTTCATACCATGAAAATATTGAAGTAAAAACTAACAATATTTCTCCAACTCCTCAAAAAGTTGACGAAAAAAATATAATTACTTGGGAAATCGACTTAAAACCTAACGAGAAGAAAACTGTAAGAATCGATTATCAAGTAGAATATCCCACCGGAAAACCAATTAAAGGATTGTAGTCGTATTTTATAAAATTCATTTTATGACTTTATCAAACCCAAATAACTTCGAACTAAAATTTATAGATTTATTCTGCGGTATAGGAGGATTTCGCATCGCGGCAAAAAACATTTTTAAAAAACATCAAATAAATAACCAATGTGTTTTCTCTTGCGATATTGACCAACCAGCGCGTAATAGCTACTTTGCAAACTTCGGCGAAACTCCAGAAGACGATATTAAACAAATTCCTTCAGAAGATATTCCCGAACACGATCTTCTTTTTGCGGGATTTCCGTGCCAACCATTCAGTATTATCGGTAAAGGAAATGGTTTTGAGGACGCTAGAGGAACCTTATTTTTTGAGATCTTAAGAATTCTAGAAGCCAAACGCCCATATGCTTTTATCTTAGAAAATGTTAAACGCCTCGTCGGTCATAATATGGGAAAAACTTTAGATAAGATTTTAGATTCCTTATCTAAACTTGGTTACTGGGTGGATTATAAAGTTTTAAACGCATTAGATTTTGGGTTGCCACAAAGGCGAGAACGGGTGTTTATTATTGGCCTCTTGGAACCTCCAAAAGGCAAAATTTTTCCTGAAGGCGATAAAAAACCTGTACCTCTAGACCAAATTTTGGAGCAAACCGTTGCCAAGAAATATTACGTTTCCGAAACGGTTCGAACGAAACGATTAGAAAAACATAAACCAAAAGTTTATCCTTCAATATGGCATGAAAACAAATCAGGTAATATCAGTTCATATCCCTATTCATGCGCCTTAAGATCTGGAGCGTCCCATAACTACTTATTGGTAGATGGTCAACGTCGATTAACTCCTCGCGAATTTCTACGGTTACAGGGATTTCCAGATTGGTTTCAAATAGTAGTTTCCGACAGCCAGCTAAAAAAGCAAGCTGGCAATACAGTTCCCATCCCAGTAGTAGAATCGCTAATTGAAAGAGTTTTACCTAATATATTTCAGGCTATTTCATCGCGCCAAACTGCCAATTCAGCCCAATAAATAAAATATCCAACTAGATTTTTGCTTTAAATTTTAAAATGGCCGACAATTTCACAAAAGAAGTTCGCTCCAACATAATGCGAGCCGTTAAGTCCAAGGGAAACAAATCAACCGAAAAAAAACTGATCGATTTATTCAAAGAAAAAAAATTAAAGGGTTGGAGAAGAAACTTTCCCATATTCGGTAAACCCGACTTTGTTTTTCCTAAAAGAAAAGTAGCCGTATTTGCCGATGGCTGTTTCTGGCATGGCCACAATTGTAGAAACCTTTCTCCAAAATCCAACGCAGAATACTGGAAAACCAAAATCGCTAGAAACCAAAAACGCGATAAAGAAGTAAACAAATGCTTAAAAGAAAAAGGTTGGTCTGTTTTTCGAATTTTTGAATGCAAACTTAAACGATCTATCTTACCCAAAGACCTTCTTAGAAAATTATCAATAAATTCCGCATAACGAAAATATCAAAAATTCGGGGAGTTAAAATCTCGCCTTAAAGTTTTTTTCTTTTTATTCCGTTCAAATAAGTATAATGTTTATAATTCTTTAACAATACATGGGCAGCAGGAATGGATTTTATTAATTCAAATCAATGGACGGGGATAGCGTTAGCCTTTTTTGGATTATTCTTGCTAAGTTTATGCAGTAAACTTGAGAATAAACGAAAAGAAAAAATGGCAGACCCACGTTATATGATTAAACAAAAGTCCGCAGGTAAGGAAGAAAATACATATTCTGGCACGAATTGGGGAACAGCTTTAGCCCTTTTGGGGTCGGGTTTAGCCCTGGGCGGAGTTTTTTTATTCTTCTCAAATATATAAGAGTTTGACCCAGCCTACCTATTTAATAAAACCGCGAATATAATGGACGATTTGCCAAATTTGTCGATCTGTTAAATGATTTTCGTGAACCGGCATAGCAGTCCCTTTAGACCCCTTCTTGATAATCCAAAATAATTGTCCGTCTGGTAGCGACCTCATAGTTTCGGCGCATGAAAAGTTTCTTGGCGGAGGATCCAGGTTCATAGCCAATCTACCGTTTCCACTACCACGAAAACCATGACACAATCGGCAAGCAGTTGGTTTTGCTTTTTCCTCGTAAAGGGCTTTGCCGGCTTGTAGATTTTTTTCGTTTTTTAAAACGGGATTGACTTTTTCTAAGTAAGAACTTGGGGCTTTTTTCGTACGGCGATTTTGTGGGCAAATTCCCAAACCCACTAAAATTAATTTAGTTTTTGCGTCAAAACTTGGAAGATTGGAGTTTCCTTTCTCTGCATTAATAGGTTTTGAAATAGCCGACAGACTGGCCACAAAAACTCCAAAACTTATTAAAATAATTATTACTAGCGCTCGTGCCATGCGCTTTGTTATTTAGCAAAGGTACGAATGTAAGAAATAATTTTCCAAATGACTTCATCTTCTAAGCTGCCATAACCTGGCATCAGTTGGTTTGGGGAGCCATGTTTCACCACCCAGTAAATTTGTCCATCTGGAATAGTTTTCATCGTTTCGGCACATGTAAAGTTTCTAGGGGGCGGTTCAATATCTACTCCTAGCTCACCCTTACCATCGCCTTTTGGCCCGTGGCAATGCACGCAAGCTAATGAATCTGGCATTTCCATGTACAAATCGCGCCCCTGAGACACATTCCTAGACGATGCTTTTAAAGGATTGACCATTTTTAAAAATTCTTCGGGAGCAGACTTAGTACTTCTTGGTTGTGGGCAATCTTGAGCAAAAGTATTTATGGGAAACATAAAACTACACGCAATGAATAAGGCAAACCGTTTCCAATAAAAAAGAAATGTTTTTTTCTTTTCCAATAAAAGCTTCATCGACGTCTCCTAAGCAACTTTGATTTATCCTTTGATAAACTTCTTATATAAGTGATTAATTGCCATACTTGCTCGTCCGAAAGCGATAAAAAAGCCGGCATTGGCGTTCCTTGAGATCCATGAGTAATAATGTAAAACATTTGGCCGTCCGTTATTTCACTCATAGTTTTTTTACACGTAAAATTCCTTGGCTTTGGATTTAGGTTAGGCATTATTCCTAAGCCATTTCCTAAAGACCCATGACAGACTTTACATGCCGTTGGTTGGGCTTCATACTGAAATAAAGCTTTACCCTTCTCAACAATATCTCTATTTGGCTCTAGTGGGTTTTTCATTTTTAAAAATTCATCTGGAGCAGGAGGAGTCGATCTTGCTTGGGGACAAAATCCGGAACCCCTCCTTCCTTTACCATGCAATAATCTTTGAGAACGATCTCGCCTAAAGGCTAATAACATTCGAGATTCATTACAAATATGGGTTGAAGAACAAGAGGGCGCTAAAGCCTCCTGAATCTCTTGCGCCATTTGAGTTCCTGCCATTGAGTTTTTTAAGGGAAAAAAAACACAAAAACACAAAAAAAACCAACAATATAAAATATAATTTTTGGCAATGGATCGAAAAACTATGCTCATCTATTAAAAAACCTCATTAAATATATATCTTCAATTGTAGGAGGAAAATATAAAAGTTACGCTAAATTATCACAACGAAAATATTATCCATTTATTTACCGCTAAATTGCCTAATAAATAAAATCACTTGCCAACCTTCCTCCTCTGAAATTACCTTACCTACGCGGACGGGCATACCCGTTCCTGGACTTCCATTTTTTAAAATCCACATGAGTTCTCCATCGGATCTAATATCTTGCCACTTTTTATCGGTAAAATCTCTTGGCGAATGACCAGGAAGCTTAACTCCCTTTCCATTTTTACTATGGCAAGTAACACAAAGTCCTTTACCAAAAAAAATCTTTTCCCCTTTTTCTATAGCTCCAGGAATTTCCTCAAAGGGATTATCCATATCTTGGATTTCTTCGAAAATTTCTTTAGGAACTCTTGGCTCGTAAATATCTGGGTGGAATGCATAAGTATCGCTTATCCAAACCAACATAGACGTCAAAATCAGGAGTAATTTCATAATTCGTTTGAGCAAGGTTTAATATCGCCTTATTTTTTAGGATCTCGAACTAATCTTAAGAAAGCGTCGGGACCGTTTATTTTATCTTGGAATTCTTTTCCTCCCTGGTCTTTATAAGAAACAACGACAGCCTGTTGTCCTTTTTCTTTATTTGTCCAGGTACTCCAACCGGCTCCTTTTGGAAATATTCGATCGATAAAAAAATGGTCGCCATCTTTATCTGCATTACGTTTTCGCCGTTCATAAAGGGTTATGGCTTCGTCCGGGGTCGGTAATCTCCAATCCGCATATCCAAAGTATTTTTTATGATTTACCTTTTGTAAAAATTCCTTTGCCTTATACCAATTTAAGTGTCTCCCTTCTAATTGCCAGTAATCTTTTTTCATCCACATCAAATCAGTTTTGGAATCCAAAACAGTTCCATCTCCATAATCCAAAAATCGTAAATCTGAAGATTTGGAAACAGGCTTGCGTTCTTTCGCCGCAAAAACTTCTTGCGAGTTAAAATACCCTAAAATAAAAAATAATACTGCGCTCAAAAGTAAAACCTTACGCAAACTCATGACTCCTCCAGGAAATATGGTCTTTTTAGTCTAACGGCAGGCAGTTAATTAAATCAGCGTCCGTAAACCTAACCTTGCTTCAAAATGGAAGGTAGTTTCAAAAATACCCTTTAATCTCATCCTTAAATTTTACAACCACTGCCAAACCAAGTAAACGATAAATCCTACCTATAGTTTCGCTCCAATGTTTTTATTTTTGTTGAAGTTTGGAATTTGTTTTTCAACCCGTTTATCAAGTAAAATGAATAAAATCAATTTAAGTTAGGAGCGACCCTTATGAAGACCTCGGCTAAATGGTTACGATTTATGATGCTAAGTTTGGCTTTTACTTTTTTATTTTTCTCTTCGGCAGAATCCAAACCGCGCGACCAAACTCGCTGGGATGAAAAGTACGCAACAAACGAATATATTTTTGGGAAAAAACCTATCCTTTTTTTAGAAAACAACGTTCATCTTCTTAAAAAAGGAAAAACCCTGGACATTGCCATGGGCGAAGGCCGAAATGGAGTGTTTCTAGCTAGAAATGGTTTTGATGTGGTGGGAATCGATATTTCCGGAGAAGGGTTGAATAAGGCCCAGCAATTGGCTTCGGAATATAACGTTTCAATCGAAACTAGGGTTGTAGACTTGGAAAATACCGATTTAGGCACGAATGAATACGATCTCATCATATGTACCTATTATTTACAAAGAGATTTATTTCCTCAAATTAAAAAAGCTCTTAAAAGTGGGGGAATGGCCCTTATCGAAACATACAATATCGATTATTTAAAATACTCAAAATTTAACAAAAAGTATCTTTTAGAAACGAATGAGCTTCTAGATCTTTTTAAGGAATATCGAGTCATAAAATACCAAGATTTTGATAACGGCCAGGAAGCTTACTCAAGTATCATTGCCGTTAAACCTTAAGAATTTTGTATGACCTTTCTAAATGATCTCGTCTAAAGATAATTTTTAGGAAATTCTCCTCCACACTTATTGCGATCTAGTCAGCTAACTTACATTGCCTATAATCGAAAATATTTTTGCCTTTCTATCAAGAGCTTTTCCACTTTGGGTAGCTATTGGAGCGACTTTAGCCCTTTGGAAACCAGAAACTGCCACTTGGTTCCAGCCAAATTGGATTCCTTTTTTCTTAGGAATCATCATGCTCAGTATGGGGCTCACATTAAAACTGGAAGACTTTAAACGAATAATTGAAACCCCTAAGTTAGTAGGAATTGGAGTCGCTCTTCAATACACAATCATGCCTATGATGGGTTGGGCTCTTGCCAAACTACTCAACCTATCTCCAGATTTTGCAATAGGTTTAGTTTTAGTTGCGAGTTGTCCGGGTGGAACAGCGTCCAATGTCGTTTGTTTCATCGCCAAAGCCAATGTCGCTTTATCCGTTTCGCTAACAACGGTATCAACCCTTACCGCAGTATTGGCGACTCCCTTATTAACTGCTTTTTTAATAAAAATAATTTCCAAAGACATGCCAGGCGGAGAGATAGAGGTAAACACTTTAGGGTTATTAATTAATACGTTAAAAGTCGTTATTCTCCCAGTCGCGATAGGAATTTTATTAAACCGTCAGTTTCCTAACACGGTAAAAAAAATTACCCCATTTACGCCCTTTTTAGCTGTGCTTTCAATCGTCTTTATTGTTGATTTCATTTTAGCTGTAAAAAAAGATGCTATCTTGGAAACTGGGAGCGGTTTAATTATCGCAATTGTAATATTACATACCTTTGGGTTTGTCATTGGTTATTTAATGCCGGGGATATTGCGCCTATCCGAAAAAAATAAGCGGACTATTTCAATTGAAGTAGGGATGCAAAATTCTGGCTTAGCGACAGAACTCGCCCGAAACAATTTCCCAGCATTTGCTCTTGCCACTGTTCCCGGCGCTATTTCAGCTCTAACGCATTGCATTTTAGGAAGCATTGTGGCCGGGCTTTGCCTTTTATTTTCGAAAAAATAGAACCGTTTCAGCAACATTTCAAATATATGCTATATTTTTTGTTTTGAATCGCTTTTGTTTCTAAATTTTATAATTTCTAAAGTTTTTACCTCCTACGCTTTAAGGAAGTAAGATGCTAAACAGTTTCGGCGCCATTATTCAGGCGAGGATGGGCTCGACCCGTTGTCCAGGAAAAGTCTTAACTCCTCTTGCAGGTATACCGATGCTTAAACACATCATTTATCGGCTCGAAGCTATCAAAACCATTGATCAAATCGTTTTAGCGATTCCCGACACGCCTCAAGACGAACCTTTATATTTATGGGCAAAAGAAAACTCTATAAAAGTTGCTAAGGGTCCTGAAGAAGATGTTCTGTCTAGGTTTATTTTAGCCGCAGAACAATTTGAAACCGATCAAATATTGAGAATTTGTGCGGATAGCCCTTTAATTGCCACTGATTTCATGAGTGATTTAGCCGCCCACCATTTAGAAAAAAAATCGGACTTTTCAACTATTTCTGAGGCCGTTCCTATCGGAACCGTGTTTCCTGCCGTATCGCTAAAGGCCTTAAAATATATTGCAAATCACACGAAGGAAAATCGTTACCGAGAACATGTAACAACTTATATAGAAGATTTTCCTCAAAAATTTACAATTGAACGACTCCGCGCTCCTCATTACCTAAAAGAAAAATCTTTTCGGCTAACGGTGGACGTAAAGGAAGATGTCGAGCTTATGAAAATCATTTATAACCAATATTTCACCGTTAACAATCCCGTAATCGATTTAAAACAAGTCATTACTTTTTTAGAAAATAATCCAGATATTGTGAAAATTAACTCTCATGTAAAACAAAATAATTGGCGACAAGATTAATAAGACAAATCGTTAAATTAAATAAATGAATAAATTAACGTTTAAACCATTAAAAATAAGTAATTTTGAAGTCGGCCCCAATCGTCCTCCATTTATAATTGCTGAAATTGGTATTAACCATAATGGAGATATGGAACTAGCCAAAAAAATGATTTTAGCGGCAAAAAAATCTGGCGCTTCCGCGGTTAAGTTCCAATCTTGGCAAACCAATAAGTTAACGGCAAAAAAATCTTTAAAAGAAAAAAATAATAAAAACGATTTAGGGTGCGATAACGAAATTTTCGAACTATTCCAAAAAGTCGAGTTTAAAAGAGATCACCATTTTGAAATTAACGAATTCTGCAAAAAAAACGAAATCATTTTTATGTCGACGGTATTTGACGAAGAGGGGTTAGAATTATTAGAAGAAATTAACGTTCCCGCGCACAAATTAGCCTCCATGGATCTAAACTACATCGATCTTATTAAAAAAGTAGCCAAGACACAAAAGCCATTAATAATTTCAACAGGAATGGGAACCCTTGGCGAAATTGAGAAGGCCTATGAAGCTTGTCGATCTGAAGGAAACGAAAAAGTCATATTCCTACATTGCGTTTCAAATTATCCGCCGAAGATAGAAGATTGTAATCTTTTAGCAATGGAAACCATTCGCAATACCTTTAACGTTTTAGTTGGTTATTCCGATCACACCATTGGAATTGACGTTCCTTTGGCCGCTGTATCTTTAGGGGCTTGTTTAATAGAAAAACATTTCACTCTTGATAAAAAAATGCCTGGTCCAGACCAAGCTGTTTCAGCCGACCCGGAAGATTTATCCCAAATTTCTGAGAAATCAAAAACAATCGTTACGGCATTAGGCAGTCCGGTAAAAAAACCGGTTCCCGCTGAGTTGCCGATGATTGAATTATCTCGACGTAGCGCAATAACTAACCAAACTATCAAAAAAGGCGAGGTTTTTACCCGAGAAAAAATGGATTTAAAGCGACCTGGAAATGGTTTCTCACCTGGAGAAGTAAAAATGATTCTTGGGAGAAAATCCACCGTTGATCTTGAGGAAGATACGTTAATTTTGCCTGAACATTTGGGAGAACTCGGATAAAAACTTTTTTATTTAATTTTTTCAAAAATATCAACAATCCTGTCGATTCCTTCTCCATCCACTAGCCCATTCCATTTTTCGGACAGTTCTTTCAATCTATTTGAATTTTCTAAAAAGTAGTTTAAATCGTTTTCTATATCGTTGGGCCAAACTCCTGGTCTACTTGTTCGGTCCACAATGCCATAATCGCGAAATTTAAACGCATTATTCTTCTGATGATCTACCGCCGAAACGACAATACCAGGGGCTCCTACTAAAGCCAGCTCAGATAAGGTTCCTAAACCTGCCGTTGAAATTACTAAATCAACACTTGCCATTAATTTAGGTAAGCATGAAACACTAGACAATAAATTTACCTGGAGAGTCGATTCAGAAATCTTTTCCCGTATCAATTGAGTATTCGAGGCACCAGGTCCCATAACTAAATCTATCTCAATGTCCAAAGATTTAGAGCAAAAAAAATCTAGCGACTTCAATGAAAACTGAGCAACATCGGTTCCTCCGAAGGTCAATAGAATTTTCTTTAATTCTGAAGAAGGTTTCCACAAGTTTCTCAAAGTTCTAAATTTGGGCGACATAATTAAATAATCCACCCCATTAAAAACTCTGCAATCAGATTTTGAATACTCATTTGATTCTAACGTTTCCCGAATCCCCTGAAACGCTAAATCAAAGTGACTTATTCCCTCGGGAGGAACATCCATACCAACAAAGATGGTTTTGTCTATGCGTTGGAGCTCCGACCAAAACTCTTTCGGCCAGGACCAATGATCTATAATTAAGAATTTGGGATTTTGCTGAACAACCCATTGATTGAGTCGCTGGATTTTTTGACTTTCCGACCAATCTTTAGGAAAAATTACTGTTTCAAAATTCTGGTCGGCAATTAATTGATTTGATACATAGTCTTCAGTGGTGAGAAAAACAACTTTAAAACCTTTTTTTTTTAAGGAAATTGCGAGCCAAATTGATTTGTAAATATGACCCAAACCAATTTTAAATCCACCGTCCGCTCGAATTCCTATAACCATTTTTTAAGACCTCAAAAGCTAAACGCTCATTAAATTTGTTTTTATTCAATCTTTATTAATAATCATATTGAAAACCTACTATTAAATAGGAGTCGGCCTTTTTAATTCCAGACGGAGGATTATTATTGTAATCGTATATATGACTAAGTTTTAATCCCCATCCCGATCCTATATCATTTATTAACCCAGCCTCATTTCTTAAAATATAATCTCCCACTGAGTCTAAATTTGGAAAAATAACAAACCGGTTTGTTATTTTCGTAGTTTCTGTAAGCTGGTACCCAAAATCACTCGCGGCGCGGGCAGTTGCATATTGTTTATCTTCTCCCGTTTTCAAATCTTCGGAAAAATAGGTAATGCCAGCTTCAAAACTGAGATTCTTTTTAGGCTCGTCCCAAATTTGGTATCCAACTCCAGGGCCAACAGAATAACGTAAATTTAAATTTTTGAACTTATCTTTAAAAGCGTCAAAGTTTAAAGTTCCGTATATTTTAGGCTCAAAAAAATGTTTGAAACTTACATTACCGGAAGTGTTTCTTGTGGTTACGTCTCCATCATCTTCAGCATATAGAGTTAAAAACTTTGCGGAAAATTTGTCTCGATCTAAATCTAGAGCGCCTTCAGCTCCAAAAGCGCCTGTTATCCTTTCCACGTTTCCCGATTGATGTGTTGCGCCAAAATTCACATTTCCGGCCCATTTTTTTTCTTCCTTTTCAGGTTCATTAATGGATTCAACTTCTTTCCAATGAACCATTGCTTCTTCTTTACCTTTTCCAGACCTCACAGCTAGCATACCATCTGGAGCTGGGTGGATCTTTCCCTTTACAATCCATCCATTTTTTAAACCCAATTTCACAAGAGAATCGCTTTTTAGACGTTTGATTTCGCCAAAATCAATTTTTATTTCTTTCGAATATTTTGTTGAAATTGTTAAAACGCCTTCCACTAATTTCTGAATAGTCCCCGAAATTTTATCGCCGTTTTTTAATATAACTTCATCGGCGAAACTAGGGCTGACTACTCCCAAAATTAAATAAAGCCCAAAAAGAATTGATAACCTGATCAAACATAGATACTTCATTAAAATTGCACCTCCAAATAATATTCAACACAAGCTTAGGAGAAATAGGAAAGGGAATAGACCAACTTGATAGAACTAAAAGGAAAAGAAAATTGTTATTTAAACTTAACGGCCCAAAAAATAATTAATATGAATTTATATAAATTTTAATTAATTATCAATAATTATATTGCCTTAAAATCTGTAATTTAATTTTTTTCAAAACCCAAGGGCTTTTTAGAAAGAAATTGGTTTTATAAACTTTTAGCTGATATTTGGGTTATTTGTGAGGAAGGTAAACTACATCTCAAAAAACTTTTAAGCTTTTTGACCATTTAGGTGCAAATACTATGAGGGTGGAGGGGGAGGGCTAAAAACTCAATTACTTGAAATGATATTATTCGGTATCAATTTACAAGGAATGGACGGACTTAAATAGAATTATTATTCTTTGTTGTGGCTTTCTAATATCTTATTAACAATATTTGTCGTGGAAAGTCCTTTGACGATGGGGATTAATTGAACGCGCGCTCCATAACCTTCGACTATTTCTCGCCCTACCACTTCGGCAATTGAATAGTCGTCGCCTTTAACTAAAATATCGGGACGAACCTCACGGATCAAATTCTCAGGGGTATCCTCGTCAAAAATGGAAATATAATCGACATATTTTAAGGCGGATAATATGTTGGCTCTTTCTTCTTGACGTTTAATAGGACGCTCTTTTCCTTTTAAACTCCTAACGGAGGAATCGCTATTAAGACCGACCACCAAAATATCGCCCAGGGTTTTTGCTTTTTGTAAAAATTCAATATGGCCGCCATGAATAAGGTCAAAGCAACCATTAGTAAAAACTACCGTCTTTCCGGTAGATTTCGCCTGACTCGCCAACGTTTTTAAATCCTCACGCGCCAAGATAGTTTTGGAGGAACGCAACATCTCCTCTTCCAAAAACTCATTAAGCTCTTCTAATGAAACAGCGGCTGTTCCAACTTTACCGACAACAATACTTGCCGCCATGTTTGCCAAACGTGCAGCCTCGCCATAATCAAAATCGCTAAATATAGCGGCTCCGAAAACACTGATGACTGTATCTCCGGCTCCTGTCACATCGTAAACTTCTTTAGCCACGGTTGAAATATTTATAGGTTCTTTTTTACTTTGGAATAAACTCATACCATCTTTACCGCGAGTAATTAACAAAGCGTCGCACTTCGCAAGCCCAATCAAATACTCCGCAGATCTTTCCAAGTCCGCGTCGTTATTAATTTTAATAGGAGAAGCGGCTTCGACTTCCTTTAAGTTAGGCGTAATAATTGTTGCGCCTTGGTAGGCAGAAAAATCCGTTTGTTTGGGATCGATTATGACGGGCTTTTTTGAATTCCTAGCTCGATGCATCACCGAGTTTAAAATCTTCGGAGTTAGAACTCCTTTTAAATAGTCGGAGCAAATTGCACCATCCATTTCTGGAAGAGTTTTATTAATAAATGAAATAAATTTCTTTTCTGTTTCTTCTGTAATCGGTCTATTGTCCTCTTTATCGATTCTAAGTATTTGTTGGTTGTGAGCGATCACTCGAATTTTACTGGTAGTCGGGCGATGAACAAAACGGTATATTCCTTCCGTTCGAATTCCTCTCTCTTGAATTAAACCAAGCAATCGGTCTCCCTTTTCATCCCGACCAAGAGCTCCGACAAGGTAAACCTCACAACCAAGGGCTACTAAATTATTTGCGACATTTGCCGCGCCTCCTAAAGCCATATTTTCGGATTTAGATTCCAAAATCGGAACGGGAGCCTCCGGGGAAACCCGGTTAACGCTACCCCAAATATATTCGTCTAATATCAAGTCGCCAATTACAATAACCTTTGGCCGTTTTTGACTATCAAAAAAATGTTTAAATTTAGATTTCACAACTCAGATTACCTGTCATTTTATTAATCCACATAAACTTTCCTAAATCATAATCGAATCTTTGAATTTTTTTATTTAAACGTCGCTTTCAAGTATTTCGCAAATAATATGCCCAATAGTAATATGAGCTTCCTGAATCCTTGCTGTATCGTTAGAAGGAACCACAATCGCAATCTCCGCTTCTTCTTTAGCTCTACCGCCACTTTTACCCAAAAGAGCCACCGTTCTTGCGCCTTTTTCTTTGGCTTTTTTCAAAGCTCGAACTACATTCTCAGAATTGCCGCTAGTGCTAATCCCCAATACCGTATCGCCTTTTTGAGCCAAACCTTCTACCTGTCGTTCAAATACAAAATCGTATCCGTAGTCGTTGCCTATCGCCGTTAAGGCCGAAGTATCCACCGTTAATGCTATTGCTGGAAGGGCAGGGCGCTCTTTTTTATAACGTCCAATCAACTCGGCAGCAATATGTTGGGCGTCTCCAGCGCTACCTCCATTTCCCATTAGAAGCAGTTTTCCACCGTTATCTAGACTTGAGCGAATCGCAATAATGGCCTGTTCTATATCTCCTGAAAGAGTATCCGCTATAACCCTTTTCAAATCGGCGCTTTCGTTCAAAAACCGTTTAATTTCTTCCATTTTAACCTTATTAAACCTAATAGGCTTTCTAGATTAAACCATACCTTCATCGGCAAAACTATAAAAGGTGCCGTCGCCAATTATGATATGGTCCAACATCTTTATTCCAATAATCTCGCCGGTTTTGCGCAACCTGTGCGTTATTTCAATATCCGCTTGGCTTGGAGTCGGATCTCCGCTTGGATGGTTATGAACTAAAACAAGGGACGCCGCAGATTCTTTAATTGCAGAAACCATTACTTCTCTTGGATGAACAACGCTTGCGTTTAATATACCTTCGGAAACCGAAATATCTTTAATCAATTTTAATTTAGGATTTAACAAAGCCGCTCTTACCACTTCTTTTTTTACATTTTTTAAAAACGGAGAGTAATAATCGACAAAATCCTGACTACATCCAAATTTAGGTCTAGCTTCCGCCCGCTGCGAAACCAATCGTTTTCCTAACTCAAAAGCCGCTTTTATTTGCGCAGCCTTAGCTTCTCCTATACCCGGTATGGAACACAATTCCTTTACCGAAGCTCCGTCGATTTGATTAAAACATCCAAAGTTCTTTATCAAATCTCGGCAAAGATCCACAGCATTCCTTTTAGTGGTTGGATCTCCAGAACCAATAATTACACTCAGTAATTGAGCGTCTGAAAGCGCCGATCCTCCAAGTTTTATCAGACGTTCTCGAGGTCGCTCGTCCTCGGGCCAATCTTTAATTGAATAACCGTCATTCTTCACTGTTTGTCGGAGTTCTCCGCGTTTAACGCTTTCCTAAAATAGTCAAGGGTAGAGGCCAAACCGTGATCCAAAAGAATTTCAGGTTCCCAATCCAGTAACCCTTTAGCTCTAGAAATATCCGGTCTACGAACTTTTGGATCGTCTTGTGGCAACGGACGCTCAACAATTTTACTCTTGCTCCCAGTAGCTTGCAAAATTTTCTCCGCCATTTCCCGGACGCTCATTTCAATTGGGTTTCCGATATTTACGGGGTCGTGAACATCGGATAAATGAAGCTTAAAAATTCCTTTTACTAAATCGTCAACAAAACAAAAACTTCGCGTTTGAGAACCATCGCCATAAACAGTTAGGTCTTTACCCGTCAAAGCTTGTATCAAAAAATTGGGAATCGCTCGACCATCGTTCAAACGCATTCGAGGACCATACGTATTAAAAATCCGCACGATCTTAGCGTTTAATTGATGGCTCCTATGGTAAGCCATGGTCATAGCTTCTCCAAATCGCTTAGCTTCGTCGTATACTCCTCTAGGACCTACCGTATTGACATTACCCCAATAGGTTTCAGGTTGTGGATGTACCTCGGGATCTCCATATATTTCGGAGGTGGAGGCCAACAAAAAACTGGCATTTTTAGCTTTGGCAACACCAAGGGTATTATGAACCCCTAATGAACCAACCTTCAAAGTTTGAATAGGATACTTTAAGTAATCGGGAGGACTTGCAGGAGACGCAAAATGAAAAACACAGTCCAAATCGCCTTCAATTTTAATGAATTTGGAAACATCATGGCGCACAAACTCAAAGTTTGGACTATCAATATGAGCAATATTATCTTCGCTCCCCGTAATAAGGTTATCCATACAAATGACCGAATATCCTTTTGCGAGAAGATAATCGCATAAATGCGATCCTAAAAATCCAGCGCCTCCAGTAACTAATGCGCGTGCCATGAATAACCCCTTTTAATTGGAAGCCGACTCAACAGCGGCATCCAAAAAATGTTCTCCTTTGGAAATTGGATTGCCACTCAAAAAACTTTGAGCCGACATTTCTCCCTTTCCCTCTGGCTTTAAATTTTTTACGATCAAACGTCCATCGCCTGTTCCCACTTCTATACCATAATCGGAAACTCGGGCAACAACTCCCGGTTTATCGCTTTTTTCTCCAGAAACCACTTCGGATTTTATTATCGAAATCCTTTTGGAGCCATAAAAAGTATAGGCCCCAGGCCACGGGAAAAAGCCTCTTACTTGATTATGAAGGGTTTCGGCGCTTTTCTCCCAAGCTATCAATCCTTCTTCTTTTTTTAATTTTGGAGCCAAGGTCGCCTCAGAATCGTTTTGCGCTATTATATCTAATTTACCACTCATCAATGCTTCCAACGTTTCACGAGTTAATTCCGCCCCCACATTAGACAAACTATCTGCAAGCGTAACGGCATCGTCCTCCGGTTTTATTGGCACAATCCTTTTTAAAAGCATATCGCCCGTATCCATACCCGCATCCATTTTCATGGTTGTGATTCCAGTTTCAGTATCGCCATTTAAAATCGCTCTATTTATTGGGGCGGCTCCTCTGTATTTTGGCAGTAAAGAAGCGTGAACATTCATACAAAACCATTTAGGTATTTCCAGGACGGTTTCCCGCAATATTTGTCCATAAGCGACAACAACAAACATGTCGGTGCGTAACTGGTAAAGATCTGTGATGAATTCTGGATTAGAAGCTTTCTCTGGTTGAAAAATCTCCAATCCCTTTTCTAAAGCAAACTGTTTTACTGGAGAAGGTTGTAATGTACGCCCTCTGCCTTTCGGACGGTCCGGTTGAGTGACAACTCCAACCATCTCATGGTTGGCTTCATATAACAATTTAAGAGTTGGAACGGCAAAATCAGGCGTCCCCCAAAAAAGAATTTTCATTATTCCATAACTTTTAACAGGACAAATGCGATCATTTTGGATCGCCTTTCAATTCCCGTAACCTCTTTTTAAATTTCCGCTTTAAAATATCTCTTTTAACCCGACTCAATTTGTCCCAGAATAAAATTCCTTCAAGGTGATCCATTTCATGTTGCAATGCTCGCGCGAGAAACCCTTCTGTTTCTAAACGAACATCGTTTCCATTCAAATCGATTCCCTTCATCTCAACCCGATTAGCTCGCTTGATTTCCGCAAAAATTTCCGGGATACTCAAACATCCTTCTTCGCCAATTTGTTCTTCTTCCATGGCCGTAATTTTGGGATTAATTATGGTTATGGGATCTTTCTTTTCTGTTCCAACACCTCTATCTACAACAATCAATTGAGAAGAAATTCCTACCTGGTTAGCCGCAAGTCCGGCCCCAGGCGCATGGTACATGGTTTCGATCATATCCTGGGATAAAACCGACAACTCTTCATCGATATTTTGGATTTCTTTGCAAGCCTGACGTAAAACAGGGTCGAGGCAATTGACAATTTTTAATATTGACACGATTTTAATGAAGCAAGGTTAGGAAAGATACCAGCTCTGACTGGATGAAAATTTTAATATAAGGACAGCTAAAAGTCATTACAATTTGGCTTTGTTACCAACACAGATTTAATTTGGAAATTTAAGTAGTATATTCAGCGTTAATTTTAACGTATTCGTAGGAAAAATCGCAGGTCCAAACCTTGGCGGTCTCTGTCCCCACGCCCAAATCAACCTCAATTTGAATTTCCTTTTTTTTCATTAGTTTGTCTACTTTTTTCTTGTTAAACGGAACGGGAACCCCAGCTTGGGCCAAAGCCTGGCCTTCAATAGCCACGCTTACCTTTTCCGAATTTAGAGAAACTCCAGAATCTCCAACAGCGCAAACAATTCGACCCCAATTAGGATCTTCTCCAAATAAAGCAGTCTTAACAAGATTTGAATTAGCGATCCTCATTCCAGCTTTGCGGGCTTCCTTTAGAGACCGGGCGCTTTTAACTACAATAGAAACAAATTTAGTGGCGCCTTCTCCATCTCGAACAATTTTCTGAGCGAGGATTTGGCAAAGATCGGTTAACGCCGCAACAAAGCTTTTAAAAGAAGCTCCTTTACCATTGATTTTAGAATTACGAGCTAACCCATTTGCCAAGGCCAAAACACAATCGTTTGTACTGCATTCCCCATCGACGGTAATTGAATTAAAAGAAGCGTCGGTAGCTAAGGTCAGCGCTTTTTTCAGGGATGCTTTGTCAATATTTGCATTAGTAAAAACAAACCCAAGCATTGTCGCCATGTTGGGGTGTATCATACCGGACCCTTTCGCAATTCCCGCCAAAACGATTTCTTTTTTACCCTCTTTGTAGCGAACTTCGGCCATTTTTGACACAAGGTCCGTCGTCATAATGCCTTGGGCCGCCTGACTCCACCCTTTATCGGATAAACTATTAGTTAATCCGGGTATAGCGGCAGTAATTTTTGGGGTTGGTAAAGGCACTCCAATAATTCCTGTTGAAGCGATGAACGTTTCACTAGCCTTAATACCTAATTCCTTGGCAAGCGTTCCGCAAATTACTCGGCAATCTTCCATTCCCTGCGGCCCAGTACAAGCGTTAGCGTTACCGCTATTAATAATGACGGCTTTAAACGTTTCGCTCCTTGCCAATCGACGTTTATTATAAATTACCGACGGAGCTTGCACTCGGTTCTTTGTAAAAACACCAGCCGCTATAGCCGAGGTATCGGAAACAATCAAAGTTAAATCCTTCGCTCCGCTAGGTTTGATTCCGGAAACAATTCCTGTCGCTTTGAACCCAGGAACCAACCCAATTTTTTTTTGTTTCGTTATTTTAGACATTACAAAATTTACAAAAATCTTAGTTAATGAATGGGTTAAGGATAGGTCCCCGGAAAATCAAGTCCTGTCATTTCATCTAAACCCATCATTAAGTTCATGTTTTGAATCGCTTGGCCGGAGGCTCCTTTGACTAAATTATCAATAGCGGTCGTAATTACCGCCCGATTCGTTCTAGCGTCAAACTCAATGGCAATGTCGCAAAGGTTTGAATGCGACACAAAATGAGTGTTTGCATATTTTCCTTGGTCAAGTATGCGTACGAAGGGTTCGTCTTTATAATAATCAAGAAAAACAGACCTTAAATTACCTTCAGAAACTGACTGATTTAAATTGACATAAAGGGTACTTAACATTCCGCGAGTCATCGGCACAAGATGAGGGGAAAAAGTGATTCGAATTCTTTCTCCCGCCAATTTTGATAATTCTTGTTCTATTTCAGGAGTGTGACGGTGACGAGTCAAATTATAGGCAGAAAACCCACTATCAACTTCGCAAAATTGCGTTGCCAAACTCTCTTTGCGACCCGCACCCGAAACTCCGGATTTTGAATCCGCAATAATAGAATCAAGGTCTGCCCAATCAACCCCCATCAAAGGAGCCAAACCAAGTATAACGCTAGTCGGATAGCAACCAGGGTTTGCCACTAATTTAGCGGACTTAATACGCTCTCTGTGTAGTTCGGGTAATCCATACACCGACTCATCTAATAATTTTGGATTTTGATGGGGCGTGTTGTACCACTTTTCATAAACTTGGGAATCGGACAAGCGGAAATCGGCGCTAAGATCGACAACCTTTTTTGCAATGCCGCGAAGTCGCTCAACATGAGCCATTGATGTTGTATGTGGTAACGCTAGGAACAGTACATCGCAATCAGGGAGTTGCGAATCAAGTGGTATCAGTTCGTGTTGAACCCAACCTTTTAAAGAAGGGAATACTTGCGAGAGACATTTCCCTTTATGTTGCTCCGAGGTCAGGGAAACGAACTGAATATCGGACCTTCGGATTAAAAACTGGACTAATTCTAATCCAGTATAACCGGTAGCTCCGGCGATGCTGACTTTGATCATAACTTTAGCTATATTGGAAACGGCTTCCAGAAAAAAAGAGCCGAATCCTTATAACTGAAAGCCTATCAAATTATCGTTTGGAAAATTGAAACCGTTTGCGCGCGCCTTTTTGACCATATTTCTTACGCTCAACAACTCGCGAATCTCTGGTCAAAAATCCCACTCGTTTAAGAGGAATGCGCAAATTTTGGTTTGACTCAGATAAAGCCTTAGCGATTCCTAACCGCAATGCGCCAGCCTGTCCCGAAAGACCTCCGCCACGCACTGCTGCATGGATGCTGTAATTCTCTAGGTTTTCTGTCATTGCCAAAGGCTGCTTAACGATCATCTCAGAGCTTTCGCGCTGAAAATATTCTGCCAAACTTTTTTTATTTACCGTAATCTCTCCACTACCCGGCTCAACCCACACTTTGGCTATAGCTCTTTTTCTGCGACCAGTGGCATAAAATACTTCGCTCATAAATCAATGAACTCCATTAGCAAGCTTTAAACGAAATTTAAAAAAAACCTTTAAAGTTCGCCAAACTTTTTTTCAAAAACTTTAATAATTTAAACGGAAACAGACTTGGGAGATTGTCCCACATGTGGATGATTATCCGTTTCGTAAATTCTGACATTGGCTCGCAAAGAGCGACCCAATCTATTTTTAGGCAACATCCCGACAATGGCTTTTTTCAATAATTCTGTCGGCTTTCTTTCCATTAATTGCCTTGCGGATAAAGACTTGATCCCGCCCGGATAACCAGAATGCCTGTAATATTGTTTATCTTCCCATTTATTCCCAGTGAGCTTAACTTGACCCGCATTAATAATGATCAAATTGTCACCCGTATCAACATGCGGAGTAAAAATAGGTTTAGTTTTGCCCCGCAAAATAGAGGCTGCTTTAGTTGCGACGCGTCCTAAGACCTGATCTTTCGCGTCAATCAATACCCATTCTTTATGGATATCGCTTTTCTTTGCGCAATAGCTCTTCATTCTTACCTAATCGATGTAATTGAATAATAAAAACAAGCATTCTATAAAATTATTGACCCTGTTTCAATTAAATTCTTTGTTTAGAGTCAATTAATGTTACAAATCTAAGATTTTAAAAGTTTGGAGAAGTTTCAAATTAACTCGCAAAACGAACTGATTTTATGAACCTTCTCATCAGAGAACCTCGATTTCCTATCGATCAATATGGGTTGGATGCCCAATTTTTGAGCTCCGACGACGTCGGTTTTAACTTCGTCCCCAATATGACAAGTCTGTTGCGCCTGTATACCGCTTAACTTCAATCCTTCCTGGAAAATTTTTGAGTCGGGTTTGGCCGAACCTACCGAAGCGGAAGCTAAAATAAAGTCAAAATAATGGGCTAATCCCACATTTTCTAATATTGGAGTCAAACGTGAGTCCCAATTGGATAAAACTCCTAAAATAATTCCACGATCTTTTAACTTTTGCAAAACTCTAGAATCTAATACATCGTCAAAAACCTTCCAATTTTCTGCTGATTTGAAGGCTTCATAAATGGTTTCGAAATAGGCTTCAAAGTCCTCAATTCCGCCATAGGGTTTGAAAACATCAAAAACAATATCGTGCCAAAACTTCTTTTCCACCGCCTCGCCGCTTTGATTACCCAACGACTCCAATCCACCTGTATTTTTCCACTCAATGCCAAATTGTCGATCAATATCTTTGGCATTGCCGTCGAATCCAAAATTCCGAGCGTGTTTGACATAAATATCGCCAACGGAAGGGTAGGGATTAATCAAAGTACCCCCAACATCAAAAAACACCGCTTTAAAAGAAAATAAGTTCATATTCAAGAATCACTTGTATCTTGAGAAAATTTTATAGAAGACCCTTTTTACCGCAACACTCACAGAGTGTCGACACAAAAAACGCAAAGAATAAAAAGATAGAATTAAATTCCCAACCAAAGTTGCCTTAATTCCAAAACCGTTCCTATTGCGTGTCTTCCTGAAGCGAACCTAAGGTTCAGTGGAGGATCTCGCCTCGATTCAATAAACTCTCACCAATCACTAACTCTGCGGCGACGAAAAATCCAGGTTTTTCCCAGGTAAACCTGCTTTTTAAAGAAAATTACTAATAATGATAACTATTCTCAAAAAAATGATTGACAAAAAACCGCAGATGAATAATAATTATGATATTCGTTATCAACTAAGAACATTACGGATCTAAAAAATGAAAAACCAAACTACTACCATCAAAGTTTGCAACGGGGCCGGGTGCAATGCCTGGGATGCATCGGATATTTTGCGAGATTTGCCTGAAAATGTTTCTAGCTTTTTGGGAAACGTAAAGGTCTGCGAAGTTTCTTGTCTAAACAGTTGTGGTGGCGGAGTATCCGTTCAATTAAACGAAGGTAACGAAAAAATAGTCAAAATCCGAAAACCTCACCAAGCCATGGACCAAATCCTTCCTTTAATTGCTTCGCCTGTTCAGATCTAATTTATTATTTTTTAACTTTTTATTTGATAGCCTTTTAAGTCATTCTTAGGCATTTTCCTTCCAAGTTTACTAATTAACAGATATGGCTCCAGACGACGGAGGCGAGAGCTTGAATGAGCTTGGGCGTGGCATTGAGAGATTGAGTTCGATAAAGCTTTAAGCCTTTACTCTCGGCATAATTCTTATAATCAATATCGACATCGTACAAAATTTCTACATGATCGCAAAGGAAACCAACGGGCACTACCAGCACGGTTTTTTTGCCAAACCGGGCGATTTTGTCCAACATCATTTCTACCGACGGCTCTAACCAGGGAACGGGGATGTACCCTGCGCTTTGGTAGCATTGGTTCCACTGAATCGGTTTAACGTTTTTTATTATAGCCTTTACCGTGCGAGTAAATTCTTCAGGATAGGGATCGCCTTCATCCAAAGAACTCGACGGAATGCTATGCACCGTAAACAACGTGTAAAACCCCGTTGCGCCCGATTCGATAATTTCTTTAGCTGATTCCTTATAGCGATCCGCAAAAGCCTCGGCCAAATATTCATTATCCGCCCAGGAATAAATAAAATCCGCTTTTTTCACATCGCCGTTATTTTCCCTGATAGCTTCGCGAAACGCTTTTAAATAAAGCTCAGTGCTAAAACGACTGTATTGCGGCGCCAGACATAATCCAATGAGCCTTTCGACTCCATCGTCATAAGCTTGTTTCACAACGTCGCGGATATATGGGCTCCAGTTACGCATTCCTACATAAACCCGGAAACGGTCGCCACCGTCGCTGTTGAGTAATATTTCTAAAGCTTCGGCCTGGCTTCTAGTTATAGGCTCCAAAGGAGATTTACCGCCAATTTGTCGGTAATGATCCGATATTGCCTCGACTATTCCCGGGCTGGGATCTTTTCCGCCGCGAATGTTTCTAATGTATTCTGGTATGTGGTCAACGCTATCGGGAGCCCCATGCGCCATTAAAAAAATACCAATCTTTGAATCATCCGCCATGCTTATACTCGCGTACCATATCGACAACGGCTTTCACATGATCCACCGGGGTATGTTGTAAAATTCCGTGACCTAAATTAAAAATATGCCCTGGTTTATCTCCAACGCGTTGCATAATGTCATGGACTCGTTTCTTTATAACCGGGATAGGCGCAAACAACACCACAGGGTCCATATTACCTTGAACGGGCGTTTCCCACCCGATAATATCCCGCGCTTGATCAATATTTATTCGCCAATCAAAACTCATCACGTCGCCGCCCGCCTGGGCTATCACGTCTAACATAGAGGAGGTGCCGGTACTGAAATTAATTACCGGAACGTCTAAATCCTTCAACGCATTCATTACTTTTTGGCAGTAAGGTAATATATATTCCCGATAATCTTCCGGAGTGACACAACCTATCCAGCTATCAAAAATTTGCAGGGCTTGAGCTCCAGCGGCTACTTGCATTTTTAAATAATCGATCAGTACTGTCGAAACTTTTTCCATCAATAGTTTCCAAGTTTCGGGCTCTTCATACATGAGGAGTTTGGTAATTTTGAATTCCGCGGATTTTCCGCCTTCTACCATATAACTGCACAGAGTAAAAGGGGCGGCGGCAAATCCGACCAATGGAATTTTTCCTTCAATCTCCTGGCGGACTAGTTTAATCGCTTGCCCAACATAGCCCAGCTGTTCTTCGGAATTGACGGGTCGCAAATTTTCGACGTCTTTTCGAGTTCTAACAGGTCGAGGAATAGAAGGACCGTCGCCTTTAATAAATTCCAGACCTGTACCCATAGGCTCTAAAGGCAAAAGGATATCTGCAAAAATAATAGCCGCGTCCACCCCTAGAGGCTTAAGCGGTTGTAGAGTAACTTCGGTAGCTAATTCTGGGGTTTGACACATTTCCAGGAAAGAGTATTTTTCCTTAAGAGCTCGGTACTCTTTCATATAGCGTCCAGCTTGACGCATAAACCATACGGGCGTAGTGTCTACAGGTTCGCCCCGACATGCTTTTAAAAACCTATAATCAGTTGCTGATGACATAATTTTTTCAATATCTAAGATGTTTGCAAAAACTTTGATTATAGGCTGGCAAAGCTCTTGTTTTCAACGCAATTATCCGTTTTATTCCGATTTTCCACTTTGTCGCTTATAAAACTGAAAAATCTTTTGATTTTCCTCGGCCGTCATCCCCTCAATCAGAGGATTTAATTTCTTATTCCCGAATTCGTATTTTATTTTTTGGAAAATATGGATCCTGTCTTTATATTCGGCGGTCTCTTTCCCTGCCTGAACAAAACGGGACAGGTAAATATAAGCTAATAATTTCGACTGTTTTGGAGTGAATAGGTATAAATCGGCCAACATACGTAGAATGTCTGGGTCGTCAGGCTTAATCGCTAATGCCCTTAAAAATGCTTTTTCAGCTTTTTCATAATTCTTCAAGAAACCATTAATAGAGGCTTCTTTTACAAATAATAGCGATTCCGACCGGTTTACTTCATTAATTCTTTCAAAAAAAGCCCGGGCTTTCTTCCACTGTTGGTTATCGTAAAGTAAATCCGCTTGCTTGAGCAATGAATTCAATTCAGGCAGTTTTGGAATCTTGGATTCTAAATAAATTAATTTTTTTCTGGCTTTTTCGCGAGCTTGGTCGGAGGCGGAATTCTCAAGTAAATGAACCCAAATAGGCCAAGATGAGGAAAATTGCTTTTTTTCAATATAAAGATTTGCCAATCTTTCTAACAAAATTTGATCGCCCGGGTTTGCCGCCAAACCCATTTGAGCGGCATGGATAGCTTCCTTATTTAGTCCCATATTTTGATAGATTTGAGCAAGAAGGAGATATGGAAAAGATTGAAAAGGAAGAATCTCTCGAGAAGCCTTCAAATATTTTATCGCATCGTCATTTTTGCCTTTGTCCAGAAAATAGCCAGCAGAAAGGTTATAAGTCGTGGATAATAATTTTCCAGCTTGAAAATGATCTAAATCTCTTATCGCTTCTTTCTTCCAGCAAATTTGGGATTGCCTCTCGACTTTAGAGAGATCGAAAACACGTCCATTTTCAAAATAGGCGATAGCGATATTGCAATAATCTACAAAACGACCTTCAGCTTTTAGCCATTTGGGAGAAATAAAAGACCATATTAAAAAAACTAGGCAAACGCCAGATGCAAACGATTTCAATTTTTGCTTTAAAAACGTTTCTGAAAAAAAAGAAACAACCCCATAGGATCCAAGCAAAATAAACCATGGAATTAAAACGTAACGAAACCTACTTACCGGATAAAATAGCCAAATTCCCAATATCAGTCCCATTAAATAAAGATATACAAGGCTAAATTGTCGCCAACGACGCAGAGAAAAAATGACGCCCCAAAATCCCAATGCCGCTATAAATCCAAATCCTGAAACTGGAATCTTCAATGCTTTTGAGAATTGAGCAAACGCGTAATAACTGACATTAGAAGCCGCTTCATAAGAGCTAAAAATAAAAAATAGTTTCCGAAGATACATTTGGGCAAAAGCCCAAGGATTGGAAATCAAGTTATCCCAAACAATAGAAAACGCCTGCTTAAAAGAAAGAAAAAGACCGAACTTTTGTATCCAACTTTCAAAAAGAGGATAGTGTTCGAATCCCGTGCCCGGATATAAACTCAAATTTCCTAATAGAAATACATAAGAACCACTGGTATCCAAAAAATACCATTTATCAAACACCAGATAACCGCGAACAATTAAAGGAATCATTAGCCCAAAAAATAAGGCGGTATAACCAACCAATTTAATTATCCTATCGCGTATAGGCTTGCCGTTTAATGGTCCCCAAAAAAAATAGAGCAAAAGGAGAGGGAGCAAAATTCCAAAATTTGGACGAATTTGAACCGCTATAGATAAAGCAACAAACCCAAAGACCAAATAGAAATTTTGAGAGCGAGTTTTTTTAAGTTTGGGAGTAGGAACGTCTAAAAAAGATTCGCTAACAAAAGACGCCTTTAGTAAAAATAAAAAAGAAAGTATTAAGAAAAATAGCGATAAACTTTCACGCAACAAAAGCCCTTCATAAAAAAGAACAATTCCATTGAGCGCAAATAATAAACCCGCGAGAAATCCTATGCCTGTACCCGCTAATAAACGTCCAGCATGAAAAATCATAACAGAAGCGACAATCCCCAAGCCAAACTGGAAAATCCAGACAACTGAAAAATCACGGCCCATAAGAGCGTAAATGACGCCCAAAACATACATATAAAGTGGGCTGTGTCCTCGAGGAATATCTATTAGCCAATCCCCACTGGCAAAGAGACGGGCCCCCCAATCATAATTCCCATTATCCATGTTTGGAGACACATGATCGAAAAATGGGTTGTCTTTAAAATCAAAAAAATAGATCGTTCGAATCGTCAAAGCACAAACAGCGATAAACGCCGGAAAAACCCATTTTGGAAGTTCGGATAATTTATTTCGAAAAATCAAAATATAGCAATTCAGAAGGTTGGAAAAAACTGAGAGAATATTTAATTGTTGAAGTTATTAACGATTGGCTATGTACACAACTTATTTTTTACGAATAAGCTTTTGGCAACTTCTAAGTTTTAGAAGTTTCATTTATTTTTAAACGTTGAATTTCTTCCAAAACCCATGAGTCGGATTCCTTGGATAGATATTTTTCTATGAGGGGCAGGGCTTCACTGCCCAAAATTTCTCCCAGAGCCCAAACTGAATGGGAACGAATAAGAGGTTCTTTATCCATTAAAGCGAGTTCTAAAACCGGCGCCGCTTCGGGATTTTCTGAATTTCCAAGGGCCACCGCTACATTTCTCAAAAATCGCCTACGTTTGAGTCGTTTTATAGGGCTTTTCCCAAATCGATGGCGAAATCCCTCATCATCTAACTGCATTAGATCAATTAAACGATTGGTATTGGTTTTTTCTAAATAAGCCTTTTCATAGGTTATTGAAGCGAAAGAATTCCATGGACAAACGATTTGACAATCGTCGCACCCATAGATTCGATTGCCAATTGCTTTGCGAAATTCAATGGGAATAACTCCCTTAAGTTCAATATTCAAATACGAAATGCACTTTCTGGAATCCAAGACATAGGGAGCTACTATCGCTTGAGTCGGACAAATATCTATACAATCTTGACACGTTCCGCAACGATCTACCGCTCCTTCAGAAACAGGCAACTCAACATCCAATAAAATTTCGGAGAGAAAATACCATGATCCTATGCCCTCCGTGACCAGGTTAGTGTGTTTACCAACCCAACCCAGCCCCGCCTTTTGAGCTAATGGTTTTTCCAGCACAGGTCCGGTATCGACATAAATTTTACTTTGAGTTCCAGGGAACTCTTGGCTGATAAAATCTTTCAGTTCTTTTAATCTTGGCAAAATAACATCATGGTAATCTTCGTTAAGCGCGTAAAGAGAAATATCTCCTTCTTCTTTTTCTTTCAAATAGTCTAAATTTTTTCGCCTAGGAAGATAATTTGAACGAAGACTGATTACGCTGCGAACTCCAGGCAATACTTTTTCCATGTTGAGTCGTTTTTCAGAATTTCTTTGCATATAACTCATTTCCCCCTGATATCCTAACTCCAGCCATTCCTCAAATCGACTAAAAGAAGAAGGATCTATTGGAGATGATACACCTATCGCATCAAAACCCAATTGAAGGGTTTTTTCTCGAATTTTTAACCATTGATCCTTTTTTGCGATAAAGTTCATTGAGAACTCTTTACACCGGGAAAGTATATTGAAATTCTATTTGGGTGAATAAAAATTAATATAAGTAAATAAAATTTTAAATTAATCCATTTCAAACCAAGAACTCTGAAATAATTAACATTATCTGGCAAATGAAAAATTCATAAAACTCAATCAATTAACCCAAAAATTGTTTGATCTAAAAATTCAGCTTTGCTATCCTTAACACGTTCGAAAATTTAATCTGAATTTTATCTTTTCTTTCTTACCTGCTCTTCGGTCAACACCCACTTTTTTCTTTCCGGAAGATTATTATGATTTCAAAGATATTTAAAAAAATTTTTAAACTTTTTTTGTGCTTATTGCTTCTAATTTCAACGACAACTCCCTCATTTGGTCAAGCCCCTAAAGGAAGTAAATTAGAAAAAGCCACAGCCCTTTTTGAAAAAGGCAATTTACTTTCGCAGAAAAAAGAGTTCAAAAAAGCAATTTCAGCCTTTCAAGAGTCAATAAAAATAGACCCAAACCTGGCCTCGGTTCATTATAACCTGGCTAATGTATATGTCGCTGTTGGCGACTTCCAAGCCGCCATTTCAGAATACAAAAAGGCCATAAAGATTAACCCAAAAATGTCGGATTTTCACAGAAATCTAGGTTTTGCATACGCCCTAAATAAAGATGGTGAAAATGCACAGAAAAAATATGAAGAGTTAAAGGAATTAGATCCCGTTCAAGCGGAGGTTCTTTTCCAATGGATTCAGCAGGGAAACGAAGCTAAGTAATAAGGCAAACTTCTAAATATTATGAAACGTACCGGTTTTATTTACCACCCTCTATATCAAAAGCATGAAACTGAACCCCATCCAGAAAACCCTGGAAGGCTTCAGGCTATTTTAGATCGATTAGAAAATTCTGAAAATCGACCTAAAATCATTGAATTGGAACCGAGAAAAGCTCTACCAGAAGAAATTGCCCTTGTGCATGATTCTGGTTACATCTCGTATGTAGATGAAAAATGCAAAGAAGGTCAAAGCTCTTTAGATATGGACACCAATATTAGTCTAAGTTCTTACGAAGCGGCCTTACTTGCATCTGGAGCGGGAATAACTGCCGTGGACAAAGTAATAGATGAGGAATTAGATAACGTATTTTGCGCTGTGCGTCCACCTGGTCACCACGCAGAACATGAACGCTCAATGGGTTTTTGCCTTTTTAATAATGTTGCTATAGCAGCACGCTACGCTCAAGAGCAAAAAGAACTCAATCGCATAGCTATTTTTGATTGGGATGTTCATCACGGAAACGGAACGCAAAATTCTTTTTATTCAGATTCATCGATTTTCTACTCCAGCGCTCATCAGTTCCCCTTTTATCCAGGAACTGGAGATAAGGGAGAAACCGGAACAGGCGACGGGCTTGGTTCAACTTTAAATTTCCCTTTAAGGGCATATTCAGAAGATTCTGATTACATAGACTTAGTAGAAAACAAACTCATACCAGAACTGTTTAAGTTTAATCCTGATTTAATTATTATTTCAGCGGGGTTTGACGCCCATGCGGAGGACCCACTCGCTACAATGCAACTCTCTAGCGGTTGTTTTGGAAAAATGACTGAATTGTTGAGAAAAGCGGCGGAAGAGATTTGTAAAGGACGGTTGATATCTATGTTAGAGGGAGGATATAATCACCAAGCTTTAGCGGATTCGGTACATTGCCATTTAGAAGCGTTATCTACATAAACTATTTTAAACACAAAAAACCAACTAACATTCCATGGACAAAAAAGTAAAAACCGAAAGTAAAGTTTCCATTCTTGCTGAATTTTGGGACTTTTTAAAGCATCGTAAAAAATGGTGGCTTGGTCCCATAGTTTTCATTTTATTGTTAATGAGCCTATTAATTGTTTTGACTGAAGGCAGCGCGGTAGCTCCTTTCGTTTATACCTTATTCTAATCTGGATTCTGTGAAGCTTTCGGTCGTAATTCCCGTATATAACGAAAAAGATACTCTTCGAGAAATTGTCGCAAGAGTACTGGAAGTTAAATGGGATAAAGAAATTATTTTGATTGATGATTTTTCAGTCGATGGCTCCAGAGACATCCTGAAAGAATACGAAAATCAACCTAATATAAAAGTCCTTTACCATGAACATAACCAAGGTAAAGGGGCAGCCTTGCGCACGGGCTTTAAGCATGTAGAAGGGGATGTAGTCGTGATTCAAGATGCCGACCTTGAATACAATCCCTCAGACTATGGAAAACTATTAGAACCCATCGAGGACAACCGTGCCGACGTGGTTTTTGGTTCTAGGTTTCTTGGCGGCCCACATCGAGTGATGTTTTTCTGGCATTATATTGCAAATAAAGCCTTGACCACTATGTCTAATATGTTAACGGATCTTAATCTAACCGATATGGAAACGGGCTATAAAGTATTTACTAAAGAAGCTTTAAGCAAAATGACTTTCAAATGCGATCGGTTTGGATTTGAGCCAGAGTTTACTAGTAAAATTGCTAAATTAAATTTTCGAATTTATGAGGTTCCAATATCCTATAGCGGCCGCGATTATGCCCACGGGAAAAAAATCACTTGGAAAGATGGAATTGCCGCTGTTTGGTTTATTCTTAGATTTCGTTTTTTTAATTAACTTCCATCCAATTTTTTAGATAAAAAAAACCGTCCAGGTGTAATCCTGGACGGTTTTTTAATTTAGCAAAATATTAATAAATCATAAACGAGAACAAAGATCCGAAGCGTGATTTTTCGTATCAACGCTTTCAATCGCTTCGGCAATTTTTCCATCCACACCAATCACATACGAAATTCGCGCCGCGTATTGATCTTCTTTACTATTCACAGCTCCATAAGCCAAAGCGATCTCCCTATCCACATCGCATAAAAGGGGATATGGAAAAGAAAATTTTTCCGCAAAAGCTCTATTCTCCTCAACTGTATCAAGGCTTACCCCTAAAATTACGATATTTTTTTCTTCAAAATTTTTAAACTCGTCGCGAAAGCCTTGGCCTTCTACCGTACAACCAGGTGTATCTGCTTTCGGATAAAACCACAAAACCACTTTATTTCCTCGATAATTGGAAAGGGTCATTGGGATGTTATTGTGATCTTTTACCGTAAAATTTGGAGCGTCAGATCCAACCGCTAACATAAATATTCTCCTTTTATAATCGGATAAAAAAACTTTAAGGTTAGTTCAATTATTTTAAAAAAAATTTTACAGAATCAAACAAATTTAAACCGCTACAAAACAAAATATTTTAAAGGTCTTTTTTAGGCGGTTTATCTTCGTCCAATGTTGTCCGTAAAAACCCAGTTAAATCAAAACCAAAATATCTTAGAACCGCAAGAATTAAAGCGCAAGCTGCCGCTTCATCTAAGTTGCCAATTAAAGGTATATTATCGGGAATTAGCTCAAAAAATCCGGCTGTTGGATTTAACAAATAAGCTAAGCTAATAACCCCAATAAAGATAACTGCCAATGGTTTCATTAAAATTACTTTAAATTAGACCTATTTAAAGAGAAGATCCATTCCCCTAGCGCTAAATCTTCTGGTCGCGTAATTTTGATATTGAATTCGGAACCCAAAATAAATTTCACAGGTTTCCCAATAAATTGTAATAAAGAACCTTCATCAGTACCATAAAAGCGCTCGCTTTGGGCTTTTTCCATAGCCTCCAACAATAACTCTGTTCGAAAAATCTGCGGTGTTTGCATACGCCACAAATTTTCTCTCTCTACATTTTCTTGCAACAACCCCTCCTTGTCGGCTCGCTTTAAAGTATCGTTCATTGGAATAGCGGCAACAGCCGCCCCAAATTTCTTGGCCCCTTCAAAAACTGTTTTAATCAGATCTTCAGTAATAAAAGGACGAACTCCATCGTGAACCGCCACAAAACCAGAGTTTTTTCCTACTGCTTTAAGACCATTATAAACTGAATCCTGACGCTTTTCACCGCCGATGGCAACCTTCACTTTGGTTTGATTGGCCATTTCTTTTTGGACATGGGAAACTTCTTCCTTTGGAACGCAGAGAATTATTGTATCGACCCAGTCTAACGCCTCAAAAATAGCGATCGTATGATGAATTATTGGTTTTCCATTTAATTCAATAAACTGCTTAGGCACTTTGGCGCCCATCCTAAGGCCTTGACCTGCAGCGGGAATAACAACGGATAAATTATCGGTTGTTCGGGAATTTTTCGTCAATTTTATTACTCAAATAAATTATAAATTACTTTATTAAATAACAATTCTAAAATTAAAAAACCGCTTCTAATGCGTCGCTCAAGTTTTTTACCGGTTTTATTTTTAACCTTCCTTCTCCAGGTTGCGACCAATTTTTGGGTAAAATTGGAACCACACATTGCGAAAACCCCAAACGCTCCGCCTCTAATAACCGAGATTCCAAACTCATAATAGACCGTACCTCTCCCGCCAATCCGATTTCCCCCATCATAACAATTCCCGGATCGATTGAAATATTGCGGAAACTTCCCGCTATTGCGGCAGCGACTCCAAGATCGGCTGCAGGTTCCGATATCTTAATCCCTCCAGCTATATTTACAAAAATATCTTCTCCCTGCAAATGTAGTCCCAATCGCTTTTCCAATATTGCAATCAATAAAGACACTCTATTAGGATCCATGCCTGTCGCAGTTCTTCTAGGCATTCCAATGTTTGAAGAAGAACTCGCTAGCGCCTGAACCTCGACAAATAATGGTCTAGAACCTTCGGCAATGGAAACTATGACAGATCCTGGAGCGTCTTCAGGTCTTTCTGATAGAAATATTTCGGAAGGATTGTCTGCTGGTATCAGACCATCTCGACGCATTTCAAAAACCCCCATCTCAGGAGTGGGACCAAATCGATTTTTTACGGCTCTTAATATTCTGTAAGCGTGATTTTTTTCTCCCTCAAAGTAAAGCACTGTATCTACAATATGCTCAAGCGCTTTGGGACCCGCTAACGCTCCTTCTTTGGTAACATGACCTATTAAGAAAGTGGGAATCCCTCGCGGCTTGACCTCCTGCATAATTTTAAAAGCCACATCCCTTACTTGTCCAATGGCTCCGGGAGGCGAAGATAATTCACGCGTAAAAAATGTCTGAATTGAGTCAAGCACCAATATTTCAGGTTTGATTTTATCGACTAAATCTAAAATATCTTCTATGCAAATCTCAGAGCTGACCAATAAAGTATCAGAAAGGCTTCCCAGACGTTCAGCCCTTAGCTTTATTTGTTCAGGAGATTCTTCACCAGAAACATATAAAACTTTTTTTCCTTGTTTAGCCGCTAGCCCCATACTTTGTAACATGAGAGTGGATTTTCCAATACCTGGGTCTCCTCCAACTAAAACTAACGATCCAAGAGTCAATCCACCTCCTAGGATTCTATCTAATTCTTCTAAATGAGTTGAAAACCTTTGTGCTTCGCCACCGGCTATTTCTGTAATTGATTGGACAATTTTTCGAGGTTGTGAATTTTTTTGGCGGGAATTAGAACTATTCGTCTTTATGGATTCTTCCGAAAAAGAATTCCATTCTTCACATTCTGGACATTTTCCTAACCACTTTGGAGCGCGGTGCCCGCAACTGTTGCATACAAAAATAGTGGTGGATTTTGCCATTACGCGGTTTTTTGTAAAAGCGGAATTTTAAATAACTTTATGGAAAAATTAATTTAAGGAAAGAATTATTTTATCGCTCCACCAGGTAAGACTTTTAAAGCTTGCTCGATTTTTTCTTGTTTCTTTTTTATATCGTCATTTCGCGCAATGTTCACATTGGCTTTCCTACGCAAATCAGCTAGCGCTTCCTTAATTTCTACCTGAGTACGAATGATTTTTTCTCGCGAACCGGTAGCTTGCTCTTGAGCTTTAGCTAATATCTTTTGGGTTTCTACGATCTGACTTTGATTTTCATAAATCTGATTCTGGGCCGTGGACATTTGTTGTTGAGCGGCTATAATCTGATCTTGAGATTGAACCATTTGCTTCTGGGCAGCAACAACTTCGTCAACTCTTCCTTGCGAAGCCGCAATAGCTTTCAATATTTCAATTAATTTTGCCAACTTTTCATTAGCCAAAGATACACTTGCCTGATTTTCATCCACTTTTTGTGCAGAAAGATTTAAATCGTTTTCTAATTTTTGAACAAATTGAGCGTTCGCTTGGAACAATTCAATCATTTGAGTCAACTTTTCATCAGACGCTTTTGTCTGGGATTCGCTGAGATTTACTTTAGAAATAGCTGCATCAAGTTTTTGATCAAAAACATTGGATTGACTAGCGGAACTTTTTAAAATTTCAGTAATCTTAACTAATTTATCATTTGCTTGTTTGGCATTTTCCGCTCCCAAACTAACCGCTTTTGCGGAAAGATCCATTTTACTGGAAATATAATTGCTTTGATCCGTGACGGTTTTTAATGAGAGTTCATTAACTTTTATAAGTTTATCGCTATTTTGATTTGAAATCTCTTGAAGACGCGCAATCGATGTGTTTGCTAAATCAAGGCGTTTGGAATTTTGTCCAATAGTTGATGCAACAAGATTTTGACTTTTCTTTATCTCACCCAAATTTGCATTCAAAGTAGTTTGTAAATTTTCAAAACCTTTTCCATACAAAGCAACATTGCTATTAACCTGTTTAATATTCTCAATTAATTGGCCTTGATTGGTTTGTTGAACGTTTAAAGTACTTTCTAAAACTTTAACAAACTTTTCATTTTGTTGTTTTATCGAATTTAAATATTCGGTGAGCGCAACTTGATTTGATTGAGATTGCTGAGATGCTACATCTCTATCTTCAGCGATCTTAGCAAGAATTTGACTCAGTGTACTTTTATTTTCCTGAATTATTGCAGGAATTAATTCTTCTTTTAATCTCTTATTAGTTGTAGAAATTTTTTCATTCTGAGCGTTTAAGCTTTCGGCAATACGATTAAAAGATTCAACTTCAGCATCGGAAAAATTTTTAAAATTTTGAGTATTGCTATCTGAAAGCGTTTTAATATCAGCGGCAATACCTTCTTTAATCAAACGCAATTCGTCCGCAATACCTTGCTTTTGTTTGGTCAATTCATCGACAATTCCGATCTTTTGGCTTTCCAAAGCGCTACTAATCGTTTGAATAGCTTTCTCTAACTCCGTTTTCATTTCGGTTAAATCGCTTTGCATACGTTGTTCTTGATTAACCGACAATGTTTGAATTTCTTCAGTTTTTGTTAATAAACTTGAAAATCTATTTTCTATATCAGATTTGTTAACCTCGATTATCCCTTGCAAACTAGGCAATATTCTTTGGATCTCTTCTAATTGTGAATACATTTGACCTTGAGCTTGCTTCAAAGCCTGCATTTCTTTAGTTTCTAAATCAGAAAGCCTAAGATTAATTTTTTTTAAAGTTTTAAATAAATAATCCCATCGTTTTTCATCATCGTCAAAAATACCTGCAATTCCCAACGACGGATTGAAGAACAAGGTCAACAAAAAACCCAAAACAAAAACTTTGGTGATCTTTTTCAGTTTCATTTTTTAGAAGAGTTCGGCAACTAGGAAATACCGAATAAGGAAAGATTTTGAAGGGAAAGCGCCGAAACGGAAGATTTCCGTTTCGGCACGCTCAAAAAATCAGATTTAATGAGACTGGGCTAGTTGGAAACTAGGAAATGCCCACGTCGATTACTTTTCCAACAAGTCTCTGTGCTGTCTTGACAAAAAGGCCGTTCTTCACCATAACTAATGGTGAATAAGCGGTCTCGGGAAATTCCTCGAGCAATTAAGTATTTCTTTATGGCAATTGCTCGTCGTTCTCCCAACCCTAAATTATAGTTATTTGTACCTCTTTCATCGCAATGACCTTGAACCTCAACCCTGGATGATGGGTTTTGTTTCAGCCATTCAGCGTTTTTATTTAAAATGCTTTTTGAAGGAGCATCTAAATCATATTTATCATAATCAAAATGGATATCTTGTAAATCTTCGGTAGGTTCAAAAGGTTTTAATCGGGCAACTTCAGCAAGTGGTTCATAAGGTTTCCCACCTGCGCCACCGGTATAATCATGGCTGCCACCTGAGCTTGACGTTCCACCAGATCCCGCTGGTCCAGAACCAAACCCAATATCAACGCCATCTTTACCAGAACCCATTCCACCAGACCCGTTCCCAAAACTTCCAATTCCACCGGCCCGAGAACCTTCTCCAAAATTTGATCCATGAAAAGAACCGCTAGAAGAAGAACCGCCTGAAGAAGAACCGCCTGAACCTGTTAGACCGCTTAATAGATCATTTGGTCCAGATGAACTCATCCCAGGAGAGATAAAACCCGTATAAGGATCAATCCCACCCGATTTAGAAGAGCCTTCCCCAAAAATACCTCCCGATCCGGATCCATTCGATGAACCGCTAGAAGACCCACTAGCCATAGCGCTCGTTACAGAGCTTCCAGGTCCTTCGGTAGACATTCCAGGTCCAAAAAGCTCGGTCTCTTGAATTGGGATATCGGTAAACCTACTTGCAGCGCTCGCCCCTTTGTTAGAACCACCACTAGCGTTACTAGCGCCGCTGCCGGTCGCACTACTTTTCACTGCTCCAGAGTTTTTTCCTCCCATCCCAGATTCTGATATGGAAGAATTAGATCCAGAGCTTGTCATTGATGAGCCAGCTCCAGAGCCAGCCAAATTGCTAGCCATTACGTCCGGAGGAGCCGGAGTTGGTTTTGCAGCACATCCCCCTATTAATCCGGAAATGAACAAACCTATTAATAATTGACTAGTCGTAATTTTTTTCATTATTTTCCTCTTAAAAAATTAAACCTAAGTAAATTTAAGCCTTTGTATTCAATTCAATATATGTAAACGGAGAAAATCCTCCAAAAAATAACGTTTCCGCTCTAATTCTAATAGTATGATAACATAATATACGTTTAAATCAATATTTTCAACTATTTATAAAGTATCACTATTAAGCCAGCAAATCAAGTAACTAAAGGTAAATCTACTTACTATAAATTCTTAACCAGTGTTGCCTTATACAATAGACTAATTTCCCATTGACTTTAAAGACTTATATAAAAGGTAAAGACTAGCACAAAGACATAATAAAACCCATAAAGCTTATTTAGAAATAACTATATTACATATAAATTATATTGTATTTAGGTGGAAATTAAAACTAGATTTGAATTTTAGTTCTAGAAAATTTGCTTCTGTGAGATTTAAGGTGAATTCAAATACGGCGACCAAGCGGGATGAAACTCCCCTAAAATATTCATTAAATACTCTCCACTTTTTTTAGGTAAAAAACGTCGGATTCTATTTCCTCCAATTTTTTTGATAGCCAAATTAGAACGATTATTTCTAGTCTCTTGGAAAACCAAAAAGGATCCGTCAGGCGACCAAGATGGTCCTTCCCTGTCTGCATCTCCACTTGTAAAAATAACGGTTTTTCTCTCCTTTAAAAAGTAAATTTTAATTTGGAACTTTTCTCCTACTTTAGAAGTATAAGCAATCTTTTCCCCATCAGGCGACCATGCTGGATTGTCGTTATGAGAAGAGTTAAATGAAATTCTTGTAACAGTATTTTCGTCCCCCTCCCGACTATCCATTATATAAATTTGTGGAAATCCAGAACCTGATCTATCGGAAGCAAATACTATCTTCCCTCCATCAGGCGACCAAGAAGGGGAAGTATCAATACTATAATGTTTTGTTAATCTTCTTAATTTTCTATTTTTTGTGAAAGAGTAAATTTCAGAATTTAAATCCTTACTTAAAACCAAAGCAATTTCATTGCCATTGGGAGACCAAGAAGGCGCTGCATTTAAACCCGGCAAATTAAGCATTAGCCACCTCCTTTTCGATTTTGTATCGATCATATATAAATCGGGATTTTTTTTGGAATAAGAACTAAAAGCTACTTTTGCGCCTTCAGGCGACCATGCGGGCTTTAAAAGCACAGAACCGTCTTTCGTTAATTTTTTTACGTTATGTCCATCTATATCCGCCGTAAAAATTTCTTTTACGATTTTTCCCCTTTCTCGAATTCGACCGACAAAAGCGATTCGAGTGCCAGCTATACCTTTTTTACCGGTCAATTTCTTTACAGCTTCATCGGCGAACCTATGGACGATTTTCCTTAGAAAACTTCTTTTCGCGCGGTAACGTTTACCTACAACAAATTTACCGTTTGCCGCATCGAACAAACGAAAAATCAAAGTAATCGAGTCCCTTTTGGAATCTAATTGGTACTGACCTTTTATTACCCACTGCGCTCCAACATCTCTCCAAACTTGATAATCAATCTGTGCAGAATTCTGATTCGTTTGTTTAATTTTGGAAAATCGCACTTGAGAAATTTCTCTAAATAATTCTGAGAAAGCTAAATCCTCCAATAATATTGAACGAGCTTTTTTAGCGATGGAATCATCGTCATTGGAATCTGCAATTTTCACAAACTCAGGAATTGCGATATCTACTTTTTTTTGAGTTTTTTTTAGTAATTCCAATTCATATTCAGGACTCTGCGATTGTGCGACTGATGGATTGAAAAAAAAGCAAACACATAGAACAAGAAGCAAACGTAAGATAATTTGATCGAAACGTTTCATGGTTGGACTTCCAATTTAAAATTTATGTTAATTACTATATTGGGATCTTTAATTTCTTTAGGAAAAGGCGGAAAAGGTTCTGAATCAAAAATAGCTTTAATAGCTAAAGCGTCCAATTTTTCTTCTCCAGAGCTTTGTACTAGTCGAGGTTTTTCTATTGTTCCCATCCTGAAAATCATAATAGATACAACGATTTTCTTTCGAATAGGCACTCCCAGAGGAACTTCCCAATGAGAGTATATTTTGTCTTTGATAATGCTCGCGTAACTATTAAGAGCCTGAGCAAATTCATCATCGGTTTGCTCATTGGAAGTTTTTTCTGAATCCAATTTATTTTTAGTCAAATTAGGCGACAATTCTGCTGTCGCCACTTTAAAAGGACTTGTAGAAGTTTGAACTTTACTTTTAAATTCCTCTGCCTGAAAGGGGACTCTGGAAACTTCAATAACAACATTTTTAATTGGTTCTGCCTCTATTGAACGTTTAACAGATTTTAATGCGCTACCTGTTTCCACAGAACGATTTATTAGATTATTAATGGGTTCCTTCGTAGAAGGGGTTTTAATAGAGTTTAATTTGAGAACTGGATTCAAAGCTGCCAAATTCTCCAAGTCGTTCAAAATATCTTTGTAGGTTTTTTGTTTGTTTCCGGTTACGCGCGGCTTTTTCTCGAACGATTCAAACTCTAACTTTTCCAAAGGCTTGGATTTTTCTTGGTTTTCAACTTCTTTAACATCAACCGATTTCCTCTCAACATCTTTTTCAATTTTTATTTTTTCAACGCTTTCCAATTCTTTTAAGTTTTGCGACTCAATCGGGGTTTCTTGCAAATCTATTTCATCGTTGCTCAATTTTTTTATTTCAGAAAAGGCCTCATTAGTTTCGGGTGGCAAACTTTTATTTTCTAATTCTTGACTAATTATTTTTTCATCTAACGCCGCTAATTCTTTTAGCGAATTTTCCAACTCTTCCGCAATAGGAGGGGCAAAAATCTCTCGCTGGTCGTTAGCCGGTTTTGTCTTTTGAATTTTTTCCAAATCCTTAAAGGTTTGCTCCCAAACTTTATTTTTAGACGTTGATTTAGGTTCTAACTTAGGTTTTAGCCTTGCCAATTGATTCAGTTCTTTTACCAAAGGATTTGAATCGTCGACTATTTTTTCCTTAGATTCTCCAGTTAACCGGTTAAGTTGGGCTAAAATTTTTCGTCCTGTATCGTCTTGGTTAGGCTGTTTTGAAAGTTGAATGTTTTTTTTAAGGGCGGATTTTTTTATTGGAGGTAAAGAAGCTACTTCAATTGGCTTAATTAAGATTTCCTTTGTTTCGACAGCGTTAAAATCAGGTTCCTCGATTAATTCTTTAGATTTTATCGCTGGTTCTGAAGGTAATGGGACAACTTCTTCTTTAATTGTTGGGGTGGAAGGTTTTTCTTGAACTACAACCGTAGAAATAGGAATCAAACTAACGGTAAGAGGAATCGTCTCTATGTTTTCAAGTGGATTTGGCTTAGGGATATACATCAAAAGAGCCAAAAAAAGAAAATGAGAAAAAACCGAAAAAACTAAAGTTTGATTATAGTCCGAAAACCAATACGCAGAGGCGTTCATAGGCCCTCCGGTTCCGTCACCATTCCAATTTTCTCAATTCCTTTCCCTTTAATCTTAGAAAGGGCTTCCATAACAAAACCGTAATCCAATGTCTTATCGGCTCGAAAGTAAACCTGTTTGTCTCCAGGTAAAACCGAAAATTTCTCCAACCGAATTCCAAAGGCTTCCATATCAATAATTCGATCTTTATTCCAATAAATTGATTTGTCGCTTTTTAAAAAAATAGTAGGAACTTCTCGAATCTCTTCCGCTGGAGCCGAGGCCTTCGGTAATTGTATATCCAACCCATGTTGCATTAACGGGGCTGTAATCATAAAAATTACTAGCAAAACCAACATCACATCCACTAAAGGAGTGACGTTAATTTCTGCCATTAGAGGTCTTTCGCGGTTTCTTCGGGAAGAAGGAAGGCTCGAATTGTGTAATTGCATATTAATTTGAGTGGATTGAACGAAAAAATTTTATGGGAAGCTATAAAATAATTTATCTTTTTAAAAATACTATCGCCATTTCCAAAAACAATAACGTTATGTAAGAAACCCAATTATTTTGGAACGTCAACGCCTAAAATTATTTTCAGCCATGAAAATAAAATCTCGGGAAAAATCATCCATCCGTGTGGTAAACAAACGAATTTTGTTGCTTAGATAATTAAAAAAAATTACCGCGGGAATTGCCGCTACTAATCCAGCGGCGGTGGCAATTAACGCTTCGGCAATACCTGGAGCGACTCCGCCTATACTGGCAGATCCTTTTGCCCCAATAGCGCGAAATGAATGCATAATTCCCCAAACCGTTCCAAATAGCCCTATAAAAGGCGAAGCGCTTCCGGTGGTAGCTAAAAATTCTAATCGACGACTCAATCGCTCAATTTCTCCATTGACCGCCTTATCTAAATGTAGATTAATTTCTCTAAGATCTTTTTCTTTTATTGAAAACTTTTCCGGGTTATTGGGATCAAAATCGCTCGTAGCTTTAGATCTTTCTTGAACTTGGTAAAGCCCCTTATAACCTTTTAAAAAAACACGCGCCACAGGACTATGACGTAATTCTCGGGAAAAATTATAAATATTGTTCAAACTATCCGACTGAGAAAACAAGTCTAGAAACCGAGCGTCTTCGTCCTTTGCAGAACGAAAAACAAAAAATTTATTCAACATAATGGACCACGAAATTGCTGAGAAAAGAAATAGAATGACCAAAACTGCTTTGGCCACCATTCCAGAATTCAAAATCATATCTGCTAATGAAAGCGCTGATTCAGGTAAAGCATTTGGGGACATAGAAATACCCTTACTGGAGAGGCTAAAATTGGGAAGGAAAAATTTAAAAAACCTTATGGTTTTTCAAAGACTTGCATTACGAATTAAAAACAATTGGTTAAAATTACATTCTAAAAACATAGTTTAAACCTTAATTCTTATTAAACGCAAGAACCTAAGAGACAATTTTCATTTTTAACAATAACAAAATTTTATTTTTTCACTCGTTCAAGATATTCTCCTGAAGTTGTAGAAACTTTAACCGCTTCGCCAATTGCGATAAACTGAGGAACAGTAACCACTAATCCTGTCGATAAAGTAGCTGGTTTTCCTGATCCTGAAGCGGTGGCGCCTTTCAATTGAGGCTCCGTATCCACTACCTCTAAGTCCACTGTTTCTGGCAAAGTAATTCCGATAGGCTTTCCATCATGAAACTCAACTTGAACTTTTAAATTAGGCAAAAGAAATGATTTTACGTCCTCAACCAAACCAAGCTCAATAAAAATTTGCTCATATGTCTCGCTGTTCATGAAACAATAACCTGAAGAATCGTTATACAAATACTCCATATCATTTTGTTCCATTTCAGCTCGCTCAATTTGTTCGTCGGCTCTAAATTTAATTTCAGTTTGCGTACCATCCTTCAAGTTTCGAAGTTTAACTTGCATGAACGCTCTTTTGTTTCCTGGCGTTCTATGTTCTGCGGCCATAACTTTATATAACAATTTATTGTAAACGACCACAAAACCTGGCCGTATGCCGTTTCCATTAATATACGTTGCCATTCTAGGCGCTCCTTTTTTCTAAAATCTAAAACTCTTTTGGACTTTAATAAGTTGTGTCTGATATTTATAGGCGAAAACTTCTCTAAAAGAGGCCATAAATTCCAATATATCAATTGAAAAACGAATAAAAATTCTAAGTCTACCCATTTGTCTATTGAAAGCTAACACTTTTTATTCAATTATATCGTTTTTTCCTTCAAACTCTATATTAATGTCTGAGCCCACATTAACAAAACTCCTTTTTAATTCATTAAAAATACAATCCTTGTTGGTTTTTGAAAAAATTTTTCTTACAATTGGTAAAATTTTGAAAGTTTAATCGCTTCGCATAATTTTTTGCTTCTTAAAAACCCAACACAGAATTATCGTTAATCACCTTAAAAAAATATTAATCATATAACGGTTGAAGATTAAATAACTTCAACTAAACAACCCTTCTAATATTAGTTCTTCAAGGAAATCCGATGGCAGGCGAATATATTTTTACAATGCAAGGTATGACTAAGGCCCATAGTGGAAAAACAGTTTTAGAAAATATTAACTTATGTTTTTATCATGGAGCCAAAATTGGGTTTGTGGGCCAAAATGGAGCGGGAAAATCAACTTTGCTTCGTATAATGGCCCAGGAAGACAAAGATTTTAATGGCACTGCCCAACCCTTAAAGGGAACGCGAATTGGCTTTCTGCAGCAAGAACCTACACTTGGTTCTGAATTAACCGTTCGAGAAGCGGTTGAAAGCGCTTTCCAGGAAACAAAAAAATTGATTGAAGAATTTAACGAAGTAAGCGCGAGCATGGCGAATCCAATGTCCGATGAAGAAATGGAAAAAGCCATGGAAAAAATGGGACGACTTCAGGACGCTATTGACGCGGTGGATGGTTGGGAGCTAGACAGGCAAGTTAACGTCGCTATGGACGCTTTGGTTTTACCTCCAGACGAACAAGATGTGTCTACACTTTCAGGTGGGGAAGCTCGCCGAGTCGCTTTGTGCAAAATTCTGTTAGAAAAACCCGATATGCTCTTATTAGACGAGCCGACTAACCATTTGGACGCGGAAACCGTTCAATGGCTTGAAGATCAATTAAGCGCTTATCCTGGAAACGTTATCGTTTCTACTCATGATCGTTATTTCTTGGATAATATTACAAAATGGATATTAGAGTTAGAAGGAGGAAAAGGAATTCCTTTTGAAGGCAATTACTCCTCTTGGCTTGAGCAAAAGGCTGAACGATTAGCTCAACAAGAAAAATCCTCTTCTAGAATGCAAAAAGCCCTAGCTGGAGAATTGGAATGGATTCGTTCTACTCCCAGCGCCCGAAACAAAAAGAACAAAGCGCGGGTCCGTGAGTATGAAAAACTAGCGTCGAATAAAACCGAAATGCAGGAAAATCTCAGAGAAATCCAAATCGCTCCGGGACCCCATTTGGGAGACGTGGCAATCAGATTTGAAGATGTTTCAAAGGGAATGGGAGGCCAACCATTGATAGAAAACCTAACATTCGACATTCCTCCCGGCGCTATTGTTGGTATTGTTGGACCCAATGGAGCGGGTAAAACAACTCTGTTTCGCATGATAGTTGGGGAAGAAAAACCGGATATAGGAACTGTAACAATTGGAAAATCTGCGGTCTTATCCTATGTGGATCAAAAAAGAGAAGACTTAGACAATGAAAAAACCATTTTTGAAGAAATTTCTGGTGGAAGCGATTTTATGGAAATCGCCGGAAAACGAGTTAACTCTCGTTCCTACGTTGCCAGTTTTAATTTCAAAGGAACGGACCAGCAAAAAAAGCTAAATAAATTATCGGGTGGCGAAAGGAATCGCGTACACATGGCAAAATTATTGCGAGAAGGAGGCAATGTCCTTTTATTAGACGAACCAACTAACGACCTAGATGTCGCAACGTTACGTTCTCTTGAAAACGCTTTACTTGAGTTTGCCGGGTGCGTTTTGGTAATAAGTCATGATCGATTTTTTCTGAATCGGATTTGCACCCACCTTCTGGTGTTTGAAGGAAATAAAAAAGCCAGGTGGTTTGAAGGCAACTTTGACGAATACAAAGAAGTTCGTAAGAAGGAACTAGGAGGACGCGAAGAAAACCGTCGGTCAAAATATAAAAAATTAACCATTCGGTAATTTAAGATCTAAATTTGTAGCTTTTTATACCTATCCAATTATCCTAGAAAATTAAGGATAGTGGGCTGAATAATCCGCGAGGTCGCGTTTAATGTAGACTGAAACGCTAGTTCCAAAGCGGCTAAATCAGAAGCGGCTTTGGCAAAATCAACGTCTTCAATATCGGAAAGACGTTCGGTTTTATCGACTAATTCTTTTTCAAGAGAAAATTCATTATCTTCCAATCTTCTGGTAATTGTACCCAAAGATGCTCGCGAACCGCTTAAAGAATTAATTGCAGTGTCTAATGTATCCGTTAAAGCAATCAGAGCAAAAGTATCGTCTCTTTCCAAAGCCTGTTGCGTTTGAAGTAATGTCGTAAGAATATTTCGACCGCCGCCCAAACCTAAAAGTTCTGCCGAATTTCCTCCTGATACCTCTTTTACAATAGCCACCGTGCTTGAAGAATTAGAAACTATTTTCAAGCCTTTTCCATCGCTTCCAATACCTGCGGTAACATTTAACCCTGCGCTATTTATTAAATCTAAAGCGTCGCCAATCGTACTTGATGAGTTTAAAGAGGAGAAGCTAACAGTACCCGACGCCGACCCATTCACAATATCTATAGACGTCAAATCTAATCCTTGTCCGCCATTTAATTGAGATAAAGTTGTACTTCTATTTAATTGAGGATTTAAATCGAAACCTTGCATAACCCCATTTCGCTCTCCAATCAATCCCAAACTCTGAGCGGTTGTTCCATTACTTACTTCGGTAACGCTCAACGATTGATTTATTATAGAACTCGTATCGGTTAGCTTAATTCCAGTATTAGAATCATTGATGCTGGCGGTAATATTCAATCCGGCAGAATTAATTGCGGTTATAACATCCCCAACAGATCCACTTGTAGAAACCGCGATAGTACCGCTATTGCCTTGACGGTCGTTCAAAACAAAAGAACCGGCTGTAATTCCTTGACCTGAATTTAAATCTGAAAGCGAGGTATTTTCCGTAACGGTAGGATCTAAATCCACAGAAAAAACGTCCGATCCTGGCAAATTCAATTGCAAGCTTGCGCTATCGCCTATAGTGAGATTAATTCCTCCTGTATTTCCCTGGTAAACGGCTCCTGAAGCGGAAACAGAAAATGGCGAAACGTCAACTCTATCGCCGCCAAATAGAAATCGGTTTCCTATTTGCGAATTAGCGGATAAAACCGCTTGACTAACAATACCGCTAACCTCTTCAGCGGTAAACAATCGAGTGGTGGCTGTAGAGGTTCCCCCCAACTGACTAACCACCAATTCTTTAGTTCGAATAAGCGATAAGCTTACTTTTTCAAGAGCGGTGTCGGCGTTGCTTACGAAACCTTTATTATTATTGATATTTCTTAAAAATTGATTATTTTGACTTATAGAAGTTCTAAATGAAAGAGTTTGGCGAGTCCCTGAAGGATCGTCCGAAGACTTTTGAATTCTTTTACCTGAAGATACAGAGTTTTGAGTATTAAATAAATCTTCGCTAATTCGAAAAATATTATTCAACGCGGATTGTTGACTCGCCTGATTGGTAACTCGCATCATAGGCTGATCTCCCAAAGGATCAAATTAATCTTATCGAGGAAAAACTCTTTGCAATTCAAATTTGGAAAAACAGAAATTAAATTCATAAAAGTCATTAAAAGTTTTAACTAAATATTATTTTGTAATGTATTAAGCATTTCTTCGACCGTTGTAATTATTCGAGCCGCTGCGTTAAATGCTTGTTGAAACTTAATTAGGTTAACCATCTCTTCGTCAATCGAAACGCCGGAGTTACTTTCCCGTCTTAGATTAAGTTGCAACTGAATACCTTCTTGTTGGTCTGCGCTTAACTTTGAAGAACTTGAATTAACGGCAACCGAAGTGACAATGGAATTATAAAAATCTGAAAAAGTAAAAGCTCCCGACCCAGATTGTAAACTCGTTCCATTAAACGTTAATCGATTTTGTAAATTAGACAATTCCAACGCATTTTGCCCATCTCCCGATAATGTTTTCCCAGCGGCAATTTTTTGTAAATTGTTTTTAACCGTAGAAGAAACTGTTGCTGTCCTCGATGCGCCTTCGGAAATTGATAATTCGATTCTATCTCCAGAAACTGCGGTTCCTGAAAATGTTACCGACAACCCTCCAGCTAAGGTCACAGGGGTACCGTTGGTAAAAGTAAAAGTTCCCGAAGCTAATCCCGTTGTCGAGTTATTTAAGGTAAATGAATTTGACCCAGTAAACTCAATTTCAAACTTATCCACCGACACAGTGGTTGGGCTAGCGTTTGTAATCGAAACCGCCGCAGTACCTGTATTGTTGGTATTCGCGATTGAAGACGGAGTTAACGATGTAAAAAAGTCTAACCCCGAACTGCCATCATTACCCACTCCATCTTTGTGAACTCGGTTGACTTCTTGGACAAACCCAGCCGCCAAACGATCCAGAATATCCAAGGTCGAGTCCAATTCGGTATCCCTCATATCTACCATTCCTTTCAGCATCCCGCCCAAAAGGCTAGTAGTGATATTGGTGGATAAACCCGTAGTACCGACAACATTAATATCTCTAAAACCGTTGTTATTCCCATTCAAAGTTGTGGTTAATGACAAAACTCGCTGCTTTAATATTAACGGCTGTCCATTACCAGTAGTAATATCAACCTGACCGTCAGCCTCCGTGGTCACGTTAATATCTATTTTTTCCGCCAATTCGTTTATTAATTTATCGCGTCTATCCCTTAAATCATTGGCATTAAAACCTTCAACGGTTTCATTTTTATGAATGTTTTCGTTTAATTCGCCAATTTTTGTAAGCAAACCATTTATTTCGCTAACTTCAGAAATGATTGTTTGGTCAAGATTTACTTTTTCATCAAATAATCCATCGCCAATTCTTTTAAATTCTTCTAATATTGTTTCAGCTTTTCCTAAAACATCCGCTCTCTCAGCTAATCCGGCTGGGTTATTTGCAAGGTCTTGAAGACTTCCAAAAAATTCGTTGAAGTTATCATTTAGACTACCGCCAAAAGTGCTGTCGAACAAAATCTCCATTTGTTCGAAAACGTCTTTTTTAAGGTCAAATAATCCTTGATTTACCTTTTCATCGGTTATTTGACGAGCAAGAAATTCATCATGAGCTCTTTCGATTCCAGAAACTTTAACCCCAGTTCCAATTTGAGCGACTCCAAAACTACGCGGATTATTCGCTTCCAATACAATCTTTTGGCGCGAATAACCTTCAGTTTGGACATTGGCAATATTCTGACCGGTCACTTCGATCGCAAATTGCTGAGAAAGCAGTCCAACCTTTCCAGAATTTAATACGCCAAATATATTAGTGCCCATTATGATTTACCTTTAAAATTAAAGTCTTCCAAATTCGATTCAAAAAATTTCCTCAAACTTCCGCGCTTAACATCCTACTTTGCATTTTTCCTTCATTAATCTGACCTTTAGCTTGATAACCCGCTTCGGATTTTTCCTGAGTTCGATGTAAAAACGACAACGATTTTTTAATAGACATAGAGGAATGGTCTACAATTCTTTTTGTCTTCTCAGTCAGCTCGGCAATCAAACTAATTTGTTTCAATAATTTCTTTCGGTACAAGTCTAATTTGTTATTAAGTGGATGCGAATTTAACGCTAACATCTTTTTTAAGGTTAACCCTTCATAGGGAACGTCAAGTTTTATAGCAATGGCTCGAACAACTTCCAATCGGTTTTCTTCCAAAACTTGCATCTTTAAAACCAAAGTTTCTTTTTTGTTCAAAACTTCTTGAACACCCATCAAAGAATATCCGGATACAGAATCCCATTCATTTTTTAACAATTCGATTAGTTCGTTATAAATTGCAATTTTTTGCCCCATTTGATTGAGCAAGGTCTTATATAACTTTGTCATTAGGTTCTATCTCCGAGCTTTATATCTACCATTTTGGGAGGATTAGAGCTATTTCTATTAGGAATTTGAGATTGGGTTACATCAAGCTGCTTATACATTAAATCCGCTAACCCAACTTCGCCTTTTTTTGCCATTTCATTAGCCAACTCTTCGTCAAACATAGATTGATACATATCCGATGAAAAACTCTCTAATAGCCCTGACTTTGGAACCGTTTTCCGCATCGAATCAAGCATTTTATGAAGTAAAATTGCTTCAAAGTCCTGAGCGGCAGACTTCAAATCGGCATCCTTTTGAACGCCTCCGCCAATTTTATTAGCAATATTTTCCTCTTTACTTTGAATAGGGTTTGAAATACTTGGGAGAATTTTATTTCGACTAACGATTTCCATTTTTTTAGCTTTAAAAATCAAAAGGTTTTAAAAAAGTTTTATTAGTGCAACAATTTAAATGCAAAGTAGATACCAAAACCTCAAACAAACAGGAAATAAAATATTTACACGTAAGTAATTGTTTTTAAGTGATTTTTCTTATTTATATTGAACCTAAAATAAAAATAAAATAAAAAATATCTCAACTTATCTGTTGGTGGGAAATTTTTTCCTAGGCATATTAACCACAATAATATCTCTTATGAGTTAATCGTTGATATTTTGACGCTGTAATTTCATGGTAATTTATGAGGCGCTTCAAAGTTTTCCAAAAAAAAAGCCAAACGCTAAATAGCGTTTGGCCTTCATTTAAAAATATCCTAAACCGTCTAATTGACCACGGTCAAACTTACATTATTTCAAGTTCTGCGTGTAAAGCCCCAGAAGCTTTGATGGCTTGCAAAATGGAAATTAAATCCCTCGGCGTTACTCCAATAGAATTTAGAGCGTTTACAACGTCGCCAATACCAATTCCTTTTGGTACAACCAATAATCGATCTTGCCCTTCTTCTACAGCAATTCTGGTTCTTGCTAAAACAGCCGTTTCGCCTTCAGCCAGAGGGTTGGGTTGAACGGCAATCGGCTCTTCCTTTATCTGGACAAATAACCCACCATGGGCCACAGCAACCGTTGAGATCATTACATTCTCTCCCATAACAATGGTTCCTGTACGTTCGTCTATAATAACTCGCGCCGCTGTATCGGGGTCAACTTGTAGCCCCTCAATTTTAGTAACAAAACCAGTCGCGTTATTCTTATAAAATTTAGGTACCCTAATTCGAACGGTTCTTCCATCTATAGCCGCCGCTAAATCGTCCTTCATGGAACGATTTATTTCTTTTGCAACTCTAGCGGCAGTCGTAAAATCAGTCGCTTTCATGGACAATTCGATTTTGTTCTTTTTATTAAAAGAAGAATAGATTTCTTTTTCTATCAAGCCGCCATTGGAAATTCGACCGACTTGAAGATGATTCTTTTGAACACCTCTATTTTGCCCCTGGACCGAAAAACCACCAATAGATAAAGGTCCTTGGGACACAACATATGTTTGCCCATCAGCCCCTTTTAAAGGAGTCATCAATAACGTGCCGCCCTGAAGGCTTTTGGCATCGCCGACAGATGATACTAAAACATCCATTCGATCGCCTTGTCGGGCAAAAGGGGGCAAATCGGCAGTTACCATAACGGTGGCGACATTCTTAAATTGCAACTGATTAACCTGACCTGCCGGAACGGTAATTCCCATTGCCTTCAACATATTAACCACAGTTTGAATGGAGAAGAAAACGTTGACCGCGCTATCGCCGGTTCCCGCCAATCCGATGACCAGACCAAAACCAATCAATTGATTGTTTCTGACCCCGCGGATATTGACTAAATCTTTTACCCGTGCAGCCTGGACCGTTTCTGCCATTAGAATCAGCAGAAACAGAGCGGTCATTAAGATTGCTTGAACTTTTAAGCGTTTCATTGTTATCAACTCCAGGTTATCAAGTAGCTCCGGCGACTAAAGTAATCTGAGATGTAGCCGTATCGCCATTACTATCTGTAGCGGTTAAAGTTAAGGTCTGATTACCATCTGCCGCTGCCGGAACAGTAGAAGTAAAAGCGGCAGTCGTCGTGGTTGTTGTCAGTAATGGGAGAGTAAAAGCGCCCGTATTGCCCGACAACACAAAAGTGTAAGTTAGAGTTGTGCCAGAGGCTGTAAACGTTTGAGCTGTAGGGGCAGAGAAAGTCACCGAAGCAGGAGTCAACGTAACCTGATTAGATACAACGGTTACCGTAGCCGTAGCAGTATCTCCATCAGAATCTACCGCTGTAACAGTAGCCGATCCCAAGGTAACCCCAGCCGTAAAAGTCGATTGGTTGTTTGCTGCAGCTCCATCATTAGAAGGCATACTTCCAATAGTGGCATCGTTGATCGAAAAGAAAACGGGAGCCGTTCCGTTTGTAACTTGAAATAATTGAGTTCCCCCTCTTCCTACCTGAGCGGTCGATGGAAGTATAGTCAACGTTTTATTGTTAATTGTGACCGTTGCCGTTCCCGTAGATCCATTTTCATCCGTAGCGGTAACAGTAAGAGAACCTGAAGTAGTCCCAGCTGTAAAAACTCCAGTATCCAAAACAATGGAACCTAATGTTTGATTGCTAACGCTCCAAGTGAAGGTTCCTGAACCGCCTGCCGCAGTAAAAGTTACGGTATCATTTTTTACCACGGTGACCGCCGCTGGAGTAACTGTAATTAATGAAGACGAAGACGTTATGTTTGAAGGGCCCAACGGTCCGCCATCAGTCTCCGCCTCGCAAGCGGCTAGCCCTAATATTGCTAATAGGATAGCCCCAAAGGCAATGGTGGTTTTATTTAAATATTTGACCGAAAGATTTGATAAATAATTCATAATTTAACTCGCTGCGCTAGTTATATTTACAAATGGCACCGCAACTGTGGCGCTAATATTTTCAACCGAAGCGACAACAAAAGCCGTTCCTGAAACCGCTTCCGAAGTCAATGTTGCTATAGCCACTCCATTAGCGGTAGTAACTACAAGGGCGCCACCATTAGTGGTGGAGGTTGCCCCTGTATCGGCAAGGGTTCCTAAAGTAGTTGTCAAAGCTACCGTTTGCCCATCTACTAATAGACCCGCATTAGTGAATAATTCCACGCGAATTGTCGCTTGACTTGAGCCATCGGCAGGAAGTCCAAAGTTTCCATAAATCGCTTTCAATCCTATGATAAAGCTTGAAGAACTGACTCCTACACGATTGGCCACATCCGCTTCGCATCCCATTATGCTCCACAGGGAGAATAACAAAGCTAAAATTAATTTTTTTCTCTTATTCATTATAATCCTCGGTTTTTAAAAAGGCCATATGAAGCTTAGTATTCTTCCAGCCCATCCTAATCTTTGTTGATCGGAAACGACGCCTCGACCCTCATAGGAAATTGATGAGTTGGCAATCAAGGTAGACGAAATAGTGTTGTCAAAATTGATATCTTCTTTTCTTACAATTCCGCTTAAAACCAGAATCTGTTCCTCAAAATTTACCGTGACCGATCTCTTACCTTCGATACGATAATTTCCCGAAGGTAGTATTTCCTTAATGATGGCCGTCATCGTGGTTGTAAGAACGCCGTTACGGGTAACGGTTCCAGAACCACTATGCGAGTTTGCTGTAGTCGCGTCTAAATCCGGGCTGAAACCATTTCCTAATCCCAGAAAATTCTGAATCCCCAGATTACTTGGCAATCCTAATAATTGCCCCGTTTGCACGTTGTAACTGGTCGATCGAGATGTTTGAGTGGTCGCATCCTGGCTGGAAGTTGTATTTTCGGCAATAGTTATGGTCACGATATCCCCGACTTTTCTAGCCTTGGTATCTTTAAAAAATATATTTGAAGCTGAGTCTCCAGGCCAAATCGAACCTTCTTTAGGTTCTTCTTTTTTATATATTTTCTTCGGTATAACAGTCGCAGCAGGGTCTATGGCCAGGTTTTTAGGACCACAAGCTGAAAGCAAACCAACTAAGGTCAACAAAACGATCTTCCCAAATATTTTTTTCTGTAAATTTAGAAAACTCATAATTTTTCGGACAATGCCGCCTTTAAAAAATCAAAAATTGATTAGTGTCAAAAATTTACTTCAACGGTATTTGAATCGATAACCCTTGCGTAAACTTCCTTTTTCGAATTAATATTTTGAACCCGAATCATACTGCCTTTAAAACCTTTCTCTCTCACAATCCCTGGTGTCGTTATCTTCATACGGCCCATTTTGGCCATGATGAGGACTCGATCACCCCGTTTAACCACAGCTGGTTTTTTTACCATATTAAGTTTTAATATATCGCCCTGACTAATATCTCTAACAGCCATTAATCCTATAACTTCATCAGGATCTATAAAGGCTCTTCTGCCAACTTGCAAGGCATCAACCTGTTCTAATGATAAATCTTCTGAAGTAATCACTTTTCCTTTTTGCAGTAGGCGCTTGGTTTTAACAACCTCCTTAAAGAACTTTACTTTCGAATTAATCCATATTTTCTTTTTTAATATGCCATCGATTTTAATATTTAAAACTAAAGGAATCCTTCCTACTTTGAAGCGCTGACTCCGGCCAAAAATTTCAAATTCAAAGTCGATTTTTCCTTCCGGTAAAATAACGTCGCGACCTGGATACATGGCTTGTACTTCAAAGTTATCTTCTTCTTTAGAAATTTGTTCCCACAGAAACTCAGTTCCCCTGCGCTCAATTTCTTCAGCTTTAATAGTCTGAACCAGTTTGGTTTCATTTGCCCTCGTGGTATTTACATAAAAAAGTAAAAAAGAAAATGTCAAAATCGAAATGATAAAAGACCAAAATAATTTTTTTGCTAATTGTATTTCCATAAAATTCACCTTGAATCTAACGTTTCAAATTATTCGAAATCTGAAGCATTTCATCGGCGGTTTGAACCGTTTTAGAATTTACTTCATAAGCTCTTTGCGCCGCGATCAAATTAACCATTTCTTCCACTACGCTAACATTCGAAAGTTCCAGAAAACCCTGCTGAATAGTTCCACGATTAAGGATTCCCGCATTACCTGTAATTGGAGTCCCAGACGCATCAGTTTGGGTAAATAGGTTTGCTCCTTCAGACTGTAAACCTGCTGGGTTTTGAAATGTAGCAATTTGAATTACTCCTAATTGCGTGGGCGCTGTTACGCCTGGCTGGGTAGCGTTTACGGTTCCTTGCGAATCAATAGAAAGGTTAATAGCATTTGCCGGAATCGAAATAGCAGGGTTTAATAATAAACCGTCAGAAGTTACAATCTGACCAGCATTATCAATTTTAAAAGCTCCTGCGCGGGTAAAACCGATCGTTCCATCCGGCCGGCTTACTTGGAAAAAACCGTCGCCCTGAATTGCCAAATCCAATTCATTTTGCGTAGAAACAAAATCGCCCTGAATAAAATTCTTCTGAATGGCGGCGGGTTTTACGCCTAAACCTAATTGCGCTCCGGTAGGAACCTGATTACCATTTGCCGATTGTGTACCCACCAACCTAAGCGTTTGGTATAAAAGATCCTGGAAATCCGCTTTGCTTCTTTTAAAACCAACGGTGTTAACATTTGACAAGTTGTTGGAAATAACGCTGATATTTAAATCTTGGGCGTTCATTCCAGTTGCGGCTGTATATAAAGATCGAATCATAAAAAAGCCTTCCTTTAATAAATATTTTTCTAACGAGAAGGTTAAATGGATTTTGAAACAATAAAATTCCTAAAAATTATTTTTTAGAATCATTAATTTATTTATTGGAATTTCAAAAAATAAACCTTTCTCCTAATTTCCTTTGTTTAAATTTAACCGATTCGTCCTAAACTGTTAACAGCTCTTTCGTCTACGCCATCGATGGCTTGAATTACTTTTTGATATGTTTCAAAAGCTCGAACGGTTTCTATCATTTTTGTCATTTCATCCACACTGCTTACGTTTGACTGTTCTATAAAACCCTGTCGGATTGCTGACTCTCTAGGTTGAACTCCGGTCGCTCCTTTATCAGCCGGTTTGTACAACCCTTCTCCAGCTTTAACAAGGTTTTCTCCATTTACAAAATCCACAATCCCTATTTGACCGACTGGAATATTTCCTAAACCATTTCCAATTGAAATAAATCCTTTTGGATCAATGGTTGTTTTGCCTCCTATATTAGGAATCGTCACATCCTGGCCGCCTAGGCCCGATTGAAGGGGATTTCCATTCTGATCTACCAACCTGTTATTTGTGTCTAAATGAAAATTTCCTTTTCGCGTATACGCCAGGCCTTCTGGTGTGTTAATTACAAAAAACCCTTTTCCATCTATCGCCAAATCGTAAGTATTACTTGTTTGTTCTAAAGCGCCTTGAGAAAAGTTGGTTGAAAACCCAGAAACCCCCACATAAGCCACATTAGCGTTTGATTGTTCTGGAGGAAGCAATTCGTTTCGGCTTTTTTCAAAAGTTAAATCTCCCTTATCTTTAAATGGCGGCAATAAAGACTCAAATACGATTTGGTCTTTTTTAAAACCCGAACTGTTTACGTTTGCTAAATTATTAGCTATTACGCTCATTTTTTTCTCTTGCTTTAATGCGCCCGACACAGCAATGTAAATTCCTTCGTTCATTTTTCTCTCCAAAAGGTTTTCACCTAAGAAAGCAAATACTGTACCAATTTTTGGAAACCTCTTTACACCTTTCAAAAAACAATGATTAAATCATTATAAATAAAGGGTTTATATTAATTTATATTTGAAAAATTAAAATTCTTAACGTCAAAAAATTGGCAAGATATTCCTCTCAATCCGCCAAATTTCAATACCTTTGAAATTTATTTTAATAAGAGTTACACTATGGAGTACTTAACAAAATGTTTAATTTTTATTCCCAATATAACCAATTAAGTCTTTATAAATAAAGGAGTTACCATGGAAAATATTTCCATTGACGATTTGCATGATAAAGTTGGCAGTTTAGGTCCAAATGATTTGATTTTAGACGTGAGATCACCTGCAGAATTTGATAGCGGCCACATTAGTGGCGCTCGGAACCATTCTCATGAGGAAGTTGAAGAAATCGCTGAAGAACTAAAAAAATACGATACTGTTTATGTTCATTGTAAAATGGGCGGAAGAGCTCAGATGGCTTCTCAAACACTCAATGGGATGGGTTTAGATAATATCGTGTGCGTAGGAAATGGTGGAATGCAAAGGTGGACAGACCAGGGTTGGGAAACTGAATAATTATTTGGGGTTTTTAACGGTTTAAACCTTAATTAAAGTAGATTGAATTAAAGGTATTAAGTAAAAAAGAATTTTATCGGTTTTATATTCCTATAAAGTTTCAGTATATTTAGGCAAAAAAAAACCCAAGAAGGCAAAGCCTTCTTGGGTTTAATTTTTTAAAGCTATTAGTACTTCAACTCATTCCACTGGGTAACAGCTTTTTGGCCATTTCGTTCTTTATTTTGACCATTCCAAATAGCGATTGCCATTGGAGATTTGCTACCAGAGAACTGGGTATCATTACTATCGCCAGTGCTTAAAGCTCTTTTATAAACTACAGCCCAGCGATTGTTGTTCCAGTTACCTTTGCCGTCAACGTCTTGATGAGCTTGAGTGGTCAAGGTGCTAAAACCTTCCGCATTCAAGTCTTCAACAGCCGATCGACGAATAGAAGCGTCAGACAACATATTTCCGGTATAACGGCCTGGGTTCCAAGCGCCTTCGTTTTTACCCAAACCTTCGTCAAGATGACTGGTTCTTTTGGAAATATCTTGTACGCCTTGATTCGCTCTCCAACCTTCTTTGGTACCAACTGAATTATTTGGAGCCATACCAGACATTTTAGATCCAGGCTCATACATATAGTATCCGCCAGAACCTAAAGCCATATTGTCATAATGATCTTCAACGTCTTGCATTCCGTTGTTACCAGCATGTCCAGCGCCTTCTTTGTCCCAAGTCGCTTTCCATTGCCAAATGTTAACTCGTTCGCCGTCGCCGCCCATTGTAAAAGGAGGCTCTTCGCCGGATTGGTTAACAGGAAACATGATGGCCGCTTGATCTTTATACTGCTGAGATCGAACCATAATGTCGTTCCGTGTTGGATCGGTCCATTCCAAGCGAACCGCGATTTCTTTTCCGTTAGTAGCCGCTTTAACGTTAACCCACTTTGTTGATGGGTTAGGCCACATTGGATTTGTAATCATTTGCGGTTCCATATCAACCGTTACATGCTTTCCTTTGGTCGGACCATAATTAGACCAGAAAGGATCGGTTGGATCCGAAGGGATATTCCCACTTACTTTCAAAGCTTGGATGGTCGCGGCGTTAGCCGAGAAACCTAAGCCCAATACGAAAGCAAATACGAAACCCATAATCAATGCTTTTTTATTCACAGCTTTTCTCCTCGTTAGGATCGTCCTCACGGACAATCTAATTCTCGAAAGTACATTAATAAGCTCTCATTATTAACCAGCCAGGGCGGATAAACCGCCCCAACCAGTCAAAAGAAAAAACTTCTTAGATAGCTCCGACGTTTTCTTCAGGTCTTACATAAAAAGGCTCTTCAACCGTAACCCGGATGATTTCTTTGCCTTTTCTGTTAAACCCAATAATGGTGTCGTTGTACATCTCGAACTTCTTACCA